>Ga0208882_1000705_pt1 | contig 14219 bp, 10 predicted proteins | sample LakWasMet14_LOW5_2_FD_183862 | JGI IMG/M metagenome (GOLD analysis project Ga0208882, IMG submission 183862) | Freshwater sediment methanotrophic microbial communities from Lake Washington under simulated oxygen tension - Sediment Metagenome... | ecosystem: Environmental > Aquatic > Freshwater >...
AACAGAGCTTCCTAATTCTGTGTCGTTTCCATAGCTAGCCATGCCGTAGCCTTCAATCGCACTTCCGATATGACCAAAAACATTCAGGCTATTATCACGTACACCGCCAGTGATTACCATTATGTCTGATCCCTTCGGATCGACATACCTCAGCGGATTATTTCTAACATAGGTGTAGGTATTAACACCCCCCGCCAACCCAATCGGATCGCTCTGGATATACCGTCCCGTTGTTGGATCATAGTCCCGCGCGTTGTTGTGGAACAGGCCGGTTTCGCTGTCGTAATACTGGCCGGGGAAACGCAGGTTATTGACGAACATTCCGCTACCGGCCGGCTGGCCATTGCCGAAGGGGTCGCGGTCCCAACTCCACACCGGCGTACCGGTGCTGTCCGTGATCGTGCGCGGGGCTCAGAGAGTGTGCATGATGCATTATCCCAAAACCCGGGCGCGGCCGAAGGATCATCCTTGAGGATGTAGATCTGTGGCCTTACACTCATGGCGGAACCCGGTAAAGGTTCCGCTCAACAAGCTATTTTTTAGATACACGAACGTTCTTGCCATCTTCCATGAACCAGCCTTCCTGGCTTTTTGTTCCTCTCACAAGCCATGCACGGAAGTCTTTTCCGTATCCCATGCGAAGCACCTCAACAGTTTCGCCCGGTAGAATCTGGCTTATTTCTGAATTTGTTTTTGGGTAATCCTGAGGCGGCTCTTTTAGCAGCTTAATGGGTTCCAATACTTCAAGTTTATAGCTCCTGTCTATTGAAACATCGTGCCACCATAGCCAAATTCCGAATACTATTACAGCGATTACAGTCAAGCTAGTCCACAACACTCTATTCATTTTTAACGTGCCCATGGTGCACTTGATCCATTAGCAGGAGTGGTCGCTGGAGAGTTTTGCACTCCATTAACAATACCCATGTCTAGCAATTTATTGCCTAACGACACAGGGAGAGTCTGACTTCCCGTATCAATACCTTGATCTTTAAGGCAGCTTTGTACAGGAGTACCGCAATTGTTAGCAAGTGCACTGTAATTGCCTTGCGGTTTCGATAAGCACGCCTGAATTGATTTTTCCTGTTGAGGATTGATATTAAGTTTTACTCCGGTTCCATCGCGGAAGCTATTTTTAGATAAATAATCAGAAGTAGGTAATATGGTCATACCAGAAGGCCCATAAGAATAGGTTGTTCCATTGATGTCTGTCGAAACATGACCAAATGAAGACCCACCCCAGCCTACTGGTTGCCATACATATACGGTGGTTTCCAAGCCCAACGGATCGATGTAACGTAACGGGTTATTTAGAACATAGGTATAAGTATTAATGCCGCCCGCCAAGCCAATCGGATCACTCTGAATATAGCGTCCCGTTGCTGGATCATAATCCCTATACCCGTTGTGCAGCAGACCGGTTTCCACATCGTAATACTGGCCGGGGAAGCGCAGGTTGTAGACAAATGCGCCGCTACCGACCGGCTGGCCGTTGCCGAACGGGTCGCGGTCCCAACTCCACACCGGCGTACCGGTGTTGTCCGTGATCGTGCGCGGTGCGCCGAGGTGGTCGGGGTTCACGTAATACAACGTGCCGGATTTCAGGACTCCGACCGGCAGGTTGCCGAGATAAATTGTTTCCTGGATCGCCTGGCCGGTGCCGTCATACTCGCCGGTGATATTGCCGCTGGCATCCTGGGTCAACAGCGTCGTACCGGACATGTTGCTCTTCTTCACCCGTTCGCCAGCCCCGTTATAGGTGTAGCTGATCGTTATGCCGCTCATTGACGCCGAGACCAGTTGTCCGGCAGCGCTGAAGACGAAGCTCCGGGAGCCGTCGCCGGTGATGTTTCCGGCGGCGTCGGTAGTGTAGTTGCTGAAAGCCTGGTTGTTCACGTTCCGGCTGACGAGGCGATTGCTGAGCGTGTCAATTGTATAGTTGGCGGTGTCGGCATTCGAGAGTAACAACGTCCGGTTGCCGTTGGCATCGTAGTCATAACTTTGCGTCGAGTTCGAGCCGTTATAGCTGATCACTTCGTTCAGTACGTCGTAACCGAAGTTCTTTACCGGCACCGTATTGTCCTGAAGGGTCGTGATCCGGGCTGCCGGGTCTAGGAACAGGCGGATCGTTTCTTTGCCCGCAGTCGCGGCGGTGTTGTCAAAATCAATATCGAACAGGTTACCGTCCAGATCGAATTGCCGCTGGTAGTACGTTACGCCATTGCCTTGAATCCAGTCGGTCGGCGAGCCGAAAGGCTGGTAGCTGATTGTGGACGCGATCGGCGTGGTTCCGGCTATGATGGCGGTTGGTTTTCCGTTCGGATCATACTGATAGCTGATGATCTGTCCCGACGGCAGTGTGGTCGAGGCCAGCTTGCCCGTCGCTGCGTCGTAGCTGTTGGCCGTCGTCAATGTGACGGTGCCGATCATTTGTTGTTTCGTCAACACATGGCCGCGTTGATCGTAGGTCCATGTCGTGGAACCGCTCGGATCGGTCATGGTCGTGAGGCGGCCGATGCCGTTGGCTCCTAGGTCGTAGGAGTAATTGACGGATCTGCCGTCCGCGAACGCTTGAAGGGTTAAACGATTCAAAGCATCGTAGGTGTTGGTGGTTGTTTTGCCGCGCGCATCGGTCGAAGTTATGACATTCCCTGCCGTATCGAAGGTGCGGGTCGTGGTGCCGCCGTCCGGGCTCTGCACCGCGGTTTGGTTGCCCAGCCCGTCATAGCCGTAGGAAGTAACGATGCCTCTGGGATCGGTCACTTTCGCTACACTGTCGTCCGGATTGTAGTCGATCTTGGTCGTGCCGTTGTTCGGATCGAGACTGGTTGCCAGCCGATTTAACGCATCAAAACCGTTTGTCGTCTTGAAATGGTTGGGATCGGTCGTGCCGGTCACATTGCCGTTGTCGTCGTGGTCATAAATGGTTGTCTGACCCAGCGAGCCGATATTTTGCGCCAGCCGGTTGACGGCGTCATAGGTATGGGCGATGGTGCGTTTCAGAATGTTGGTTGTGTCATACACGCTTTCGTCGGTAATGTTACCCGCCAGGTCCAGCGTATAGTCGATACGGTTGCCGAGCGCATCGGCGATGCTGGTTAGCTGGTGCGCATCGTTGTAGCTGTAAGCGAGGAAAGAGCCGTCCGGCAGCGTGACTTTTTTCAGTTGGTTCGTGGGGTAATACTCGTACGCGGTGAGTTCCTGGCCCACGGCACGGGAGGTCAGCTGGCCTTTGGCGTCATAGGTCAGCGTCGTCACTAGCCCGTTCGGGTCTTGAATCGTCAAAGGCCGCCCGTTAGCGTCATGGCTGGTGATTTTTGTAATTTGATCTAGCGCGTTGGTGATGGTGGCAAGGTTGCCCGCCGCGTCGTAACTGAAGCGGGTCACATCCGCCACATCGGTGCGGGGTTCGTCTACGGTCAACACTTGGCCGTAACTGTTGTAGGTGTAGGTCCAACTGCGCGTCTGCCCGCCTGCCATGATCGTTTTGGTAAGCAGGTTTCCCATGGCGTCATAACTGAACGTCGTTATGCGGTCGATTCCCGGAACGCCGCTCGGCTCCGTAATCTGCACCGGCAGATGGAATGTAGTATGCCATTGCGTGGAAATGACGCGTTCGGCGCTTCCAACAGCAGGCGTATAGGTGGCGGGATTGGCGGGACAACTGCTGCCCGGAGCCATGCCTTCAACCCGTGTGGTTTCCAGGTTACGCGTCAGGTCATAGACGTGGCAATCCAAATTACCGTTGAAGTCGGTGCGACTGGCGATATTGCCGTTTAAATCGAACGTAAACGCTTTGCCTCCGGCGTTGGGAGCCGGCACGCCTGTAACGGCTGTCGGTTTGATGATGCCGAGTATGGTAGTGAGGTTGTAGCCATGAATATTGCCTAACGGATCGGTAACGCCTACTGTGCCGTCGTTATTATAAGCGACCGTTACCAAATCGGCGCCGTTCGCATGTTGCGTCGAGATGGCTCGGCCCTGAATATCGTAGCCGAAAGTCGCATAGCGCTTGCCGTTCTCGTCAATAATACCCGTCAGGGCGTGGGGCAAGTTGGTGTTGGCCGTGTGGGCTGGCTCATTGTAGACATAGTGGCGGATGGTATTGTCCGGATAGGTCACTGAAATGAGATTATTGGCCGCGTCATAGCCATAAGCCAGAGACCCGCCGTCCGGCAACGTCACTCTGGAAACAAGATCATTAGCGTCGTAACTGAAGGTTAAGGCATGGCTGAACGGTCCAGTCACCGTGACGAGACGTTTGCTGTTGTCATAAGCCAAGTTCGTCGTCAACCCTTCGCGTGTGGTAACGCTGAGCAATTGGCCCTCGATGCTGTAGATTTCGATAGCGTCGTTCTCACGCCCTACTTGCCAGCCGATTTGGTGGTGGCCGCCTTTGTTATAGAGGGCAGTCAGCGTCGAGGTCACGTTGGGATTGGGCTTCCATGTTCCTGATACATCTTTAGAGAAGGTGTCGCTACGGCCGTCTTCGCGGGTGAAGACGGCCGTGTTTGCATGTCTGGCAGTGCTGATCGAACGATGCCAGGTGCTTTGCCAATTGGCGCCGAAAGGGGTTGCGCCGGTGTCCTGGCTGTTGTAAAAGCGAGTCAACGACAGTCCGGTATGCGCCGGCAGTTCAAAATCCGTTTCGGTTTGATATTCGTTACCGGTTCCAGTGTTGATAGGATCGCCCGCACAAGCGGCAGGACAATCGGGTTTACCAAGATTGGAAGAATCATTTTGCGTTGCTGGTGGTGGGGTGAAAGTTACGTTATCGATAGCGAATCCCGCCGCGTCTTTGCTGGCGCTATCAATGCGCCAGCGTGCTATACCGCCGGTTGCGCTCGTTATATCGAATAGTTGAATACCGTAGGTAGAATTCAACTGAGTTCCGAGAATAGCTCCGGAAGCATCATACCAGGTCAGTTTTGTGCTGTTTAAATTGTCGAAGTATCCTGCGTTTAAAGAAAATGAGGCCACAGTAGATGGTTTTCCTGTCGAGGGATCGACGAAGGTGCCTTCGATGGCGCCAAAAAACCTGGGCGTACCTGACAATACAGGGCTGGTTGAATTAGCTCCGTCAATCGTAATGAACGGCGTATCACCACCAAAAAGGATGCCAAGGCTCTGGTATTGATTAGAAATTTGCGTCCCTGTCGGGAACTCTGAAAAGGTAATGGCTGCGCTCCCTTGAGGGGCGACGGCTAGCGGTGTAAGCGCAGATGCTTGCGGTGTTAGGTTAGTAACGGCATTGGGTGATGTTGATGGTAAATCGGTGGCGGTGTCGGCCATTACATTGACGGACCAGCAATAGGCGGTGAAAAACACTACCAACACCCAAAAACTTGCTCTTATTATTTTCATAGCAGTACCTTAGTGACAGTCTAACTTCGTTAATCAGGCGCTCTTTATAACACTAGGTTCTGCTTTTGTCTGTCAGTGCAGACTGAAAATATTGTAAGTCCAAACCTACATTACTCGACTCATTGTTAGCTCCATCCGGGCGGATAAAGGGTGTTGAATGCAAAACAGCTTTCAATTTTCCCCAGTATTCAGCACTGATTTACCAGTCAATAAAATCAGTGTGTTTTATAGAAAACAATAGGATAGTGATTTACAGCTGGAAAATTTAGACGTTTTTTACTGTAAGTTGGGCAAATTTTCCACGCTGTTTAACAACCCCTTTTTATTGACCGTAGCTAAATCGTAGCTGTTAAGTTCATTCCCAACGACACGAAGCCGGATCATTCGATCCACATACCCCGCTAAATGCTCATTCGATAAATGAGCATAACAGCGCATCAGCTCGATCAGTCTCAATCTCCAATTATTGTAACGTTGTACGTGCTTGCGCATACCAGCCCAAGCTTCTTAAATCCAGATAGGCATTTCCAGTTAAGCCGGCTTGATACAAATGCCAAACTTCACAACCAGTATTGTTCAGCTCTGTATCCGGATTTTTATTTTTTGTTTATCTCGGGTAAAAGCTCCATACATCGCCAAATTATCCGATGTTTGGAAGCACCGGAGAGAACATGTTCTTGAGCTTTTTTGCACAATCGATGATGTCCAGTTTCGGATCAACCAGACAATCCGGTTGTATTACTCGACCCAAAGCGCGGCGAGCGATGTCGTATCCCAAGCTGCGGTAGCTCTCGAACTGGTCTTCGCCATAGAACTGGTCGGCGGTTGTATCATGGGGAAAATCCGGATGCGCTAATTTGTACTGCATAACCGCGGTACCTTCGTGCCCATCCATCGAAGTTTTCAGAAAAGTAACCCGACCCCTTTTCGGCCTCGTCTACTTGCAGAGTCACAAAGAATTGGACATCATCCCGGTAGGCTTGTATGGATGATGTAGGTGACGAGGGCGGCATTTCAAAGTCGAGCCAACCTAAGTTGCGGCCCCCTTAAGCCACACCCTCGCCAGAAAAATAGACTACGGATTCTGAGCAAGGGTGTCACCTACAAAATACAATGGTAGACCCTGTACTTTCCTAAGCAAGAGGCGGACAAGCCGAAGGGGTTTAACGGGAACCCGAACTATAGCAAGGAAGATTTGTTTTGAAGAGTCGCTGTGCGCCAAGGGTGGCCACCGATAGTTGATCTCGTCGTCCTTGGGGTTTAAATATATGGATGGCGGAACTTTTAGCTGGTTCCGCCTTACGGCCTGGCCGGTTCGTTAACAGAAATTCCAGGCAAAAAAATGGGGCAATCTAACTGTTTAAATTGATCGCCCTGCAATGAGACATATTCAATACGTGTGTCCGTATCAGGCCATTTTCTGAAATCAATAAATCCGGTTGCCTTGAAAGATTTTAGTTGAACCAAACGTGCATTTGAAAAATCCAAATTTAAAATCATTTTTGCAGGCAATTGATGATGTGTACCTTGAAACACAACAAGTTCAAGAACATTATTTGAGAGAGTGGCCTCTAAAAATCCTGCCCAGGAAACCCAAGTATAAACACTCGGTTTAAAACTGGATTTACCTTCTTTATCTTTAACGCATTCATTCAAAGACAGGCGTTCAAGACTACAACTATCTAAAGCACAATGAACCTTAAACAAGTATATTCCATGTTCTAATTTAGCATTATCGAGAATCGACGCTGCAACCTCAATATCTATCGGCCTATAAATCCCCTTGACATTCTGCGTCCAGTTAGGCTGCAACTCAGAAAATGTAAATTTCGAATAAAACAGCATAGCAAGGCTTACAAATATAATTTTGAGATGCATTCTAAATATTTTCTGAAATTCATATTTAACTCTATTTACAGCACATTTTGTCACAATTAGGTAGTTTTCTATTTCTATTGAATTTTTTAATTAAGTCCTTAGTTGTTCGCTCTTTTGCTTGGTCATATGGATATCCGCTTCTGTTCCCATCTATTTGTCGTGGATCGAATCGATCAAGGCCATAATGGATGGCCTCATGAATAATGGTATCCAGAAGTCCAGCAGCCTCAGAATCTGTAAGCGGCTTTAGGTATTGATCATCAAGCTGTGTTCCAAGACCTGGAATTGTATTGCCGAGAATTTCACCTCCATCCATTGTCTTTTCTAAATCCATTACTTTATAACTAGCTGGAAAACTTAGATCAAGCTGGGTTTCAATTGCTAATTCTCTCGCTACGTTAATATCATATTGTGTCAAACCCAATGGGTCGATATACCGTAACGGGTTATTACTCACATAGGTATAAGTATTAATACCTCCCTTCAACCCGATCGGATCACTCTGGATATACCGTCCCGTTGTTGGATCATAGTCTCGCGCGTTGTTGTGGAACAGGCCGGTTTCGCTGTCGTAATACTGGCCGGGGAAACGCAGGTTATTGACGAACGTTCCGCTACCGGCCGGCTGGCCATTGCCGAACGGATCGCGGTCCCAGCTCCAGACCGGCGTACCGGTGCTGTCCGTGATCGTGCGCGGGGCGCCGAGGTGATCGGGATTGACCGAGTACCATGTCCCGGCTTTCAGGATAGCCACCGGCAGGTTGCCGAGATAAATTATTTCCTGAATGGCTTGGCCCGTGCCGTCATACTCGCCGGTGATGTTGCCGCTGGCATCCTGGGTCAAGAGCGTCGTACCGGACATGTTGCTCTTCTTTACCCGTTCTCCGGCTCCGTTATAGCTATAGCTGGTCATCACACCGCCCACCGTCGTCGAGGCCAGTTGTCCTGCTGCGTTGAAGCTGAAGCTTCGAATTCCGTCGCCGGTGATGTTTCCGGCGGCGTCGGTTAAGTAGTTGCTGAAAGTCTGGTTGTTCACGTTCCGGCTGACGAGGCGATTGCTGAGCGTGTCAATCGTATAGTTGGCGGTGTCGGCATTCGAGAGTAACAACGTCCAATTCTTCGGTGCATAAAGAATCGGAGATGCATTCGGTTCGTGAATAACAAGTTTGCCCATCCGCTCATTGATGGACGGATGTCCCGTAACCCATGCCTTTGTGAAATCCCGTAGCTGTAGGCTTCCTGGAAGATTGAAGGGCGGATGCCGCCAGGGCTGATGAGCCGTACCTAATGGATCAGGGTGAGAACCGACATGCGCATCTTGGCCAAAAGCTAACAACCTAAATAACCAAAGTCAGCCTAATAAACGATCTGAATGAATGCATTTGTTGTTACTGATGTTGAGCTAAATTAAATTGACGCTATCCTGATGATTAGTATCTATTTTTTTAAAGCCGGATTGCTATCCGTACCATTACAGACCGTACTATTACAGATGATCTCAAGCTGTCGGGCGGAAAGCGGAATTATCCCCGGAACCGCCGCAACTGGACTTATCGGCAATAATCAAACCGATCCGAGGTTTTGCATTTTCTTTTTGATCGAACCAGTCGATAATAGCCGTATTATTAACCACCATTGAGAAAAATATGAGCAACGTATTTAGTTTTACCGGCACTGTCGGCCGTGATGCGGAAGTCCGTTATTTACCGTCAGGCCAAGCGGTGTTGAACGTTACCGTAGCCAACAATATCGGCTTTGGCGACAAGCAGCAAACGCTATGGATCAGATGTGCGGTATGGGGCAAACGCGCGGAAGGACAGCTGCAAAACTACCTGAAAAAAGGCCAGCAGGTGTTTGTCTCGGGCGAACTGAGCCAAAGCGAATATCGCGCGCAAGACGGCTCGACCAAAACCAGCCTGGAACTTAACGCCAATATTATCGATTTGGTCGGCAAAAGAAACGATTCGAACCAGCAACAAAGCTACCAACCATCACAGCCATCCGGCCAACAAGCTCCAAGCCATGACAATTTTGATGCGCCGTATGATGACGACATCCCCTTTTAATTAATGAAAAAAGTATCCGATAGGTCCACAGACCGGCAAAAAGTCAGCGTCAGCGAACGCAACCTGTTGCTGGCTCCTGGGCAAAGTAAAAAACTGGCGGAGATACGCAAACGGCTGCAACCGGCCTTGAAAGCCGCAGCCGTGCAACTTCCCGAAAAGCCGCAACAGCTGTTTCCGAGCTTGAAGCCGGAAGTGGCTACAGAGCTGAACAAAGCCAGGACGCTGATTGACGACCGCATTGCGCAAATCATGCACAGCTTTCCCGAAGGCAAGAAAAACAAGCTGTTTAGATTCCGGTACGGTTCTATCGATGCCGTAAAAGCGATGGGCATAAAGGCTGCTTTTAAGACTTTGGACATCGACGATAATCTGGTAAAAATGAAGTTGATTGCCGAAACGGATTTTCATGGCAACCCTATCGAAGGAAGCTGACTTGTCCGGTTTTTGAAAGATAAAGCAGGAGGAAATGTGCACCAGTTACATAACTTGCTCGCTTCTATCGCCGACCAGCCTTTTCACACCATCCAAAAACTGCGCGGTTCTTATCATTTCCCTCGATTCAAACTCAGCTTTATCAAAATGCAGGGTAGCCCCGGCGCCAACCCTGCATCCATTGCCTCGATAAACATAGCGTTGCAGGACAGCAAAATCCCCGAAAAGTTTTTCAAGACATCGGAGTGCAAACTGGCGGTGGCCGATTTTTTGATCCGGTGTTTTCGTCACAGCATTGACCGGTTCGCTCAGCAAAATCGCGGCAAGGACGGCAGCGGTTCTTTCGCCACCATTGCCTTGAGCCAAAAGATGCTGAACCGGGATAGCGTCTTGTTCAGTGACGATGCCATTGATTTACGCTTTCTCATCAGCCTGCCCGCCAAAGGGCAAGGTGGCGTTGTTGACGCCGAGCAGGCGTGGATCATGTTCAGTCAGGAATTAACGGCAATTGTTGACGCTACATTTTTTTATCGACGCTACGACGAGCCAACCCAAACGCTGCTCCGGCAGTTTGTCGACGTGCAAAAAATTCGCGCCGAAATCACCCGGTTTATGCGCCAGCATGACCTCGTTGCCTTCATCGGCAATGGAGCCAGGCTGCCGCGGCTTAGCGGCATCGATGACCGGCCGTCTGCCTGCAACTCCATTAAAGCTTTTCAATCTCCAGCGTCATTACAAATAGACATTTCGTTAGCGGATGGCCGCAGCATATCCGGTATGGGTATTAAAGAGGGCATTACCTGCATTACCGGCGGCGGCTATCACGGCAAGTCGACCTTGATGCAGGCGATTTTAGCCGGGGTTTACGCACATATTCCCGGCGACGGGCGGGAATATGTGGTGACCCGGGAAGATGCTTTTTTTATTCGGGCCGAAGAAGGCCGCAGCATTCGGAATGTCGACATCAGCCCTTTTATCGGCGACCTGCCGAATGGCCTTAAAACCGGATGTTTTTCATCCGACAATGCCAGCGGCAGTACTTCGCAAGCGGCTAATATTGTTGAGGCCATCGAAAGCGGCAGCCGCCTGTTGCTGTTTGATGAAGATACCTGCGCGACCAATTTTCTGGTACGCGATGAGCTAATTAGAAAAGTCCTGGATGCCGCGCAGGAACCGATCAAGCCGCTTTATTCAACGGTGCGCTCGCTGTGGCGGCACCATCACGTCTCGATGATTTTTGTAGTCGGCGGCTTGGGTTATTTTCTGCAAAAAGCCGATACCTGCCTATTGATGGACAATTATCATTGCCAGGATATTACCGGCAAGGTGCGCGACAGGCTTGGCCCGATAATGGAAGAAAATATACCGATCGCCGATTTTGCGCTATCGCGCCGCTTGGCCGCCGATAATTTCGATCCCGCCTATATCAATCAGCGCCTGAACAAGACGATTCCCAAACGCATCAAGGATTTGCGCAATGCGCCACGGCAACTGGAATACGGCATGGACTTGATCAATCTGGAGGCGGTCGCTCAAATCGCGGAAGCGCCGCAGATATTAGCGATCGGCTATTGCCTGCTGGCACTACGGGCTCAATTAAAGCAGTGGAGCGGTAAACCCGAGACTCTCCGTTTCTGGATAGACCGGCTGGAAAGTGAAATAAACAAGCAGGGATTAGACTTTTTGCAGCCTGATTATCCGGGCATTCTTTCGATGCCGCGCAAATATGAGCTGGCTGCCGCTATCAACAGAATCAGGTCATTAAAGATTTTTCAGGAATAACGAATAGTCCATCAGGACGATGGCCGATTGGAATGTCCCTCAAAAAAAAGACCACCCCAGAGAGAAGGGGGGCAGACCCCGGGCGGTCTTTGTAAGAGAGATAATATGACAAATCCAGCATCCAGCCTTTCTTGTCGGGGTGTAGATTAACAAAACCTATGGACTGAGTTTATCCGTATGAATACCTATATGGATAATACCTTGATCTCTATCCTTTTTAGACGCTAAAGTTAATTTGCTGAATGGTGCCGGTTTTACCATCTTCCGTTAAATAAACGCCGGTATCGGTAACTTCCCCCAGCGACTGATTATCGGTGTCGCGCAATTGAAAGGGCATAGTGGCATGACCCAGATAAATAGCGCCTATGTTTTCATCGCCCAGAGCTATCAGCTGCTGGCTGCCATCCTCGTGCCGCTGCCAGATTCTCAAGCTGTTATAGATCGGGTCGGCTTCGTCAATAAAGCCATTGCTGTCGCCGTCATACCGGGCCAACTCTGAAAACCCGTTGCCGGAATTCGGGCCGAACAATTCAGCGCCATCATTGATAACGCCGTCCTGGTTTTTATCCAATGCCAGAAAACCGCTGCCCGGTTTTAAGTTGGCGACTTGTTCAGTGGTGCCGTTGGCGTCGATATCGAATTCAAAGCGTGTCTGCGACAGCTCCGCCGCATTGCCGCCAAAATTGATCACCAGCGGATCGACTTTCTTTTCCGGATCGCCGGCCGTGACGACAAGATTAGTTTCCAGACGAAATTCGCGGCTCATATTCAGCTTAACTGAAAAATCGATGCTTTGTCCGTCTTGTGTCCGGATCGAGCCGACCGCGGAAAAGCTTGCGCTTTCAGACTCCTGGTAAACGGCATGATGCTCGTAAACAGGGCCGAACCCTGCGGAGGACGGTTGCTTGGCAGGCGGCGGGGTTGTGGTTATTTCAATATTCGTATTTTCAGCGTCACCGCTCAATTCAGCAGGTGAAAACAGTTTGAAATCCTGACCGGTTATCGCCTTAACCATCTGCCTGACAATAAGCAGTTTAATGCTGTCATTGTCATCAAGCGGTTCGCCAGTATCCTATGCTTGTTTCTCGGTTTTGAGCGCCTGCGCCGGACCGCTGAGGCTAAGCGCATCAGCAGGACGCTCATTTCTCCCCGGCCCCGGCTGGTCCTGGGTTTTCCACATCCGTAACGACTCGGACTCCTGAGAGCTTTTTAAGAACTGATGCTGACTGTTTAGTTGTATGGCGGAACTTTTTATGATCATTAGCTTTGCCTCTGGAGAAAAAACTTGTCCACCTCCGGCTATCCGGCCGACATCAAAATTAGTTTAAGCGACAGACAAAATGGCGGCTGACAGTCGCTACGAGATAATAGTGCGTGGTGTACAATAGAATTTTTTTATTCAGATAGGACTGACAATGGAAGCTTATCCCGAAAAAACCTGCTCGATAGACCGCTTGGTCACGCATGCAAAATTGGTAGAAGCGGCAAAAGCCGGAAAGAAAACGCAACAACGCCGCGACGGCGTCTATGGCTGGCCCGGAGAGACTTTCGAGCTGGACGGAATGGCTTTTGTTGTTACCGATTTAAAACGTCAGCGCTTAGGCGACATGACCGATGCCGATGCCCAGGCGGAAGGCTATCCCAGCCTTGAAATGTACCGGGATATTATCTTAAAAATGCATGCCGGCATGGTCTGGGACGAGGACGCTTTGGCATGGGTGCATAGTTTTGCGGCCCAAACGGATTAGTTAGCGGCAAAAACCCTCGGCCTTTCCGGGCGAGGGTTCAGCATTACCGGTTTTGTTTACACCCGGTTAGCACTGCCTCAGCAGCGGCGGCTTTCAAGCTGTCGGACATCAAACCCGCCTTTCTTTGCAACGGCAATTCGATATACCGATACGAAATCATTGCAAATACGAAAACGGCGGCGAGGTAAACAAAAGTTAAGCCGCCGACGTAATTCCCGGTCACTAATTCCTGCCATAAATAAACTGTGTAAGAAATTCTGCCCAGATAACAAACCACTCTGCTTTTAAAAACTAGGGCAATCGCTTTAACCTGTATGGGCGTGCCCAGCACCATCAGCAGAATCAGCACCGGGTAACAAACCGTCTTAACCTGTTTTTCGATTCCAGCCGGCAAATAACCGATACCCATCAACAGCAAGGCGATAACGCTTAGCCAGACGGCAATGTGCATCTGCCGGATACGGCTGATGATATTTTTAGGTAACAGTGCGCAACAGCAACCGGTCAGCAAAAAAATGAAATACATCGAATATTCGCCCATAAACAGATGGCCCGTTCTGTTCAATAACACCGAGCCCATAGCCAGAAGGCCTATGGTAAGCGCAAAGCGCAAACTGTTATGGATCAGCGGTACAAACAGGATCAACAGCGGAAATAGCAGGTAGAATTGCTCCTCATAAGCCAGCGTCCAAGTATGTCCTGCAAACCAGGAGCAGCCGTCGGGAAACGGCATATTACATAAGAACGAGGCCGAGGTAAGCGCCTGCTGAGGCGAAATCTTAATGATACCTGCCGCATCAAGTATCAACAGACTGGATAAATACAGCCAAAGCGGCGGAATAATCCGGTAAAACCGGCGCACATAAAATGCGGATAAACAAACCGTGCCCGTGCGGTTTTTTTCTGCAATCAGGCCGGAACAAATCACAAACCCGCTGATGACAAAAAA
>Ga0208882_1000709_pt1 | contig 14152 bp, 10 predicted proteins | sample LakWasMet14_LOW5_2_FD_183862 | JGI IMG/M metagenome (GOLD analysis project Ga0208882, IMG submission 183862) | Freshwater sediment methanotrophic microbial communities from Lake Washington under simulated oxygen tension - Sediment Metagenome... | ecosystem: Environmental > Aquatic > Freshwater >...
TTTCATCCGTTGAGATGACATCGGTAGTAGTGCTACTATTGCAAGCGATGTGCCAGCACTATATTTTTTTGCTGGATAACGCAAAATTCACTGATAAAATCGTTTAAAATCAACATATTATTTTTTAAGAAAATATCTCCCGGTGACTGATACCGTTTTAATGCCAGACAGGCCGGATTCTGAAACTGTGTCAGAACTGAACAGTTGTACCGTGACAGTTGCTCACTTAATTTAAGCTATAAGGCCACTCTAATGAGTTCTTCTTCATCAGGCAGCACACCCAAGATACTGCAAGCCAGAACTGAGTTTCTGACTAACGGGCATGTGCGGGAAGGAACGATCGCAGAAGCCATTGAACGTTCATGGCGGCGCTGTGTTGCAGGCGGTATTGACACCATCTCGCCATCGAATATCGAGGTTGTAACAGCACATGAGCTGGCGCATAAACTCGAGCAGAATCACCGGCTGCTGGCACTTGCCCGGCCGGAAATGGAAACCTTAAGCGAACAGATTGCCCACACACGGAATGTCGTGATACTGACCGATGATGAAGGCCTGATTCTGCATAGCCTGGGCAGCCAGCAGCTGCTGCAGGAAGATCAGCGCATCGCTTTATCTGCCGGGGCATCCTGGAGCGAGAACCAGCGCGGCACGAACGCTATTGGTACTGCCATCATCGAGCAGTCGGCCTTGACCGTGCAGGGCGCAGAGCACTTCATGGCATACCACCATTCGCTCAACTGTTCTGCCGTGCCGATATTTGGCGCGGAGAACCAGCTGATTGCCACCCTTGATGTATCGAACGACTACAACGTTTCACAGCAGCACACACTGGCATTAGTAAAGATGTCAGCCCAGATGATTGAGAACCGGCTATTCCTTGCCAGTTACCAGAGTGACATCATCCTGCACTTCCATGCCCGCCCCGAGTTTATCGGTACATTATGGGAAGGTGTGGCCATGTTCACCGATCACGGCGAACTTGTAGCGACCAACCGCAGTGGCCAGTTCCAGCTCGGCCTGAATATGCAGCGGTCACACCTTGATGCCGCACATGAAAAACCCCAGCTGAATTTTAACCAGCTGTTCGACATTTCCATTGAGAACCTGCTGAGACAGATAGGCAGTACAGATAAACTGGTAATTCCATTAAAGCTGAACAATGGCGCCCGGCTCTATGTGCAGGTGGAGTTGCTGCATAAACGCGCGCAAGCCTCCAGAGCGACACCGGTTACCAAAAGAACCAGCGCCGCCAACTTGGACCTGCTGAACAGCGGCGATGCAAAGATTGAACGTGCGATCGCGCAAGTCAAGCAAGTGCTTACACGCGAGATTCCTATCCTGATTCAGGGGGAAACCGGCGTCGGCAAGGAACTGTTTGCACGCGCCATTCACGAAGCCAGCGCCCAGCATAAAGGGCCATGGGTCGCCGTTAACTGTGCAGCGTTGCCGGAAGGCCTGATTGAAGCCGAACTTTTCGGCTATGAAGAAGGCGCATTCACCGGTGCCAAGCGCAAAGGCAGCCCGGGTAAAATCGAGCAGGCCAATGGCGGCACCCTGTTCCTGGATGAGATCGGTGATATGCCGCTTTCACTGCAGGCCAGATTGCTGCGCGTATTGCAGGAACGCACCGTCACGCCATTGGGCAGCACAAAGTCCATTCCGGTCAGCTTTGCGCTCGTCAGTGCAACCAACCTCAAACTTAAGGAAAAAGTAGAAAGCGGCGAGTTCCGCAGCGACCTTTATTACCGCCTGAACGGTCTGAGTGTGGCGCTGCCGCCGCTCAGGCAGCGCTCGGACTTGACTGCGCTCATTAATATCATTTTGCAGGTTGAACATGCAGATGATGTGGAAATCACCCCTGATGTCATGAATATTTTTGTGCAGCACCCATGGCCTGGCAATATTCGCCAGCTGCATAATGTATTGAGAACCGCACTGGCACTTGCAGATGGCGCGCCAATCAGCGAACTGCATCTTACCCAGGATTTTATGGATGAAATCGAAAGCAGTGGGCAGCCTGAAATCAGACATGAAGCACAGGCACTACGTCACCAGAATCTCGATGACGTCACCGCGAATGCAATTATAAAAGCCATGGAAAACCATTCAGGGAATGTTTCCGCAGTCGCTCGCCAGTTAAATATCAGCCGCAATACGCTGTACAGGAAACTGAAAGCATTAGGTTTGCATTAAAGGCAACTGACGCGGCCGTGCATCAACGCCAGGCAGCTTGCGTATGAAAGCTGCCTGCAATTAAACTGACTGGCACTAGCGGCGATAGTACGGCCGGCCGTAATACGGGCTCATGTAAGGGTAATCCAAATTGTATTGCTGGCGCATGATGGTCTGCTCATACTCGCGCTGTATGCATACACGCCATACATCCGTATCTTTTACAAAACCGAGTTTCTCGCATGCCGGCCCATACACCTGCATTTTGTACTCCATCTGTTTAGTTGCTCTCTGCTGCTCTACCTGCGGGTTTGTTGCACAACCGGCTAACAGCATCACGGCAGCCAAAATATAGATCGTTCGCATTTTTATATTATCCATTCTGCTTGATTCAATATGTCCGTATGATTTTCGCGGATCACCTAAAGTTCGTGCATCGCAGAATTAAATCTGCAAATCAGCCATTGCAACATGATTACAGCGGAACAAGCCTGCCGATATGCATAAAAAATACCGCGCATTTCACGGGCAAACCTTCATACTCGAATAATGCGGCATAACTGTCCAGCTGTTCGCGGTGCTTCTCCGCAGCCGACTGCACGGCCTGATCTGTTGCATCGGCGGCCAACTCTGTAGTTTTGTAGTCGATTATCCAGCGTGTGCCGCCCTCAATGAATGTACGGTCGACAATATATTTTCTGGCTTCATCGCCAGCCAGCCTCATCAATGCCAGTTCAACCGCGGCACCTTCCCTGGCCTGCAGCACCCACTGCCCTGCCTCGCTGCTCAATGCTGTTTTCAGCAACTGTTGCACCCGCACGACCGCTTCATTCACCGGCTCCCCGGCATGCCCCTGCTGTCGCAGCCAATGGCGCATTGCCGGCAGCAAGGCGCTAACACGCGACACAGGCCACGCAGCCAGACCCTGCTGCGCAATAATCTCCATGTAACTATGCGCCAGGGAACCAACGTCAGCATCAATACTGACGTTACTGCTACCGGGCTTGTTATTCTGTTTATCAGTGACGATCACGGGCTTATCGGTTTGCAGCACAGCCGGTATATGGGGCTGTTTCAAGCGCACCAGGCAAGGTGTAAAGTCGGCAATATCGACCTCTTGTCCAGCAATCGCTTCTGCCTGTGCGGCAGATTCAAACTGCGATCCGACAGTATCCCAGAGCAAATCAAGATAGGTATTTCTGGCTGCGCCAACTTCCCCCTTGGCATTCTGGCTGGCAATACCCACCAGATGCAGTTTACGCTCTACACGGGTTGCGGCCACATACAGCACGCGTGCCGATTCATTTACGTCACGTTCTTTTTCACGCGCCTCCAGATAATCATACGGGCTGACTTTATCCTTATCGCGCGCACCTTTGGGGATGTAAGGTGCTGCCAGCAATTCCTGCTGACCATCAACCTGCACTTCCTCCCACAGTACCAGCGGTTTGTCGCTATTATTGCCGCCGGTTGCCGCGCCTAAGCCAGGCAGGATGACCGTGTCGAATTCCAGCCCCTTGGATTTATGTATCGTCATCATCTGCAGGTTCTCGCCGCGGGCATCCGGTGCAGCAAACAGTTTGGTGATTTCAGATTCCATACGCTCAGGCGAAAACTGGTTACTGCGATCCAGCGCATCAAGGCAGCCAAAGAACGCCTGCACGTCCACGACATCACCCGGCGACCACAGGCAGGATGTGCCATTGAGCATGAGCCATACGCCACGTATCCAGCGCCCGACATTCATGCGCCCCTGGCTCGCATAGGCTTCCTGCAGTATTTCGCGCACATGCAGCAGCCGCACCTGCCCATCAGGCGTTAATCGGCTTACGGCTTCATCGTCACGCATTAATGCCCAGATGGTTTTATAGTGATCATACCCGGCAAGCGCATGCATATCATGCAAAGTCAGGCCGCACCAGGGTGCCCGCAATATCGCCAGCCAATGCACACGGTCTGCCCGATGGTGCAACGCATGGGTAAGTGCCAGCAGGTCCTGAACCACCTGCCGCCCTTCAAGCGCCTCTATTTCCACTGCCTGAAAAGCAATATCCTGATGATCGCGGCGCAGCTTGCTGACCAGCGGTGCGAGATGCTTTTTAGAACGCACCAGCACTGCAATTTTCACATCCGGATTGGCTAGCCGCTCCGCCTGAATCACGCGCACGATCGCTTCGGCTTCACGCTGCTGTGCCAGCTCCAGACTTTCGTCAGCCTGCTTGATGACCGGGTGTACTTCCACCCCTGCCTGCGGCAGATTGCTTTTAGTTGCGATAAACGGGCGGTAATGAATCGCACCCTGGACCACTTCGTCATACTCAGGAAAAACCGGCGCAAAGGTTTGGTTGATCCAATCCACGATTGCCGGCGATGAGCGGTTATTGCGGTATAGCTGCAAACGTTCCAGATCAATATCGCCGATGCCATGCTCTGCCGCATCAATGAATAAACCGACATTGGCTTTACGAAAGCGGTAAATGGACTGCATGGGGTCGCCCACTGCAAACAGGGTGCGCCCGTCATCCATCTGCCAGCCCAGTGTCAGCTGTTCAAGCAGCCTGATCTGGCTGGGACTGGTATCCTGAAACTCATCCACCAGCAGGTGCTGTATGCGGTAATCCAGCTTCAGCGCCAGCTCTGTCGGCTCGCCAAAATCATCGCCCAGTGCGCGGGTTGCACGATGTGCGATCTCAACGAAGTCTACTTCGCCGGCGCGCTGGAATACCAGCCACAACTGCGCTACGGCAAGATTGAGCAAGCGTGAAAGTGTAGCGATAATCTGCCATGCATCCGGGTTGGCAGAATCTGCCGGCAGCCCTCTTATCCTGGCTAAAGAAACAGCCATGCCGGTATCGGTTTCAATCGCTGCCAGAAAGGCGCTGATACTTGCTTTCTCATCTTTTTTATCGGCAGGGAAACCAGTGTTTTTATCAACCTTGGCGCGGATGGTATTGTCTTTGGTCAACAGCAATTCACACACTGCCAGCCAGAGTTGCAATCCGTCTGCATCTAACGGCAAAGCCTCTTCCCAATCCGCCAGTACATTGATCGGGTGTTCATCCGGCAGCTGGCTGGCAGCAAACCTGGCCAACGGCATCAGCTCAGACTGAAAGCGTATATTAAACACGGCGGCGGCGGTTTCAATCTCCTGCTCGATCATGAAGCGCAAAGTCTGCTGCAGTGTTTCCGCATCAACCTCGAACTGGGCATGGTGCAGCCACTGATCCCGCTTTTCCAGCATATTGACCAGCAGCTTCCTGAGCTGGCCGGCATCATTATCCACATAACGCAATGCAGCCCTGATGATGTCACTATGCGCATGGTCTTCCAGCAAGGCCAGCGTCTGTTCAGCAGCTGTTGCATACAAAGCCGTCGCATCCAAAGCCACCCTGGGCTGGGAGCCAAAACGGCTCATCAGCGGCATTTGCCTTGCCAAGTGCGCGCACAAACTATCGATCGTAAAGATACGCAGCCGTGATGGATTCTCGATCAATTGCCAATTCTGCAAAACCGAACACTCAAGTGCTTTCAGGCTCAGGTCATAGGTAATCTGCTTATGCGGTTGTGCGGGCTTATCATGCCTGGCCGCTTTCATGAGGCTATCCAGAATGCGCAGGCGCATCTCCGCGGCCGCTTTATTGGTGAAAGTAATCGCAATGATTTCTTCAGGCGCATTCACGGTTTGCAGCAGCTTCAGGTAACGCTGCGTGAGCAACTCGGTCTTGCCGGCGCCGGCCGGCGCTTCTACGATAAATGAGCTGAGCGCCAGCGCGCGTTCGCGGTTGTGCGCATCGGCCTCAAGGTTGAAAGTATGCCCGACACTCACTTGCCTGCCTCCTGCTGTCTTTCAAACTGCAGCTTGCGTTCGGGCAAGCGCAGCAAAGGTTTCACTTCACAATACAACAGTTCGTTCTCATCACTGAAACGAACCGCGGCCTCGCCTTCACGCAGTTCTGCTGCAATCGCTTCAATCGCAGATTTCCAGTGTTCCAGCAGCTGCTGCCAGTCAGCAAAATCCTGCGTCAAGGCCGGTTTACGCTTACTCGGCTCAGCTTCAAAACTATCTGCCGAAACGCCGGCAAAAGCATGTTCGGCCGTTTTCACCATACCAAAATAGATCCCTGCGACCTGCTCGGCCGGGTCAGCATAAAAAGTGGCATAAATCGGCAATTGCGGCTCGGTGATACGGTCTTCGCCCCAGCTTTTGATTTTCGGCATCTGCCCGGTTTTGTAATCAATGAATTCCAGCCCGCCGCTTTCAAGCTGCTGCACCCTGTCAATCTTCAGAGTTACTTCAATACCGCAGATCAGCACTTTCTTGCCGACTTCGCAATCTACAATCCTGAACGATATCCCGCGTGCTTTCTCATACATCAGCCAATCGCCTACCAGACGCAACAGCCGTTCGGATTCCAGCTCCAGCACGGCAGGTGATGCAATGCTGGTCTCGGCGGCAAAAGCCTGTATCGTATTGCGCACGGCTCCATTTAAAGCATCCATAAAAGCATCGGCGCTCATGTCGCGCAAATCCGCAAAGTGGCGTTTACGCCAGAACTCTTCAAGCACGCCATGTACCAATGAACCGCGATCCATGTTATCCAATCCGGCGGCCGGTGTTTTAAGCGCTTTAGCTCCCAGCCGGTACTGATAAAAAGCCCATGCCGGGCAAACCGCCTGTGCTTTCAACAAGCCGGTACCGCCGGAAACATGCTCACCCGCAATAACCGCAGGTGCCAGGTGGTCGTCAACATGCTGCAGCGCATCATGCCTGTCAGCGTTCAGCTGCTCCGCCAGCGTTGCTGCCAGGGGCGCCTTAGCATCACCCAGCGCAATATCCTGCATTAACGGTGAAGGCCGCAACTGGCTCTCGCCATCCATGATGCTGCTTGAAAAAACAATATCGCCTGCCGAGTGCAAAATCCGCTGCTGGATTGTTGCCGCAAAAACTGCCTGCACATTGTTATCGGCATTAGGCAACGCCGCCGTACGCTGTATAAATGCAGGCAATAACGGATTAGGCCGCGCCGGCGGCGGCCAGATATGGTCGTTCATGTGCATGCACCACAGGGCATCTACCGGGGCGCTCAAACCCTCCATGATGCCCAGTATCTGTATTGCAGGTTCAAGCTCGGTTTCGGCCTGGAATACCTGGCTAGTACATATCTGCTGTAGGTAATACACCGCTTCACTTGCAGAAAGTTTCTGATCCAGCATGTCCATCCCGGCCAGCTGCTGCAAGGCTTTTTGCCAGGCATTCAACGCCTGGTACTCGGGGCTGCTGATATTGCGTTCACCGGGCCAGCCCAGTGCATCAAGGATTGCATTCAGCGTCTGTGCCCATTGCACTGCCGGTAATTTCCTGCCGACTGGAATTGCCTGTGCCGCCTTGAGATTTTCCAGCAATGATTCAAGATGCAGCCCCTCTGCCTGCTGCTTTTGAATAAACTCTACAAAGCGTGAAAGGCTGAACTGCATCGGCAGCTTTTCACGCATGCCTGCATCCAGCAGTGCGCGTGCATCGGCCTCCTGCCTGCTCGCAGACCAGAATGGCGAAAGCAGCAGCATGGAGACATCCGCTTGCTGTAACAGATGCACGGTCACTAACCGCAGCAGATTCAAACCGGCCTGAATAACCGACTGCTGCGCTAACGGAGTGCCCAATGAAAAATTATAGTGGCGCGGCATATCTGCCAGCCCCGGGCGGACGCTCTGCGGGTAAAATACGTCATCCAGCAGATCTGCCAGCTGGTTTCTTACATCACTCAGACGCGGCGTCACAATGGCCAGTCTGACAGCCGGATTTTCTATCAATCGCGCTTGTGCCCAGGCGACAGCAGCACGGCACTCTGCCTCCTGATTCTCAAGCTGGATATGCTGTGCCTGAGCGGGTTCGTCTGCGGCAGTTGCATAGGCTGCAACCTGTACGCCCCGATCGGCCAGAATATCGCGCAAGCGCTGCTCCTGCGGCGCAGTCTGGTCAAAACCGCCAAACTCGATTCGTGCAGGTAGTTCACCGGCGCCCTGCGCCAGATGCGCCAATTGCCAATCGACATAGCGCACACTCTCCAACGCGCCAAGTTCGCGGCAACGCTGCTGAAAGGCACGCTGCCAGTGCAGAAACTGCCGTGTTTCTTCAGCCTGATGTTCGCGCGGCACATGCAGGTTCCATGCAATCACGTAGCGATTGGCTTCCATCGCAGCACTGGCCAAACCGGAAATATCAAACAGGTCACCAAACGCATTTTTTTTCAGCGACTGTGCAATCACCTCTTCCCACAGTAACTGCTCATTGAAAGTACTTAACACATAAGGCGGAGACGGCTCATCTATCACTCCGGTAAGCAAACCTTCTGCAATGATGCTTTCCAGCCATTGTGCTAAAGTCTGCACATCCGGGCTATGCCACTGTGTTTTTCCTGCTGCAATCTGCTGATGGGTAATGTCGTTCTGGATACTGCGCGCCAAACGCGCTGAAGGGCATAGAATGATTGAATTGACTGACATTGCACAATTCTATTGGATAATTAACATTAGGCAAATAAAATACCGTCATTCAGACACGTTAAGTTCAGAGGCGCAGCATGCAGGTTAAACAGGTTGTTAAATACTCCACCATTATTTTATTCATTCCAGTCGGGCTATTTGCTCTTTATTTATGGGCTGCGCTATCGTGGACATACTCATCGGGAGAGCGTGCCGGTTATGTGCAGAAACTCTCGGAAAAAGGCTGGGTATGCAAGACCTACGAGGGCGAGTTGATTCTGGTTTCAATGCCGGGCACACAGGCGGAGAAGTTCTTTTTTACAGTCAGAAATAAAAGTGTAGCTAACAAGATCAATGAAACCGTAGGCCAGCGCGTACGCCTGATCTATGAAGAACATAAAGGTCTGCCAACCACCTGCTTTGGTGACACCGCTTACTTTGTCACCGATGTACAGCCACTAGATCATCAACCATAGGTCGGCAAGAATAATGGCCGCCACTGACGAAAAAAACTACATCACGCCTGAAGGCTTTGCTGCACTCAAGGAAGAATTCCACCAGCTCTATAAAATAGAACGCCCGGAAGTCGTACGCACGGTTGCCTGGGCCGCCAGCAACGGTGACCGCAGTGAAAACGGCGATTATATTTACGGCAAAAGACGCCTGCGCCAGATTGACAGCCGCTGCCGCCACCTGATGCGGCGCATGGATCTGGCTGAAATCGTCGATTCAAGCCAGCAGCAGCATCTGGAAAAAATCTTCTTCGGCGCCTGGGTCACTTTATACAACCTGGATGACGAATCTGAACACACCTACCGCATAGTCGGCAAAGATGAACTGGCACCCTCAAAAGGTTATATCAGCTGGATTTCGCCACTGGGGAAAGCCATGCTGGGAAAATCCATCGGTGACATCGTTCGCCTGACAACCCCAAAAGGTGAAGAGGAATTCGAGGTGGTTGACGTCAGTTATAAAGAGCCAACCACCAATACATGAGACATTACGACATATTCTGCAAAGTCGTCGACAACTTCGGTGACATCGGCGTGTGCTGGCGCCTGGCCAAACAGCTGAATATGGAACATGGCATTGATATCAGCCTATGGATTGATGACTTAAATGTAGCCAAACAGCTTATTCCTGCGCTGGATACCGCCAAAAGAACACAATTGATTGATAACATCACAATAGCGGCATGGGATGTAAACACATCATTTGAGCAGGCGGCCGATGCAGTCATCGAAGCCTTTGGCTGCGAACTTCCCGAAAGCTATCTGGCACTGATGCAGCCGGACAATATCTGGGTTAATCTTGAATATCTGTCAGCGGAACCCTGGGTTGAAGGCTTTCACGCCCGGCACTCAACTCGCGGCAGCCTGACACGCCATTTCTTTTTCCCCGGGTTTACACAAGCGACCGGCGGTTTGCTGCGTGAACATGACATCGTTGAAAACAACAGAAACATCGCATCCGGTAAACAGCAGCAAGCCGATTTTTTCCGGCAGCTGAGCCTGAACCCGGATGAGGATAGCGCCGCACTCAAAATCTCGCTATTCAGCTATCCCCATGCGCCAATCAGCGATTTACTGGCCGCCATGGCAGATTCAGCTACAGAAATCAGCTGTTATGTCCCAGCCACCAGCATACTGCCCAGCATTGCCGAATTTTTCGGTAAAGAATCCATCGCCGCAGGCGAACATCTGCGTCATAACAACCTAAGCCTGCATGTGCTGCCATTCCTGAGTCAGGCTGATTACGACAAGCTGCTGGCAAGCTGCGATATCAATTTCGTGCGCGGTGAAGATAGCTGGATACGCGCGATCTGGGCTGGCAGGCCGTTTATCTGGCAACCCTACCGACAAACCGAAGATACGCATCTGGTTAAACTCAAAGCCTTTCTCGATGTGTTTTATTCAGGCTGCGCTGAGGCCGCCAAACAGACGGTTATTGCCATGCATAACGCCTGGGCTTCAGAACAAACCAGCGCTTCTGCATGGCAGGATTATCTAGGCAATATCAGCGCAGTTAAAACATTTACGACGCAGCAAACCAGCGCGCTGGCCTCACAGCCGGACCTGGCAACTAACTTGGTGATTTATATTGAAAAATTACATCACAATAAGATATAATGCCCGGTTTTACGCATGTCCCCTTTAATTTGTAAGGCAACCTATGAAAACAGCACAAGAACTCCGCGTTGGTAACGTGATTATGGTAGGCAACGACCCGCTCGTTGTTGTTAAAACAGAGTACAACAAATCTGGCCGTAACTCTGCCGTAGTTAAAATGAAATTCAAAAACCTGCTCACTGACACCCCTAGCGAAAACGTATACAACGCTGGCGACAAGTTTGAAGTTGTGATTCTGGATAAAAAAGAAGTGACTTACTCATACTTCGCTGACCCAGCTTATGTATTCATGGATGCTGATTACAACCAATACGATGTTGACGGCGAATACATGACTGACGTTTTACCGTTTCTGGAAGACGGCCTAGCTGCTGACCTGCGCTTTTACAACGACAAAGCAATCTCAGTTGAAATTGCAAACTCAGTTGTGCGTGAAATCACTTACACCGAGCCAGCAGTTAAAGGCGACACATCAGGTAAAGTATTGAAACCGGCTAAAATCGCGACAGGTTTTGAAGTGGCCGTGCCTTTATTCGTTAGCCAAGGCGACAGAATCGAGATCGACACCCGCACCGGCGAATACAAAAACCGCGTAATGAAATAAGTTTGACATCAGTTTTACCTTGTTAAAACAGGTAAAAAATTCGAAAAAGGGAGCAAGCAGCTCCCTTTTTTTATGCCTAATCAATTCAAAATAGCGTTAAGATAGCGTTATATAAATAATAAAAACCACCAGGAGAAGAGCAATGAACGACAAACAACTGGTTGCATTACAAGCAGCAAAATACGTGAAAAATGGCATGCTGGTCGGCCTGGGCACAGGCTCTACTGCCAATTACTTTATTGATGAACTGGCGCGTTTATCACGTGAAGAAGGCTTAAAAGTCACCACTGTGGCGAGCTCAACCATCAGCGCTCAAAAAGCGCAATCCCTGAACCTGCCGATTGTCGCACTCGAACATATACGCCAGATTGACCTGTATGTTGACGGCGCGGACGAGATCACGCCGGATAAAACCCTGCTCAAGGGCCGCGGCAGTGACCTGGTAAAAGAAAAGCTGCTGGCCAAAGCCGCTACGCAGTTTATTACCGTGGCCGACTCCAGCAAATTAGTCAGTTATATCGGCCAGAACTTTGTCATTCCTATCGAGGTCATTCCATTTGCCTGGCAGCTTGCCAAAAAGAACCTGGAAGATATTGGCGCGCAAGGTGACCTGCGCCCCAATGCAGCCAAAGACGGTTTCTGGGTAACATCGCATGGCAGCTACGTGCTGGATATGAAGTTTGATAAAGGCCTGGATGCCGCAACTTTAAATGCGCTGCTTAACAACACCCCCGGCGTTGTTGAACATGGCATTTTCTACCGGCTTGCCGACACTGTTTTAATCGCCGATAACGGCATCGTGACAGAGTACCAGGGTTGATTTTCTCAATTCAAGATAAACACTTGATGCGTTTATTCTTTATTCAGCCGCTTTTGATCCTGGCACTTATCCTGCTGTCAGGCTGTAAGCCTGCTGACCCTATCAGCAAGCTGCCTTCGGTGAATCCGGCTAAAAAAGAAATTGTTTTTGTCTCGCATAACGGCCCCACTACCTACTATTTAAATAACGATAACCAGCCAGCCGGGATCGAGTACGATTTAGCAAAACTATTCGTGGATGAATATTACCCCGGCTATGAAATCCGCTTTACACTGGTCAATAGCATCAGCGATGTAATCCCCAGCCTGCTGAAAAACAAAGCGCATATAGCTGCCGCCAACCTGACAGTCACGCATCTGCGCGAACATCTGGTGTTATTTTCAACGCCATACCAGGAAACGCAGCAGCAATTGATTTTTAACAATGAGGTCAATAAAAAACCTAAAAGCCTGGCTGACCTTAAAGATAAAAAAATTGCAGTTCCGGAAGGCACCAGCTACGCAGAACGGTTAGCAGAGCTGCAGAAAAAACAGCCTGCTTTGCATTGGCACACCGAGAAACATGCCAATACAGAATCACTGCTGGAAGAGGTGGCAGACGGTGTGCTCGATTTCACAGTTGCGGATAACTACATCGCGGCTTTGATGCAGAACTATTATCCGAATCTGGATATCGCCCTGCCCATAGGTCCTGCGGATAAAATCGCCTGGGGCATGTCTAAAAATGCAGACCCCGTGCTGGTCAAGAACGTAAATGCTTTTTTCAGCAAAATCAAAAAAGATGGCACATTACGCAACCTGCTTGATCGCTACTATGGGCATAATGAGCGCCTGAATACAATGGATGTCACAACATTCCTCAATCGCAGCAACACCCTGCTGCCCAAGTACATCCACCTGTTCAAGCAGGCGCAGGACATCACAGGACTGGATTGGCGCCTGCTGGCCGCAGTCAGCTACAGGGAATCGCACTGGGACACTTACAACACGTCGCCGACCAATGTGCGTGGATTGATGATGCTGACAGAAGGCACTGCAGACCTGATGGGAGTCACTGACCGGCTGGATCCTAAACAGAGCATTCCCGCAGGTGCGAAGTACATCATGAAGCTCAAAGACACCGTGCCGGAGCGCATTCCGGAGCCAGACAGAACCTATATGGCACTGGCGGCCTACAATATCGGCTATGCCCATGTTGAAGATGCCCGCGTGCTGGCCAAACGGCTTGGCCTTAACCCGGATAGTTGGGCGGACATCAAAAAGACACTGGTGCTGCTCAAGAACCCCGACTATTTCACTACGCTCAAATACGGTTATGCCAGCGGCGGAGCGCCAGTGGTTTTTGTCGAGTCCGTACGCAGCTATCAGCGCATTCTGGAGAAATACCAGCCCGAGCATAATTCAGACATGTACAAACTCAGGATTGCGCGCAATTAACGCTCAAGACTAAAGGTACCTTTACTCACAGGGCAAGGCATCAAGTTATGTATTTACCACCCCTCTTTCGTGCCCTGTCGCTCACAATCAGCTGTATCAGCCTGCTGCAGGGTACGGCTTTTGCTGATGATTACCCTGACATGCGAATACTGCTGGAAACAGAGCACACCATTGCCGGTGAACCACTCGCCTACCCGCAATCAGGGCAGGCAAAAATCACTTCGGCGATCATTACCATTCCTCCAGGGCAATCCACCGGATGGCATAAGCACAAAGTACCGCTCGTAGGCTACCTGTTAACCGGTGAACTGGAAATGGAATACGCTGACGGCAAGCGGCTTCAACTCAAAAAAGGTGAGGCGATAATGGAAGCCATGACAGTGCCGCACATAGGTGCAAACCTGGGCACAATACCGGCGCAGGTATTTGTTGCATTTCTGGGCACCGATAAAACTGATTTCACTGAAATCACGAGTGCCCCGACCATAGCGCCTGCCACACCGAA
>Ga0208882_1000715_pt1 | contig 14073 bp, 10 predicted proteins | sample LakWasMet14_LOW5_2_FD_183862 | JGI IMG/M metagenome (GOLD analysis project Ga0208882, IMG submission 183862) | Freshwater sediment methanotrophic microbial communities from Lake Washington under simulated oxygen tension - Sediment Metagenome... | ecosystem: Environmental > Aquatic > Freshwater >...
ACTTCCAGCGATTTGTCGGTTTTATCCTTGGCACGGGCGTATTTAATGTCCTGTTCCAGATCGGCAACGCTTACGCCTTTGCCGATTTCGCGGTAGCGGGCTTCTTCCTGGCTCAGGAAGTTGTACAGGATGATATTTTCGTATTCCAAGCCCTTGGCTTCCTGGATCGTGAACACCAGCGGCGTGCTGAAATGCTGCTGGGCGGCCGGTTTTTGCTCGACCGTCATCACAATCACCGCAAACAGCGTCGACGCCCTGGTTTTGCTATCCAGCTCCCGGCGAATTTCGGCGGTGTCCTGCAAAAACAGCACCTCGCCCTGGGTGTGGCCGTTACTTTCGACCAGGTAATGGCTTTCCTTGTCGATGGAACCGAAACGCTGGTTCTTGATTTTTAAAATCTTGTTGGCAATGTCGGTGACTTGCGGCGAATTGCGGTAATTGGTGTTCAGGATTCGGATCAGCTCGTCAGAAGTCTGCAAATCCTGCTGCCGGTAAAACAGGCTTTTGACTTTCGACCAGGAAAAAAAGTTCGGATGCACGATCTGGTTGGAATCGCCGCACAAGATAAAATCCTGCGCCTGGCGTAGCGATTTGATGATCAAATAAAGCTGGATATTGGTTAAATCCTGAACCTCGTCGACGACGATAAAATCGTAGCAAGGCTGCACATGCTGTAGATATTGGTGACTGACGATGTTGCTGTCGTACAGTTGCTGCTCCTGTAAAAAGCCCAGGTATTTTTCGAAAACGTCGTAGACCAACTCGCGTTCCTCGGCCAGAAAAATCGACTCCTTGACGCCCAAATTCAGGTAATCCTCACGGCTCAGCCAGCTTTTGTCGGTCGCGGGACCTGTAATCACACCGCGAAACTCTTCGAATAATTTATGCGCATCTTTCAATGGGCCTTGGCGGTAACGGCTAAACCACTGCTGAAAAGCCTGGAACGTCACCGGCTTACCCTCCGGTACGCGGATGCTTTCCAGGAATTCCTGGAACGACAGAAAATCGATCTGCTGGTCTGGGTTGTCGTAATGGTGCGCGTAATACAGGTCGCGGGAATTTTTGACCAGGTAAGCCGACTGGGTCACATACAACACGTCGCCGACGGCCTGTTTCATTTTTTCCAGCGTCAGCGCGGTTTTGCCGCTGCCGGCCGAACCGATCACGATCAGCGGCGGCTGCAAGTCGTAAATCGACTGCTGGCGCTCGTCGAACGAGATAATTTTATCCAACAGATTAAATGAGCCGTGATCGGGGTTCAGGTAAACCAAGTCCTTGCCGGTGGTTTCATCGGGCTTGACGATGACCGGGATTTTATCTTCATCGATGTCGCTGACCTGGCGCAAAAAACGCGAATCCTGGTAAGCATGGTTCTTGATGAACTCCAGGATCAAGGCATAGTTTTGCTGCCGGTAGCGATAAATCGAAAACAGCAAACGATCGCGCTGATTCAGCTTGGCCCGGTACAGGTTGTCGCCGACTTTTTTGACTTCGGCCGATTTAAAATCGTCGTCCTGTAAGTATTTTTGAAACTTGGCGAAGCCGGGAATCGTTTTGGGATTAAGTTCGTTATAGAGCAGGATTTTCATGAATCGTTTTCAGGCGGCTATTAAGCGTTACGGGATCGGTACAATAAAATGCCTGATTGTACCGGCTTTTGCGCCGATTTTGTTAAGGACGGTCCGGTTCGCCTTAAAGCTGAGTTGAGCAGCTTGTCTGCTCAAACGAAACTTATGCCCTTTGGGTATAACGAGCGTTACCAGTTTTTTCAAAACCGGCTTCATGGATTTTTCCCGGAAAAGCAAGATGAGTGGAACTTTTTACAATATTGATCGCGCCCGGCGGCATAGTCAATATGGGAATACTCGTAGTACGACGCTTACAGACCGGAGTGGCTAACTTTTAACCGTTTTAACAAAAACGCCTGTTGGGATAAGTAGTTATACCTACAAGCCATAGGCCGACCACAAGGTTATCCACAGATTTTGTGGATAACCTGGAAAACAAACAATGGGTTGACGCAGGATAATCGGATAATCCCTTACCAATTTGCGGATGATGTATCAGTTGTTTGCAACCTGAATTTTTAACATCCAGCATATCGCACTATCGCTCAAAATAAATTCAATTTTGGATTTATAATTATCTCCACATAACATTTTAGTGCGTAATTTGTCGTTAACATTTGCTAAATAGCCCTGTAGATCGGCCACGCTTTTTATGTCCGACAATTAAAAAACATCAATAAAATTAAGAACTAGTGATTAATAACAGCCGCGTTATCTTCGGATACAGGAACGCCGGGCAACGAAAAACCGCCACCGGACCAACTCAACTACGGCTGAACCTTAAACGTCCCGGTATAAGTATTCCCTTTCGTACAAACATCCCGCTTAGTCGGCAATTCGCAAGAGGTATCGGTCACTTCGGCTTTCAATTCGCCAGCTTTGTCCGGCACGAAATAGAACCTAAAATTCGGGTCGGAGCTAATCGCAATATCGGTTTTGGCAGTAAACACCGGCTTGCCGTTGAACGTGACTTTAACGTCCTTAACAAAATGCGATTTTTTAATAAAGCGTGTTATTTGATCCATTTGCATACCGGTGATATTCGGATGGCTGATCATCAGCTGCACCAAGTTAGGTTCGCCGATTTTGACTTCGTCCTCCAGCCTGAATTTCATTTTGCCCAGGCGGCTCATGGCTTCGTCCAGATTGGCGCCGATTGGGGCGGAACAGCCGCCGCTGGCTTTGACGAATTTTTTGGTCATGACCAGTTTGCCGTCGTTCATTTCGGCAATCGCGCGAATGTTGCTGTTGGAGTTGACCCGTATCCGCATCGCCACGTCGGCTTTGCCGCTGTCCGGGGTAAAATCGAAATCGCCGACGAACGGGAACGGGTTGTTGTCGACCAGCACCAGGATGCGCTTGATGTAGTTGTCCTTGGTCTGCTTGATTTTGCTGACGATCCTGAACGTCACTAAGGCCGGATCTTCGGCGCGCACAGGCGCTTCCAGTTCGATGACATCGTTGGATTCTTCAATCGCTTGCTGAGCAAAGTACTCAGGCTTCAAAACGTTATTCCAAATCTTTTCATCTTCAGCAGCGTTAGCGGCAATCGGTAATAATGCGGTTAGCAGCATTGTTGGTAATAAGTTTTTGTATCTCATAGTGTGTTCCGGTTTTATTTTAGTTGTAAGCTTATTGCCCTATTCCCATTCTAACTCGGCAAAAGCGGTGGTGACATTTTTGCGGTGATAGTCGTCGAATAAGGCCCAATTGTTTTTTTCCGAAGAACCGATGATTTGCACGGCGTCTTCCAAATGCCGGCCTTTTTTAATCGCGGCGCGGATCTCAGTCTGCAACAAGGTCAGGTAATGTTTTTCCGGCTGTATGCTTTGCGGCCAATCGCTGACGACATCGCCGTGTCCCGGAATTACGTAACGGAACGACTGTTTCTCCAGCTTGTCGATTTCCGCCAGCCAGCCTTTCAAGCTGCCATCCAGCGTCGGCACATGCTCGGTAAACAGTAGATCCGACAGCCACATGGTGTCGCTTTCCTGGTCGTATATGCTCAAATCGTTGTCGGTATGGGCGGCAGGATGGGCTTTTAAGACTAATGTTCGCCCGCCCAGGTCCAGCTTCATGCTGTCTTTGACTTCGATATCGGGTGGAATCAAATCGGCGGCGCTCATTTTAACGCCCAATTGGTCGGCGGCTTTGTCCAGATAATACGAGCCGCGCGCGGCCATGGCCCGAGCCAGTTTATGGTGGCCGACGAATTTGACGCCGGGCGCTTTGAAGGCGCTGTTGCCGTTGATATGATCGGGATGGACGTGGGTGTTGATCACGTAGCAAATCGGCGTTTGGGTGGTTTCAGTAACCGCCTGCTTCAGCGCCGCGCCTTGCTCCGGGTTGCCGCCGCTATCGATGACCGCGACGCATTTCTGCCCGACTATGAAGCCCAGGTTGGCGATTTCGCCGTGGTTTTGGCTGTCCGGGAACAGATGCTTGCCCAAATGCACATATATGCCTGGGGTAATTTCTTTAACCGGCAAAGCGGCGGCTGTGGTTTGCAGGGATACTATGGATAAAGCAAACAGCAATAGAACTCTCATTAGTTTTCCTTTTGGAACGCGTTTTAATATGCCAACAATTTTCCAGGCACAAAGTCAGACAGATTTTAGCTATTTTCTTAGCTTACTGACGAAAAATAATTATTGGCCAAATATAGCCGATCGCACAGATTAAAACATTATTCTACGGCTTCGATTCAACCTGAATATCTTTCAATAAGTCGGGAATTGATCCAATGGTAAACTTTGAAAACGGTACGCGATGCGTACGAGACTGTGAAAGTATTCGTATCAGAACAAAAGCAAAGCATTCACCACGAAGGGCACGAAGAGCACGAAGTTTTTAATGCTTTGAATTAACAGGATTATTCCCTTCGTGTCCTCGGCAACTGCTCCTGCGTTGCTCTACCTCCTGCATCCCTGCAGTCGTTCGTGTTCTCTGTGGTGAATTATCTTTTTTGCTTGATTTGGATAATACTTTCACAGTCTCGTACCCTACCGGAGGGGCAACATTCGGCTAACTGCGTAACATCAGGCTGTAAAACTTCTTAATAGATTAACCTCTTATTTTACTGCTTCGGCTCAAACTAAATATCTTTCAATAAACGGTCTTGCTCAGAGGCTTCGATCATTTTTCTGAAATTATTGACGGCGTCTGTAAACGGCTGATCTTCATTGAAGCCCGGCAAATGGTTTTGTCCGCATTGTTCCAAGGCATTAACCACATAAGAAATAGTCAGTTTATTGGCATCAACCGCAGGCTGATAAACCTCATTTTCATTCTTGTCTTTAAATTCGACAATAATATGGCTTGCTATTAGCTTTAATAAAATGGATTGAATAATGGCTATCGGAATACCCAAGCTTTGAGCTATTTGGGTGGCTGTTAAGGGATTATTTTTAGGAATAAAATTTTTAATGATTAAATGAGTGATTTGTAAGGCAATGACTTTTTTTAAGGAATAGCTCAAGTTGGAAAATTCACTACTATGTTGGTAATTTTCATAATTCTGCAAAAAGAAAGCTATTTCGCAACCGAGCAAGACAATCATCCAACCGATTTGTAACCAGATGACAAATAACGGTAACGCCGCAAGACTGCCGTAGATTGCGTTATAGGTTGATACGCCAATCTGCAAACTTAGATAAGCCCATTGCACGAAAATATACATAATAGCGGTGACAAAACCGGCAATGATGCCGGCCTTGTAATCGATTTTACGGTTAGGCATAAAAATAAACGTGAAGGCAAACAGCCCCGTCATTAACACCAAAGGCATCAAGCTCAGTAACCTGATGACCAGCCACTCACCAATTGTCGGCAGATGAATGGCACTCATTAACCAAGTTAGCTGGGTTTTGAGGAAGACGGTAATGCTGCTGGAAGTGATTAACAGGATCGGAGCCAGTAACATCAGAGATAAGTAATCGCTGAACTTGCGGCCTAATGATCTGTCCTGCTCGACTTTCCAGATATAGTTGAATGACTCTTCGATATTGCCGATGACTTTAATGATGGTCCAAAACAGGATAATGATGCCGGTCCCCGCGACAACCTCTCCTTTGGTGCTTTCCAGCAGATTTTGTGCAAAATCGATTAATTGCAATACCATCGTTTCCTGGCTGGGTATTTTTTCGATGAGTTGCTCTCTCATCATTTTCTCAAAGCCGAAACCCTTAGCGATACCGAACAGCATCGCGATGATAGGCACTATCGACAATACGGTATAAAGCGTTAGTGCGGATGCCCGGAGCGGGCATAAATCACGCCAGAATCCCTGATAAGATAATATTAATATCTTTAACGATTTGACTATCTTTGCCTTAAATGACGGAAGCTTATACTCGTGCAACCCCCATATATCTTTTTTAAAAAAATTGATTATGTTGAGTTCCATAAGCTGATCTTATACGTTTGAGTTAAAATTAACTTTAAACAGCTGAGCTAGTTTAAAGCGGCATGCTTCTACTCATTCGATCATAGTCATCATGACGGATACTGCAATATTCTGCCGCAATTTTAATAACTATAATTAATTTTAAGCAAACAATGAGTGTAAAACATTGGGCTGCTTACCCATAGAAGTTAAGGTATTTTATATTGGCGATAAAACTTGAGGCTGATGCAGCCGACCCGTTGCTTGTTTTATGACTGCTTGCCAAAGACCACCTTAAATACATCAATAAAGCCGAGTAGAACCGCATGAAAAACCTTGTAACGAATGCACACGATGAGCCGGAGCGGGAAATATTAGTCCTTGGCGACTCCCATACAGTCGTTTTCTCTCACCCGCTGTTTAAAGAAAAATTCCCGCACTGCTTTTTCAATGTGCTGACTGTTATTGGCGCTACGGCATCGGGACTGGAAAACCCCAATTCAGTCACTAAAGCCTATCCTGTGTTCCGGAAAGCTACTTTGGAAACCACGGCAAGACAAGTTGTTGTGATGCTGGGCGAAGTGGATACCGGCTTTGTCATTTGGTACCGGGCGCAAAAATATCAGGAGTCTGTCGCTGCAATGATGGACCTTGCCATCGCCAGCTATTCCCGGTTCCTGGCTGAATTAAAAATGCGCTTCGAGGTTGTCTGCATCAGCACCCCGCTGCCTACCATTCAGGATGACAACGACTGGGGCGATATTGCCAACGCCAGACGCGAGGTCAGCACATCGCAAGTGGAAAGAACCGCACTAACCCTGGAATTCAACCGGTCCATGCAGTTGTTTTGCGCGCAAAACGACATCCGCTACATCATGCTGGACGATTTGTCTCTGGGTGAACACGGAATAGTCAAGGCTGATCTGCTCAACAATGAGCGCAGTGACCATCACTATGATCCCGACCAATATTCCCGCTTGCTGGTTGAAGGATTAACGGGAGTGCTTTGATGGGTGCGTCAATCTTAGGTTGATACCTCATCCTACTATCTATTGACTCAACGCTCGAAAAATACGGCGATAATTCTCACGCATGAATTGGACTTGCTCAGCATCGGGCGCTCTGGCTCCATAACGGGCATCCTCGAACTGGAGAGTAGCTGCCTGCAATTCAAGACGTAGTGCCGGACGCACCAAGCTCATGCGACGTAAATATTCCTGCGTGTTGAGAGTTTCCGGGCGGGCTTCGCCGTACAACGCGAACAGTCGTTCCACAGCACTGTAGAATTGCCGGACACCCTCGCGCCCGGAATAGTGACGCCTGAACACGGCATAACGTAAATAGTCAAAGCGGGTGCGCAGCCACATACCGGCCCTGACTTCCCGCAGCAGGAAGAAAAGACCGGTAGCCAGAGCCAGCAGCATCAACGTCAACAGCGTGCCGAGCACCTTGTCGAGATTTTTTTGCAGCCATTTTTTAAACGCCTCCCACCAGTCATCCAAGGGTTGCAAAATGGGTGCGAGCTGCTGTTGCAGCGCTTCGGTGGCATTCGCCATGGTCATGATGGTGGCGGATTGCCAACGGGGCATTCCTTTGCGTTGAGCGGACTGACGCATTTCCGCCGGGGTGGGCCATGGGCTGCGGGCCGGTTCCATGCCGGAAGCGCCGCTCGAGCCGCCGGCTCCCTCCTCTCCTGTCTCCGGCTTGCTGCCTTGTCGGCCTTGTTCCGGCTCGCCCTCGTGCGCCATCCCTATGGCCGCAGGCAAGCCGTAACTCGAACTCAAGTACATCCAGCTCGTCTGCGGGGTAACGGCGTAAAATGCGGCTCCTACTATCAGGATGGACAGCGTCGCCGAAGCAATGGCCGCCGCCTGTCCTCCGAACATTTTTTGCTCCAGGCTAAGACTGCGAACTTCTTCCGCCCGGCGGTTGATCTGTTCTGCCGCCAGCGTAAACACCACGGCGACCACAAAAGGCAGCAAATAAAACAGCATGGTCCAGTCAGCCCGAAAGTGGGAAGAAGCGAATATCGCCATCACCATCGCCACCAGCAGGCCGAGGTATAACTGTCGGCGAGTAGTGACTACGCAGTTGTAGGAGGCTTGCAAGAAGGCCAGTAGATAGATCCCTGCTCGCGGAAGTCCCCAAACATACATAAAGAAAGTTATGAACAGAAACAAGCCCAGCCACATCACACCTTTCTGCCATGTACGGCCTTTCTCCGAGGCTTCGCCGTGCTGACTCCAGCCGCGCCATAAGGTCACGCCGAACAACAATCCCCACAGCAGGGTTTCTGTAGCAAAGCCGCCGTAGCCAATGTCAAGGTAAGCATTGCAACAGGCCGCCAGCAGCAGGCTGGCGAATAGACCCAGGTAAGCGGGCGTATAAGTGAGCGGCGGACTCATCAGGAATTAAAGAGGCGCATCAAATCGTCGCCGCGGCGCACCGGCACTACCTGCGCGCCCAAGTCCAGCAGGCCGGCAAACAACGCCGATTCAGCGAGCGCAGCCCCGCCGCCAGCTGCCAGGAAAGATGGCCGCTCGAAGCAAACCGCCAACAAATGTGCGCCGCGTGAACGCAGCAAGGCCAACGATTGCAGGGTGTCCACTGCTCGCGACAACGGTTCGGCGAGAAAAACCACCACGGTTTCACCAATCAGACAATCGCCGGCTGCTTTATCCAGCATCACGCGATAAGGCGTATCGCCATCCGCATCGATGACCGCCAGCCGCTCCAAAATTTCACCAAAGTGAGCTTCGCCCTGCCCTGCCTTTATATTGATAACCTGCTTGCCTTGTCCGGCCAACCGCATCGGCATGCCGTTATCGCACGCAAGTCGCGCCAGTGATGCGGCGATTTTGACTGCGTATTCCAGCGTTGTATATTTGCCCTGTCCGACATTGGCGTCAGCCGCTAAGTCCAAAACCAGATACAAACAGGGAGAGGCCAGAGGCTCATATTCTTTCACCATCAATTGGCTGAGGCGGGCGCTGGTAGGCCAGTGCACGTGACGTGGATTATCGCCACGACGATAATCGCGCAAGCTCCGGAATTCGGCAGAATCCGCTCCGTTGGGCAGGAAATGCCCTCCTCTATGGATCAGGCTGGGCGATCCCTGCAAAGGCCATGCGGCAATCGGGAAAATTTCGGGATAAACAACCAGAGTGCTCAAGCCCTCCCGCTTGCCGCGCCGAGCTTCAGAAAGCCCCAACGGAAAGCTGGTGGAAAGTCCCACCGGTCCTAGCTGGTACAGTCCGCGTTTTTCGCACATCAAATTCACTTGAAAGCCGCGCTGATCCAGGCTTGGAATGTATCCGATCAGGCCCAACGACACGTTTTCCGGCGCACGTCCCTCGCCCGCGCCGACAAAAGGCAAACGATCCACCACCTCCACCATAAAGCGCGGCAGCCAGCCGCGGTTTTCCACCGTCACATCCAGAGTGATAACCTTGCCTTCTGCCGCCTTGTCCGGGCCGCTACGCCGCACCGTCAGCCTGCTGACCAGCCAATGCGGCCAAATGAAGCCGATCACCAAGCTGGCGGACAGAACGGCGGCAACGCCCCAAATCAGCGGCTGACTCCGGTTCAGCGCCGAACAATAGACCACTAGGGTTAGGCCTGTCAGCACCAACGGCATGGCGATGCGCCTCCGTGGGACAACTATTGCAGCACTCATACCGGCGGCGGCACCTGATCCAGCACTTCGGCCAAGATTTCCCGCGCCGTTCGGCCCTGAGCGGCAGCCTGGGGCCGCAGGATCAGACGATGTTCCAATACCGGCCCGGCCATGGCCTTAATCGCGTCTGGCGTCACGTACGGTTGTTTACGCAGCAAGGCCAAGCCTTGGGCTGCGCGGATCAACGCTAAGGTGCCGCGCGGACTGGCACCCAAACGCAACTGCGGATGCTGACGGGTGGCAGCGCTGATGCGGGCCACGTACTGACTCCATATGCACAGCCCGTACCGCCTCTCTTGCCGCCAAAAGATCGGCTTCGTCGACCACTGCTTGCAAATGCCCGATGGGATGGGAATCAGCTTGGGCGTAGATCATGCGCGTCTCCTCCTCTACCGAGGGGTAGCCCACACTCAGCCGCATGAAAAAGCGATCCAACTGGGCTTCGGGCAGCACATAGGTACCTGCCATCTCGATAGGATTTTGCGTCGCCAGCACCATGAACACTTTGGGCAAATCGTAAGTATGCACATCCACGCTGACGCGGGATTCTTCCATACATTCCAGCAGGGCGGACTGGGCGCGAGGCGTAGCCCGATTAATCTCATCCACCAACAGGATATTGGTAAAAACCGGGCCGGGGCGAAACTCGAATTCAGAGCTTTTCTGGTTGAACACCGGCACACCGGTCACGTCTGAAGGCAGCAAATCCGGAGTGCACTGCAAACGCTTGCAATCCATCGCCACGGAACGGGCCAAAGCGCGAGCCAGCATGGTTTTACCCGTGCCGGGCACGTCTTCCAGCAGCACATGCCCCCGGCACAGTAACGAAATCACCGACAATTCGATCACCGACCGCTTGCCGATTATGACCTTTTCGATGTTTTCGATTAGATTCTGGATAGTGTTCATAAACTTTCACGTTATTAGGAATAAATTGCAAGCAAGCTGATGATTATAAGATTAATGCTTTTTTAAAAACTGTTAACCACTTCCGCCGAGCCTGAATTTGACCGCTTAATGCCATAATTTCAGGCAGCTCTTTCCGGCCGTAGGTATTTTATCGTGACTGTGCCTTGCGATTATTTTTCAACGGCATTTGCGGATAGAACCGCTATCTTTTGTTTTCCGGTTACAGCCTCAATGACCTGCCGCTGGTAATAACCAAAAGTTCATGAATAACACAAGATATAAACCTTGCATACCCACAACGTTTTTAATCTGCGGCCATTATTCTTATGAACCGGAAGTTTAATGGACCGCCGATTAAATACGACTTTGTAGCAGTACGAGATTCATCCTAGCTAAATTTACTCTCATTGTCCCTTGCGTGAGGCGATCAACGTCAAGCCCATTTAATTAGACTTGTCCGGGCAAACGGTAAAGCCGATTTACAATACCGCCAAGGCGCTTTCATAATCCGGTTCATTAACAAGCTCGCTGACCAATTGCGTATAAATCACTTTGTCATGCTCATCGATAATAACAACGGCTCTGGCTGTCAATCCGCGAAGGAAAGTATCGGTAATAGTTACGCCGTAGTCATCGGAAAAACCGGAACGGAAGGTTGACAAAGGAATGACGTCTTTTAAGCCCTCCGTTTCGCAAAAACGGCTTTGTGCGAAAGGCAGATCGGCGGAAATGGCTAATACGACGGTATTGTCCAGATGCGCGGCTTTTTGGTTGAATTTACGTGTTGACGCAGCACAGGTCGGTGTATCGAGGCTGGGGACGATATTCAGGACTTTTCTTTTTCCGGCATAGGTCTCCAACGTGACATCCACTAACTCGCGGCTGGTCAGGGAAAACGCCGGGGCATCGCTGCCTACTGCGGGCAGTTCGCCGGATGTATGCAGGGGTTTGCCTTGAAATGTGATTGTAGCCATGAGATTGCTTCCTGTAGTGTTGGTTTAATAACAAGGTTTATGAAAGTGGCGTAGGCTGGAATAAGACTACCCAAGCGTAGCGCGAGGTAGCGTTGCCTACATGGATGTAGGCAAGGGGCGTGAGCAGGAGCGGAAGCTTTTCCGGCTGATTACGGTGTATTTGCGGAAACGCCTTTTGCTACCGCTCAAACCGTCTTACTTGTGCCCTGTGGGTATTCCGGCCTACGCCTTATCTGTCGGCGTGAAAGACTTAATCCTTCTTCTTACTTTTCACCCGCTTCATCAAGCGTTCCTTTTTTTTCACCTGCCACTCGGTCAGCTTGTTCTTTTTCCCGTGGAACGGGTTGGCCGGCGACTTGAACACCAAGCGTATCGGCGTTCCAACCAAATCCATTTTGTCGCGGTAGTAGTTCATTAAATAGCGCTTGTATGACTCCGGCAATGCGTCGGTTTGCACACCGTGAATCACTACGATTGGCGGGTTTCTGCCGCCCTGATGCGCATATTTCAGCTTAATGCGACGGCCATTCACTATCGGGGGCTGATGCGCGGTGATAGCTTCTTTCAGGATACGGGTCAGCACCGGCGTGGACATGTCGAGCATTGCCGCTGCGTACAATTGCTGCACGACATCGAACATTTTGCCGACGCCGCTGCCATGCAACGCGGAGATTGGATGCTTTTCGGCAAACTCAAGAAATGACAGTTTGACATCGAGCTGCCGGTAAATAGTTGCCTTTTGGTCGGCGCTGATGCCGTCCCATTTGTTCAATCCGATGATCAGGGCTCTTCCCGCTTCCAGTACCAAGCCTAGCAAATGCGCATCCTGGTCGGTGATGCCCTCCCGTGCGTCTATCAAGTAAATGACGACATTGGCTTTTTCAATCGCTTGCAACGATTTAATGACGCTGAATTTTTCAATGGTTTCGGCTATTTTGGATCGTCTGCGCATTCCGGCGGTATCGATCAGCGTGAACTTCTTGCCGTTGCGTTCAAAAGGAATGTAGATACTGTCGCGTGTGGTGCCCGGCTCATCATACACAATGACTCGCTCTTCGCCCAGCAGGCGGTTGACCAGCGTCGATTTGCCGACATTAGGCCGCCCGACCACGGCAATGCCGATGCCACTGTGTTCCTCTTCGACTTCGCCCTTGCTGGGCGGCAACAGTTGGTTAACTTTTTCCAGTAATTCGGGTATGCCTCTGCCGTGGGAGGCGGCAATCTGCACCGGTTCTCCCAACGCCAACGAATAGAAGTCCGATGCGGCAACGTTGGCGTCAATACCGTCGATCTTGTTGGTGACCAATATGACCGGCTTATCCAGCCTTCTCAGGGTATCGGCGATAACTTTGTCGGAAGCGCTTAGGCCTTCACGCGCGTCCACCATAAAAAACACGACATCCGCTTCTTCCAGCGCGACCTGCACCTGTTTTCTGGCAAAACTTTCTATGCCTTCGGCATCATCGGCTATACCGCCGGTATCGACGACCAGGAAAGGGCGATCGCCCAGTTTTACCCGGCCGTATTGCCGGTCGCGGGTTAATCCTGAAAAATCCGCAACCAAAGCATCGCGGCTGCGCGTTAAATAATTGAATAATGTGGATTTTCCAACATTAGGTCGCCCTACTAAGGCTATTACAGGTAACATATTTTATCGGACTTTTAAAGCGGCAAGCGTGCCGTCTTTTGCGTAAACATAAACGGTATTATCTACCACGATAGGCTTGGCATCGATTGCACCATCAGTCACTTGTTCGCGACCCAGTTGCCTGCCGTCGACACTGGACAGCCAATGCACATAGCCTTCTAAATCCCCTACCACGACATAATTCTCATAGGCGGCGGGGGCTGTTAATCTTCTTTGATGCAACTCCTTTTGTTTCCACAACGCGGCACCACTGCTTTGATCCAGCTGCATGACGTGGCTTTCCGAGTCTGACAGGTATAAATACCGGTAGTCATTGCTCAAGCCTGAATGCGACGAAATGGTTTCGTTGCGCCACAATATATCGCCATCAGCTTCCGAAATAGCCGCTATTCCGCCCTGATAACTGGCGATATAAATCACGTCGTTAATGACAATGGGATCGACATCCAAATCAACCAACCGTTCAATTTCGGAGCGGCCTTTTGGAATGGCGATGGTGGTTTCCCATACATATTTGCCGTCGGCCAAGCGCAAAGCCATCAGTTTGCCGTTATCGTAGCCGCCGATAACGTTACCTCCGGCAACCAGAGGCGATCCTGTGCCGCGCAGGCTTAATGCCGGCACGCTACGCTCGTAACTCCAACGCTTGCCGCCGGTCTTTTCATCAAGAGCGATCACGGATCCATCCGTGGTGCGCACCACAACGATATTATCGGCAACAACAGGCACTGACAGCACTTCGCTGGATACGGTGGTTTTCCACAGCACCGTGCCGGTTTCGATATCCAAGGCAACGACCTCGGCATCGCTGGACCCCAAAATTACAGTGCTCGAGCCAAGCCCCGGCCCTCCGGAGAAATGAACGTCGGTTTCAGCCTCCCAGATTAGGTTTCCGGTCGTCAGGCTTCGGGCTT
>Ga0208882_1000719_pt1 | contig 14023 bp, 7 predicted proteins | sample LakWasMet14_LOW5_2_FD_183862 | JGI IMG/M metagenome (GOLD analysis project Ga0208882, IMG submission 183862) | Freshwater sediment methanotrophic microbial communities from Lake Washington under simulated oxygen tension - Sediment Metagenome... | ecosystem: Environmental > Aquatic > Freshwater >...
ACGAGCAACACGGGGGTGGGTCCGGGTGTCATGATGAGGATCCTTTCTTGGCCTGTCATTCCGTCCGCAGTGCGACCATCGGGTCGACTTTCGTGGCGCGGCGGGCGGGGATGAAGGTGGCGAGCAGCACCACAGAAATCATGGTGATGGCGGTGACGGTGAGTACGCTGACGTCGATCGTGCCCACGCCGAAGAGCACGCTCTGCATCGCGCGGCCGGCGGCCCACGAACCGAGTGCCCCGATCAGCACGCCAAAGGCCAGGAGCTTGGCGCCGAGGGCGAGGAATTGCCGGAGGACCTGCTGTGGCAGGGCGCCCAGGGCCATGCGCACGCCGATCTCGCGACGGCGTTGGCTGACGGCGTAGGCGAGCACGCCGTAGGTGCCGATGGCGGCGAGGAGCAGGGCCACGACGGCAAAGGCCCCGGCGAGCACGGCGGGGGAGCGCCGGGAGATGAGGCTCTCGTCCACGAGCGCCTGCATCGGCTTGATGTCGTCCACGGGCAGCGTCGGATCGATGCCGAGGACGGTCTTGCGCAAGGTTTCGGCCAGCGCGGCCGGCGCGAGCGAGGTGCGGATGACGACGCTAAAGCTGTTCGAACTGTAATTCTTGTAGGGAAAATAGATCGTCCCGAGCGTGTTGTCGTCGGCGAGATCCTTTTGCTTCACGGTGCCGACGACGCCGACGATGGTCGTCGCGTTCTCCTCGGTGAGCTTGACGTCGGTGGCGATGCGGCGCCCCAGGGCGCTTTGCCCCGGCCAGTAGCGGCGCGCAAATTCGGTGTCGACGACGCAGACTTTCGCGGGGCGCTGGTTGTCGGCGTCCTCCAGGAATCGTCCCGCCACCAGCGGAATGCCGAGAGACTGCCAATAGTCGCCGAGGGCGAACAACGTGGTGTGGGTGCGGATGGATTGTCCGGGAGCCAGCTCCACGCCCTCGACGGTCGTCGCGTTGTCGTTGTTTCGGCCGCTGAACGGCAGACCCGAGGTGAAGCCGACGGCGGTGACGCCGGGTTGGACGCGCAACGCGGCGTTGAGCCGGTCGAGAAACGCGAGGCGCGGACCGCCGTCCGGATAGGTCTTCCAAGGCAGGGAAATGGAGCCGGTCAGCACTTGTTCGGGGCGGAAGCCCGGCGAGGCGGCCAGGATTTTCTGCAGACTGACCCCGAGCAGGCCGGCGCCGGTCAGGAGCACAAACGCGAGGGAGATCTGGGCGATGATGAAACCGTGGCGCAACCGCTGGACCGCGCGGTTGGCGGTGCCGGTGCGCGACTCGGAGTTGAGCACGGGGGCGAGACATGAGTGCAGACCGAAGTAGATCACCGGCAGCGCGATCAGCACCCCGACGCACAGGGAGCCGAGCAACGCGACGACGGCGACGCGTTCGTCCAGCTGGATCGAGCGACCGAGCGGCAGCTCGTCGGTGCCCAGCCGCGTGAGCAGGTCGATGCCAAAGGCGCCGAAGAGCAAACCGAGGATGCCGCCCGTCAGCGAGAGCAGCACGGTTTCCGTCATGGTCTCGCGAATGAGGTGGCGGCGGCCGGCGCCGAGCGCCTGGCGCACGGCGATCTCCTTGGCGCGGCCGTTGGCCCGAATGAGCAGCAGGTTGACGAGGTTGATGCCGCCGATGAGGAGGAGGGCGATGACGCCAGCCTGGAGCAGGAGCAGGATCGGCCGGACGTCGCGCACATGGTCGTCGTGGAGACCGGAAACAAAGGTGCGGTAGCCCGCGTTGCGGACGAGTTCGGCAAAGGGATCGTCATTCAGCTGCTGCTGGTTGAACGCGTCGAGCCGGGCCTGGGCATCGGCGAGGGTAACCCCCGGCGCAAGGCGCGCGATCATCTGGTAGTTGTTGCTGTGACGGCTCGTCGGCTTGACGTCGTCCTTGGCGTGGGAGGCCGGCCGGTAGAACTGGGCCCGGTTCGTCAGATAATCGAAATTCGGCGGCAACACGCCGCGGATGGTGATCGGCAGGCCGTCATTGAGGAAGGTCTTGCCGATGATCGCGGGGTCGGCGTTGAAATGATTGCGCCAGTAGCTGTCGGTGAGAATGGCCACCTGATCCGTGCCGTAGAGCATTTCCTGATCGGTGAACATCTGGCCGAGCGCGAGCGGCACGCCGAGGGTGGCGAAAAATTCAGGCGAAACCCGGCCGGTCTGGACGCGGGTGGGGGAACCTTCGTCTCCGACGATCACGCTGCCCTCCTGAATCACCGAAACGGAGGTGAACGCGGTGATGGCCTTCCGGCGGTCGTAGTAGTTGGTGATCGAAGCCCCCGAACGCTCGGCGCCGGCCTTGGGATAGGAATTGCGCAACACCACCAACCGGCTCCCCTCGGGGAACGGCAGCGGGCGCACCAGAATCGCATCGACCACGGCGTAAATGGCGACGTTGGCCCCGATACACAGGGCCAGGGTCAGGAGAACGGTGGTCGTGAAGCCGGCCTCGTGAGCGAGGCGGCGGATGGTTTGGCGGAGCGTGGCGAGCATGGGGACGGGCAAGATTTGCGGGTAGCGAGCAGCGGGCAGAGAGGAGGCGGAGGATTCTTGAGTTTGGGTTTTGGCAGCGCGCGACGCGGCGGATCGTTGGGAGTGTTGGGCGACTTGATCCTTGTTTCTTGGAACCTGGTACGTGGAACCTGGTACTTGATACTTGATACTTGATACTTGGTACTTGGAACTTGGTACTTTGAACGTCGCTGGTCTTATTCAGCACGGAGGGCCTCGATGGGGTTTACCTTCGTGGCGCGGCGGGCGGGGAGCCAGCAGGCGAGGAGGGCGGAACCGCTGAGCAGCAGGATCACCAGCACGAAGGTGAGGGGATCGAAGGGGCTGATGCCGAAGACGGTCTTCTGCATCAGGTGGGCAAGGGCGAAGGAAGCGAATGTGCCGAGGGCGATTCCGAGCAGGACGATGCGCATCGACTGGCCGATGACCAAGGTCAGCACGTTGCGGCGGGTCGCCCCGAGCGCGAGGCGGACCCCGATCTCGCGGGTGCGCTGGGTGACGTTCCAGGCCACGACACCGTAGATGCCGACGCTGGCAAGGACGAGGGCCACGGATGCGAAGAGACCGAGCAGAAGCGTCTGGAAGCGCTGGCCCTGCAGGGAGTCGCCGATGCTGTGCTCCATGGTGGTGATGCGCTCGACGGGGAGGTCCTGGTCGAGGGACTTGATGACACCGCGCAACATCGGAACGGCGTCGAGCGGGTTGCCCTTGGTGCGTACCAACAGAAACATGGTGCGGCGCATCTGGGCGTAGTCCCAGGACTGCCGCACCGGGATGTAGGCGGCGGGAGGCGGATCGTTCTGCAGGCCAAAGTGGCGGGCGCTCTTCACCACACCCACGACGGTCGCCCATTCAAAGTGATCGAAGCCCGCGGGCAGCATGCCGGGCTTGAGCAAATGATCGGGCGCGCCGAGCATGACGCGGCGGCCGAGGGGGTTGCCCTCCGGCAGGAATTCCTTCACGGCGGCTTCGTTGAGAATGATCACCGGCTGGCTCCCGGCCCGGTCGGTGTCCTCGAAGGCCCGGCCGCGCACCAGCCGCAGGCCCTGCGCCTGGAAATAGTGTGGGGTGACGAGGGAGAATTGGACGCCCCGGATCTCGCTGAGATCGTTGTAGGACTTGCCTTCGACCGCGAGCGGCATGCCGTTGCCGCCGATGAAGGGGACGTTGGTGCTCGCGGCCGCCGCCGCGATCTGCGGTTGGGATTGCAGCCGGGCGACGGCGTTCTCGAAGAAGGCGGTCGCCTGCTCGCTGCCGGCATAGCGGGCTTCGGGCAGTTGCAACGGCACCAGCAGGAGGTTTTCCTGGTTGAAGCCGACATCCACGGCGTAGATGCGACCCAGACTGCGGAGCAGCAGACCGGCGCCGACCAGCAGCATCAGGGAAAGGCCGACCTCCGTCACGATGAGCCCGGCGCGCACCCGACCGGTGCGACGGCTGGCTGTGCCGCGGCCGTCCTCCTGCAGGGCGGGACTGAGGGCGACGCGCGAGCCGTCGAGCGCGGGAAAGAGCGTGAAGAGCAACAGAGTTCCCAGCGTGACCGCGAGGGAGAAGAGCATGACCGGACCGTTGACGCCGATCTGCGCCTCGGCCGGCACGGCTTCGGACGGCAGGATCGCCAACAGGCCATCCAGGCCCCAGACGGCCACTCCCAGTCCCGCGCAGCCCCCCAGCAGGGCCAGGGGCAGGCATTCCCACAAGGTCTGGCGGATGAGCTGGCGGCGGGTTGCACCCAGCGCGGCCCGAACCGCGAATTCTCGGCGACGGGCACCGGTGCGCGCCAGGAGCAGATTGGCGACATTGGCGCAGGCGATCAGCAGCACGCAGGCGACGGCGGCGAGGAGTCCGAGCAGCGGATCGCGAAACGGACCGCTCACCCCCTGCGCCAGATAATTCAGATTCACCCGGACATTCTTGTTGGTCTCGGGATGCGCGAGTTCGATCTGCTTCGCCAGGAGGTTCAGTTCTGTCCGCACATCCTCCATCGTGAAACCGGGCGCGGCCCGGGTCACGACCCAGGAGTCCATGCGCATGACGCGGCTGCGCATGATGTCGGAGTCGGCCTGGAGGCCGACGGGAGTCCAGACGTCGGCGGCCCAGAACTTGAAGCGCGGGGGCATCACGCCGATGATCGTGTAGCTTTTTCCGTCCAGAATGATGACGCGGTTGAGGACGGCCGGATCACCGTTGAAATGCTTTTGCCACGTCGCGTGACTCAGCACGCACACCGGGTCCGCCCCGACGTGATCCTCGGCCTCGGTGAACACCCGGCCCAGCACGGGCCGCATGCCGAGCAGGGGCCAAACCGGGGCGGAGATCGCGCCCTGGCGGACGACAGCCGGTTCCTTGATGCCGGTGAGTGTCGCGGAGGTGCCACTCGCAAACCCGAGGTGCTCGACGCTTTTGACGCTCTGGCGCCAGTCGAGGTAGTCGGGATAGGCGACGGGCATCTGGCTGTTGGGTTCCTCCGCCCGGCTCGAACCGACGAACAGAATCTTGTTGCCCTCCTTGTAAGGAAACGGATGCAGCAGCACGGCATGCACCACGCTGAAAATCGCCGTGGTGGCGCCGATGCCCAACGCCAGCACGATCGTCACCGTCAGGGTAAACCCGGGTGACTTAGTCAGCTGTCGGAGGGCGAGCTTGAGGGAGTTCAAGGAGGGAGGGGAGGGGGGAGAAGGGAGAAAGGAGAAGGGGGCAGGGATGAGGGAGAGGGGAGGAGGAGCAGGGGGCAGGGAGGTGCGACGGGACTCGTTCTCTTACTCCTACTCGTTCTCGTTTATGTTCTGGTGCGGGTGGATGGGATGGGCGGGGAAGGCTGGGAGTAGGAGATTGTGGTGGAGGGAGGGACTCTGGGTGGCTATTCCGTCCGCAGCGCGACCATCCGCCGTCGCCCTTTGGGCTTTGGCGCGACGAGCAACACGGGTGTGAGTCCGGGTGTCATGGTGAGGATCATTTCTTGGCCTGTCATTCCGTCCGCAGTGCGACCATCGGGTCGATTTTCGTGGCGCGGCGGGCGGGGAGGTAGCAGGCGACGAGGGCGACGATTACGAGCAGCGCCGTGGTGAGGGGGAGGGTGATGTAATCGATCCCCGCCTTGCCGCTGAACATGGCGCTCATGACCACGCTCAAGAGCGCCGAGCCGAGGAGACCAAGTGTGGCGCCGACCAACGCGAGGCGCAGGCCCGTGCCCATGATGAGCGTGAGGATGTCTTTCAGCTGGGCGCCGAGCGCGAGGCGCACGCCGATCTCCGGGGTGCGCTGCATGACGAGGCGCATGATCACGCCGTAGAGGCCGAGGGCCGCGAGGAAGAGACCGAGCACGCTGAAACCGAGGAAGATCGTGGTGATGAGTTCCATGCCGCGGATGCCGGTCTTGGCGAGTTCGTCGGCGGTGTTGAGCATCTGGACGGGGATGTTGGGATCAAGGGCGAGGACGGCCTGGCGCAACGGCTCGGTCATGGGCTGGTTCGAACGCACCATCACCGCGACATAGTTCCAGGTTTCCTGGGCGAGCGGTTGGAAGACCTGAAAAGGCGTGGACGGAGCGGAGGGATTGCCGGCCATGTTCACGTCGGAGAAGGTGCCGACGACCTCGGCCCAGGTGCGGTTGGCGGCGTCGCCGGTACCGATGCGCCGGCCGAGCGGACTCTCGTTCGGGAACAGGGCGCGGGCCATGGACTCGTTGATCATGACGACCCGGGGTGCCGTGGTGGAATCGGTGGCGTTGAACGGGCGGCCGCTCAGGAGCCGGATCTTGAGCGTGTCGAGATACGCCGGGGACACCGAGTTGACGAAGGCGACCGGTTCGCGGCCGGGCGGCGGCGGCTCGCGTCCCTCGATGAAATACGTGCGCGTGGTGAGGAACAGGTACAGCGGGGCGGACCAGCCGAAGGCGACGTTCTCGACGCCGGGGAGCGCCCGCAGCCGATCCTCCAGCTGGTTGTAGAATGCCATGCTCTGGGCCGGGCCGTTGTAGCGGGTCTGCGGCAGGTTGAGGATGCCGTGCGTGATGCCGGCGGTGGTCCAGCCCGGGTCGCGGCCCAGGAGCTCCTTCATGCCGCGCAGGAAAAAGCCGGTGGCGCTCAGAAGCACGAGGGCCGCGGCGAGCTGGATCACGATGAGCGCATTGCGGAGCAGGTGCTGCGAACGGTCGCCGGTGGCGGAGCGGCTGCCGGATTTGAGGGCCTCGTTGACCTTGACCTTGGAAGACAACCACGCCGGGGCCAGACCGAAGACCACACCGGTGAGCACCGAGACGCCCATCGCGAAGGCGAGGACGCGCCAGTCGACGGTGAGTTCAAAGTGGATCGGCAGGCTTTCGGACATGCGCTTGGAGATCCACGCGTTGCCCCAGACCGTGACCAAAATCCCAAGCAGGCCGCCGGTGACGGCGAGCAACACGCTTTCCGTCAGCAGCGGGCGCAGCAGGTGCGCGCGCGAGGCACCCAAGGCGGTGCGCACGGCGAATTCCCGGCCGCGCGAGATGGCGCGGGCCAGCTGGAGGTTTGCGAGGTTGCCGCACACGATCAGCAGCACGAAGCTGGACAGACCGAGCAACATGACGGTGGCGAGATCGGTACCGGGAGGCAGGGTCGAGGTCTGCAGGCTCACGGCCTTGACTCCGTCGTTCATCTGGTCGCGCGGCCGGGTGTCAGCGAGATTGGCGAATACCGCGGCGAGGCGGTTGTTGACCTGTTCGAGGCTGAGCGAGCGGTCAAAGCGGCCGATGACCTGCATGGCGGTTTCGTCGCGGTTGGTCTTTTCCTCCTCGGTGAGCGCCAGCGGACGGAAGGCGTCGGCCGGTCCCCAGAGGAAGAGGTTGGAAAACTTCTCCGGCAACACGCCCACGACGGTCGTGGCCTCGCCATCGATCGTCACGGTCTGGCCGATCACTCCGCGGTCACCGCCGAACTGCGCCATCCACGCGGCATGGCTGAGAATGATGACGTGGTTGCCCGGCTGGTCCTCGTCTGCCGTGAAATGGCGTCCGATCTCCGGTTGGAGTCCGAGAATCTCGAAGAAGTCCCGGGAGACGCGGAGCGCGCTGAGGTTGACCGGCGTGCGGCCCGGCTGGGTGAGCGTGTAGCCCCATTGGCGGTAGGCGGCCAGGCGCGCGAAGGCTGCGCTCTCGCGCTGCAGGTCGATGAAAGACTGGATGCCATGGTCGGCCCGGGGATTCTGCGGCGTGGTCCGGAACACGCGCACGAGCTGCTCCTTTTCCGGATAAGGCAGCGGCCGGAGAATGAGCAGGTTCATGAAACTGAACATCGAGGTGTTCAGGCCGATCCCGAGCGCGAGGGTGATCACGGCGATGAGCGTGTAGCCGGGCGACTTGATCAACTGGCGGAAGGCAAAGCGCAGGTCGTTCATGGTGGAGGAGGGAGGGGGGCTGGGAGAAGGGAGGAGGGAGAAGGGAGCAGGGCAGGGACTCTGGACTGTTATTCCGTTCGCAGCGCGACCATCCGCCGTCGCCCTTTGGGCTTTGGCGCGATGAGCAACACGGGTGTGAGTCCGGGTGTCATGGTGAGGATCATTTCTTGGCCTGTCATTCCGTCCGCAGTGCGACCATCGGGTCGACTTGGGTGGCGCGGCGGGCGGGGAGGTAGCAGGCGAGCAGGGCGATGGCGGCGAGGAGCAGGCTGATGCCGGTGAAGGTGAGCGGGTCGTAGGCGGTCACGCCAAAAAGCATCGAGGCGAGGTAGCGGGTGAGGCCGAATGCGCCAATCAGCCCGAGGAGCAGGCCGGCGACCACGAGACGTCCGCCTTGCGCGAAGATCAGGCGCAGCACGTCGCCCGGCTGGGCGCCGAGTGCCATGCGGATTCCGATCTCTCCGGTGCGTTGCGACACCGCGTAAGCCATCACCCCGTAGATGCCGATCGCGGCGAGCAGGAGGGCGACGCCCGAGAAGGCGGTGAACAACGACATGGCGAAGCGCTGGCGGGCCAGCGAGGCGGCCAGCAGTTTTTCCAGCGGGCGCACGCTGGCGATCGGCTGGTCCTTGTCCACCTGGTAGATCGCCGCGCGGATGGCGGCGGGTAGCGCGTCACGGGCGGGGGCGTCGGGCGCCACGCGCACGACGAAGGTCAGGAAGCCAAAAGGCTGCTGCGCGAACGGTTCGTAGGTCTGCAGGGGGGTCTCGCGGTCGAGCGAGTAGTGCTTCACGTCGGCGACGATGCCGACGATCTGACGGAATTTCTCGGGCCCGTTGGTGACGTGGATCGTGCGGCCGAGGGGATCCTCGCCCGGGAAGAATTTCTTCGCCATCGACTCGTTGATGATCGCCACGGGCGGCGCGCCCGCGGCATCGCTTTCCGTGAAGAAGCGCCCGCGCAACAGCGCCACGCCCATGGCGCGGAAGTAGTCCGGCGTGACGGCGTAATAGTTGGTCGAACTGGCTTCCCCCGGGGCGGGCTCGGGGCGGCCGCCGATCTTGAACCCGAGGATGTAGTCGCCGCCGGCGAAGGGCACGACGTGGGACGCGCCGACGTGCTTGACGCCGGGCACCGTGGCGAGCGCCGCCAGCGCCTGGCTGGTGAAGGCGGCCTGTTGTTCGTCCGTGCCGTACTTTTTGTCCGAGAGGGAAAGCGTGACGGCGTAGGCATCGGTGGGCACAAAACCGGGATTCACATCCTGCAGGCGGGTGAAGCTGCGGATGAGCAGGCCCGCGCCGATGAGCAGGACGAGGGCAATGGCAACCTCCGCGACGACGAGTGCGCTGCGGAGGCGCTGGCGGTGTCCGCTGCCCGAGGAGCCTCGCCCGCCGTCCTTGAGGACATCGTTGAGGTCGATGCGCGCGGCCTGAAACGCCGGAGCCAGGCCGAAGCCGACGCCGGTGAGCACGGCGACGGCGCAGGCGAAGAAGAGGGCCGTGCCGTCGAGGGAAATCTCGGTTGCGCGAGGCAGGTTTTCCGGGGCCAGGGCGAGGAGTCCGCTCATACCCCACTGCGCGACCAAAACGCCGAGCGCTCCGCCGGCGACACTGAGCACGACGCTCTCGGTCAGGAGTTGCCGGATGAGCCGGCGGCGGTCTGCGCCGAGGGCGGCGCGGATGGAAAAGTCCTTCACCCGCGCCGTGGCGCGCACGAGGAGGAGATTGGCGACGTTGGCGCAGGCGATCAGGAGAAGGAAGCCGACGGCCGCGAGCAGCGACCAGAGGATCGGGCGCATGTCGCCGACGGCGGCGTCGAGCAGCGGCGTGAGCTTCACGCCCCAGCCGGTGTTGGTGTCGGGAAACTGCCTAGCCAGACCGGCGGCAATCGTTTCAAGCTCGGCCCGGGCCTGCCCGAGGCTGTAACCGTCTTTCAACCGGCCGATGACGCCGAGCGAGTGGCCGCCGTGGTTTGCGCGGTCCTCGGCGGTGTAGGCGGCGGGCAAGAGGAGTTCGGTCCGCGTATCCGGCCGGAATCCGGCGGGCATGACGCCCACGATCTTGTACGGGCGGTCGTTCAGGCGGATGCTCTCGCCGAGCACATCGGTCCGTCCGCCGAAGTGCCGCATCCAGAAGCCGTGCGTGAGGATGACCACCTGTTCGTTGCCGGGATTGTCCTCCTGCGGCAGGAAGTTCCGGCCGAGCCGCGGGTAGGTGCGCAACGTGGCGAGATAGTTGGTGGTCACCTTCAACCCGCGGACCTGCAGTGGTTCCCCGGCACCGGTGAGACTGAGACTGGTGCTGCGCATGGCGGCGAGGGACTCGAAGGAGGCCGCCTGTTCCGTCCAGCTGAAGTATTGGCCCGGCGCGACGGAGAACTCAGGAAATTGCGGCAGGTTGGTCTCGCGGATGAGCACCAGGCGATCGGATTCCGGGTAGTCGAGCGGATGCAGCAGGACGCTGTTGACGACCGAGAAAATCGCCGTGCAGGCGCCGATGCCGAGGGCGAGGGTGGCCAGCGCGGTGATCGTGAAACCGGGAGATTTCGCGAATTGGCGCACGGCGAGACGGACGTCGTTCATGAGGGAGGAAGGGAGGAGGGAAAAGGGGAGAAGGGAGAAGGGGGCAGGGAGCAGGGAATCTTTCTCTTACGCCTACTTCTTACTCGTTTATCTTCTGGTGCGTGTGGATGGGATGGGTGGGCAAGGCTGGGAGTAGTAGAAGGAGGTTAATAAGAGAGGGGGCAGGCTCGGGGGCTTTAGGAGCGCGGAGGCAGGACCTGGGGGACGAGCAGCCAGACGCGGATCCCGGTCGCGGGCCAGTTGGCGGCAGGGTTCTCCTGAACAACGGTGTCTGGTTCGGTCGACGGCATCCAAACGGTGGGCCGAGACGGACAGTGGCTGATCGCGCTAGCGAGACAGAGCGCGGCGATCAGCAGCGTGGGCAGGAAGGCCGTGGCTCGGTTGCGGCGGATCGATTGAAAGTGGCCAGGACCGAACATGGGGAGTGTCGGGTGGGAACAGGCCGTTCGTCAGAAGCAGATCGCCACGGCGGCGAGCGCGATCCCGAGGGTTAAAAAGACGCCCGTTTGGACGCGGAAAGCCAAGGTGTGCGAAGCGAGGAGCATGAGCCCGGGATTGCAAGGTGCGTGCCAATCCTTTCGGCAGTTGTTAACGCATGGCACGCAGAGGGTAATGGAAATCCACTTCCTGAGGAATCTCGGAATCGCCCTGAAAACGAAATTGAGGCGTCCCGATTCTGGGAAGGAATCCTGTCTCCAAGGGCCCTTTCCCGGTTCGATCTAGGCTCAAACTGCCAAAACGCGTTTTGCGCTGGACGCGATGGGACGAAACGTCGAGCGACCATCCTTACCGCTCGCCGTACTGCGCGGTTACCGTGAAGCGCAAAAGGCACGGCCGGACGTTGCACCGCGCCGACGTGCGCACGACCGCCGGTCTTGTCTAATGTCGGGATCTACGTTGGTTTGTGAGACGTCCAAACTGCCTCGGACCAATCGCATCATGTACCTTGTCACCACCAATGCTGCCCACGATCTGCTGATCCTCACCTTCCTCGAGCGGGTCGTGCCTGAAGAGTTGAAAACCTGTCGCCGCGAGGTGACTGAAATTCTGGCGGGTCTGCAGCCGGGTTTCCGGCTGCTGACCGATCTCTCGCACCTAGAGGCGATGGATTTCAGCTGTGCCAACGATATCCGCGCGATCATGGATCAGATCCATAGCCGAGGGGTTTCAAGGATTGTGCGGGTGATCCCCAACCGGCGGAAGGACATCGGCTTCACGACGATGTCGTATTTTCACTACGGCCCCGACATCGGCATCGTGACGGTGGAAACACTCGCCGAAGGCCTCGGCTCACTCGCCTGAGCCGACCGACGACCCGCCCGCGCTTGCGTCCACAAGTCCCTGCCTTCCGGGGATATGACGCAGGGTGGGGAATCGCGCCTTGCCAAGTCGCGTCCTGCCGCGCCATTCCTAGCGGGTTATTCCCATGTCTCTTATCGTCCAGAAATACGGCGGCACCTCGGTCGGCGACATCGACCGGATCAAGAACGTTGCCCAACGCATCAAGAAAACCCGCGATGAGGGACACGGCCTCGTCGTCGTGGTCTCGGCCCGTTCCGGGGTGACCAACGAGCTGATCGCCAAAGCCAAGGCCATCACCGACCGTCCCGACACGCGCGAGATGGACATGCTGCTCGCCATCGGCGAACAGGAGACGATCGCGCTGACCGCCATGGCGCTCCACGCCATCGGCATCCCGGCCGTTTCCTACACCGGCGCGCAGGCGGGTATTTTCACCGATCAGGTTTTCACGAAGGCCAAGATCCAGCGCATCATTCCCAAGTCCATCCAACAGGACCTCGCGGACGGGAAGGTCGTGATCGTCGCCGGTTTTCAGGGTATCAACGAGGCCGGCCAGATCACCACGCTCGGACGCGGCGGTTCCGACCTGACGGCCATCGCCTTGGCGGCGGCGCTGAAGGCCGACGTGTGCCAGATCTTCACCGACGTCGACGGGGTGTACACCTCGGATCCGCGCATCGTGAAGAACGCCAAGAAACTCGAGGAGATCAGCTACGACGAGATGCTCGAGCTCGCCAGCCTCGGCTCGAAGGTCATGCAGTCCCGCTCCGTCGAGTTCGCCAAGAAATACGGCGTCGTGTTCGAGGTCCGCAGCAGCTTTAACCACAACCCAGGAACCATCGTGAAAGAAGAAGTCGCATACATGGAAAAGGTCGTCGTTCGCGGCGTCGCCGTCGACAAGGACCAGGCCAAGGTCGCCATCACCAACGTCCCCGACAAGCCCGCCACCGCCGCCACCATCTTCAAGGCGCTCGCCGACGCGACCATCAACGTCGACATGATTGTGCAGAACTCGAGCCCCACGGGCGGCCAGGCCGATCTCACTTTCACCGTGCAGCGCGACGATGCGCAGAACGCCGTGCGCGTCCTCGTGCCCGTGCTCAAGCAGCTCGGCGGCGGCGAGGTGAAGGCCTTCGACAACATCGCCAAGCTTTCCGTGGTCGGTGTCGGCATGCGCACCCACGCGGGCGTCGCGGCGACCCTCTTTGCGGCGCTCGGTGACCAGGGGATCAACCTCCAGCTCATCGCCACGTCCGAGATCAAGATCACCGTGGCCGTCGACCGTTCCAAGGCCGATGAGGCCGTCCGCGCCGCGCACGCGGCGTTTGGTCTGGAGAAGTAAGCGCCGGATCGATGCTCCCGGCCGGGCGGACGGATTTTCCGCCCGGGTTTGCCTTGGCTTGGCCCGGAGATTGGTCCAGAGAAATTGTCCGATGAAATACATCTCCACACGCGGTCAGACGGATCCGGTGAGCTTCGGCCAGGCCGTCGCGATCGGGCTGGCGCCCGATGGGGGCTTGTTTTTGCCGGAGAGCCTGCCGGACATCACCCCCCGGCTGCCGGCCTGGAAGAACCTGAGCTACGCCGAGCTGTGCACGGAGTTCCTTTCGTTGTTTGCCACCGACATCCCGGAGGACGTGCTGGAGAGGCTCGTGCACCGTTCCTACGGCACCTTCACGCATCCCGAGATCGCCCCGCTGCGCAAGCTCGACGAGCGGCTGTATGTGCTGGAGCTGTTCCACGGCCCGACGCTGGCCTTCAAGGATTTTGCCCTGCAGTTCCTCGGCAACCTCTACGGCTGGCAGTGCGAGCAGTCGGGCCGGAAGATCAATGTCCTCGGCGCCACGTCCGGTGACACCGGGGCGGCCGCCATCCACGGTTTGCTGGGCAAACCGAACACCGCCATCTTCATCCTTTATCCGGAGGGTCGGGTGTCGCCCCTGCAGGAGCGCCAGATGACCTGCACCGGCGCGGCCAACGTCCACGCCATCGCCATCGACGGCAGTTTTGACGACGCCCAGCGCGAGCTGAAGGACATCTTCGCCAACAAAGCCTTCGCCGAGCAGCACCGGTTGTCCGCGGTCAACTCCATCAACATCGCGCGCGTGCTCGCCCAGTCGGTCTATTATCTTTACGCGTGGCTGCGTCTGCCGGACAGCGCCCGGGCCAACACCGAGTTCGTGGTGCCCACGGGCAATTTCGGCAACGTGTTCGCCGGCTGGCTGCTCTCGCAGATGGGCGTGCCGATCATGGGCTTCAAG
>Ga0208882_1000725_pt1 | contig 13981 bp, 10 predicted proteins | sample LakWasMet14_LOW5_2_FD_183862 | JGI IMG/M metagenome (GOLD analysis project Ga0208882, IMG submission 183862) | Freshwater sediment methanotrophic microbial communities from Lake Washington under simulated oxygen tension - Sediment Metagenome... | ecosystem: Environmental > Aquatic > Freshwater >...
TGCACGTCGCCGCCGGTCCAGATAAAATCGCCTACTTCCAAATCGCACTGCTGGGCAACCATATGGGTCAGTAACGCATAACTGGCTATATTGAACGGCAAGCCCAAAAATGTGTCGCAGCTGCGCTGATAGAGCTGGCAAGACAGCTTGCCGTCGGCCACATAAAACTGGAAAAACGCATGACAGGGCGCCAGAGCCATTTTACCTTGCGCCACATTCTGTTGCGGACTGATGCTTTCATCCGGCAAATCCGCGACATTCCAGGCGGAAACGATCATCCGGCGGCTGTTCGGCGTTGTTTTAAGCTGCTCGATGACTTGCTGAATCTGATCGATATGCCGCCCGTCAGGTGTCGGCCATGAACGCCACTGGTGGCCGTTTTGCCATTTGCTAAAAAACATTAATTTTCTTATCCAAAAAAATATGCCTGTATTGCGTTTCGTGAATGTAGCATTGGCATTTTCTAACTTCTCAGAAAATTTTTTTGTGATATCGTTGCAAACGTCATCAATCAACTGTTGGAGTGATATATTCGGCGCAGCTTGGACAAAAGGCAAAGCATAGACCGAACACATCAATTCACTCGAAAGCGGCCACTGATGATAAATATATTTAAGAACACTAACAGGCCGAAATCGGCTAATCGAGATCATCAAGGTACTTGAAATTATCATCGAGTGTTGCCTCTAGTTATTATGAAAAAGCTTTTTCGTAAAGACTAACTGCCATAGATTTTTTTAGCGCTGGGAATTACTGCTAAGAACGGCGCGCTATAGCTAGAATATAATAATTTCTGAAATTGTATAGCTGATTATTTCGGATAGGGTAGTCTTCCAGTTCTCATAAATAATCTCGCCATCTATTCGCATTATCCTAATCCACTTAAAGATAGCAAGTTATAAAATAGTACTCATAATAAACTAATAAATTATTTTAAACTGCAATATCCCGCGCGGTATATTTTATGGTTTACTAATGTTTTCGGCTTTATAAATCATTCATCATTGATAGAAAGCGCCATGATATATGTGTCAATGATTCCCATTTGCCAAAGCTTAAAAATGCACTCTACTACATTCAATCTAGTAACTTTCCTTGTCACTCGAAATTGTCGGTGAAAAACCAACTCTCTTTTATAACCTTTACTGCTTAATGAGTTCGTGGTCACTTTGGTGTGATCCTGAAACTTGTCAGGATATACGAAATCCTTGACAAAATAACTGTACGGATATGTAAGTAGAATAAGAGCAATACCAAAAAATTTTTTATTTCGATTAAGTCTGCTAAGAAAACTATTCTAAGATCCTCTCTTTTATTACTACTGCTCCATTAAATCCTAATTAAGATTAATAACTTAGGAGCCGCTCAGCCATCCCATCCAGCTTGGCTTTAGTTGCCTTCCACTCTGGCATGAGCTGGCTCAGCAGGCGATAAAATTCTGGACTATGGTTGTGCTCCCGTAGATGACATAACTCGTGCAGAATCACGTAGTCGATGCATTCCCGGGGCGCTTTAACCAAATGTGGATTTAACAGAATATTACCTCGTGGCGAACAACTGCCCCATTGTTTTTTCATCGTCAAAAGCTTAACCGGTGGAAGATGTCCTTTAAGCCAAAGAACGGTGGGTATCAAAGCGATTAGCCTGCGATGAAACACCTGCTGGGCATGGGAGACGTACCAGTTTCTAAGCAGCTGTTTTACCGTTTCGGCAGAGCGATCAGCAGTAGCGATCTGTAACTGACCGTGAACTAGCTTCACTGTCGGCTTACTATTACCAGCCAAATCCAATACTTTAAGTGGATAATGCCTTCCTAAGTAGAAATGGCTCTCACCGCTAACATATTGTCGTGGCAATACTTCGGCCTGTTGCTCGCGAATACGGGAGAGATGTTGAATCAGCCAACGAGCTCGCTTTTGCACCGCTTGTTTCACGACCCTAAGATCAGAATCAGCCGGAGCATCAACTTGAACAGTACCATTAGGGTTAATTTGTATGGCAATCTTCCCCGATTTGTTTACCAAGAAACACACTTGGTAAGGAATTACCTCCGTGCCGTAGCGTATAGATTGCTGCGTCATCGTTCTTTGGACAGTCCGACCCGGGTAATCTGTACGATATGCTCTATGACTTCCTTGGCTTTATCCATTCCAATCAGTTTGAACAATCGTGGCAACAAGCTCTTACGAATCTCGGTTTCAATATTCTGCGGATTGACGGAGTTTTCAGCGACCGCCTTATCAACCACCTCGTTGACTGCAAGAGCCTGATCCACATAGTTCTGCGCTTCGTCCTGTGGCATTGCATTGAAAGCATCTTCTCCCATCACCATCTTGAACACGCCGTAGTAGGCACGTGCATGGGGATTGGTGGCTAGCGGATCTGGCGTACCCGGCACTTCGCGCTGGTCGAGTTTCTCTTCCAAATCTTTGAACAACACATACTGCTTGAAAGGGTGATCGAACATTGCCTCGGTATCTAGGATAGCCTGTTGCAGTAGTTCCGAAAACACTTTCTGCGCGTAGGGATCGTCTTGCAATTCCTGCTCTATGGTTTTCTTCAGGCGTGTTCGGATAATATCGGTTTCATTGCGAGTCTTTTCATCACTCCACTGTTCAGGTTTTTGCTTGCCCAGTTCATTAACAATGAGCACCCCTTCTGGCTCACGAATGCCTTCGCCTACCACATGCTTGTCGATCAGTTTTTTGATACGCAGCGCATATTCCGAGTAATCTACGGTTTCCCCAGCATCCTTACGGGCGATTTGCCGAAGTTGGCTGAAAAACCGCAAATCTCGTTTGTAGGTACGGATATCCTCCTCACTGAAACTGCGATCTTCGTAAAAGCCTGCCGAACCTAACGCTACTTCCAGGCACAAACTGAATGCCCCCAAAGCCTCGAAGAAATCTTCCCGTACCTTTTGTCGGACATCGTAACTGTCACCAGCCTCGTCGATTTCATAATGCGGAATCAGCACCTGACGAAATTGCTCCAAGTCGGACCGGTTATTTACATCTTTAAAAATCGCCCAGAGTTTTTCATGCAATATTGGCAGTTTTTTATATTCCGTACTTACTTGATGATACAGTCCAACTAGGTCGGCGATGTCATAACCGTCTTGTGTGCGTTCAGCAAGATTTTGATAAGCTTTCAATGTGGTATCCAGCTCTTTCAAAATGCCCCGGTAATCGATTAGCAAGCCAAACTTCTTCAGCTCGTGTAAGCGATTGACGCGGGCAATGGCCTGGATCAGGTCGTGCTGTTTAAGAGGCTTGTCGATATACAGCACCGAATTGCGCGGTTCATCAAAACCGGTCAACAATTTGTATACTACGATCAGAATCTGCGGATCGTCCTCGTCGGCAAACTTTTGAATCACATCCTTGGTATACAGCTCTTCACTCTGATTGCCGACATGCTCTTGCCACCATTGCTGCACTTCCGGCAATTGGCTCTCATCCACCTCACTATGCCCTTCGCGAGTATCAGGGGCAGACATCACTATAGCGCTGGATACTAAGCCCGTCTCGTCAAGGTATTTCTTATAGCGGATAGCCGAAAGCTTACTATCGGTGGCTAACTGACCTTTCAGTCCATCGGGAATGTTTTTGACAAAGTGATCAGCAATGTCATGGGCGATCAGTTCGATACGGCTCTCGGATTGGTAAATCTGTCCTTTCTGTGCGAACTTCTTTTTCAGATCAGCTCGTTGTTGGTCGGTGAGTCCTTCGGTAATCCGCTCGAACCAATTATCAATGGCCTTGGCATTGGTGCCGAGCTCCGGAACTCGCTCTTCGTACAGCAATGGTGTCACCGTGCCATCCTCAACCGCCCGCTGCATGGTATAGGCATGGATGATGGGACCGAATTTGTTGGTAGTCTTGTCGTTCTTCAGCAACGGCGTGCCGGTAAAGGCAATGTAGGCGGCATTAGGCAAGGCTTGACGCATGCGCTCGTGAGTTTCACCGCCGTGGCTGCGATGGCCTTCGTCGATGAGTACGATAATGTCGGAACTGGGGTTATGGCATTCGGGCTGCTTGGAAGCGGTCGCAAACTTGTTGATGATCGAGAATAAAATTCGCTCATTGCCTTGGCTAATCCGCTGCGCCAAGTCCTTTCCAGACGTTGCCTTGGCCTTTTCGATATCCCGTGGTGATGCCAAGGCTCCCGCATTAGCGAACACCTTGCTCAATTGAGTCTCCAGGTCTATCCGGTCGGTCACCACAATAAACCGGCAAGGCTTTAATTGCTCATGCAAAATCAATGTCTTGGCCATGAATACCATAGTAAACGATTTGCCGGAACCGGTGGTATGCCATATCACGCCGCCTTGGCGAGCGCCTCGACTGTCCTTGCGGGTGACCTGATTGATCAATTTCTTGATCCCGAAATATTGCTGATAGCGCGCAGCAATCTTGCCGTTTTTCTTATCGAACAGGATAAAGAAACGCATAAATTCCAGCAACCGATCCGGCCTCAGCAGACTGACGATAAGCCTATCCTGGCCGGTCGGCAGTAACTTGCCTTGTGCCACTTGGGCATCAAAATACTGCCGCATCCAGATTGGCCTAGACCCAAACAATCGCGACTTCTGCTCATCCGATAACGGCGTGTTCTTGATCGATTCGAACTCGCTTTCATCCAATAACTCTTCCCGCCACAGTGCCCAAAACTTGGCTGGCGTTCGTGTCGTTCCATAGCGTCCATCCAGGCCATTGACCGACAGCAACAATTGAGAATAAGCAAACAAATGCGGGATCTCAGCGACGCCTTGGTTACGTATGTGCTGCGATATACCTTCCTTGAGCATGTCTTTGTGAGGGTTATGCGGATCGGGTCGTTTCGCTTCAATGCACACCAAAGGAATACCGTTCACGAAGCAGACAATGTCTGGACGCCGAATACCAGTTCCTCCTGCATTTAACACTTCAAACTCGTCAGTGGCATGAAAACGATTGTTAGCAGGATTTTCCCAATCGATGATAGCAATAGTGGGTTGAGCCTTTTTACCGTCAATGAACTCAGTCACAGTGATGCCTAAGGTCAACCGGTCGTATAGTCGCTCGTTGGAGGACAGCAGTCCTTCGCCCAGTCCGGGAGATGCCAACTGACGCACGATTTCATCGATAGCATTGTTGGATAAAGGATAGTCCTGCCCCTTCCAATTAAAGCGGCGCATTCTCAGCTCGCCGATCAGCACTTCCCGCAACAAAACCTCAGTCGTCTGTCCACCACGGTATTGGAGTGCTTCCATCGGTGACAAGTACTCAAAGCCCATGGCCATCAGCACCTGCAGAGCTGGAATTTGAGAGCTAAAGACCTCCTTGGTCTCAGGCAGCATACTCATGACTGAGTGTCCCTATAACCTTGAATGACCCGTAGCAAGCTGTCCAGGCAGGACCTGAGGCGACCGATTCCGCCAAACTGGACAATGATGTTCATGCTTCACTTACCTTCAAGCGGCGCTTGCCGGTGAGTAGTTGTTGCATCAGGGCTTTTTTCTCTTGCTTGAGGCAGACGAGTTTTTGTTGCAGGACTTCGATTTCGCGGTCGGCGGTGGTGAGGACTTGAGCGATTCTTTTTTGCTCTTCCAAAGAGGGCATACTGAAGTAAGCTTTTTTAATTCCACCTATAGACAAACCAAAACGTGTCGCTCCCGTCGCCAAGGTAAAAAAGTAATATCTTGTACTTGGCATTGAAAATAGGAAATTTAAAAACTCACTGTCAACTAAGTGTTTATTTGGACGGAGAATGGCCAAATGGTACCCGCATAGTACATTGTTTAATTCTTCGCTCACGAGAGCAGAGACGGCAATATCTCCTGGAGTTTCTGAATCTTTCGTAATTACTACGTCACCTTTCTTGAGCAAGTATTTCTTAATTTCTGCTTCCTTGGCAGTTGCTCTCATAAATTTTATGCGAGAAGTAATGTAGTTGTTTTGGTATACGTCTGTGTAATTACATAGCTCAACTACGACTTCATCACTCTCAAATTTCTTATCAACGGGGCTTACAATGACTTCAACAAAACTTGATAGGCTGCTATCTCTCCATTTCTCTTCAAACCCTAAAAAGCGAGTTTTTCCATTAAGCAGCTGCTGTATTAAGGCTTTTTTCTGATTCTTGCTAGTGAAAAGCAATTTTTCTGTAGCCGCGATAGCTTTGTCCCAAGTGAAAATGATCTTTCCAATTTTTCTTTGCTCCGGTAAAGACGGGATATTGACCGGAATGCGTTTGAAATCGTTGAAATACAGGCGCAGCCTATCGGAGGTCAGTCCATAGGAATAAGCCCCAAACAAGAAAATAAGCCGTGAGCTTTTGAATAGATAAGAAGCATACAAAGAATCAATTTCTTTCTTCGGCGCTACTACGACATAGGCCGGGCTTATTAAACCGTCCCGATCTGCTAAACCGGAGGCGCCCTGCCACATGCGCATCATGTTGTAGACAATATCGTCCTTTCGAACCAATAAATGCTCCTCGTCTGACAGATTGGTTTCCATTTTTCTGTCGAGAGATTCCCGAGTTACAACGCCTTTATTCATCGTCACGGAAAGCATTTGTAGGCCTGGAGCCCCGCGTTCTCGTCGACTTGTGAAAAAATCGCCAAGCTTATTGGCACCGTTATAGACCATATCCCAACTCCGTCAGATACTTGTCCATTTCTAGTTCTAACACTGCCAAGTCGGCTTTGAGCTTCTCTCGCTCCCTTCGCACAGCCATCAAGTCAATTTCTGCTTCTTCCTCGAAGGTATCCACATAACGCGGAATATTCAGATTGAAATCGTTTTCCTTAATCTCCTCAAGATCGGCCAAATAGGCATATTTATCCACCGTTTGTCGTTGGCGGTAAGCGGTGACGATCTTATGCAAGTCTTCCGGCCGCAGGAAGTTCTGATTTTTACCATCCCGGTAGTCGCGGCTGGCGTCGATGAACAGCACCTTATCGTCGGATTTGCGCTTTTTGAAGATCAGAACAGCGGCAGGAATACCGGTACCGTAAAATAGCTTCTCTGGCAGTCCGATCACAGCATCCAGCAAGTTCTCTTCGATGAGTTTGCTACGGATTTTGCCTTCGGCAGCGCCGCGAAACAATACGCCATGCGGTACAATCACACCCATGCGGCCGCTGCCGGGTTTGAGTGTTTCAATCATGTGCAAAATAAAGGCATAGTCGCCTTTGGTTCTAGGCGGAATACCGCGGCGGTAGCGGCCGAAACGGTCATGTAGGGCGTCCTCGTAACCCCATTTTTCCAGCGAGAACGGCGGATTGGCCGTCACGATGTCAAAATGCTTCAGGGTTTCATCCGGGTTAAGCAGCTTGGGGTTACGCAAAGTGTCGCCCCATTCGATACGGTGATTGTCCTCACCGTGCAGGAACATATTCATTTTCGCCAGCGCCCAGGTGGAGCCGATGGCTTCCTGCCCAAACAGCGCATATTTTTTAGAGCCGTTGAAGTTTTCACGCACCTTGCGCCCGCACTTCATCAACATCGAACCTGACCCGCAGGCTGGATCGCAGATTTCATCGCCTTCGCGCGGTTCCAGGATTTCGGCGATAAGGTCGGACACTTCGGGCGGTGTATAAAACTCACCGGCTTTCTTGCCGGCACTGGCAGCGAAGTTTTTAATCAAAAATTCATAGGCGCCGCCAATGATATCCAGTTTGCCGATCCTGGACGGGCGCAGATTCAGAGTAGTCTTGTCAAAGTCTTCCAGCAGGTGCTGCAGGATATTGTTCTTCTGCTTGTCGTCACCCAGTTTGTTGGAGTTGAAACTGATGTCCTGGAAAACATCACGCAGTTTGGTGATATTAGCTTCTTCGATAGCATGCAGCGCTTGGTCGATACGCTCGCCGTTGCCGGGCTCGTGCCGCCGTTCGTAAAGTTTGTAAAAACTGGCGGAACTGGGCAGCACAAAGCGCTCATTTTTCATCAGCTCTGTAATTAACTCTGGCTCGGCGCCATGCTCTTTTTGATATTGGTCGTAGTGATCCTGCCAGACATCTGAAATGTATTTGAGGAATAGCATTGTCAGCACGTAGTCCTTATAAATGCTGGGGTCTACGGTGCCGCGAAAACTATCGCAAGCGGCCCAAACTGCCTTGTTGATGTCATCCTGCCCAATCGGTTCCATACTCTTGCTCATAACTGGTTTCTCTTAATTTTATTCAATTGTCACGCAATATCTGACGGGCAATACCTGTCATGGTGCGCTGCATATTTTCGGTTAAAGCATCCATAACTCGACGCTGTTGTTGCCAGGTGTTACTGAGCGCGATTATGGCCTGTTGCTTCTCAATCGGAGGAATGGCTATCGTCATGTATTCAAGCACCTGCCGTCCAATCGCTTGCACGGAGCTGCCATGTGACGATTTTTGCAAATATTGCTGGGCAGGCTCTTGATTTATCTGCCATGCCAAAAAGGCCGGCAACACATTTGTTTGGTGTTTGACGGTCAGGTGAAAAAAATGCGGGGATAATACCGTGTCAAACGGGACATCTTCCAAAAGTATTGCGAAATAATGGTTACCTCTAGCCGCAAAAAGTAAATCCCCGTTCTTAAGTAAATCCGGCTGTTTACGTCCGGCCAGTTCAGTCGCAGTTAGACCTGCCCAATTAATACCCCGCTCGGCATCGACATCTTTCATCTGAATGACCCGCACTTCTCCATCAGGAACTTCTTCAATCCGCCCTCGAAAAGCATGGCCTGCCCTGATAACTGCGATTTGTTTAAGAGTTTTCATTCTGGAGCGTCAGATGTGCGTGATTATAGTAATTAATATTATAGCACTTTAAACAAAAATTTCGCATCAATCAATTTGACGCACTCAAACTATTGCAAACCGAATACTGCTGTGTTAACTTATTTAGCATCAAACGTATTGACGCAATATTTTTTATGATCTACTTAAGCATTGTCTTAGGTTCTATATCGAAAATCGCTAAACGGTTGAAATGAGAGCAATTTAGAAGCAATTGAATGGAGAACGGATTAAATGCCAATAAACAATACCCAATTTCGATATTACGACAGCAATGTATTGCGCCTGCCTGCCGACAAACGCAAGGAGTATCACGAACAAGTGGATCGCCTTATTAGTGAACTTAGTAAAAGTGTACACGAGCAAACTGAGATCAAAATTACAAAAGTTGTCAAAGCCGGGTCGTTTGCAAAGTACACCATTCTTCGAAAAACCTCGGATGACCCTATTGATGTCGATGTAGTCTTCTACATCTCTAATCGAAGTGTCGACAAAGAAAGCTTGGAAAGCTTGAGCGAAACAATTTACAAACTGTTAATTGCTCTTTATCCAAACAAGGCTGTTGAGCACTTTGAAATTCAGCGAAAGGCGGCTACTGTTAAATTCATCAGGTCTGGCCTAAGTGTTGACGTTGTTCCTGTAATCGAAGATCAAGCCACCCCAGGTTACGGATGGCAGTACGACATACATAACGGAACTAAAATACAAACGTGTGCTCCTTGCCAAATCAAGTTCGTGCGCGATCGCAAGGATGCTGATAGTGATTTCCGCACACTGGTGCGACTAGCAAAAAAATGGAAAAACTATGTCGGGCTCAAGCCACTAAAATCATTCATCATCGAATTGATCATGGCCCATGTCCTAGCCAAGCATGGCAAGGATGGCTCGATCGAGAAACGCTTCCGCGATTTCTTACTTTATATCGCTCAATCTGAACTGAAAGAAGTAATTTACTTTCCAGAAAACGAAGCGGTGTCGCCGAGTTTTTCCGACCCTGTCGTCATTCTCGATCCGGTATGCGACAGTAATAACGTCGCCAGCCGCATTACGGAGAAAGAACGATTGGAAATTGTGCAAGCTGCGAACGAGGCTTGGGAAATCGCTCACCATGCTTCTTTCGAAGATGATGTCGAAATATGGAAGGAGCTTTTTGGTCCTCGGTTCAGAGTGGAGAACTAATTTATGAGTTCTTCAGCCACCGCAACTGAAACCTACTCGGTCACTGATATTGAAACCGTTATGCGACGAGTCACCGCTGACATCGTCATGATCGCAAGCAGCACAGGCGCTATTTCGGAAGAAAAAGCGCGCGAATGGGGTCATGATATTGAAATTCTCGCTAAAAACGGATACCTAAGAGCCGTGGACTTGACGTTATTCAGCTCAATTAGTGAAGTGAAAGCAGTACGCTATGACGTTAACACGGAATTAGGTACATTGACCACGAGCCGCCCGGGCGGCGTGCTTTGGCCACGAGTCAATCAACCGTATCTCCAAATTATTTTGATGTACTCATCAAAATACGATGATCTGGCACGTTCCAAAATGAAGGGAAAGCTTCGCGTCTCTTGGGTTCCCTCCAGCGCAGATACAAGTCATTCAACACTGAATTCCACTTCAGGCCGGAACTATGTCAGTAACGCATATGGCATGCAACGCAAGGATTTCAACTAATGAGTAATCAAAATAACATTTTCGATAGCAAAACGGTTCTTCCCGATAGCTCTCTGGCTGCCCGGGAGAAAACACTACTTGGGTTTGGTTCACGTTACGAGAAAATCCATGATCAACTGCGCTTACTACTCAACCTTAATGAGTTGGCGGATTGGAGTCAAAAGTATCATCGGCTGCGCATCCCTCTTTGTGATCTTGTAGCGGACCAATACCCGTTGGTGATTTTTTATGGCGATGTAGGCACCGGAAAAACGGCGTCGGCCGAATGCATTGCAAATCGCTTAGCTAAAGAATCTGGCACTGAAGATTCTATGTTATTCAAACTGAGCAACAGAGTACGTGGAAGCGGAAAAGTCGGCGAGATGGGTACACTTTTAACTCAGGCATTTCAAGAAGTAATCCAATCAGCTGGTAAGAATAGACGTGCAATACTGGTTATTGATGAAGGCGACTCCCTCGCAGCATCCCGAACCCAGGAGCACAGCCATCATGAAGATAAGGTTGCGGTCAATACCTTAATACAATGCGTAGATGACTTACGCAGGTTTAACGGACGGATAGTAGTATTTCTCTGTACGAACCGGCTTTCGGTCCTTGATGCAGCCCTACAAAGACGAGCAGCGATAGTAGAAGAGTTTCTTCGGCCAAATGAAGATGAACGACGAACATTGTTGAAAATGGACCTGACAGGAATATTCCTTACCGAAAATCAGCTCGCCGAGCTAGTGACTGCGACCGGACCAAAAAATGGAGCTCCAGGCTGGACCTTTTCAGACATTCGAACTCGGCTATATCCAGCAGCACTGGCTTCAGCCTTTCCTAATCAGCCACTCAACTTCACACATCTTCATGATGCGACAAAAAATTTACGGCCATCACCAATCTTGGAGGATTTATAATGGCAAGATCATCGCTTTTCGGGCGTCGAATTCATATTGCAGGAAGCATTCCGACCGAGGAACAGTACGCGTCAGCCGAGGAAGTTGAACGTGCCCGACGGTTGGTGGAAGCCTTAGTTAAGGAATTGCTCCGCAGGGGAGCCACTTTCGTCATCCCTGTCGATGCAGAGAAGCTGCGGAAATCCGATGGCTTTCCAATCTGCTTCGACTGGCTAGTCTGGGATACCATCCAAAAGAATTTGGCGAGTCGCCCAGCCGGCGCACCTACTCCCTTAATTATTGCCATCAAACACCACAAGAACGAAGAGCAAATTCCTGAGCAATATCAAAACTTGTGGGATACATTGCGTGGCTCTGATCTAGTGCAGATCGAAAGCGCGGCGCATTGGAATATGAATAGCAAACGAATGGAAGCTCAAGCACGTTACGGAGACATTCTGATCGCGATTGGCGGTGGCGAAGGGGTGCTGTTTTTAGCAAATCTCTATCACGATGCCGGCAAACCCGTCATTCCTTTGAATCTCAAACTTTGCCCACCCAATACCGGCGCACAGCGGATCTTCGAGTATGGCCTGTCAAGCAGCCATGCACGACGACTTTTTCAAACGGAAAGCGCTACCCAGCCACATACTTGGATCAACCGGATTGATTTCCCTACACGCAAAGACACTATCGAAAGGGTGTGTGACCTGATTGACCTCCTTGAGGATCTTTCATCACCCAAAGCATTCGTAGTTCGTCTATTAAATCCTGATCTTCCAGAATATCCTGAGGTTCAGAATTTCTTTGACAGTGTTGTTAAACCGATAATAGAGGGTGAACTGGGGTATAAACTGACTGTTATAGACGGGAATCAAGCATATGATTACGCCAGAATAGATGAAGAAATTTTCACAAAACTCCATCGCAGCAGCGTTGTCATCGCAGACATTACTGGCTATCGTCCAAATTGCTTCTTAGAGCTGGGGTATGCGCTCGGGCGAGGACTCCCAACTATGCTTCTTGCAAAAGAAGGATCTGAGCATCCTTTCGACATTAACTCTTTTTCTGGACATCACTGGAAAACGACTGGAACTGCTGAGGAGCGCCAGAGAGAGTTTCGGAAACATTGGGAGGCCATTAAAAATCGCCCTCCCTTAGTTCCAACGGAGCCGCTTATCCCATGAATAACAAACGCGAAGTTTTTATCTCAGTAGATGTAGAGGCCGCCGGCCCTATTCCAGGAGAGTACAGTCTACTGACTATCGGCGCCTGCGTCGTTTTTGACGATACAGAGACGTTCACCTGCGAGCTTAAGCCAACTACTCGCAACGTAATTCCAGAGGCATTGGAGGTAACAGGGCTCTCACTGGACATATTGGAACAAGAAGGATTCCCTCCTGCCGAGGCAATGCAAAAATTTCACGACTGGATTCAACGTGTCGCTGGAATCGATGGTACGCCGGTTTTCGTTGGCTTTAATGCAGCGTTTGACTGGTCTTTCATCAACTATTATTTCCATCGCTACATAGGTGTAAATCCATTTGGATTTAGCGCCTTAGATATTAAATCTTTATATATGGGAATAGCAAATTGCACGTGGCGGGAAACCAAATCAAGCCAAATCGCTAGCAAACTCCATCCTAAGCTAACAGGAAACCATAGCGCACTTCAGGATGCACTGTACCAGTCTGAATTATTTCGTTTAATTCAGTCAAAACAGCAACAAGCTCTTAAATAATTAACGCTGAGGGATCGAGAACGGTTACAAATTCAGTTAAATGCCATGCTATACGATTAAACGGCAACCTGTGCCTTAATGGCTGCATAAGGATCGTAACCCTTCAATTCAAAGTCAGCATACTGATAGTCGAAGATGCTTTCAGGTTTGCGCTTTATAACCAGCTCAGGTAATGCTCTTGGTATTCTTCTCAACTGTTCAAACACAATATCCTCAGTTAGGTGATTGTGATAAAGATGAAGATCCCCAAAGGAGTGAATGAACTCTCCTACGTCAAGATTACACTGCTGTGCGAGCATGTGCGTCAAAAGTGCAGCTTCTGCCATGTTAAATGGGACGCCCAATAAATAGTCGGCGCTACGCTGATATAACTCACATGAGAGCTTTCCATCTGCAACATAAAACTGATACAACGTATGACAAGGCGGCAATGCCATCTCCTCAATTTTTGCCGCATTCCAACCCGATATTATATGCCTACGGCTGTTCGGATTATTTCTAAGGCTTTTAACTAAATCACTAACTTGGTCAACCTTACGATTAATAACAGCAACACCCTCATGGATATGTAACAGTTTAAAATTGCGCTGTGCATACTTCTCTTTTTTCGTATTAAATTCCTGCTCTGTAATAGCGCGGGTATCCTCCCATCGACGCCACTGAGCGCCATATATTTGCGGAAGCTCTCCATTTTCGTCAGCCCACTCATTCCAGATACGAACTCCATTATCATTAAGATATTTAATATTGGTAGAGCCTGAAAGAAACCAGATCATTTCATGGATGATCGATTTAAGATGAACACGCTTAGTTGTCAATAAAGGAAATCCTTTAGATAGGTCATAGCGAAGCTGTCGACCAAATAAACTGCGTGTGCCTACGCCCGTTCTATCGCTCTTATCAATACCCGTTTCTACAATTTCT
>Ga0208882_1000726_pt1 | contig 13974 bp, 5 predicted proteins | sample LakWasMet14_LOW5_2_FD_183862 | JGI IMG/M metagenome (GOLD analysis project Ga0208882, IMG submission 183862) | Freshwater sediment methanotrophic microbial communities from Lake Washington under simulated oxygen tension - Sediment Metagenome... | ecosystem: Environmental > Aquatic > Freshwater >...
CGTTTTTATCGGTGGAAATTTTGGCACCGGCTTCAATCAGGATTTGGGCGTTTTTTGGATCCAGCGCATCGCCTGCCTGCATTGGCTCAATCGCCAGTGCCGCACTGCCGTTTTCATCGAATACGCGGGTAATGCCGCGATTAAATACGTCATCAGTGATATTCAGGGTACTGGCAAGCAGACTGTTAGTGTTGACCACCGAATCCTTACCGAACACGAAACCATTTTTGTTGTACAGATACACTTGACCGTTGGCTTTAATTTGACCAAGAATTCGACTGGGGTCTTGCTGATTAATGCGGTTTAGTGCGACCGACGAGCTACCAGGCTGAACGAACTGCACGGTATTTTCCTTGCTGACGTTAAAGCTTTGCCAATTAAGAATGGCTTTATCGGTGTGCTGATCAATACGCAGGGTGTTGCCCAACACTTGGCTGCTGGCGCTACCGGAGCTGACCCAACCTTGTCCCGGCACAGGAACCGGTAATTCGGCATAAACCGGTGCCACTGCGCTTGCGAACAAACCACCGGTGATTACCAGTTTTATACATGCAACCGAGGGTTTTAACCTGAACTGATTTTCTACGGGCTTATGTTGAGTTGGCTGCGTTTTGTGAGACATGGGGTTACCTTTACCAAAAATAATTAACACGCTTTAGTTAGTTGCAACCCGGCCGTCTTACTCAGCAAGATCCGCGGTTTTCTGTCCCCGCCTCGCAACGGGTTTAGCATTAAATCTTTATTCCATCGGTAGGAGCGGGCCTTGCCCGCGATTGTTAGAACAATCGCGGGCAAGGCCCGCTCCTACAAACCTTTCAATCTTAAAAATCAGTAGCAATATTAAAATGCAGTCGGGGATCGCCGCTTTTTACCGGGCCTAATGCGTTAAAAGGAAACCCGACATTCAATACACCGCTCAGATGTTTCCACATCTGAAAGTTCATCCCTATCCCCGCGCTACTAATAAAATCGCCTGCAGAATTACCCGGCAACGGGTTTTTAACCCAGCCTTTAGCCACGTCCACAAACGTTAATAATTTCAAGTTATTGAGATACTCCCAATCAGCAGCACCCAAATGCGGCGAATGCAGTTCCAAAGAACCGAACAAGGCATCATCAGCTAATGACTGTGTTTCAAAATAACCACGCACACTTTCAGCGCCGCCCATCGAAAACTGCTCGTTACTGATTAGCGGCGTATCAGACACCTGACCGGCAACACGGCTGACCGCTTCCATGCCCAACGGCAATTCATGCTGAAACCTAAGGTCGCCGGTCAGGTATATGTAATTGGCTTTGGCCAGATAGCGTTTCTCTTCGAATTGCTTTTGTTCATTGCCCAAACCGCGGACAGAAAAATGCGCGCCTACATCAAATGTTGTTTCTGACTCTTTGGTCCGCAAGCTGCCGCTGTATTGAGCCATGAACGGTAAGTAGCTGATGGGGGTTCTGATATTGTCGGCACCGATCAGGTTGACGTCTTCTTGAAAGTCTTTGTAATCAACACCCAAAGTAGCGCTGTGAAAATAGTCATTTATCGGCGTCAACGGCTTCACCAGTCGGGCACCATAAATATTACCGATACCAATCACCGACAACGCCCCGGCGCTGGCAATCTGGGCGCTTGACGATGAACTCACCCCATAAAATGCCAGTCGTGTATCACTATTAAACAACGGCAAGGCATAAGTCCCTGCCCAAACATCGACTTCAGCGCTGTTTTCCGGTGACACTTGGTACATCAACGAAGCACTGTGCATGGCCTGCCAAAGATTTTCGTAGCGTAATGACGACACCAAGCGCAAACGACTGGTCGTCGAGGTATTACGGCCGTTGAGTTCAACCTTGCCATGCAATGGCAATTCGTCTTTGACCTTTAAATCAACTTCCAGCGTCCCTGGCGTTTCCCCAGCCCGCAATACCGGCTGAATTTGCCGATCGGGGCTCTCAATGCCCAGTTCTGCCAATTGTTTCTGCATTTTCGGAAAGTTAGGCACATTACCTTCTGCCAATTCCGGCACGCCCGCTTTGATTTTACCCAGCGAGAAATAACGAGCATCTTTCACCCGTAAACGGGAAATTTTGCCTTCGACTACCTGTAAATAAACGATGCCGTTTTTAACATCCTGTTCAGGAATATCCACCGACACGGTTTGATAACCCTGCGTTTTATAGAGCTCTTCTAATGTCGCACGCGCAGCCTCAACATTATCGACGCTTTTCTTTAGCCCCAAAAATGGATAAATAGTCCGCTCCAACTGTTTTTTGTCGATCAGGTTATTGCCCTTCACCCGTAATTCCAACAAATCGAAAGTAGCCGGTTGCTCGGGCGCAGCTTGCTGTTCAGCCGAAGCATCTTGTGCAGCTTCTACATTAGCTGGGGCTGACTGCGCAGCCTGTTCGGCGAACGCATTACCCACCACTGTAAAAGCACAGCAGACCAGCCAAATTAAAGGCAGGCCCGTCTTAATTCTTTTTAACTGCATGAAATCTGTTTTGTGTGTAGGTGTTATGACGATTTTCCCTTTGAAAACCGCTAGTCCGTCATTTTATTGAGCTTACGTTAAGGTATTGTGACAACGGGGTTACGTCCGCTTGTTTATTGCCGGTTGCACTTATCGCTTAACGCGAACGAAAAAAACCAGCCGTCCTAAAACGGCTGGTTTTATTCATTTTGAGTCATCCTTGACTCAAACCGGGGTTGCCCCGGCTTAGCTAAACTTACAAGCCAGTGTCACCTGAACCGATTGAACCATTGTTATAAATGGAAGGTACGCGGCAGTTGTTAGCTGGCACAGCCGCTGTTGCATGGCTGAATGGACTAACCGGTCTTGTAGACAAGAAAGCGCCGTTAGGTTGTGGATCATAGTTGGTAGGTACTGCCAAATAAGCGCCTTTAGCAGTCGTAAAAGTATGAGTAAAGCCATTGTTCAACGCGGCCATTACTTCTGGTGCACCAGAAGATTTAATAATCGCATTAGTCAAAGCTTTCAACGCTGTGTTTTCAGTGCTGTTACTAGAAAAGACATGCGTGTTGCCGTATTGGAAAGTGTTTTCTGCCCAATCGCGGTACTTACCTTTAACAACATTCACCAAAGTAGGTGCGACACCGTCCAATTTAACAAAGCGGTATTTAGTGGCCGCTGCAGTTGATTTTTCCAATGACTGGATACCGACTGCCCAACGCACACCGTAAGTGTTATCAAAAGAATTGGCTGCGTTAGTACCGTCTTGCAATTCATTCAAACAAAGATCCACGTTACCTGAACTGTTGTTTTCGTGAACCATTGCCAAGCCGTCACCCTCAGCAAATCCCTGTACCACAGCATCAGATGCTGCTGTAAGCGCGGCGGCGCCAGCACAAGGATCAGCCAAGAATTTGATGTTGGATTGCGCTTGGGTACCAGAACCGTTTTCACGACGGCAAGTGTGCAGATAAGGTGCACCCGGTGCATAAGCGCTAGCGCCGTTTGCGGGGGTATTCACCCAATCATACAAACCAACCGTACCGACTTTCAATTGGTTCCAATCAACAATAGCACCGGCATGAATAGAAGCCACTTGCGCAGAAGTCAAGTTAGGCATACAAGCTTCAGTTTCATCACCCACTACACAAGAAGCAGGGATTGCACCGGTAGATTTTTGTGCCGCTTGCAACGCAAAATACAAGTTTTTGGTGACAGGCACGCCAAATGTCAGCGCGGAAGCACTCTTAACCGTCAATTTCGCAACATCTGCAGAAGTTACGCTGTCATAAGGTGCATTGGTATCAGGATTAATGGGTGCATTGTTACCTGTAAACTGACCAGGATCGACGTCAGAGATCCCGAAATCAGGAATGTGATTAACAAATTTTGTGGCATCGGCTGGATCGTAAGCGCAGCTAATTTTAGTTAATGCACCCGCGCCAGCGGCAGTAGTCACTGTACATGCTGAGCTGATTTTTAAAAACTCAATCGTTGCAGCGGCTGTATTACCGTTAGCTTCAGCAACAATTGGGCTAACACCAAACGCAGAACCGCCGGCACTGCGTTTATAGATCAGGATATTGGCTTTATTGCTAGGTACAGATGGGTTAGTCGTAGCTCTTTCGCACAAATAAGCATATTGCGATGTCGCAGCAGTATCTTGGAACTTATAAATCTTTTTAGATGAGTCGCAGATTTTATCAACCGCAGGTACTGACACATCAGTAATTACTTTTTCGATAAATTTTTCTGCAGCAGAAGCGCCTGACAAATACAAAATGTTGGTATCGGCAGGGTTAATGACTGGCACGCCATTAGCATCAACGGTAATCGCTGCATGCGCAGCTGTTCCTGATAGTGCAACAGCTATAGCTGCACCTAAGACTAATTTTTTCATTGGATGTCTCACTTGGAGTTAATAAATTAAAGCGAAGGGATGCTAGACACCCCTCCTAAGATCAACGCTTAAACAGCAGCGTTTTTACGACGAGTCAGGCCTAATACACCCATCAAACCGGCGCCAAACATCCAAACCGCAGCAGGCAGTGGCACAGGAGCAGCATAGCTCAATGTGTTGCCAGCCAATGTCCATTGCTGAGCAGCTAACACTGGCGCCTGATTTTGGTTGTAATAGTAAAAGTTACCTGCTTGACCGAAGTTAATATCGGCCGCAGCATCACCTTTACCTCCATTAAGAGTACTGAATTGAGCCACTTGATTATGCTGCCCAGTATTCGCAGTATCAGCATCTGAAATTATTGCACTCAGATTTAAAGATGTAAGAACAGCAGCACCTGCATTATCAGCAATAGAAGCTGTGTTAACATTAGCGATATGATTTTTAGTATTAGTTACAGCAACAGTAGCAAGAGTTGTTGTTGCAAAATTTGCAGGAGCTGTATCAGGACCCGTTGCAAATAATTTTCCAGCTGTTCCTGAAGCTACCACGCCATAAACCGTAGTTGCAGCATTTAAACCAGTAGCAAAAGTTGACCATTTTGCACCCGTAGAACCAGCTGTCAGAGCAGTCAGATCATAGCTTTTCAAAAATGTATCGTTGCTTAAATTAAGAACCAAATCACCCATAGTCAGACCTAAATCCAACGTAAAGGTTAATCCACGTGAGCTGTCATACACAGACAAATAAGCTTCTGACGTTGTGTTATTGCCAACTGCAATACTTGCATTAGCCGCGCCAGTTGTAGCCGCTAACAAAGCCACTGCTAATAAAGATTTAGAAAATTGTTTCATTGATTTAATGCCTTATGTTTAAAAAATAAAAAGTATTATTTACACAAGGTGATGGCCCAGCCGTCTTGAGTGTTTTCTATCAAGACCTGTAACTTTCCGTCCCCGCCTCACAACAGGTTTGGCTTTTACACACTTATAATTCTGCCCGACACTATCTAACAGATAAACACTGCCGCCTACGCCCCCGCTACCATTTTTTTTACCCCAACTTACTCCCTACTATCTTCCAAAGCCCACTCCCTATTCGTGCCATCCTTGTTCCTTAGTTACATCCAATTCGTTAAGTCATAACCCTATTCAGCCGCCTCAACTTGGTGCGAATTATTCCAGAGTTGTTGTGTTGTTTCGGTGACAGCTTGGTTACAGTTTGATGAAATGTATTACATAACCAGCATCTTCATTAACCAACAGCGGACGCTGCTCGCTCTAATAATTCCAGCCCAAACCTGCGCTGTTTCAGGCCGCACTGGCCTGGTGCTTATTGAAAATCCAGTAGGAGCGGGCCTTGCCCGCGATTATTTTCCAATACAGCGATTTAGATTTTATTGTTCGCGGACAAGGCCCGCTCCTACATTTACCTGAAGAGATTCGTCAGCAATTTCGAATACATCAAGACAATCCAACCAATTATTACGCCACTATCCCTAACACCGCGTGTTTGCGGCGAGTAGCGAGCAAGATCATTAAACCGGTAAGAAATACCCAAACTAAAGTTGATAACGGCACAGCTGAGATAGTAGCTACAGCCGCGAGAATCTCTGATGAACCAAGCATTGAAATAACCGACACCGTAACCGCACTAACACTGACGGTGTTAACAAGATTGTTGATGCTGGCACTCCAGCCTGCCAGCCATTGCTTTTCACCCACGTCCCAAGTTGAACCTGTGTTAGAGGCTAAAGCGCTGCCGGCAAAGGTGTCGATTAATGCTAGTGGATTACTGGTCGGCTTATTAGCGTTAAGCAGCCATAAATTTGTTTGTTTCGTCCATGCGTTTTTACTGTCCGTAGCAGCGGAAAAACCGCTTGCGGTTGTCGAGCTTAACGATGCCTTTAATTGCTCCGCAGCATTAAAGCCGGACTGAAACTTATCAATAGCAACGCTTTCATTAACATCTAAATACGTTGATTCGTTAAATGCCTTACTTGAAGCGTTACCCGTATTGACGACTGATAACAACAGCAGGGCTAAGCCCCATTTGATACAGTTATTTCCTTGCATTAATAAGTCCTTACGTTAATAAGGTGGCAACCCGGCTATCTTTTAAATCGATCTTTTTCATCGATAAAGACCCGAAGTTTTCCGTCCCTACCTCACGATAGGTTTGGCTTTTGCCACTGTTCTGATTTTGAAATAACAACACAGGGGTAAAACGCGATACCCCGAACCATTTTCACTAAAGACCGAAGCAATCAACCGCTTGGTTTTTTGAATGCCTGTAGATTACTGGTTGATTGAGACATTTCAGTGACAGACAAGTTAATGTTTTAAGACATGTATTACATCGGGGTGATTTGAAGTTAAGGAGACCTCTAAAAATTGCACTTCGACAAGCTCAGTGCGAACAGTTACCTTATTAAATCAATTACTTATCCGTTCGTGCTGAGCCTGTCGAAGCATGAACGGATAATTTTGAGGTTCCCTTAACGCTTAGGGTTTTGGAATCCGTAATCAATACAACCCATTAATCGGTCGGCACCACCTTAAAAGCTGCACTGGCCGACTGCCCCTGATCGTCAATAACCGCGACCGCAAACTGGCCGGGTTTTCCGGGCCAAAATACCGTGGCGCCTTCGCCGATAAAATCATCATCTACAAACCAAAATAAACGATGTCGCCCGCCCGCAGAGATGGCGCTAAATTCTATGGTGTTTTGCTGCCCCGCCCTGACCGGATAGCTCACACCCGCCTGCGGTGAGACAATCTTGGGCGGATTGGCGGCAGCATTGCTTTCGGTTGCATCGTCACATGAACGCTCAAAGGCCGGAGGATTGTCGCGCCGCACGCCGGCTTGGCGAAAAGACTCCAATTCGTCGCTGTCCCAAAACTCTGCCACCCGCGTTTCGCCTAGGCGTTGATCGTCCGGACACAGGCGTAAACCGTTGTCCGGATTAATCCTAATCTGGCGATGGAGGGTACAGGTTTTAATCGGTGATATACCCGGAATAATCCAGCCGGTTTTGCCGCGCGGGCACCAGGGCGAAACCGGTTGACCGGATAACGGGCAGATTTCTATGAGCTTTAGCCCGGTGGGCGATTTTGCATCAGAGTCGGCAATCGGACGTTCCATAGCGATTGCATCAAGAACGCCAAACAACAACGGCCCGACCAATTCCCGACCAACTAAATGACGATTGGGACTGCCGTCAAAATTACCCGCCCAAACGCCAACCAGTAGATCATCCATGATGCCAATAGCCCAGGCATCTTTCAGGCCCGAAGATGTGCCGGTTTTCCAGGCGACCGCTTGCTGTTGACCAAAACTTCGCCCGCCAAAACTGCGTTGCGGACGTGGATTGGTTTCCAGCATTTCCCTAACTAAAAACGCCGCTTCCGGCAGTAATAGCGGCTGATTGGCTTGCGGTGATTGGCCGGTTTGATTTATCCAACGCAACTCTTTCAACTCGCCATTATTAGCCAACAAGCCATACAGCCTGAGCAAATCTTCCATCGAAATCTCGGCACTGCCTATCGCCAAGCTCAGTCCGTAATTGGCGGCTTGCTTAGGAATGGGTATGCCCGCTTGCTGTAAAAACTGGTGAAAAGTCGGTTTTTGCAGTTGCGCCAGCAAACTGATCGCCGGAATATTGCGGCTGCGCACCAACGCATCGGTCGCCGACAACGGCCCGTAGAAATTGCGCTCGAAATTCTCCGGCTGGTAATCGCCCATCCGCAACGGAGTATCCTTAACGCGGGTATCCGGCGTAATCAGCCCTTGCGCAATGGCCTGCGCATAAATAAAAGGTTTAAGCGTGGATCCGGGCGAACGTGGGGCTTTCAAGCCGTTGACGTAGCCTTGAATATCCCGATTGAAATAATCCGCCGACCCCACATAACCCAACACGGACATGCTCGGCGCATGCACCACCATCACACTGGCATTAACAACGCCTTGCAGGTGATGCTGGCGTAAAAATCCGGCCAGTAATTCTTCGCTCAACTCCTGTACAGTCGTATCCAGCGTCGACGGCAATGTGGCTGCTTGCGGATACAATTTATGCAGTCGCTCGGAAAAATGCGGCGCTCGAAACGGCAGATCTTTACGCAATCTAAACCAGAGTCTGTCGAACCCCGGATCATTGCCGTAGGCAGTTTGCCAAGCCTGCCGCAGCCGTTGCAACGCCGCCGGATTCATCGGCGCCCGCGCACTGGGGTTTTGTGGAATCAATGCCATCGCGCGGGCTTCATCCGAACTTAACGCCGACACCGGCTTGTGAAAATAAACCCAGGCAGCAGCGCCCGCGCCTTCGATGTTGGCGCCATAGGGCGCAAGATTTAAATAGGCCTGCAACAGTTCAGTTTTACTGAATTGCCGCTCCAGCCACAAGGCATAAGCCATTTGTTTCAACTTGCCGGTAACGGTATCCGTCTTCAGCCGCCAACGCTGGCGAGCCAATTGCATAGTCAAAGTCGATGCGCCCATCCAGCGATTATGCGGGATCAGACTGTTCAAAACCGCACGACACAAAGCTACCGGATTGATGCCGGGGTGTTGATAAAACCAGCGGTCTTCGTAATGTAAGGTTGCATCTTGCAAGATTTGCGGCAGCTCAGCCAACGGCGTCCATACCCGGTATTTTTCATCGGACGTCAGGCTCAGCCGCAACAAATGACCGTTGTTATCGGTAACGGCATAAGAGCCGTTGGCGCGGTTAACCAGCAGGGGTTGAGGGGTAAGACCCAAACTTAGCCAAATCAACAGCAGCAAAACAACACCTAACAGCGCTAGCTTGATTGGCGACAGTTTCAACGCGTTAGCGGTAAATCTCATTTGGTTAGAATGTTATCTCTAAGTGATTGCCATAATAGCTTCGGCTGTCGATACTTCAAAAAGCCGTCGCGCTAGCCACACTAAACATCACTCCTTAACCCGAATAACATCTGCCAATCCCCGGTACAGAATTTCGGTGTCATACATACCTTCGGCAAATACCGGCGGCACTTTGTAAGTTCCCGAATTCAGCGGTTTTAAGCGGAATTCGAAATATTTTTCGCCGCCGTCCAGCGCGCCGAACAGCGCTAAGCGGTCTTCTTGCACGTCGATGTAATCAGGTTGCCACAATGGTTTTTTGTCGATTGGCAGTGATTTACGCTCAGCCAGACCTTGTTCGCTGAGGTCGATTTCAAAGCCGCCGGGAATCAGCATGACTACGGCAATATCTTTCATGGCATGGTCCGGATGCAAGGCCACACGAATATGCAGCTTGTCCTGCAAGCCGATCTGTTCGACTTTTTCGCCTTTTTCGTTGAGCAACTGGCGGTTGATGGTCAGTTTTTCGGCAATCTCAGTTGTTGGCGCTGAACGATCGTAGCCGCGTTCGCTGAGTTGATAATACAAATTCCAGGTGCCTTCGCCGCGTATTTCCAGCGGTCTTGTGGTTGGCGACAGCAATGTACTTTTGACGGATTTACCTTGCAGCTCCAGTTGCGCCAGCGGTGTGCCGGCCAGCACGGTGAAGGCTTGTTGCTGATCCTGATCAAAGCGCGACCACAAGCTACCCAAGCCCAGTAAGGCCATGGAACCGCGGTAAGAATTCATCCGTTGCTTGACCAAATCCTGAGCCAGCTCGAGAAGATAGTGACCGAATTTCGGGTCTTTACTATCAATCAATTCCGGCAGGTGTTTACCAGCTAGGTAAAGATAGAGGCTTAGGTCTTCAGGATTATTTTGAATATCTTTGGGGAGTTGGTCAGTAGCTTGCCACTGGCGTTGAAACTCGCCAAAGTGGCGATCGGCATCCTGATCCAGATGATGCAGCTTGTAAGCGGCACCGATAAAAAACCGGGTTCGGCTACTGATCGGGTTGCCACTCACCTGACTTTGGGATTGCAGTTCCGCTTCAAACGCTCGTAAGCGCTCGGCGACATTCTGGCCGTTGCGGGCCAGTAAATAAAACGCGTAGGCTTGAGCATCATGTTGGTTCTGTTGAGTTTGCTGACTTTGCGAATATTCATCGGCAAAATGCAGGGCCCGCGTCAACATGGCCTCTTGTACTTTGTAACCGCGTTCCCTGGCCTCCAGCAATAAATGGGTGGCGTACATCGAATAGAACGGTTCGCCCTCATCGGCAACGCTCCAATAGCCAAAACTGCCGTCGTGCTTTTGCCGAGTTTGCAGGGTATGGATGCTGCGATCCAACAGTTTGTCGACATCCGCCGTTGATAAACCCAGCTCGGGATTAGCCCCCAGCACGGCAGCCGGGAATGCCTGACTGGCTATCTGTTCGGTACAGCCATAAGGATAGTTTTTCAGATACTCGACAATACCGCGCAGATAAGCCGCCGGAGTGATTGACACCGCCAGTTCGGCATTGCGCTGTTCGTCGTAGAGTTCGCGTTTTAAATCCAGGCTGCGGGTTTTGCCTTTGCGCTGCTCTTCGATGGTTAATACTCCGCCCTGTAGCGTAGTAAGTAACGGTTGCGATGGCCGTATGCTCATTTCTTCGCTGTAATCGGCGCTTTTTCCGCCGCCTGTGACTTGATAACGCACGTTGATTGGCCCGAGTTTGTCTTTGACGCGGGCATGAAAACGCACGGTGCCGTCCTGCCCTTGCGCCAGCGTCAGGGCTTGCGGATTAGCCGAGAGCAATTCCAGCGCATCGCCGGCAGCAACGCTGACCTGCAAGGACTGGCTACCGGTTGCACCGCTATTGTTGGCGACCAGCACGCCCATATCAAACTCATCACCCGGCGCAGCAACCCAGGGCTGTTGAGGCTGAATCACATAATCCTGACTGGCAACGGTCTTTGTCACCGGCACTGCCAGTTTTCCGGGATTAACCGCCACGGCAATGACGCGGATGCTGCCGTTAAAATAATCCGGCACCGGTATCGATAAGTTATGTTCGCCGGGTTGCGCGTCGATAATGCCGGACCAAAATGCCATCGGCGCTTTATGTTTGCGGGCAAACGGATTTTTATATTTGCCAAGCATTGCGGCGTTTTCATCACCACCGGGTGCCGACAGATTTTGCACCAACGCAAAGTCCGGCAGTATCAAATCGAGAATCTGGTGGGTGTTGACTTGTAAGGCGCGTTTGCGGAAAAAATAATCCAGCGGCGTCGGATTTTTGTAATGGGCAAACTGCAATATGCCTTCATCAACCGCGTACAACACCAGTTTGGTCGGCTCTTTAACGCTGTAACGGACATCAAGATGTGTGCCCGGCTTTACTGTCTCAGGAACATTCAGACTGATCTCCTGCGTAAAACGCTGCTTGGAGATACTGAACGGCATCACGCCGTAGCTGAGCGGACTCATGTAGATTTCTTTGGAATCCAACGAGCGCACAAAAGCCACGGAAAGATAGGCGTTGCCGCTGATGTTTTTGGGCAAGCTAATACGGTGGCTGGAGGCCGTGGTAGTGGTTTTAAACCATTGATTAGTCAGCACGCCATCTTGTTCAACGGTGATTAATCCTGCACCGACGTAAGGCGCGACAATCTGCAGTTCTATAGTTTCTCCGGGTTGGAATTCTTTTTTGTTCAGGGTCAAATTAAGCTCGGCGTTGTGTTCTATGTTGCGCGAGACATTACCTTCGCCTGCAACCGTGTAATCGACACGGTTTAATTCTTCGCCCTGCGCGTTTTTGAAAATCACAAAGAATTGGCCTGGAGCCTCACTGGGGAGTGCAAAGCCAATCACGCCGTTATTTAATGACACGGCCTGAGTTTTGCGCAATTCCTGGCGTTGCACCGATTGATATTGATACAGCCCGTCGTCACGCTTAACCAAGGTCGACACATAGCGCTTTTCATAGATTTCCGCTGACAAGGTTTCCGCTTTACGCGGTTGAAAATCGGCCCCCAAAGCCAGCAATCCCAGAGTACGTTTCGTGTCTTTGGCTATGTAATCCAACGCACCGTCGGCACGGTAACCCAGCAGATAAGCTTGTCTGGAGACCAGCGTTGACGCCATCGCCACCACCGATCGACCCGCGCCTTTTTCAAAGCCTTCGCCAGCCAAAGCAATTTCATAGACCGGTTCGGTAATCGCCGCTAACGGCAAATCGAAAATGGCTTCGCCCTGCGCATTGGTCGTTACCTCGCCCAGCGTTTGAGGAATATCAGGAATGTTTTCCACCACGGTCGGCCGAAAACGGTAGTCGTTGTAACCCGGCACAATGCCTGCCCAAGGGCGCGCCGTTAGTTCCAGTTTGGCAATATTACCTTCTGCAGGTGTACCGAACAGATTGCGCACCGTCACGCGGGCTTTGGCCGCCTCGGGTACCAACCAGCCTTTGGCGGGAGCTAATGGAATATCGGTTTTAACTTGTAGGCGATCGGGTTGGAATTCCTCTACGCGGACACTGGTGCTGCCTAACGATTTTTTGTTTTTGTCGTTAATAATCAGCTCAATCCGGTAGCTGCCGGTTTTGCCGCCATCGTGGCTGAGCCAGTTTATTTCTTCAAAACCTTCGGCACCGAAAGCCAAGGTACGGCTCCAGACCTCCTGGTTTTCAGGATCGGTAATAATGGCTTTTAACGGTAAGCCAGACGGTAATGCCGACCAGTCGCGCTTACGCAAAATAACGCCGACATGCACTGAGTCGCCGGGCCTGTAAATACCGCGATCGGAAAACAAATAGGCTTGCAGGCTGTCGGCATTGTCTCGCAGCCCGTCTATATCAAAACGGGAAATATCCAACTGCCGGTTATCGCGGTTAAAAGGCAGAAAAGACAGGTCGCCGTCTTTTTCCGCCAGATAGACGGTAGGCGTTTTCTCGGCCGTCAGGCCTTCGGTGGTGGGGAAGCTGATCTTGCCCTGACTGTCGGTTTTACCGGAAAAAAGCACTACGCCGTTTTTACCCAACAAGGAGATTTGCGCATCGCTCACCGGCAAGCCGGTACGGAAGGACATAACAAATATATCCTGTTGACCTTTGGTGCTGGTTTTGACGACCAAGCCCATGTCGGTGAGTAGCACCAGACGTTTATCTTGAGTTACACCGGCTGTTTCGCTGTCGTCGGTGTTTTCGGCGCTGTTATCGGCACAGGCGGTTTCATCTGTCTGCTCGCCAGAGGTTTCAGTCTCTGCGCTTTCGTCATTAGCTTGCGGTTCTTGGACCGCCTCGCCTGCGCTGGCAGTCGTGTCCGCTGCATCACTGTCTTTGCAAGTGTCTGGTTTTTTCTCCGCTACCGACAGGATAAATAACCCGCGCGGCGGAAAGCCTTTGTCGCGGGTAAATTTACCGAAATCTACCGTCAGGTAATTTCGCTCCATGGTTTTGCCGGGCGGTAAGGTTTCGTCGTATTCGAATTTTTCGGCAAAATGTTCGATGGGTAATTTAAATCTTGGGTTTTGAAAACTGCCGGAAGTAAATTGCACAATGTGCTGCATGTTATGCGGTAGCACGCGTTGCAATTCCACGTGGATGTTATCGATGCCGCGCGCAGTCACGCCGAGTTTTTTGTTACCGCTCAAACTAAGCAGCGCACCTTCGTGGAGTATTTTCAGTTCGCGTTTGTTGGCACCCAGCTCTTTGAGATAACGGGCGTCTTTGCTCAAATAAAAACCGTCGATGCTTTCAATGCC
>Ga0208882_1000728_pt1 | contig 13964 bp, 10 predicted proteins | sample LakWasMet14_LOW5_2_FD_183862 | JGI IMG/M metagenome (GOLD analysis project Ga0208882, IMG submission 183862) | Freshwater sediment methanotrophic microbial communities from Lake Washington under simulated oxygen tension - Sediment Metagenome... | ecosystem: Environmental > Aquatic > Freshwater >...
TTTACATTTTATTCGGACTGAAATTCACATGCTCAAGCCTGATAACGCGCTGCCATGGAAATTAATCGACGAGATGGTCTGCATCAAACAGCATCCCAAAAATAAATTGGTAGTGATTGAAAAGCTGAGTCCAAGCTGCTGGCTGTATCGAATCAATTTTTATGAGCAGGCAGTTAGAGCTAGGGATTGAATAAATGTCTTCCTGATAGTAAGGAGCAAGCCAGTCAGTGTATGAGCGTTATCAATCCCAATGATACGGGGCAGATTGATTCCGGTACCACTGGCTGTCAATCAACGCCGACTATTGGCCAGCCAACAGCGTCAAGATGTCCAGTTAAAATGGCTATCTCATTTATAAATACAGTTTATTTCTTAGCGTGGCAAAAACGGACTGAAACGGGTAAATAGTGCATGCTGTCTTACAGGCAGGAAGTCGGTTACCAACTACAACAGCTTCAGCTTAAAACCCAGTGTTCTCGTAGTAGTAAGAGTTGGCAGGCAATTCATGAATGGTTAAACCCATACGGGATCTTGATAGGCCATCAAAAGCAAGTGCTAAACTAAACAACGCCCTAAACAAAAAACACAGTACTAAACAAAAAAACAGAAGCGCAAGGCGGTGCGCAGAATAGGCGAGTATCCATGATATTCAAGGGCAACAGCGCGGCTATCAAGGATTTGTCGGATACAGATTCATGTCTGCGCTAAAACCGTACGCAAAGCCGTACGCACTGAAATCGTGTTCAAAGTCGTGCGCACGAAAATGGCTGTTTCGCTGGTTGCACACTTGGTTACACCCAAAACGCATAAAAAACGAGTACGAATAAAAGTACTAATTATGGCCACTTGCGACAAACCCCGTCTTACTCTGCCGCTTTTGAAATCAAATTCAGCAATCAGTCTGTGAAATCTCATTCGACGTTTTCATTCCAATTTAGTTCCGGCGCTGACGAAGCATCGTAACGATAGTTTTTAGGCAGCTTGCGTTCACTAAATTCCGGTTGAATATTTGCCACATAACGTGACATAACGTGACGTAACGTTATGTCACGTTATGTCACGTTATGTCACGTCACGGCTAATCTCTAACCCGACTGATTTTATAGTATTATGCAGGATATATTGTAATAATCCTTGTAACTAATGCATTACATTATCAATAGTGGAAAACAGCTTCTAATATTTTTCACAAGAAAGCTTCAATTTTGCCAGACACTAAATCTCTATTTAATTAAAACAACAACATAGTTGATTTTACTGGAAAATACGAACGCTCTTTATTAGCAATAATTGGAAAAATTTCAACGCTGTTTTCCAGACAAAAAGAAGCCGAGCAGTTTGCAGAACTACTAATGCGACCAAACAAGAAGAACATGAAAACAATAATAGAAGTTGCTTTTGAATTAAATATTCCAGTGGATCAATTACGGGCGGGTTTGAAAAAATTAGGGATTTTTCCTACTCGTGATGAAATTCTTAGTAACGCAATACAAGAACGTCTATGGAAAATTTATCAAAAGACACCTAGTGAAAGTGATAAACGCGAAGCCATCAGGTTAAAGTATGAATTACAGTATGAAGCTTTAAAATCGAAGGTACAAGAAATTGCTAATGCTAGTAAGTCAATGCAACAAAAATCGGCAATTTATCAAAAAACATCTAGTGTGTGTGATAAATTCGAAGATATGAGATCAAAGTTTGAAGCCTTAAAATTGGAAGGACGAGTAATTGCTAATGCAAATAAGTCAATGCAACAGAAAAATAATACTTTTCCTTTTGGGTTAATGCCACAAAAAGAAGCGAGTAAATGGCATGGAGGGATGAAATGCAATAAATGTGGATATCTATGGGATACAAGGAAACGGATTGGTTTGCCAGCAAGATGTCCCTGTTGTTCCGCAACTTCAATTGGCATTAACCGGAGGTGATTAATTTGTCAGATTCGCCAAATACACTCACAAGGGCTTAAATTTGTCATAGTGTTTTAAGCTAATGTCTTTCAAGGAGTGTGTGATAACGATCCCGGGCTTTTCTGCTTATGTCGATTTTTCTCGTTGGATCGCCTTTAAAAACTAATCATCGGATTATCAGCTTCTGGAAAAATCGTGGATTATCGCTAACTATGACAAACTTTGCGACAAAATCAAATTATGTAACTTCTCATTATTAATAATAAACATGCAAGATAAAAAGATAGCGATTATTACCTCAGTTGTTCCTAAGATAAACCTAGCTTTTCAGCAAAATGCGTTGCCGCTAATTACCGAAATCGAATTAAAAAACCATACTGAGCAAACCTTTCATGAGCTTGAATTGGTGTTGACTGGGTCACCTAATTTTTTGATCGAAAGGACATGGCATATAGATAAGCTAGCCCCTGATTCTCAGGTGATTTTAGATGATATTCGAGTCGAGCTAAATTCCGAGTTTTTGCGCGGTATTCATGAGTCATTACGTGGCGAGATGACTTTTAGACTAAGAGCCGGCAATGAAGTACTGGATACTAAAATCGAACGGATTGAGTTATTAGCCAAAGATGAATGGGTTGGCACACGTATACTGCCCGAAATTTTAGCCGCCTTTGTTCAACCCAATGATGCCGCAGTGCAGACTATTTTACGTGATACTTCAAAAATGCTGGAAGCTTCTGGGCAGCTTGCATCAATTGAAGGTTATCAATCTAGAAGCCCGAGACGCGTGGCCACTATTGTCAGTGCACTATGGAGTGCAGTGTGTAAATTAGATCTTAGCTATGCAAACCCACCGGCTAGTTTTGAAGAAGAAGGACAGCGGGTACGCTTACCTTCAAAAATTGCAGAAACGCGTCTGGCAACATGTTTGGATACTTCTTTATTGTTTGCATCTTGCCTTGAGCAATCAGGTTTAAATGCGCTAGTTATCTTTACTCAAGGTCACGCGTTTACCGGCTGTTGGTTGAGTGATGAGGATCTTTCCTCTGCGGTGGTTTATGATGCTCAGTCTTTGCGTAAGCGGTGTCAATTAAATGAATTGATCGTATTTGAGACTACCCTATGTACCAATAAACCACCGGCTAAATTTAGCTTGGCCAAACAAGAAGCCGAAGATAAGTTAAAAAATGATGCGGACTTTGTTCTGGCGATTGATATTAAGCGCGCTAGGGTCGCACGTATCAAACCATTATCTGATAAAGGGTTAGTAGGCGAATATCAGGCAAACGTTGCCGTGGATGAAGTTGAATTGCCGGTTGAAATTATCACCGATATCCCCGAGCAAAGTTTCCATTCTGATGATGCTCCTGAGGTAAGTTTAGACACGCCAGAAGCCCGTGTAGAAAACTGGAAGCGACAGTTGCTGGATTTAACTATGCGCAATCGCCTATTAAACTTTACCAGTCGCACCAGAGCAATCGGAATCAATTGCATCGATCTAGCCGGTCTTGAAGATATGCTAGCCGATAATCAAAAATTTAATATTTTATCGATTGATAGCTTAAAGCTTGCCAGTGATCCACGTTCGGAGCAATTGCATTTGCAACAACATCAGGAAAATTTGCTTACTGAACAATTGCAGCGGCATTTATCTAAAAAGGAGCTGATTGCAAACACGGATAGCAAAAAACTCACCACTGATTTACTGGAGCTTTACCGTTCAGCGAAGGAGGCAATTCAGGAGGGTGGGGCCAATATTCTCTATATTGCCTTAGGGTTTTTAAACTGGTCGAATGGTAAAGATGCGCAGCGAACTTATAGAGCACCGCTGATTTTAATCCCGATTGAAATTACGCGTAAAAGTGTGAATTCTGGGTTTCAGTTACAAGCGCATGAGGATGATCCTCGGTTTAATCCCACCCTGCTTGAAATGCTAAAACAAGATTTTGCTCTGGAAATTCCTGAGTTAGAGGGTGATCTACCAACCGATGAACATGGTTTGGATGTTAATCAAATCTTAAATATTCTGCGTATAAAGATAAAAGATATTGCCGGTTGGGAAGTTGACGAGAGCGTGGTTGTTTCTACTTTTTCATTTGCGAAATATCTGATGTGGAAAGATCTATGCGAACGTATTGATGCCTTAAAAGAAAGCGAAGTAGTTAAACATTTGATTGAAAGTCCGCGGGATATGTATTCCGGAACAGGAGTTGAATTTCCAGACCCTAAACAACTAGATGCTGCCCGGCACCCTAAAGACACATTTATTCCCCTGTTGGCCGATAGCTCGCAAATAGCCGCTGTGTATGCAGCCGAAGCGGGTAAAGATTTTGTCTTAATCGGGCCACCTGGCACTGGTAAAAGTCAGACCATTGCTAATATGATTTCTCAACTATTAGCGACTGGGAAAACCGTGTTGTTTGTCTCGGAAAAAACTGCGGCTCTGGAAGTGGTTTATCGTCGATTGCATCAAGTCGGTTTAGGTGAGCACTGTCTTGAATTACACTCTGCAAAAGCCAAAAAGTCAGACGTTATTATGCAGTTAGGTAAGGCTTGGGGCTCTGTTGAAGTTTCTGGTCTGAATTGGGAAAAAGAAGCAGAACGTTTAGCGCAGGTCAGAAACGATTTAAATAAATACGTAGATCGCATGCATCATCGTTATCCAAATGGACTTACACCACATCAGGCGATGGGAGTGGTTATAAAGTACAGTGATGTGCCTGTGGTGAAGCTACACTGGCATAGTCCTGAGGAGCATTCCTTAGAGGCGTTTGAAGAATTACTTGAAATTGCTAACCGTATTGATGCCAATAGTATTGAGTTGGCAGGTATTGGTTTAGATATTTTTTCACAAATTGTTACTGGCGAATGGTCGCCATCTTGGCAAAGTGAGGTTTTAGCTTTAGCTGGCAGTACTCAGCAAATAATTAAAGCACTGGAGTTTGCAGCGAATGATTATGCACAGCACTTGGGCTTAGATTTAACCTTTAACCATTTATCCCAATTAGTTGCATTACAAAAATTAGCAGAGCTATTACCGGATGCTTTTGCTGAAAATTATGGCTATGGCTTTTCGCCTCAAGGAGCGATGCAGCGTAAAGAACTGCTGGAATTATCTGACTTGGTTGAACAGTTCCATAGCAGAATGGAGAGCGTAAAGAATCCTTTTAAACACTCTGTATTGGACTGTGAACTGGAAGAGCTTAAAAACAAGTGGACGGAATCTGAAGAGAAATGGTTTTTAGCGAAGTGGCTAGGTAAACGCTCAGTTAAAAAAGCACTAGGTAAAAATGTAGGAAAAAAAATTCATCCTAAGAGTATTTCTAATGATTTCGATAATTTAATTGAGGCTAAGCGCCTACAAGGGAAAGTTATCAAATATCAGCATTTAGGCGCTGTGATTGGTAAGCATTGGGAGGGCGTAGATTCGGATGTTGCATGGATTAGAACCGCATGCCAATGGCTGGATAGTGTATTAAGTGCATTGGCAAATGTGAGTGCAGACTCAGAACAAGCGATTGCTAATAAGCAGCGTATCGCACACTTGGTGATCGACCAAAATGATTTACTAGAGCGCAATGCGCTAATCGGTGCTAAAGGTGCTGCCTTTTTAGAGCAGTTCAGTCATTATCAACAACATGCAGGACAGTTGGCTGCAGTTATCGGTTCTCAAGCAGGGGATGTTTTTAAAACTACAGGGAAAAACGATTTTTTCCAGAGAGTTATTGAGCAATGTGATGCCTGGTTAACACACAAAAATAAACTGCGTTACTGGTGTGCTTGGCGAAAAGTAAGACAGCATGCTATCTCCGTTGGCTTAGCATCTTTAGTGGACGGTATAGAACAAGGTTATACCGATGGTTTATCCGCAAAAGAATTGTTATTGGTTAATTATTCACGTTGGTGGGTAAATTCGGTTATTGATCATGACGAGGTGTTGAAAAATTTTATTCCAGCTGAACATCGTCAAAAAATCCAGATATATCATCAATTAGATACAGGCTTTATGCAGCTTACTCAGGAATATGTCAGAGCTAAGTTAGCTACCGGTATTCCTAAAGCACAAGACATTCAGAAAGGCTCTGAATGGGGCGTACTAGCGCGTGAGATACAAAAGAAAACGCGCCATATGCCATTGCGCCAATTGATGGGCCAGATGCCCGAGGTGATTACCAAATTAACTCCGTGTGTGATGATGAGTCCAATGAGTATAGCGCAATACCTTCCGGCTAATAGTAAAGCATTTGATGTGGTTATCTTTGATGAGGCCAGTCAAATTACTGTACCTGATGCCATTGGCGCAGTCGCCAGAGCTAAACAGGCGATTGTGGTCGGCGATCCGAAGCAACTTTCACCTAGCTCCTTCTTTGCTAAAAAATCAGGCGATGATGAGTACTCTGATGATTTTGAAGAGGATATGGAGTCCATTTTAGATGAATGTTTAGCCGCAAACATTCCTTGTATGAATCTAAATTGGCATTACCGCTCGCGCTGTGAGTCGTTAATTACTTTTTCTAATCATAAATACTATGGTGGCAAACTGGTTACCTTTCCGAATAATGATACTCGCGGCATGTCAGTGCATTATCATGCGGTTGATTCTATCTATAAGGAAGGTCAGAATCGCATCAATCGAGGTGAAGCAGAAGCGATTGTCAAGGATATCGTTACCAAATTACGTCAGTCTGACTTCAATAAATCAATTGGCGTTGTAACATTTAATATGGAACAACAGAAATTAATTAGTGATTTATTTGAAGCCGCGCGCAGCCAATACCCAGAGATAGAACCGCACTTTGCTGAAGATAAGTTTGATTCTGTGTTTGTTAAAAACTTAGAAAGTGTTCAAGGGGATGAGCGTGATTTGGTTTATTTCTCTATCACTTTTGGTAAAGATGCCGCCGGTAAGTTGAGCATGAACTTTGGCCCGATGAATCAAGCCGGTGGCACGCGCAGATTAAATGTTGCGGTGACTAGAGCCAAAGAAGAAATGCATGTGTTTGCTTCATTAAAACCGGAACAAATCGATTTATCACGTACCGGTGCTGAAGGTATCAGGGATTTAAAGCATTTTCTTGAATATGCACAACGAGGCATTTCCGCTCTGACTGAAGCAGTAGGCGCACCCGGTGGTTTTTTTGATTCGCCATTTGAACAAGCTGTTGCTGAAAGGCTGCATGCGAAAGGCTGGGTAACGCATTCTCAAGTGGGTGTATCTGGATTCAGGATCGATCTTGGCGTGATTAATCCTGATGCTCCTGGTCAATATCTATGTGCTGTCGAGTGTGATGGCGCTAGTTATCATAGTTCTGCTACTGCGAGAGATCGTGACTTTTTAAGAGAGCAAGTGTTAAGAGGTTTGGGTTGGGAAGTAATTCGTATCTGGTCGACAGATTGGTGGATTGATTCTGAGTCGGCGTTAAAACATGTTGATGAGCAATTACATAAGCTGTTGGCAGAGTATCGGGCGAAAATTAGTCTTACAGCGAGTAATGAAGAAAAGTATATTGAGCAGATTTATTAGGCACCGGGCAGCAGCTTAGTTGGCTGGACTACGATGTCAATCACACTATACAAAACTTACCAAAGAATAGGGAATCAACATTAAAAGTTTCTAGGCACCAAAATTACTGCTGGCTAAACTGATTTTTACAGTACGGTAGTTTGGACTAGAAGGGTTTGTGTTGATAGCTGGAAAGCGGGTGGTGTTGATTGACAGGTTACAGTTTTATCCTGGAAAACAGCTTTTAACATTTTCCACAAGAAAGCTTCAATTTTGCCAAACATTAAATCTCTATTTAATTTAAAAACAACAGTATAGTTAATTTTGCTGGAAAATACCGACGCTCTTTATTAGCAATAATTGGAAAGATTTCAACGCTGTTTTCCATTTCTAGGTGGCTTCATTAAGGTTTTTTAAAATTCTGAATAAGTCTAGCACTGCAAAATATTTAGCTGTAGATGAAAATAAACTATGGGAAGCAGATGAATATATCGTTGCAGAAAAAGGAAAAGAAGAGCTCTTTTTAAATGACAATAAAATTCCTTCCTCTATGTCACACAAGCTTGAGTTTATAAAAGGCACAGGCTTTGTTAATCCTGTTATTAGAGCTGGTAAAATTGATGAACAAACATTCCGCAATGTTCGTCATTTGTATACAGGTTCTGAGAAACTTCTATTTGATCAACTAAAATACTAATGAGTCGCTTCACTTGACCGTAACAAAATATCGTTTTTTACATCGTAATGCGGGTTCCGACCAACTAATTTCAGCCTTAATAAAAAAGCCACTTTAGTGGCGGCTATATGCCCTTATGCAGAGAGTTGACATAAGGGACTCGAAAACCAAGGAGACTCCAAAAAAAATGGCTGGATCAACTTTTAAAACAAACCCTATTCGATTAATTGAGCTTCTCAATGAATGCCATAACGGCATTCTTCAGTTACCGGACTTTCAGCGTAGTTGGGTTTGGGATGAAGACCGAATCAAGAGTTTGATCGCTTCAATTTCGAGGGCTTTTCCTGTTGGTGCATTGATGACACTTGATAGAGGGGGCTCAGTAGATTTTAAGCCCAGACCTGTTGAAGGTGCGCCGTCTGTGGCAAAACAAACAGACCCACGATCCTTACTGCTTGATGGTCAACAACGGATGACCTCGCTCTATCAGGTTAGCTTGCGGGGACAGGTTGTTGAAACAGTTACCCCGAAGAAGAAAAAGGTAAAACGCTGGTTCTATATCGACATCCGTAAAGCGCTTGATCCTTCGGTGGATCGCGAAGAAGCGATCATCAGTATACGAGAGGATCGGATAGTTCCACCTGATTTCGGTCGTGAAGGTTTGAACCTTTCATCATCCGAGCTGGAATACGCTAATCTTATGTATCCGGTTTCGCAGGTTTTCGATTGGGATAATTGGCAGGACGGATTCGACGAGTATTGGAGTGGTGACCAAAACAAGAGCGTTCGAACGGAGTTTCGGGATTTCAAAAAACAGATACTAGAGAATTTCAGAGACTATCATGTGCCGGTAATTGCTCTTGATCAATCAACCCCCAAGGAAGCTGTTTGCGTTGTCTTTGAGAAAGTCAACACTGGAGGAAAACCACTAGACGCATTTGAGCTTGTTACTGCGATGTATGCGGCTTCAGGGCATGAATTGAGGAAAGACTGGTACGGAGACGAGTTTGTCAAGGGACGACATTACCGCTTCGCGGAAACTCTCCGGCTCGCAGGTGCTGATAGCGGAATTCTCAAGAATGTAGCCAATACCGATTTCCTTCAAGCCATTTCGCTTTTCCACACACGTGATCGGCGACGTGCAGCAGAGGCTGCAGGGAAACTGGGCAAGGAATTACCTGCAGTTACTGGTAACCGTCAGGCATTATTAAATCTACCTCTTGAGTCATATAAGCGATATGAAGCACAGGTTGAGCATGGTTTCGTGAAAGCAGCCAAGTTCCTGCACCTGCTCAACATATATCGTATTTTTGATCTTCCTTATCAGTCTCAAATTATTCCGTTGGCTGCAATCCTCGCCGACATTGGTGACGCTTGGGAGCACGAGGCAAATCGAGAAAAGCTAGTACGCTGGTATTGGAACGGAGTATTTGGTGAGCTTTATGGTTCAGCAGTCGATACGCGTATAGCTCGCGATTTTATGGAAGTGCCAGCTTGGTTGAAAGGTGGCCCCGAACCATCAACAGTGCGCGAAACCATGTTCCGTGCTGATAGGTTGAAGACCATGCGCATGCGTTTGTCTGCAGCATACAAGGGTGTGAATGCGCTTTTAATGAAGGAGGGTGCACGGGACTTTCGATCTGGTCAAGAATTCGGTCACACCGTTTTCTTCGAGGAGAATGTCGACATTCACCACATATTTCCGCAAGATTGGTGCAAAAAGCAGAATATCACACCGGCTGTTTTTGATTCCATTATCAACAAAACACCACTTTCTTACCGGACAAATCGGATTATCGGCGGTGTAGCACCGTCAGAGTATCTTGCAAAATTGCAGGAGGGTGATGCGGCAACACCAGCCATTACACAAGAGAAGCTTGATTCTTATCTTAGGTCTCATTTGATTAACCCATCGCTTCTGCATGCCGATCAATTTGACGCTTTCATGACTGACAGACAAAAGCAACTCTTGGCACTCATCGAGCAAGCGACCGGGAAAACTACTTTTATTGGAGATATTCAGGAAGAAGGCGAAGACGTTGAGTCTGATGAGGACGCTATTGAGGCAGAGCATACAATTGCAGTAGCGTGAGCCTATTAATACCGGGGTTTGAAGGAGTTGCTGCCTCCTTCAAACCCCGATCTTTTCCACTTCATTAAGCGTCGTTTCAATAGGAGACAGGTCAAGAAAGAGACGGTCTAATAAATCATTCAACATGAACTGATGGGGTATGAAAATTTCCACACCAACCGATTAATTCAAGCATTTAGGTTTCTGGTGCCTATGAATACCAGGCATTTAAATAATCCGTCTAGTTGCCCGGCAGGGTATGTTCCTGACGTTCTTTTCTAATACGTTCAGCATGATCAAAGAAAAGCTCAAGAATTTTTAAGGCATGCTCCGGTTTAGCTTGGTCTTCAAACACCGATTGAGCAGTCGCCCAAGCAACGTCAAGCGTATCGGTTACAAAGCAACAGGAATCCAGCATTTCTTCTGAAATTGGATGCTGGGCATTACCATACTTATCTACCAAAATTTTAAATTTCTTCTTGAAAGAATCGTCTGTTTTCATAATTTCCATCTTTGTTGATTGAATACTATATGTAGGAAAATCGCAAAGCAATCCCAACAATTACTAATTATCTTCCCATGCTAGGGAGCGTTCGTGAACGGCTTACTTATGTTAGAAAGAGGTTATTCATATAACACCAATCGTTAACCGGTGCATTTTTAGTTAATGGGCGTAGCGAACAAAAAATACGCCCAGAGTTTATGGCGGAGCGAACGAAGTGAACCAATTATTGTTAAGCTTCATTGTCTAGGTCTTCTTTTTTCGCTATACGCTTAATAATCTTTTCGATTACTTTTGCCTCTGTTTCTGTAAATTGCGCTTCTTCTCCCTCTGGGGTGTCGCTAACTTTTTTCCGCAGCTTATACAGACGATAGCTACCGTAGCCGCAGCCAAGAGCAGCTCCGCTTGCAGCAATTGGAACCCAAACAGGTGTGGAGGAAATAATTCCAACTGACATTAGAGCGCCAGTTATGCCTGTGGCTCCGATAGTTGTTCCGAAAATGCCTGCACTGCCAACAATACTTGCTGCTGCACCAGAAAAATATAGAGCCCCAGCGCCTAAAGTAGCTGAAGTAGTTGCTAGCAGCCCATTGATAGCAGCAGTACTTAGAAATGTGCCAGCGACATAGCCACTAGCTCCAGTGACTATAAGCCCACCAGCTGCATGTGGAACCAAGGTACCTCCGGCAGTGAGTGCAGAAATTATTGGTATGAGTGGAATGGGCATCTTCTTGTATTCGCGTTTACTATTGAAAGTCTAATAAGTAATTAAATGGTTTTTTGTATATCATCCATGATTACCTCATTCTGGACAATAAATTCAGCATATGCCATCAAAATGCTAACCTTATATCTTCTTGTATTGGATGATATGTGGTTTCTTCTTATCTTATCGATTGCCTGTTATCCGACAATAACCAGTCACGCAAACAATTGTGTAAAGATCGATTTGGGTCGGTTTTTGTCTGTCGACTGAATGACGAAATCCGGCCAATCAGGGACATTCAAAGGTTTTCAGCATTTGGCGGCTGTACCACGGAAAGCTGTCATTCAACGTTCGCTTAACCTGCAAGCAAAAAGGGAGTGAAACACCACTTTTGCAAATCGATGTTGAATACGTTGTTGGGTTATAAACAGTTCACAGATCGGCAACAGTAGAAAAGTGTACGGATAACCTCAAAGTCTACCCGTGCCCAGAATAAGTATTTACCGATATTGATGAATTTAGAAAAAACGGCTTTATGGATTTTCGTGTGGATACAGCTTGGGTGGAAGATTTGGGAGGAAGCTAATGAGAAATAAAAGTGTTGTTGCAATGTTTTGCATTTTAATTTCGGGTATTGCTTGGTCCAACACTATTGTAACGTCATCCGGTAGTGGTAATAGCAATAGCAGCTTTTCCAATGGAAAAGCCATTGTAAATGGTAAGTCTATATCCGGTGATAACATAGTTATTGTGAATGGCAATGTCGTGTCTGCCGCTGCTGTAACGGACAATGGGCAGTTGAAAACAGAAGTCAGGTCGGTGCCTGACTATGTGGGCATTAAGCTGGATGCGCCTGTTGAGCTAACGTACAAAGTATCTCGCGCCAAATCACTAAAGATAACGGCCGCTGACAATATACTGCCATTGATTACCACATCAGTTACAGGCGGCTATCTAACTGTTGAGCTTAAAAAACAAGCAATCCTAACGCAACCAATTCAGGTCGAGGCTTCAGGGCACAACATTGAAGTCATAAAAATATTATCGTCCAGCAAGGCTGTTTTAACCGGATTAGATGGGCAGGTATTGGCAGTGACAATCAATGGGGCGGGAGATGCACTCGTATCCGGACATGTTAATCACCTATCATTGGCAATTAGCGGCTCTGGCGATATTGATGCCTCGTTATTAACCACTGATACTCTCGATATTAATGTGTCCGGGTCTGGTGCCATTAAAGCGTTCGCCAATCGCTCTGTTAGTGGAAATATATCAGGAGCAGGGAGCGTCGTCGTTAGAGGTAGCCCATCCAAGCGCATGATTGATGTTTCTGGTGCAGGCACTGTCGTATATCAATAGCGACAGTGCTAGCCTATATATTCCAAGTGATTTTTAATATCGCTTAGTTGTTACTGATTTCACACGGTTTTACCGATAGCCATTAATGTAAAGGGCGTATTTGCAGGAACGCCTCTTCGGCGCCCTAACTTGCCGCTTCAATCCGCAGACGGGCTATTTGTAAAATGCAGAACACCGCTTGTTGATATAAACTCAATGTCGGGTATGTTGCCGAATCCACATTTTATATTTTTCGGTTTGTTACTTTTTAAATGCATACGCTTGATGCAAGTCCAATCCGGGACGTCGCCATCTTGATCCCAATAGATATAGCCACTCTTCGGATCGAGCGTTAAGCCGTTCGGGTTATTGTTTTTTCCGACAACAAACAAGTCATCAACCTGTGAGCCATCCAGGTTGGACCGGCGCACAACGTCGTTCACGTAATCAGTCCAGTATATCTTTTTGCCAATCGGGTCGACTTGTATCGATGAAGGCCGGCCAATTGCTTTGACGACGGTTTCAATATTCGCACCATTCAAGTCGGACCTAAGTATATCTCCGAGATGCGTTGAAGGGGCTGAACATGAACTGTCTGAACAGTATGCCGTCGTCCAGTACAGTTTTTTCTGTACGGAATCGATTGTAAGATTGCCTCCGGCAGTACAAGAAAAGCCGGTATTGGCAGGGCAGGGGGAAGGAATAACGACAGTTTGGCTGGTACCGTCTAAGTTGGCACGGCCAATTTGGTTTTGTGATTGATCGCTCCAATAAATCTTTTTATTCTCGACATCGATATCCACATCGGATGGAAAATCCAGCTTCGTCGTTACAATGTCTTTTTGATTCTTGCCATTAAAATCAGCTTTACTTATGACGTGGCGGTTAACATCCGACCAAAAGATTTCGCCGTTAACGGGATCAACCGCAATACCACGAATGCCGCTTCCGGTTGACACAAGTGATTTGGATCCTGTGCCGTTAGGCTTCAGGCGTTTGATGGAGCCGTCCGAAAAGGATGGCAGAAAAATATCCGCAAAAATTAACTGTTCGACATCCGCGTAAGCAGTCGGCACAACAAATAGGCTGCCTAACAAAATTAACATCACAGGCGTTTTCATCAGCATTTCTCGTCTTTGTCGTGAAAAAGGCCGAACTATTTGCATGGGAATAATGAGCAAAGGCACAATCATACTCGTTAGTCCGGTTTTTTGGGTTTAAGACTTGCAAACTTCCGTCCCGACCTTACGTTTTGTGC
>Ga0208882_1000729_pt1 | contig 13949 bp, 15 predicted proteins | sample LakWasMet14_LOW5_2_FD_183862 | JGI IMG/M metagenome (GOLD analysis project Ga0208882, IMG submission 183862) | Freshwater sediment methanotrophic microbial communities from Lake Washington under simulated oxygen tension - Sediment Metagenome... | ecosystem: Environmental > Aquatic > Freshwater >...
AAGCGGCGGTTGATCTCCTCCGCCCGCTCTTCTCCGCTGGCCGACGAGAACCAACGGTTCCATCGGAGGCCCAGTGCCGCCGAAAGATGTCGCACCGCGACGTCATTGAGGCGGTAGCGGAGGCCACCGGGCAGCTCGATGTGTCCCTCGGTCGTCATGCGGAGGTCGGCGACGTGCACCACCTGGTCGGGGAGCATCTCGCCGGAGCGCTGCATGACCGACTGGTAGACGTCGGCGAAGGAACGGCCCCGGACCGACGTCGGCGGGGGCGGGGGTGGCGGCGCGGGCGGTGGAGCCACCGCGAGCGCGACCGAAGGAACGGCAGACACACGTGCATTCATGGGGAACCTCGACTTCTCGGGAGAAGCGCCACGCGCGTGCACCATGCACGGCGTCGGGCTTGTCCGGAGAAGGGAGGCGGAGAGCCAAGTGGGAAGGGACCCGAGGTGGGACCATCGACAAGGGATGCGGCGGACGGCTCTCCGTGGTGAAGGGGGCGGGCGAGACGCGGACGGCTCACAGACTGTCGCGAGTGATGTTGAAGCGGCGGATGTACGAACGGAGGGTGGAACGGGCGATGCCGAGCCGGCGGGCGGTCGCCGAGATGCTGCCGCGATCGGCCTCAAGCATGCCCGCGACCATCGTGGCGTGCGCGCCGTCGAGGATCTCCCGCTTGGCCGCAGGCTCTTCCGCGAGGGCGCTGCGCAGGTGATGGCTGCTCAGGACGGGTGACACGCTCCGGACGGCGGCGCGGTGCAGGACGTTCGCGAGCTGTCTCACGTTCCCAGGCCAGCCGTAGTCGGCGAGGGTCTGGAGGGCGGAGGCGTCGAGCGTGCGGGCGCCGACCTCGTTCTCCAGGCGCGCGAGGAGGTGGGGCACGAGGTCGACTACGTCACGGATGCGGTGCCGGAGCGGCGGCACCCGGAGGACGAGGGTGTTGAGGCGATAGTAGAGGTCCGCGCGGAACGTGCCGCGCGCGACCATCGCCGCGAGGTCGCGGTGGGTCGCGACGACCAGCCGGACGTCGACTGCAGTCTCGCGCTCGGCGCCGACGGGACGCACTCGCCGGGTCTCGAGCACGCGCAGGAGCGCGGCCTGGGCCTCGGCGCTGAGCTCCCCGATCTCGTCGAGGAATAGCGTCCCGGTCGTGGCCTGCTCGAAGAGTCCGCGATGGCGAACGTGGGCGCCGGTGAAGGCTCCGCGCTCGTGGCCGAAGAGCTCGCTCAGAAGGAGGGTCGAAGGGAGCGCTGCGACGTTCGCCGCGACGAAGGGACGCTTCGCCCGGTTCGAGAGCGCGTGGAGGGCACTGGCCGCGATCTCCTTGCCGGTCCCGGTCTCGCCTGTGACGAGCACGGTCGCGGAGGTCGGTGCGTACGCGACGAGCGTCGATCGTACGCGGGCCATGGGGCGTGAGTCGCCCACGAGTCCCGTCGAGCGTTCGAGCGGGTCGAGCGGGCGGTCGCGCGGGTGGACGGTGTAGGCGGGCGGACGACGGGGCAGCGGACCGCGAGATTCCTCGGAGCTGTCCAGGGACTGATCATGTTGCATGAGGCGCTCTCCTCCCCGGGACGAAGGATTCTTCCCGGCGAAAGAGCACTGGACCTCCCCCTCGCGTCCGCTCATGCGTCGTCGGACGCGATCGCAGGCGCAAGGAGTGGGTCCGAAGACAGCGTACCGGTCTCGGCGTCGATCGTAAGGCCAACGCCCAGGGCGAGCTCGCTCCGCGACTGTGGACATCTCTCTGCGCGATCCTGGTGGGCACGTCCGGCGCCGGTTCACCACCGCCCGACTTCACAGCGGCAGGCGCATTGTGTGGCCGGGCTCCTCCGCCGTGGGCTCGGACGGTTCACGGCCGACAATCCTGGCGGTGCGCGTTCTCGGAGCGGGACGTGCTCCCTCCTGCGCGTTCCGGAGACCGAGCTGGCGTTCGATGTCGCGCTCGACCGTCGATCTCGGCGTCCCATACCGCTCGGCAGAGATCCGCCGGATGATGTCGGCGTGCCCCTCCCGCTCGACCTCCTCGAAGGGCGCCAGCGTTTCGGCAGTGAAGGGCGGCGACTGAAGGCCGTCGATCGAGAGGCGCAACGCGATCTGGTGGCGCGCGAGGCGGGTGAGGTCGCTCGGTGTGAGCTCGGGGGCGAACTCCCCTCTCATGCGTTCGGCGTCGTCGGCGCCGAGTCGAAACGCGATGAGCGTGCCGGCGTTGCCCATGACCGCTGCGCGCAGCGCCTCGTCGAGCTGTGCGAGGTACTGGTGGGCCATGACCAGCGCGAGCCCGTACTTCCGGGCCTCGGCGAGGAGCTCGGCAAAGGACGCTGTGACGAATGACGCGAACTCGTCGATGACGAGCGTGAACGGTCGCCGCAAAGCGGGAGCGACGTCGGCGCGGCGGTAGGCGGCGAGCTGGAACGTCGTCACAAGGACGGCCCCCAGCATCCGGCTCGCGTCCTCGCCGATGCGACCCTTGGCCAGGTTCGCCACGACGATGCCGCCCGAGTCCATCACCGCGCGCAGGTCGATGGTACTCCGACGCTGGCCGAGGATGAGGCGGAGTACCGGCGAAGTGAGCGCCGCCGAAACCTTGTTCTGCACGGGCGCGAGCACCTCGGCGCGGAACGCCGCCGGGAACGCCGGAAACTCCCGGCGCCAGAAGTGGGCGACGAGCGGGTCCTCCAGTCGCTCGACCACGCCCGCGCGATACTTCTCGTCGACCAGGAGGCGCAGCACGCCGAGAAGGGTTGTGCCCGGGACCTCGAGGAGCGCGAGGAGGGCGTTGCGGAACACGTGCTCCAAACGGGGCCCCCAGTACTCCGAGAACACCTTGTGGAAGATCGCGAGCACTCCCGAGGCGACGAGCGCCCGGTCGCCAACGCCGTCGTGTTCCAGGAGATTCAGCCCCACGGGCCGGGCCGTGTCCCACGGCTCGACCACGATAACCTCCTGCTGCCGGTGACGCGGCACGAAGTCGAGCATCCGCTCTGCGAGGTCGCCGTGCGGGTCGAGGAGCGCGAGCCCGTGCCCGGCGCGCAGCTGCTCGACGAGGAGCCGTTCGAGGAGCGTCGTCTTCCCTCCCCCCGTCTTCCCCAGGACGTAGGCGTGGCGCAGGAGGTCCGCCGGCCAGATTCCAAAACGGCGCCCGCGGTTCAGGCGGGCGTCGAGTCGTGCGAAGAGCAGGGGTGTCGGGGGTTGCATACAGATCGTGTCCATCGCCCCCCTGCGCGGGTGCCGCCTGGGCGCTGCCCCGAGGCGGAACCCGCCGCGTCGCCGGACAGGCGGACGGCGCGACGGCCGAACGTGTGGTGGCGCTCCGGCCGCCAGGAGGGCGATCAGGCGACGCTTGCGGAGACGCGCGAGAGCAGCGGCTCACATGTCTCGTCTGCACGCCCGAGCACGCAGACAGGGGCGAGGAGTCGCTCCGGCTCCGCGACCGTCACCTCGCGCTGCAGGACGAACCAGAAGAGCGCCGAGCCCTGGCCTCCGCTCGCGTCGAGCGCCGTGGCGTGCAAGCGGGCGAGGCGCGCGGCGGTCGGGGCGATCGTGAGAACACGCAGGCTCTTCAGGCCGAAACGACGGGCGGGTCCCCCGATGCGCCACCACGCGAGGTACCCCCGGTACTTCTCACGCATCCGCTCGGTCGAGACGGTGCCCTGGTCCTGCTCGACGAGGAGCCCCGTCTCCTCCCCTTTGACCGCGACGAGCGCGAGTCCGTCGGCGACGAGGGGGATGCGCGTGGAGCCTGCCTTCGTCGGGACGTGCGCGACGTCGGCTAGCGCCGTGCGTCGAGTCTCCCAGCGCAGGAGGGTCAGGAATCCTCGGTCGGCGAGTCGCCCGAGCACCAGCGCGAACTCGTTGCGCGCCAGGTCGTGGGCGAGAGTGTAGAGCGAGCGGCGGGCGCTCGGCACGCGAATGGCGCGGGAGTCGGTCGCGAGCGCGAGCATCTCTGCACCGCGACGGGTGAGGAGGTACGCTGGGGAGAGCGTCTTTTCGTGGAGCGGCCGCGAGGGCGTCAGGCGGCGCACGAGGCCCTCGGCGACGAGAGCCTCAAGCACCGTCACGAGGTCGACGAGGGCGAGGTCGAGGACCGCGGCGATCTGAGGGGCCGTCAGGAAGTCGTGCCGCCCGATGAGCGCGAACGCGCGGGGAAGCCACGCCGGGCGCGGGGCGAGCAGGGAGTCTTGGAGCATAGGAGTAGGCGCGAGGTGGGAATGAAAGAGTTGCGAGTGCGGCGAGGGCGAGCGGCAGCACGGCGCCCACGACGATGGCGGGAGCGCCCCGAACCTCGGGGTACTGCGCCTCGATCGCGGGGAGGTCTGGCAGGGCCGCCCGCAGCCCCGGGAGGGCCGCGGCGGTCACCGCAACTATGGGGAGTCCTGTGCGCGTGGCGACGGCCCGGAGCGCGGCGGAGACGGCCGGCGCAGCGCGCTCCGTGAGGGCGAGCGGTACGAACACCGTGGGGTGCGTCTGGAGGCAGAGGCGGGTGAGCGCGAGCCGCAGTCCGACGCCGGCGGGAAGTTCGCCGAGACCGCGTACCTCGTACGCATCGACGACGGCGTAGCTGAGCGTGCGGCCGACGAGCACAAGCGCGAGCAGGCGTGGTTCTCGGCGCGTGGGGTGAGGTTCGAGCATAGAAGTGTGGATTCATGAGTGAAAGGACGGGGCGTGGCCTCCCTGGCGTCTCCTCGCCGCCGCGGTGAAGTACGCTCCGCGTGACACCCTGATCCGTCCGCTCGGGACTGCGAGCGTCTCGTCGAGGGCGGCCTTGAGCACCTCCGGGGTGCAGTGCGCGACGAGGTGCTCGAGCGCCGGGAGATGGCCTTCGTCGGCGAGGACGTCGGCGAGGAAGGTGGCCGTGAGGTGGCACGAGGCGGGTCGCCCTTCCCCTCGGACCCCTTCCCCTCCGAACGTCCCGAGCGTTCGTTCTCTTTCTTCCTCGGGGAACGCTTCGAGCGTTCTGGGGAGCGGAACGTCTCGTTCGGACTCCCCCTCTGTCGTCTCCCCCTCGTGGCCGCCGCCGGTACACGTGAGCGGGGACGCGAAGAGTAGCCCCGTGAGCGACTGGCGCAGGGGTTCTCGCGGGAGGTGAAGCGTCGCCGCGATGGCGACGAGAGGGACGCGGCGGCGTCGGGAGCCCAGGTGGAGCGTGATCTCCAGATCCATGGGCTCGGGCGTCATACGGCGGGTTCGACCGGGGTGTTCGAGGGTGCCGAGCCGTCACGGACGAACACGGGCCCGAGTTCGACGAGGAGGAGTGGTCGGCGGGTCGGTTCGACGAGCTTCACGAAGCCCGCGCGGACCAGCCGCTCCAGGACGTGCTCGACGAGGGGGGCGGAGAGCGCGAGTTCGTCGGCGAGACGAACGTACGTGGTCCACACGTGCCCGGTCGTCGGACACGCATGCAGGGCGAGGTGCAGGAGCGCCCTCGCGTCGGCGGGCGGCAGGTCGTGGACGGCGCGAGCGAGCGCGGTGCGACGCAGGGCCAGGACGGGTTGGAGAGAGGTCATACACGGATGGTCGAGCGATGGAGTGAGGTGAGGAGGTTCGCGTGGAAGCGACCCATCGTGAAGGCTCCGGGGCGTGCGAGGGCGGCGGCGGCCATGGGCGCACGTTCGACGAGCTCTGCGATGGCCAGTGCCGTCGAGTGCCATGCCGCGCGGTGGTACCAGGCGACCGCCTCGGTCTGTTCGAGGTGCGGCGCGAGTTCCGGGGTGAAGCCCTCCACGAGTCGCCTCGCCAGCGTGTTCGGTCGATCCCCGCGCGCTCCGCGCACAACGAGGGAGACACCGAGGTGGACGCCGCGGATCACGAAAGGGAGCCGCAGTGAATCGAAGACGCGAGAGGCCTCGGCCCGTAGTGCCTGCGAGGCTCTGTCGTCCCGGCGGGAGACGCCGAGCACGGCGCGGGTCGGAGCGAAGCGGCGAACGATCTGGGTGAGGAGGCGTCGCAGAGCGCGCGCCTTGTAGCGGACACGATGCTGGCTGACGCGACGCATGCGAAAGCTTCGGGGGACGACGCCATAACCATCGACGACGACGTGGCCCGAGCAGCCGGGATGAAGGACGAGCGCGAGTACCCGAACAGAGGTTCCGGGAGGATCTTGCATAGGAAAACAGTGTGCCTTGACGGAGTGATACGCGACTCGTAACGTCGTGGGTCGCCCGGGCGGGCACAAGAAGAACGAGACGAGCGTGCGGGGAAGCCTGATCGCGACCCGCACGACTCGGTTGTGAGTTAGAACTTCATTGTGTTCCGCATCGGGCGGCAAGCGAAAGCCAACTCGATGACGGACAGCGTACCGTTATCCACACCAAGATACCATCAAAGGGAGAGCCATCGCAGGCTCTTCCTTTGTGTACAACCGCGACCCACGATCACCTCCGATTGGCCTTACCTGCGGGCCCGGTCATGGCACCGTTGGGGGATCCGCCATTCGCGGATCCGCGCCGTTCCTGGCGCGGCCTCGCTTCCATTTCTTCTCCTACCCCCGTATGATTCACGAGCAGATCGCTCCGACTCCTCAATCGGCGTCCGAGCAACCGGTTGGACATTCACAACCTGACTCTATGACTCAATATCCCGTACTCCCGGGAGACGCGACGTTCGTGTCGCCCCGGGAGCTTGCGTGTCTCCTTCGCGTCTCCGTCGACTGCATCTACCGGCTTGTCGCGAAGCGCACGCTCCCCACCTACCGACTCTTGCGCCGGATCCTGTTCCGCCGGGGCGACGTCGAGCGCTGGCTCGCGACCCATCGGAACGACCCGCGCGACCCCGACCTATGGCAGTAACCAAGCTGAAAGGGTCGTGGTGGGTGGCCTTCATGTACAACCGCGAACGGCTGCGCAAACGCAGCCCGCTGAATACCAAGGCGGGCGCCGAGCAGTTCGAGGTGCACCTGCGCCAGCTCGTCGCTCAGCACGGATCGGTCGAACGTGCTCTCGAGGTGTTCACCGCCATGAGCAAGACGCACATCACGTTCGCCGAGTTCGCAGGCCGCTGGATGCGTGAGTATGTCGCCGTCAACAACAAGCCGTCGTCGCGCGACGAGAAGCGCCACGCCTTGAACGTGCACCTGCTCCCGGCCTTCGGCCGCTACGCCTTGTCCGAGATCACCAGTCGTGAAGTAGAGCGCTACAAGGCAGCGAAGCGGTCTCTGCCTCTCTCCCCCAAGTCCATCAACAATCATCTCACAATCCTTCGCAAGTGCCTCGACACGGCCATCGAATGGGGCGAGCTGGGGACGCTCCCACGCATCAAGTTCCTGAAGACGCAAGACCCATCCTTCAGGCATCTCTCGCGGGAAGAGGCGAGCGCTCTGATCGAGGCGAGCCCCGCGGGTCTCTGGCGAGCCATGATCACAGCCGCGCTGCGAACGGGCTTGCGATTCTCGGAACTCGTGGGCCTCCAGTGGAGCGACATCGACTGGACCGTAGGACGTCACGGCGTTCTCACGGTTCTGCGCGCCAACGTCAACGGGTACATCGGCTCCCCCAAGAACAATCGCACCCGCCACATCCCCATCACGGGTGATCTTGCCAGCGTGCTCTGGAAGCTCCCACGGCAGGAACTCGTCTTCACGTTCGAAGGGCGCTACGTCCGCTACGACACCGCCTGGAAGCACCTCGCGGCGATCTGTCGTGACGCGGGCGTTCCTCGCGTGAGTTGGCACGACCTGCGGCACACATTCGCGAGCCACCTCATCTCCGCCGGCGCGCCGCTCAAGGCGCTCCAGGATCTCCTGGGACACTCGACGATCGAAATGACGATGCGCTATGCCCATCTGGCCCCCGATGTTCGCCACACGACCATCGAGCTTCTCGAACCGCAGGCTCGCCAACCGTTGCCAACCTATTGCCAACCGGAGCCCTTTCTCGCCACCGCGCGCCCGGCAACTCCCGTCTTCGAAGGTGTGAATCTTCTCTCTGCCTAGCAAAAAACGCCACGTGGTCGTGACGTTTCTTGCGTGGTGGGCAGGGAAGGATTCGAACCGTACCGGCCCCCTCCCGACCCGAGTCGATCCAACCCGACTTCTCGGCTCAGCAGAGCCCCATTCCGACCAGCCTACGAACCGGGTCAGCCGACCCGAACCGATCCAATCTTACTCTTCATTGCCAACCTGTTGCCAACCGATCTGCCGTACAACTCCCGCCTCACGGCGGGAGTTTGCGTGTTCCGCAGATGCTCACGGCATGTATCGAGCCAGGAACATATCGCCGTCCCTCGCGCCTGCCTCAGGGCCGCTGCCGAAGTCGAAGCTCCCCCTCGTCAACGCCCCCGTGACGTAGAGGCTGTCCGTCGCTCCCGCGGCTATGTCGTCGATCGTGATGGTCGCTGCCGAACCCGTCGGAGAGACGTTGCGTGCGAACGACCGCGCCCAGCGATACGTTCCGGTGTTGGTGAACGCAGCAAGGAATGCGGCATCGCCGGTCGTCGAGGTCAGCGTGCCACCGCCAAAGTCGATCTGCACGGAGGAACCGTAGATTCCTACGACGTAGAGGTTCCCTGCGCGATCGCGCGCGAGTCGCATGCCAACGGGCTCTCCGCTGATCGGGCAGCTGGTCGTCGCATAACGGCGTGACCATCGATGTTCGATTCGGGGAGAGAAGGCCGCGAGAAAGATCGAAGCACACGCCTCGCTCACGAGGCTTCCTCCGCCAAGATCGATCGTGCCTCGGAAGGATCCCACGACGTAGACGCCCGTCCGGTCCGCGGCGATGTCCGTCGGCGAGATGTAGTTCATGGAGTTGGCGAAGCCCACCGCCCCAAGGCCATGAAGGTCTCCGCCCGGATCGCGTAGGTACCAGGTTGCCCCTTCCGACCGACCGACCGGAATGACTGTCAGTTCCCCCGGGGCGAGCGATTCAACGGTGCCCGCCAGATAGGGTGTTCCATCTCCCGCGACCGCGAAGGTCACGATCGCACTACGCCCTTGGAGCCTGTAGATGGCTTGGCTGCGGTAGGTACCGGCCTGCGAGTAGCTCGCCACGAAGGCGAATCCGCGGCCCGAACTGCTGCTCCCGAGGGGATCACCGCCGAGGTTGATCGCGTGACTTGAGACACCGGCGATGTACACGTTTCCGGCGTCGTCCGTTCCCACTCCCTGGATCTCGTCCTGGCTGAAGTCGTACCCCACGCGCCGCGACCACCGGTGCGTCCCCGACTGGTCGAAACTCGCGAGGAAGCCATCCAGATCTCCGTCCGGTCCGCCGTCGAGAGCCATCCCACCGAACCCGACCCGCCAGCGTACTGAACCGCCCAGATACACGTTGCCGGCGGCATCGGTCGCGATGCCCTTCCCCATGCCGATGGTTGCGAAGGGGGGCATGCCGGTCCCGGATCGAGATCCAGAGTCACCCGCGAAGACCTGCGACCAGCGGTGGGTGAGGGTCTCGTTGAACGACGCGGCAAAGACGCTCGTGTAGCGGCCCGTGAGGGCTCCACTTCCGAAGTTGACCATGTCGGCCGTGCGGCCGGTCGCCAGCACGTTCCCGGTTGGGTCGACCGCGAGAGCGATGCCTTCATCCGGCTCGCTCGTCGCGAAGACCGATACACCCCCGAGGCACGGGGATGTCCCCGGCGCGCACCGGCAGGCCCCCGTCGAGCAGGTTGCACCAGAGCCGCAGGCGTTACCGCACCGGCCGCAGTGCATGGGATTGCTGGTCGTGTCGATGCACCCGAGGCCCGGCCCGCAGTCCGTCATGGCGCCCGCGCAACGACACGTCCCTGCGACACACATTCCCGAAGCGCCGCAGGATCGACCGCACAGCCCACAGTTGTCCCCGTCGGTCTGGAGGTCGACACACGCCGTCATGCAGCGCGCACCGGAGCAGGTGCAGACGCCGCTCGTGCACGCGAATCCCATCCCGCACGCCGTCGTTGCTGCGGGGCCGTCGACGGTGCCGTCACAGTTGTCGTCGCGGCCGTTGCACCGCTCCGTCGCCCCGGGATGCACGTCCTCTTGTCCGTCATCACAGTCGCTTCCGCCGCAGACCCGCGGGGGAACGCCATCTCCGTCGCCGTCGAGAACCTCGCTCACGCAGACGCGCGATGCCGTGTCGCAGTGCTCCCCCATGGTGCAGGGGTCCGTGTCGGTACAGTCGGCGTCGCGCCCGCAGATCCGCCCTGCCTGGCAGCCAACGCGGACATCGCAGGTCTGACCCGCACCGCAGCGCGCTGGGACGGAGGTGTGACGACAGGTGGCGTCAAGGCATGCGTCCTCGGTGCACGCGATGCCGTCGTCGCACTGAGCATTCGAGGTGCATCCTGGTGAGGCCGCATCGCCCGAAGCGGCCTCAGCGACGTCAGCGACGTCCACGCCAACCGTCGCTTCCGCCAGAGGTGCGTCGACGCGAACCGAGGCGTCAGGCGTGGCTGAGCTCCCCGTGCATGCGATGGTGAAGAGTGTAACAAGGAGCAACGTCGTGGCGCGGATCATCTCGGTCTCCCTCCGTGACGATTCGCCACGGTCTCCTTCAAGAGGACAACCGACACCGCGCAAGAGAGCCTCACCCGCCTCAGGAACAGAACACGCACCCGTTTGGGTGCGTGTTGCGATGGTGGTCGGAGCGACCCGCATGCAAGCGGGATCGTTCGCGTCGGACTTTGCGACCAACCTGTATTGGTCGCATACGCCCTTCTGGGCTGTGGACAACCAGCAGTGACACGCTGTGGCAATGCTGGTTGAATGTAGCCATAATTCACTTAACTTCCCACTCTCCATCTGCCCCATCCTATGAACTCCATGGTCCCCATCGCCGCCTGGGCGAAGATGTCCGGGATCTCACGTGATGAAGCTCTGACGATGGTCCGTCGCGGCAAGATCCCCGGAGCGAAGCTCCGGAAGGTCGCTGCCAACCAATGGTTCGTCCCTGCCGGTGCCCTCCCGAACGTCACCGACCGTCGCAGAAAGGACACCGGACAACGGGAGGGGCCGAACACTCGTTTGGCATGATCGCCCTCACGATGTCGGATCACCTTGCAGCCCTCCGGGCCAACCTCCTGAGCGACCAACGCGCCACGCGCACCATCGAGACCTACGTCAAGATCGCCGGCGCCTTCCTCGGCACGCTCTCCGGGTCCACACCCACGACCGTCGCGGTCGAGACCTTCCTCGCCCGACCAAGGCGGGACGGTGCTCGTCGGGCCGGCACCGCGCGGAACCAGGAACTTGCGGCGCTCCGATCCCTCGCGAAGTTCGCCGTCCGAGAGAAGACCTGGGGAACCAACCCGACCGAAGGGGTGCGGTTCACCAGAAAGGTCCCGCGAGATCCTCCATTCTTGGGCGCGGACGAACTCCGGCAGCTCTTCCGAGCCGCCGCGGAACGCCCTCCAGTAGGGGAAGGCCCCCAGATCCTCGCGATCCTGGGCCTGCTTTCCCAGACGGGTCTCCGGGTCCACGAACTCGTCGGGCTCGACCTCCCGCAGGTTGACCTCGTGACGGGCACGCTGCTCTCGGTCCGCGGGAAGGGCGGCACGGTTCACGACCTACCACTGAACGCCCCCGCCGTGACGCTCCTCACGGCCTGGCTGCTGGCGCGAACAGATCGGGCACCAGCCGGGGAGCAGGCGCTCTTCCTGTCCGCACGGCGCACACGGCTCGCGGCGCGAACGATCGAGAACTGGTTCGTGAAGCTCCGCGCGGCGATGGGCACGGCGAAGAAGGTGACCCCGCATACCCTCCGCCACTCGGCCGCTACGCTTGCCCTCACGACGGGCACCGATCTCGCGACCGTCGCGGAGTTGCTCCGCCACTCCGACCTGAACACCACCCGCGGTTACCTTCACCTCGTCGACACCCGCCGTCGGGAGGCCGTCCACCGCCTCGCCGTGACCGTCCCGCAGGACGTGCTCGATGCGGTCGGTACGGAGTCCCCCGCGTTTGCCCCCGCACTGATCCTGGCCAAGGAGCCCGCCCCAGTGACGCTGGAATCTCCGGCAACTCCTCGTCCCGAAGACCTTGACGACCAATACAGGTTGGTCGCCGCCTAACTCCTCCATCCCTCACGCTGTCTATGTTCCTGACCGATCTCTTTGGTCTCGGAAGCAACGCTTCCTACCTCGTACAGATTCTCCCGCTACTCTGTGTCCTCCTGACCTTCTTCTGGCTCGTCCGCCCAAAAGCGCCGACGCCGATGGAGCAAGCGCCGATGCCGTTCTATCGAGCCCAAGTTCTATTCATCACTCACCTACAACACGATGAACTACGTCAAATCACTCTCCATCGGTCCGACGTAGGCTGACCCGGTCGCGCACCACGCTCGGCTGACCTGTGCAGCGGTCTGCGCGGCCGGAGCCCGAGACATCTTGGGACCCGAACACGTCGCAGGAATGCGTAGGTTGCTGCGCGGACGGGCCTTCCGCCGGGAGGTCGCGGCATCGGTGCGGCGGTGCTCTACCCACGACGACGGATGGCCCCTCTTCTCATGATCGAAGAAGCCGGATCATCTGCCGCCGGTGTCCTCACCTTCTCTTCGAAAGACACATGGTACTACCTCACGCGATGACCCTGACGCGCTCGGAACAGATGTCGCGGATCCGCGGGAAGAACACGAAGCCCGAGCTCGTCCTTCGGGCGGCACTCTGGCAGCGTGGTCTGCGATACCGCGTCCAGGCCGTTAGGGCGGCGCAGCAAAGTGCTCGGACTGAACGGACGTGGGGTGTCCGGGGATCTCCGGAGCTCCCAGAGGGGCGAGCATGAAGCTCGCGGCGGACGTGACGAAGGTTTTGCAGGAGACGGCTGCGGCGCTGACTGGAAGCGACCGTCGCCTGTTCATGGCGCGGACCGTGCGCGACTTGTTCGACGGAGTCATGAACCGAGCCGTTCGCGCGCTGGACTGGGACGAGCGGACGTTGCGCAAGGGCAAGAACGAGCTGCGCTCCGGGATCGAGTGCCTCGATGGTCGCTCCGGTGGGGGCCGTCCGCCGGCACAGTCGCGCCTCCCGAACCTGATGCGGGATCTGCGCGACATCGTCGATGGTCAGAGCCAAACCGATCCCCGGTTTCAAACACAGAGGCTCTACACCCGCATCACTTCCGCGGAGGTCCGTCGGCAACTCATCACTCAGAAGGGGTACACGGACGAGGAGTTGCCGTGTGAGGAGACGATCCGCGTCAAGCTCAACGAGCTGGGGTACGGCCTGCGCGCCGTGGCCAAGACCAAGCCGAAAAAAAGGTCGCTGCGACCGACGCGATCTTCGAGCAGATGAGTCGCGAGCGGGCGAAGGCCGCGAACTCGCCCAACGTGCTGGAGCTGTCGATGGACGCGAAGGCCGTCATCAAGGTGGGAGAGTTCTCCCGGTACGGCGTCAGTCGCGTTCTGGTGTTCACGCTCGATCACGATCACGGGTCCGACGGGAAGGTCACGCCGTACGGCATCCTGCTCACGGCCCACAAGGAGTTGACGGTCTCTCTGGCGACGGGGCCGGTCACGGCCGACTTCATCGTCGATCAGCTCGACGCGTGGTGGCGCGCTCACCAGGAGCGCTTCCCGCAGGTCGATACGCTCCTGTTGCTTCAGGACAATGGCCCTGAGAACCAGAGCCGGCGCACGCAGTTTCTGTCGCGGATCGTGGCCTTCGCTCAGGCTCATCGGATCAACGTCCGCCTCGCCTACTACCCGCCGTACCACAGCAAGTACAACCCCGTGGAACGCTGCTGGGGCGTGCTCGAACAGCACTGGAATGGGAGTGTCTTGGATACCGTCGAGACGATCGTGAACTTCGTTCAGACCATGACCTGGAAGGGTGCCGCACCCATCGTGCAACTGGTCACTACGACGTACGCCAAGGGGATCTCGCTCACACGAGCCGCGATGGCGAAGGTCGAGGCGCAGGTGCAACGGCTCGCGGGCCTGGAGGCATGGTTCGTCGATATCCTGTGCGCGCCGAAAGCCCCGCAGGTCGGTGGGGGGCACTGAACGGACCAGCACCCCGGCGAGAAAACTGCGACGCCCTTA
>Ga0208882_1000730_pt1 | contig 13927 bp, 12 predicted proteins | sample LakWasMet14_LOW5_2_FD_183862 | JGI IMG/M metagenome (GOLD analysis project Ga0208882, IMG submission 183862) | Freshwater sediment methanotrophic microbial communities from Lake Washington under simulated oxygen tension - Sediment Metagenome... | ecosystem: Environmental > Aquatic > Freshwater >...
CAGTAGGCGTTGAGCTGGTCATTTTTTTCTACGTTAACTTCCCAGTTCCATTTTGTGGCATCGGCTCTGAAAACACCGACCTTGCTGATGAGCCTGTTGGAGATTTTGCGCACGCGTTCAAGTTCTGTCTTGTCTGCATTCAGGGCTTGTTTCTGCTGGGCGGTGGTCAGGGTCTGGGCGTAAGCCTGGCTTGACATATCTGTGACATAAGAGGCTGGCAGCAGCATGAACTGCGAGCGCTTGACTCCTGCCACGCTATCGTTGGTAGTGGTTGCGCAGCTGCTGATCTGTGTTGCCAGCACAGTCGCGATGATGCCCAGTGCGATTTTTTTAAGAGAGAATGTTTTTTTCATTTTTATACTCCATATTGATGAATAGAAGTCTAACGTTTTGTTATTAAGATCGGTTGATTCTAATAATCAAATTTTCTATCAAATCAGGTTTAAAAACATGCGTTTAAAAAAACATCTGTAGTTCATTAGAATGATACTTGCGCACCTAGTTCCACCACGCGGTTTGGCGGCAATTGAAACTGATTGGTAATTGTTTCCGCGCTTCTGAATAAGCCAATAAATATCTTTTTACGCCAGAAAGCCATGCCTGGATTCCTGTTTGCAATCAGGTTCTCTTTGCCGATGAAGTAGGAGTTGCTCATTTCATCCAGTTCCAGTCCTTTATCAGTGCAGAGCCTGAGGTCTCTTGGCAAGTCCGGCTCATCCTTAAAGCCGTAAACTACCGATACTTTATAAAATTCATGGCCAAGTGCCGCCACATCCACGCGGTCTTCAATCGGCGCGTGAGGGATATCCAGAAACTTGACTGTAAGCAGCACTACTTTTTCATGCAGCACCTTGTTATGTTTAAGGTTGTGCAGCATGGCATGCGGTACGCCGTCCGGATTCGGGGTCATGAATATGGCGTTGCCGGCAACCCGGGTCGGCGGATGCGCCCCTACTGCTTCAATAAATGGCTCAAGTGCCATGGCTTCGTTCTTGAGGTGTATGTAGAGAATGGTGCGTCCGGTTTTCCAGGTGAGCATCAGGGTGAAGATAATGATGCCAATGACTAATGGCACCCAGCCGCCATCCGGGATTTTAAGTATGTTTGCGGTGAAAAAGGCTAAATCAATGGTCAGGAATAACAGTACCAGGCTGATGGTGCGTGCTTTGCTCCAACCCCATAAATAGTGAAATACAATACCCGCGAGCAGGGTGGTAATCACCATGTCGCCGGTAACCGCGATTCCGTAAGCTGCGGCCAGATTCCCTGAAGACTGGAAGCCGATGACCAGTGTCATCACCGCGAGCATCAAGCCCCAGTTTACGCGCGGCATGTATACCTGGCCTTGATGGCTTTCCGATGTGTGTTCAACATGCATGCGCGGCAAATACCCTAATTGCAGTGCCTGGCGTGAAACCGAGAATGCCCCGGTAATTACGGCCTGTGATGCAATCACTGCGGCCAGTGTCGCCAGTATGATCATCGGGAACAGCATCCATTCCGGAGCGAGCAGGTAAAAAGGATTTTTTACGTATTCCGGGTGCTGCAATACTAAAGCGCCTTGGCCAAAATAGTTGAGGATTAAGGCCGGCAATACAAAGCCGAACCATGCGAGGCGGATAGGGAACCTGCCGAAGTGGCCCATGTCTGCATATAAAGCTTCTGCGCCGGTCACGGCCAGCACCACGGCACCCAGCGCCACAAATGCAATCCATGGGCTGGTTTCAAAAAACGCAATCGCGTAAAGCGGGTTCAGCGCATTCAGAATGACCGGGTAGTTTAAGATCTCCAGCATGCCCAATACCCCCAGTGTGCCGAACCACAGCAGCATGATAGGGCCAAAGAGCGCGCCGACTGTCGCCGTGCCTTTGCTTTGTGCCCAGAACAGCGCGAAGAGGACAAGCAGCGTGATGGGCAGTATGAGAGGGTGCAGGATTGGCGCTGCAAGTTCCAGGCCTTCAATTGCCGATAATACCGAAATGGCAGGTGTGATCATGCCATCGGCATAAAACATGCAGGCACCTAAAATACCCAGCAGCATGATGACGCGCTGTTTTTTCTCGCTGTCAGCTGAACTGCGGCTGGCAAGCGCAAGCAGCGCCATGATGCCGCCTTCGCCGCGGTTGTCGGCTCGCATGATGAAAGCGACATATTTGATCGATACCACCATGATCAGTGCCCATACAATCAGCGACAGGATGCCGAACATGTTGGCTTCAGTGAGCGGTACCGGGTGTGTGCCTACAGAGAATACTTCTTTGATAGTGTACAGCGGGCTGGTGCCGATGTCGCCGAAGACTACGCCTAGCGCAGCGAGAGTAAGTGCCGAGAGTTTTGTTTTATTGCCAGAGGGGGGTGACATTAAAATGTGAAGTATTTAAATTGAGATTGATATTATCAACCAATTTATAGGGTGTACCAACATATTTTTGCGTTGACAAAATGATTCGTCCTGAATTCAGCCGTATCAGGAAAAGTTTAACGATTCACTTTATTAATCACTGCATCAGCAGAACCTGTCCCGAAAGTCAGCCTGACTTCATCGCCTTTGTGCAATTGATCGCCGCTGCTCACAATAGTGCCATTTGTATCCTGCACAAATGCATAGCCGCGTGTGAGCACCGCCTCCGGGTTCAGGTGCTGCAGGTTCTGGCTGAGGCGCAGCAGGTTTTGCTGCCGGGTTTTAAGTTGCTGCAACGCCGCGTTTTGCAGGCGGCGGGTGATTTGCGTCAGCTGCAATTTTTGCTGTTCAATCTGCTGCGCCGGTGAAATCAGCCTGCGTGCCAGAAAGTCCAGCGCCTGTGCGCGCCGATTCAGCAGGAATTGCAGATTCCTGGTTAGGTGCTGTTTTATCTGGTTAAGTGAATTCATTAGTGCATCACGTGAAGGCGTTACCAGCTCTGCCGCTGCGGTCGGTGTAGCTGCGCGTATGTCTGCTACAAAGTCGCAAATAGTAAAGTCAGTTTCATGGCCAACGCCGCTGACAGTCGGGATGGAACATCCGGCAATCGCACGCGCGACAATTTCTTCGTTAAACTGCCACAAGTCTTCAATGCTGCCGCCACCCCGGCAGATAATCAGCACATCACATTCTGCACGTTCATTTGCGGTATTGATTGCATTTGCAATGAGTTGTGCGGCACCTTTGCCCTGTACCGGTGTCGGATAAATGATTACCGGAATATTAGGCATGCGGCGCCTGAGTGTAGTCAATACATCCCTCAGTGCGGCGGCATCCGCCGAGGTGACAATGCCGATCTGTTTCGGGTGCTTGGGAATCGGCCGTTTGTTAGCTTCATTAAATATACCCTCCAGCGCCAGTTTGTTTTTTAGCCGCTCAAAGGCTTCAAACAATGCCCCCAGTCCGGCACGCTGAACAAATTCGACCGTGAGCTGAAAATCGCCACGCGCCTCGTATAAGGTCACGGTGCAGCGTGCTTCGATTTTGTCACCTTCCCGCGGCATAAAATCTACATAACTGTTGCGGCCTTTAAACATGACGCAGCGCACCTGGGCGCCGGCATCTTTTAGCGAGAAGTACCAATGGCCGCTGGCTGCGCGTGTGAAATTAGAAACTTCGCCCGAAACCCAGAATAGCGGGAAGCTTTGTTCCAGCACATTACGCGCCATGCGATTGAGCTCGCTCACAGTGATTACTTTTGCTAGTGCTGAATTTGCTGTGAAGTCTGTCAAAACTGCCTCGTTACGATGTGTGATGTAATGGTGATCTGGGTTAAAATGCTTAATCCTAGATTATATCGCGATGAATATGATGCTTAATAAATTTCTTGCAGGTCGTTCCGGCTATTTGATTGGCTTTTTAGCATGTTTTGGTCTGGTAGGCTTGGCGCTGTGGATACAGACAACCTATCACCTGGAACCGTGTCCGCTCTGCATTTCGCAGCGCATCGTGTTTATGGCGCTTGGCGTTCTGTTTCTGGTAGCCGCGCTGATTCCAAAATTCCCCAGATTTTTTACTGCACTGCAGGTACTCGCAGCATTAGGCGGTGCCGGTGTGGCGATTCGCCATTGGTGGATTCAGGCGCATCGCGAGAGTGTCCCTGCCGATTGCGGCGTCGGCTTTGATTACATGTTCGAGAATTTTCCATTGAAGAAAGCGCTGACTCTGGTATTCCGGGGTACAGGTGATTGTGCTGCGATAGACTGGACTTTCCTGGGGCTGACGATTCCGCAGCTGTCACTGATTGCGTTCATTGGCTTTGGCGTATTTGCGCTGTATTTAGCCAGGTTAAATAAAAAATAAGCTGAAAAGCCTTGAATAAGAATTAGAGAAAAATTTCATGTATAAAACGATAGACGACTTTGTCGGCAACACGCCTCTGGTTAAATTACAGCGCATGGCGGGCAATACCAGCAATACGATTCTGCTGAAACTGGAAGGTAATAACCCAGCCGGCTCGGTCAAGGACCGGCCTGCATATTCAATGATTGCCCGTGCAGAAGCGCGCGGCGATATCAAGCCAGGTGATACCCTGATTGAAGCTACGAGTGGTAATACCGGCATTGCACTGGCGATGGTGGCTGCCATGCGCGGTTATAAAATGGTACTGGTCATGCCTGAGAATCAGAGTGTAGAGCGCCGCCAGAGCATGAGGGCTTATGGTGCGGAACTGGTGCTGACGCCGAAGGATGGCAGCATGGAACTGGCACGTGATGTGGCGCTGAAAATGCAGGCGGAGGGAGAAGGTATTGTGCTGGATCAGTTTGGCAATCTGGATAATCCGCTTGCTCACTATGAGGGTACGGGCCCTGAAATCTGGCGCGATACTGAAGGCAAAGTGACGCATTTTGTATCAAGTATGGGAACTACTGGTACGATCATGGGTACTTCGCGCTTTCTGAAAGAGCAGAATCCGGACATCCGTATTATCGGTGTGCAGCCTGAAGAGGGGTCGCAGATTCCGGGTATCCGCAAATGGCCTGAAGAGTATATGCCTAAAATCTATGACGCAAAGCGTGTAGATGAGTTGATTTACGTGAGCCAGAAAGATGCGGAAAACACCACACGCAAGCTCGCGGCACAAGAGGGCATTTTTGCCGGAATTTCTTCCGGTGGGGCACTGTACGCGGCGCTGCAGTTATCGAAACGCGTAGAAAACGCCGTGATTGTGACTATTGTGTGCGACAGGGGCGACCGTTATTTATCCACAGGTGTGTTCCCATCCTGACTCGATGAAGACTCTTTTTGCAGCCTGTAGTTTCTTATGCGCAATTTTTTATAGTGTTAGCGCACAGGCTGTATCAGAAATTTCAATCAGTGCCGAGCGTGTTGAGCATCCACAGGTGGATGTCCAGCAGCTGGCAATCAAGCTGAATCTTAAAAACGCTGATGCGCAGCTTGGCATCAGGTCTGCCATTAAACAAAAAACGGAAAAAGAATGGGTGCAGTTCAGCCTCGATTGCGAACTGTCACACCAGAAACAAGCTGCGAAGTGCGCTGACGGCCTGCTTAAATCCGAACGCCTGAACATTCCTTTTGGCATTGAATTCTCACGTTTATATTCAGGAAACAAGCCGGATATTGATGCTACTTTGCAATTCAGGAATGCCAGTTTCAGTGATGAAGCTGGTTTACACGCAGCGGAAAAACTCACCGGTTCACTGGCTGTTTCGCTTAAACCGTCAGCCGATACATGGTTATGGCGTACCGCCTTAGATTGGCAAGCTGGCGAAGTGTTCTGGCAGCCTTTCTATATCGCCAATGGCGGACATCAGTTGACTGCTGGCGGCAAGCTGGAAAATGCATTGCTGACAGTCGATAGCGCGCACCTGAAAGTAAAAGATGTGGGAGAGCTGGATGCCAGCGGGCAGTTAAGTTTAAATGATTTTAAGCTGATCAATTTTAATGCCAGCCTGCCGAATTTGAATCTAAACGTGGCTTACCCCATGCTTTTTAAACCAATGCTGGAAAAAACGGCTTTTGCGAACGCCGATGTCAGCGGGGTGGCTGCGGTCAGGCTGGAGTTGCAGAATTTGGAACCAAAAGTATTTGAACTGCTTTTAAAAGATGTCAATGTTGCGGATAAGAACAAGAAGTTCGCTTTTTACAATGTGAATGCTAACCTGCCGTGGAGCTATGATGTCGCCAGGACACTCAGCTTTAGCTATGAAAGCGGGGAGCTATTAAACCTGCCGCTGGGTAAAACCGATATACAGGCACAGGTAGATCGCTATTCACTGACCGCACCGGATATTAAATTACCTATTCTGGATGGCGCGCTGCATCTGGCTAATATATCGGCATCACGCAGGGCTGATCAATGGTACTGGCATTTAGGCGCCAGGCTTGATGCTATTTCGATGGAGGATTTCAGCACGCATCTGGGATTGCCAAAAATGCACGGTAAGGCTTCTGCAGAGATTCCGCTGGTAACCTATGCTGCGGGCACTTTAACTACAGACGGCAGTATCGTGTTGAATGTGTTTAACGGCACGGCGACTGTCACTCAGCTCACCATGCAGTCACCGTTGGGCATCGCCCCCAAGCTCAATGCTGACATTGCCTTGCGAAATCTGGATCTGGGTGTGTTGACCAGCACATTCTCTTTTGGCGCGATTGAAGGCAAGCTGGATGGTGATATTAAAAATCTGGAATTACAGAACTGGAAACCGGTAAAATTCGATGCCGTAGTGCAAAGCAGCCCGGGCAGGTACCCCAAGAAAATATCGCAACGTGCGGTTGAAAACATATCGGCTTTGGGTGGCGGTGGTGCAGCGGCCGCAGTGCAGCGCAGCTTTCTGCGATTCTTTGAACAGTTTAATTATGGCAAAATGGGCCTGAGCTGCCGCCTGCGTAATGATATTTGTGAAATGGGCGGTGTGGAGTCAACGCCGCATGGGTATATCATCGTTAAAGGGAGTGGCATCCCTGCAATTACGGTGATGGGGTACAATGAAACAGTGGGCTGGAGTGAATTGCTGGCGCGTATCAAACGCGTGACCGATGGCAATAGCAAGGCCATCGTGCGATAACAGTGCGGTAACAGTACATTAACCCGCACCGGAAAGTTAGTGCGGTAATTTGGGTCAAGAACCTGAGTACAGGAACCTGAGTACCGGAAATAGTACAGCGATTTGTACTGAACAAAGATTGCAGTAGCCTGCCTGAATAAGCAGTTATTTAGAATAAAAGGAAAAAAGATGAAAAATTGGATGCTTGGTTTAGCATTGGTGTGCGTGATACCGGCATGTGTCACTATCAATATTTATTTCCCTGCCGCGGCCGCAGAAAAAGCAGCGGACAAGATTATTGACGATGTATGGCAGTTAAAAAATGGTGCTGCAAAGCCTGCCGTTAACAAAGAAGAGCCGCCAGCTTCTTCTGCCCAATAATCCTGAATTTATATAAAGGAATCATGATGAAAAAGATATTACTTGGCCTGATGTTGCTAGCCACATTGATCGGCAGCCAGTTTGTTGCCGCAGCCGCCGACCTGGAAGTAAATACCCCGGCCATCTCTGCAATTAAAAACAGCATGCAGGCACGCCATGGCCAACTTGGGACTTTTTATACCAGCGGTGCGGTTGGTTTGACCAAAGATGGCCTGATTGCGGTAAAAGACGCCAATGCCGTGCCATTGGCGCAGCGTGGCGCGTTAACCGGTTTGGTGAAAGATGAAAATGCAGATCGCACCAAGCTATATAAAGAAATTGCTGTAGCGAATGGCCACCCGGAGTGGCAGGCGGAAATACAAAGCACTTTTGCCGGGCGCTGGATAGATAAAGCGCAATCAGGCTGGTGGGTGCAGGGTGCAGGCGGTTGGACGCAGAAATAAGCGCAATTGTATGACACCTACTTTAGTATTTGATATCGAGACCATCCCCGACGTTAATGGCCTGCGCACTTTGCTGGACTTGCCTGCAGAGACTGCAGATGAGGATGTCGCCAATATCGCACTGCATCAGCGCCGCCAGCAGAATGGCACAGAGTTCCTGCCTTTGCATCAGCATCGCATCTGTGCGATTTCATGCGCTTTGCGTGAAGGCAGCCACTTTAAAGTGTGGACGCTTGGCGATGCGGATTCATCAGAAGCAGAAATCATTCAACGCTTTTTTGACGGCATCGAAAAATACACGCCGCAGATCATTTCGTGGAACGGCGGTGGCTTTGATTTGCCGGTACTGCATTATCGCGGCTTGATTCATGGCATTAACGCCAGCCGTTATTGGGATCTGGGCGAAGATGATAAAGAGTTCAAGTGGAATAACTATATCAGCCGTTATCACACACGCCACCTGGATTTGATGGATTTAATGGCGATGTTCAACGCCCGTGCCAACGCACCGCTGGACGACCTGGCAAAGTTATGCGGTTTTCCAGGCAAGCTCGGTATGGATGGCAGTAAAGTATGGGATGCCTACAAGGCCGGCCAGCTGGCGGAAATCCGTAATTATTGCGAAACCGATGTAGCCAATACGCATCTGGTGTATTTGCGTTTTCAGCTGATGCGCGGCCATTTAACGCCAGCCGCCTACGAAGCTGAGATTAAATTGGTGCGTGACACGCTGGCAGGATATAGCGCCCCGCATTGGACAGAGTTTCTGGCAGCCTGGAAATAGAACGCTTATTCATTTAAATTGATCGGGTATCAAGGCCTGCTGTTATCACACTTGCATTCAACTAGTTAACAAATGTGATCATCCGTTGCAGGCATTCCGATAATTTGTGAAACATTCGGGTTAAAATTCCGGCTTAAATTTAATCACAGGTTTTTTATGGCACGTCGTTCGCGCAGTCGCAACTCTATTCCGCAAGTCTTTGAAATAAAACAGGCAGTTATCGAATCGCTGGACCAGGAAGGTCGGGGCGTTGCGCATGTTGATGGCAAAACTGTTTTCATTGATGGCGCACTGCCGAATGAAAAAGTGACTTTCCAGTCGCATCTGGCCAAGCCGTCCTATGAGGTAGCCAATGTTGTTGAGGTATTGAAACAATCCAATCAGCGCGTTACTCCAAAGTGTGTGCATTTTGGCAAGTGCGGCGGCTGCAAACTGCAGCATCTGGACTTTGCGGCGCAAGTTGCGGCAAAACAGAGGCTGCTTGAAAAAGACCTGTGGCATATCGGTAAGGTTAAAGCCGAGAATATGCTGCCGCCATTGTATGGACCGACCTGGGGCTATCGTCACAAGGCCAGGCTGAGCGTCAAATATGTTGAAAAGAAACAACGTGTTTTAGTCGGGTTCAACGAGAAATCTACACGCTTTGTGGCTGACATGAACTCATGTGAAGTGTTGGTGCCAGAGGTTTCTGCATTAATTGAGCCACTGCAGCAGATGATATTGCAGTTAAGCCTGAAAGATAAAATACCGCAAATTGAATTAGCTGTTGGTGAGCCTGTTGAGGCCAAGCCAGTGATCGTTTTGATTCTGCGCATCATGGGCCCGTTAACGTCACAGGATGAGCTGCTGTTAAAGTCTTTTGCCGATGAACATGCGGTGCAGGTCTGGACCCAAAGCAAAGGGCCGGATACGATTAAACCATTCTATCCATTGGATGCTGAGCAGCTGCAATATAGTTTGCCAGAGTTCGGTTTAACATATCCGTTTAAACCCAATGAATTCACGCAAGTAAATCCGCAGATTAATCAGGTCATGATACGCCGCGCTATGCAGTTACTGGCGCCGCAAGCCGACGAAAAGATTGCAGATTTCTTTTGCGGTATAGGTAACTTTACCTTGCCAATCGCGCGCAGTGGTGCGCAAGTGCTAGGGTTAGAGGGGCTGGATAACCTGGTTGAACGTGCCAATGAGAGTGCACAGTTAAACCATATCAATAATGTGCGCTTCGGTGTTTCGGATTTATTTAAAATGACACCGGAAGCACTGACAGGATTAGGTCATTTTGATAAATGGCTGATTGACCCGCCCCGTGATGGCGCCTATGAGTTAGTAAAATCACTGGATTTCATGAATAACCCTCAGCGTATCGTGTATGTGTCCTGTAGTCCGGCAACTTTAGCGCGTGATGCCGGTGTATTGGTGAACGAAAAAGGTTACCTGCTGAAAGCTGCGGGCGTCATCAATATGTTCCCGCATACGGCTCATGTAGAGTCAATTGCTTTATTTGAGTTAAAGGCCTGAAACCTTGTTGTATAAAAACAACATCTAGTGCTTAGCTGTTGCCGGTTTGATGCAAATCAAACTGGCTGTATTTTGCCACTTTATAATTACCCTAATCGAATTAGGTTTATTTAATTATTTTAAGTGGAGAGTACATAAATGAAAAAATCATTATTAGTGTTGGCGTTAGCCGCTGCCTTTACGCCGATGTTGGCTCAGGCTGAAGCTGGAGATTGGGTGGTACGTTTACGTGCTACCAATGTTAACCCAAGCGAGAGCAGTAAATTAGGCGAGAAAACAGACGCAGCTTACGGTGCAGGCACTTCTGCTGCATTGTACGGCGGTGCAAATGCAAACCTGGAAGTCGATAGCAACACCATTCCAGAACTGGACATTTCTTACTACTTTACCAAGAACATTGCTGCCGAGCTGATTCTGGCTTTAGGCACCAAGCATGATGTGAACACATCTGCTAATGGCGTAAAACATCAGTTGGGTGAAGTGAATATGCTGCCGCCTACATTGACTTTGCAATGGCACTTTAACCCAGACCAGACTTTTGACCCATATGTAGGTGCAGGTATTTCATATGTGCGCGCAATGGATAATGGTTTGAACTATGAAGGTATCGCACCAATCCGTATCGACCGCAATTCATGGGGTCCTGCACTTCAGGCCGGTTTGGACATCAATCTGACAGATCGCTGGTTGCTTAACCTTGATGTGAAAAAAATCTGGTTTGATACAGACGTTAAACTTAATGCAGCGGTGCTTGGCCCTTCTGCAGCCGGCTGGAGAAAAATTGACGAATTGGATATCGATCCATGGGTAGTCAGCGTTGGCTTCGGTAAAAAATTCTAATTATTAGCCTTTGAGCATTCGGTACTTTTAATTAATAGAATTTGAAAGTTCCACATTTGCCCCTGTTCTAATCAGCAGGGGCTTTTTTTATGCTTTTAGTGCGTTGTGGATTGCGATAAAAAAATGCCTCGCCAGGGTTGTTGTCCTGGCGAGGCATTGATATGTTTACAAGCTAAAAATCAGATGATCTTAGAGAACCTTGCGCGGTTGCGGTCAGTCTGCAAGTATCGATCAAACAGCATTGCAACAGCGCGTACAAAAAACCAGCCGAAGTCTGTGACTTGAATGCCGCTATCCTCCAGTACTAGCATGCCAGAGCTTTCCAGATCTTTCAGCGCTTCCAGTTCGGAGGCAAAGTAACTCTTGAAATCAATCATGTACGCAAGTTCAATTGACTCATATTGCAGAGAGCCCTGACACATCAGCGCCATGATGACTGCGCGTCGCACCAGATCATCCCGTGACAGGGCTAGGCCACGCACGACCGGGAAGCGGCCCTGGTTGAGGAAGTCGTAATACTCTTCAAGTGTTTTTGCATTCTGGCTGTAAGTTGCGCCAATGCGGCCAATTGAGGAAACGCCGAGTCCGATAAGGTCACAATCCGGCTGTGTGCTGTAGCCCTGAAAGTTACGATGCAGCCTTCCCTGGCGTTTAGCAATCGCTAATGCGTCTGTAGGCAGGGCAAAGTGATCCATGCCGATATACACGTAGCCTGCTTCGACAAAAGTAGCCAGTGCGCTGGAAAGCATGGCAATTTTATCTGATGCGGTCGGCAACTCGTAGCTATCGATGCGGCGCTGGGGTTTAAAGCGTTCCGGCAGGTGCGCGTAGGCGTAGAGCGCTATTCTTTCCGGCCTGAGTGCAACAACCTGCTCTAATGTCTTTTTGAAAGACTCAGAAGTCTGTTTCGGCAAGCCATAAATCAGATCCACATTGACGGAATCAAACTTAAGGGCACGGGCGGCCTCAACCAGTGAGAACACCTGTTCTGCAGGCTGAATGCGATGTACGGCCTTTTGTACTTCAGGGTCAAAATCCTGTACGCCAAAACTCAGGCGGTTAAAGCCCAGGGATGCAATATGGGCAAGGCGCTGCTCATCTACTGTGCGCGGGTCTATTTCTATAGAGTACTCGCCACCTGGCGCCAGCGTAAAGCTGCGCTTGATGATGGACATCAGCTCACTGAGCTCATTGTCACTGAAGAAAGTAGGGGAGCCGCCACCAAGGTGCAGCTGCGATATCGTCTGCCCGGCACCCAGATGCTGAACATGCAAGTCGATTTCTTTGCTTAAATAGCCAAGATATTCGACGCTGCGTTCGTGATGTTTGGTAATGATTTTGTTACATGCACAGTAAAAGCAAAGGTTTTCACAAAAAGGAATATGCACGTAAATTGACAGCGGCAATGCCAATCCGCCTACACGCCTCTGGTTCAGGGTCAGCTTATATTCTTCTTCAGTAAAGGCTTCTACAAAGCGATCAGCTGTCGGGTAAGAGGTATAGCGCGGCCCGCTCACATCAAACTTCTGTATCGTTTCCGGTGTCAGCAGGGAAAGTGCACTATTTATGTTTTCGACCGGTTTACCATTGTTAACATCAATAGTGATCAATTCTTCGGGGCTATTTGCTATCATCAAGCTACTCCTAATCTAGGTTTGGACTTTGACAGATATAGGTCAGGAAAACTTTGATGCAAATCAAATTAACACTTAAATGGTGAATTACCGAGCAAGGACAGCGCCGGGAGAGTCAATAAGTGTTTGTCATTTTTGTTATATTATTCACTTTGATAGACATAGCACTGGCAACGAAAGTACGAAAGCGGTATGCTTAGTTCCATCGTGTTAATTAAAATTATATGCAACCTTCTTTAAATACACTCGAAGGCCTGAAAGTCGCCTGCTCAAACTGTAACCTTCGCGAACTTTGCATGCCTACCGGTTTTAATGCGGATGAAATGCAAAAGCTTGACGAAGTAGTCGAGAAACGCCGCCGTGTGAAGCAGGGGGATGCGTTATTCAGCAGCGGCGAAACATTCACCTCGCTTTACGCGATTCGCACCGGTTTTTTCAAAACCTGCGTGATCAGCGAGGATGGCCGCGAGCAGGTAACCGGCTTTCAGATGGCGGGCGAGATCATCGGTATGGATGGTATTGTCAGTGACCATCACAATTGCAGTGCGGTTGCACTTGAAGATGCTGAAGTGTGCGTGATGCCGTTTTCAGATATAGAAGTGCTGTCGCGTGAGTTGCCTGGCCTGCAACGGCATGTGCACAAGATCATGAGCCGGGAGATTGTGCGCGAAAATGGCGTGATGATGCTGTTAGGCAATATGCGTGCAGAAGAGAGGCTCGCAGCATTTCTGCTGAATCTGGTGCAGCGCCTGCATGCGCGTGGCTTATCGCAGTCGGAGCTGGTGCTGCGCATGACGCGTGAAGAGATAGGCAGTTACCTTGGTTTAAAACTTGAGACGGTCAGCCGCGCTTTTTCAAAATTCAGCGAAGATGGTATTATCGAAGTGAAGCAGCGCTACGTCAAAATACTGGCTCCCGACGCACTGAAGAAAATATTTAATCCCCAGACTTACTATTAGCAAGCAACTCACGCTTGCTGACACCACATTAAAGATCGCCATATGTCGTTAGAAGGACATCTCACCCCTGCCAATCATAATCGTGACGTGATTGGCATGCGCTATGTTTACCCTGTTGTTTCACGCCGTGCCGGCGGAGTTTCAATAGGAATCAACCTGAATGTCAATAATGCATGTAACTGGCGCTGCATCTATTGTAATGTTCCTGACCTGATCCGCGGTTCACCTGCGCCCATTGAGCTTGATGTTCTGGAGCAGGAGCTGCGCGCTTTTCTGGATAATGTTCTGCATGGTGATTTTATGCAGCGGCATGTGCATGAAGCTGACCGGCAGTTGAAAGATATTGCCTTCTCGGGCAATGGTGAGCCGACAAGTGCAAAAGAGTTTCCGCAG
>Ga0208882_1000737_pt1 | contig 13867 bp, 9 predicted proteins | sample LakWasMet14_LOW5_2_FD_183862 | JGI IMG/M metagenome (GOLD analysis project Ga0208882, IMG submission 183862) | Freshwater sediment methanotrophic microbial communities from Lake Washington under simulated oxygen tension - Sediment Metagenome... | ecosystem: Environmental > Aquatic > Freshwater >...
TGATCGCCGAGGCCCAGGCGCTGGCCGTGAAGCTCGGTGTGGCGCACCTGGAGCTGCGCCACATCGATGCACAGCGTCCGGACTGGCCGACGCAGGACCTGTACGTCACTTTCCGCAAGGAGATCCTGGCCGATGAGGAAGCCAACATGCTGGCCATCCCTCGCAAGCAGCGCGCCATGGTGCGCAAGGGCATCAAGAATGGTCTGCTCAGTTCCATCGACAGCGATGTAGAGCGCTTCTTCCCGCTGTACGCCGACAACGTCCATCGCCACGGCACACCGGCCATGCCCAAGCGCTATTTCCAGGCATTGCTGGCGGAATTCGGTGCCGACTGCGAGGTCCTGACCGTGACCACCGCCGATGGCCGCCTACTCAGCAGTGTGATGAGCTTCTACTTCAGGGATGAGGTGCTGCCCTATTACGCGGGCGACGACGAACGCGCCCGCGAACTTGCCGCCAATGATTTCAAGTACTGGGAACTGATGCGCCGCGCCTGCGCCCGCGGACTCAGGGTATTTGATTATGGGCGCAGCAAACAGGGCACCGGCTCCTATGCCTTCAAGAAAAACTGGGGCTTCGAGCCCCGGCCGTTGCACTACGAATACTGCCTGTACAAGCGCGACGCGATCCCGCAGAACAATCCGTCCAATGCCAAGTACAAGCTACTGATCGAGACTTGGCGGCGCATGCCGGTCTGGCTGGCCAACTGGCTGGGGCCCTTCATTGTGCGCAATCTCGGCTGAGTGGCGGCATGGCGAATTTGCTGTATCTGGTGCACCGTCTGCCGTATCCGCCCAACAAGGGCGACAAGGTGCGTTCCTACCATCTGCTCAAGCACCTGGCGGCGCAGCACCAGGTGTTTCTGGGGACCTTCGTGGACGACCCGCAGGACGAAGTCCATGTTCCGACGGTGCGCGACCTGTGTGCCGAGCTGCACGTGGCCAGGCTGCGCCCCCGGCAAGCCAAGCTGCGCAGCGCCTGGGCGCTGCTGGGCGAGCAGGCCCTGACGTTGCGCTACTACCGCGACGCCGGCATGAATGCCTGGGTTGACCAGCTTGCCAGCCGACACGCGATCGACGCCGTCGTGGTGTTTTCATCGGCGATGGCGCAGTATGCCCAGCGCCTGCCCCAGATTCCGATGCTGGTGGATTTTGTCGACGTCGATTCCGCCAAGTGGTCGCAGTACGCCAGCCAACACCGCTGGCCGATGTCGTGGCTGTACCGCCGCGAAGGCGAGTCGCTGCTCGCCTACGAGCGCAGCGTCGCCCTGCAGGCCAGGCGATCCTTCTTCGTGACGGACAAGGAGTCGGCCCTGTTCACCCAGTTGGCACCCGAGTGCGCGGGCAGGGTGGACACCATCAGCAACGGTGTCGATGCCGACTTCTTCTCGCCGGACGCCAGCCGGCCCTCGCCGTTTGCGGCAACGCAGGAGCTGCCCATCGTCTTCACCGGTGCCATGGACTACTGGCCCAACGTGGACGCGGTGGTCTGGTTTGTCAATGAGATCTGGCCCAGCCTGTGCCAGGGCCGCCCGCAACTGCGCTTCTACATTGTCGGGCGCAATCCGCCGCCGGCGGTGCAGGCATTGGCTGCCAGCACCGTGGTGGTGACGGGTACCGTCCCGGATGTCCGGCCCTATCTGCAGCATGCGGCGGTGGTGGTGGCGCCCCTGCGCGTGGCGCGCGGCATCCAGAACAAGATCCTGGAGGCGATGGCGATGAGCCGACCAGTGGTGGCGGCGCAATCGTGCGTCGCGGCGATTGACGCACGGGCCGGTCACGAGCTGCTGGCGGCCGAGTCGGTGGCCGACTATGTCGACGTGGTCACGCGCCTGTTGGAGGATTCGCCCCGGGCCGATAGCATTGGCGCGGCGGGGCGCCAGCGGGTGCTGGCCAGCTACAGTTGGGCGGCGCACCTGTCGCGCATCGATCGCTACCTGCCCGCATTGGCCCAGAACCCGTCCAACAAGGTCGCACCATGACAGAACCCGCTTCGCAAGCAGTCACTGGCGTGGCGCCGCAGGCGCCGGCGACGCCTGAGCAAGCGCTGGCCTGGCGCAGGGCCCTGCCCCGAGTGTTCATCGCCTTGGTGGTCATCTTGCTGCTGTATCGTGAGACCGCGCTGGCCATGGTCACCATCTGGTACCGCTCGGAAACCTTCACCCATGCCTTCGTGGTGCCGCCGATCGTCGGCTGGCTGATCTGGCGCAAGCGTGCGCAACTGGCCGCGCTCACGCCCCACTCTGCGCCCTGGGTGTTGTGGCCGATGGCAGGCGCGGCCTTTGTCTGGCTGCTGGGCGATCTGGCCGCGGTGAATGCGCTGACGCAACTGGCCCTGGTTACGCTGCTGGTGTTGACGGTGCCGGCGCTGCTCGGCCTGGCAGTGGCGCGTCGCCTGCTGTTTGCTTTGCTGTTCCTTTACTTTGCCGTGCCGCTCGGCGAGTTCATGATGCCCCAGATGATGGAGTGGACGGCCGACTTCACCGTGCTGGCGCTGCGTCTGTCGGGCATTCCGGTGTTCCGGGAGGGCCTGCAATTCGTGATTCCGTCGGGCAACTGGTCGGTGGTGGAGGCCTGCAGCGGAATCCGCTATCTGATCGCCTCGGTGACGGTCGGCACGCTCTACGCCTACCTGAATTACCAGTCCTTGCGGCGGCGGATCACCTTTGTGCTGGTGTCCATCCTGGTGCCGCTGGTGGCCAACTGGCTGCGCGCCTACATCATCGTGATGTTGGGGCACCTCTCGGGCAACAAGATCGCCGCCGGGGCCGACCACCTGATCTACGGCTGGGTGTTCTTTGGCGTGGTCATCATGCTGATGTTCATGATTGGCGCCCGCTGGAGCGAATTCGAGCCCCAGCCGGGTTCTGCGCCGGTAGCGCCGGCGCCGGCACAACCGGTGGCAAGGGTGGCCGACCGGTCGCTGCTGCTCGCCATCGCCATGTTGGCGGTCGCGGCGGCGCCGCATGGGGCGCTGTGGATGTTGGACCACGCGCGCTCCGTGCAAGCCGTCGCGCTGGCAACGCCCGCGACCCTGGGTCGCGATTGGCGGCTCTCCGCCACATCGGTAGCCGACTTCGAGCCTGCCTTCAACAACCCTTCCGCGACCATTCGCGGCAGCTACCGCAACGACAAGGGGCAGGCCGCCGGCCTGTACGTCGCCTACTACCGGAATCAGGACTACCAGCGCAAGTTGATCAGTTCCGACAACGTTCTGGTGCGCTCCAAGGACCCGTCCTGGAGCCAGGTTGCCAGTGGCAGCCGCGAGTTGACGGTCGACGCCAGGCTCCTGGCGGTTCGCACCTCGGAGTTGCGCGGTGCGTCCCTGTCCTCGGCCGCCAGCGGCGAGCGGCTGCTGGCCTGGCAGATTTACTGGATAAACGGCACTATTACAGCCAGCGACTACGTGGCCAAAGCTTATAGTGCCTGGTTCCGGTTGACAGGTCGGGGTGACGACAGTGCCGTCATCATTGTGTACACACCGAAGGACGGCGGCGAGGGATCGGAGGCGGTGCTGCAGTCGTTCCTGTCGGACAATCTGGCGGCGATCGATGCGGTGTTGAAGCAGGCCCGCCAAGGCCGGTAAGGCATCGTCCGGTCGGTCAAGAAGCATTTTGGAGGTAATCAGATGAGCGTGGTAGCAGTCATTGGTTTGGGCTATGTCGGCCTGCCGCTGGTGGTGGAGTTTGGCAAGCACTTTCGCACCATCGGGTTCGACATTGCGGTAAACAAGGTCGAGTCCTGCAAGCGCGGCGTGGACCCGTCGCGTGAGTTGTCCGACGAGGAGATGCGCGCATCGCCGCATGCGGTCTACACCGCCGATGCGAGCATGCTGGCCGAGGCCGACATGATTGTGGTGGCTGTGCCGACACCGGTGGACGAAGCCCATATTCCGGACTTCCGGCCCCTGATCGGCTCGAGCACAAGCGTCGGGCGCAACATGAAGAAGGGGGCCGTGGTGGTGTTCGAGTCCACGGTCTATCCGGGCGCCACCGAAGAGGTCTGCATTCCGGTGCTGGAGCGCGAATCGGGCATGAAGTGGAAGCAGGACTTCTTTGTCGGCTATTCGCCCGAGCGCATCAACCCCGGCGACAAGGAACACACGCTGACCAAGATCCTCAAGATCGTCTCCGGCGACAGTCCCGAGACGCTGGACAAGGTGGCCCGGCTGTATCAGACGATCATTCAGCCCGGCGTGCACCGCGCGTCGAGCATCAAGGCCGCCGAGGCCGCCAAGGTGATCGAGAACACCCAGCGCGACCTCAACATCGCCTTGATGAACGAGCTGTCCATCATCTTCGACAAGCTTGGCATCGACACCACCGAAGTGCTGGAGGCCGCTGGCACCAAATGGAACTTCCTCAAGTTCAAGCCGGGCCTGGTCGGCGGCCACTGCATCGGCGTGGACCCGTATTACCTGACGCACAAGGCGGAGATGCTGGGCTACAACCCGCAGGTGATTCTGGCCGGCCGGCGCATCAACGACGGCATGGGCAAGTTCATCGCAGAGCAGACCATCAAGAACATGATCGCCGCGGGCAGCTACATCAAGGGCGCCAAGGTCAATGTGCTGGGGCTGACCTTCAAGGAGAACTGCGGTGACCTGCGCAACTCCAAGGTGATCGACATCATCAACGAGCTCAAGTCCTATGGCGTTGAGGTGTATGTCACCGATCCGCAGGCCAAGTCGGACGAGGCCGTGCACGAGTACGGGGTGCCCCTGCTGCCGTGGGAGGAACTGCCGCGTGCCGATGCCATCGTGGCGGCGGTCGCACACAAGGAATTCGCCAGCCTGTCGATGGAAGACTTCGGCAAGAAGCTGGTCAAGGGCGGCGCCTTCATCGACGTCAAGGCGGCTTTCGACGCCAAGACCATCGAGGCGGCAGGCTACCGGCTCTGGCGCCTGTAGGCCCGAGCAGACCCGAGGCTGTGCATGCACGGTGACGCGCGACCATTGGTGCTGCACGTGGTGTACCGCTTCGATACCGGGGGGCTGGAGAACGGCGTGGTCAATCTGATCAACCACATGCCCGCCGGCGCCTACCGTCATGCCGTGCTGGCGCTCACCGAGGTGACGGACTTTCGCCACCGCATCCAGTGCAGCGACGTGCAATGCATTGCGCTGCACAAGCCGCCTGGGCACGGGGTCTGGCAGTACCCCAGGCTGTACCGCCTGTTCCGGCGCCTGCGCCCGGCCATCGTGCACAGCCGCAACCTCGCGGCGCTGGAAGTGCAGTTGCCGGCCTGGGCTGCCGGGGTGTCGGTGCGCATTCACGGCGAGCATGGTCGCGACATTGGCGACCTCGATGGCAGCAACCGCAGCCTGCAGCGCGTGCGGCGCTTCTACAAGCCCTTTGTGCACCACTACATGGCGCTGTCACGCGATCTGGCGGCCTACCTGGCGGACAAGGTGCAGGTCCCGCCCGAGCGCATCACGCAGGTTTACAACGGGGTCGACACCGAGCGCTTCTTTCCCGCGCCCAACGGGCCGCAGGAGCTGGCTGGCTGCCCTTTTGATCCATCGCGGCACTGGCTGGTGGGCACCATCGGGCGCATGCAAACCGTCAAGGACCAACCGATGCTGGCCCGCGCGTTCGTGCAGGCGCTGGCGCAGGCACCGGAGCTGGCCGCTCGGCTGCGCCTGGTGATGGTGGGCGACGGGCCGCTGCGCGCGCAGGCGCAGGGCGTGCTGGAGGCCGCCGGCGTGGCCGAGCTGGCCTGGCTGCCTGGTGAGCGCAATGATGTTCCCGATATTTTGCGCGGGCTGCACGCCTTTGCCCTGCCGTCGCTGGCCGAGGGTATTTCCAACACCATTCTGGAGGCCATGGCCAGTGCCTTGCCGGTGGTCGCCACCGATGTCGGGGGCAATGCCGATCTGGTGGCGCAGGCGCAAACCGGCTACATCGTGCCGGCCTCCGATCCGCAGGCCATGGCCCGGCACCTGGTGGAGCTGGCGCGTCATCCCGAGCTGGCCCGGAGCATGGGCCGGGCTGGGCGGCAGCGCGTGCAGGACAATTTCAGTATGCTGGCGATGGTCTCCACCTACCAGCGTGTGTACGATGAACAATTGCGTCGAGCGCGCCATTCCAGCAAACTAAACAGTTGAGGACAGAGCTGGCCGCTTCGCGGCTGCGGTCTGTCCCGCAAAATCTCAATACACCATGTGCGGCATCACCGGCATCTTTGACACCCAGGGCAAGCGCGACATCAGCCGCCTTGTGCTGCAGCGCATGAACGACTCGCAACTGCACCGCGGCCCGGATGAAGGCAGCCTGCATCTGGAGCCGGGGGTGGGTCTGGGCCACCGGCGTCTGTCCATCATCGATATTGCCACCGGACAGCAGCCGCTGTTCAACGAGGACGGCTCGGTGGTGGTGATCTTCAACGGCGAGATTTACAACTACCAGCAGCTGATCCCCGAGTTGCAGGCGCTGGGGCACGTGTTCCACACCAAGAGCGATACCGAGGTCATCGTGCACGCCTGGGAGTCCTGGGGGCCGGACTGTGTCAAGCGTTTTCGCGGCATGTTTGCCTTCGCCCTGTGGGACCGCAACCAGCAGACCTTCTTCATGGCGCGCGACCGGCTGGGCGTCAAGCCGATGTACTACGCGTTGTTGGACGATGGCACGCTGTTGTTCGGTTCCGAGCTCAAGTCGATTCTGGCGCACGGTGGATTGCGCCGCGACATGGACCCTCATGCGGTGGAGGAGTATTTTGCGCTGGGCTACGTGGCCGAGCCGCGCACCATTTTCCGGCAGGCGTGCAAACTGTCGCCGGCCCATACCCTGACGATCCGGCGTGGCCAGCCCATCCCGAAGCCGGTGGCTTACTGGGACGTGCGCTTCAGCCTGGACAATCCCATCTCCGAAGTGGATGCCCAGGCCGAACTGGTGGCGCGGCTGAAAGAGTCGGTGCGCTTGCGCATGATTGCCGAGGTGCCGCTGGGCGCCTTCCTGTCCGGCGGCGTCGACAGCAGCGCCGTGGTGGCGCTGATGGCCGCTCAGTCCGAAACGCCGGTCAACACCTGTTCCATTGGCTTTGATGACCCGGCCTTCAACGAGTCGGCCTTCGCGCAAATGGTGGCGGATCGCTACCACACCAACCACCGACTGGAAGTCGTCAAGAGCGACGATTTCGATCTGATCGATACGCTGGCCCGTCTGTATGACGAGCCCTATGCCGACAGTTCGGCCATCCCCACCTACCGGGTCTGCCAACTGGCGCGCAAGCACGTCACGGTGGCCCTGTCGGGCGATGGCGGCGACGAGTCCTTTGGCGGTTACCGGCGCTACCGCATGCACTTGATGGAGGAGCGCATGCGCGCGGCGCTGCCGCACAGCGTGAGGCGGCCGCTGTTCGGTGCCCTGGGCCGGCTCTACCCCAAGGCCGACTGGGCGCCACGCGTGTTTCGCGCCAAGACCACTTTCGAGGGACTGGCCCGCACCTCCGTGCAGGCCTACTTTCATACCATCTCGATCCTGCGCGACCCGATGCGCGAGGCGCTGTTCAGCCCGCGCTTCAAGACCGAACTGGCCGGCTACAACGCGCAGCAGGTGTTCCAGCACCATGCTGCCCAGGCCGGCACCGACGATCCGCTGGCGCTGATCCAGTACCTGGACCTCAAGACCTACCTGGTGGGCGACATCAACACCAAGGTCGATCGCGCCAGCATGGCCCACTCGCTCGAAGTGCGCGAGCCGCTGATGGATCATGAGCTGGTCGAGTGGCTGGCGACGCTGCCCTCGAGCCACAAGATCCACGGCCAAGAGGGCAAGTACCTGTTCAAGAAGGCGATGGAGCCGCACCTGCCCAATGATGTGCTGTACCGGCCCAAGATGGGCTTTTCGGTGCCGCTGGCGCGCTGGTTCCGGGGGCCCTTGAAGCAGCGGGTGCGCGATGCCGTGCTGGGTCCGCGCCTGGCCGAGACCGGCTGGTTTGACCGCAACTACCTCGAGCACCTGGTGCAGGCGCACCAGTCCGGCGCCCGCGACTACAGCGCACCGCTGTGGACGCTGCTGATGTTCGAGGCCTTTTTGCGCCAGGTGGTTGATGCGGCCGTGTCCGAGCCGATGGCGGTCGCGGCATGAGCTTACGCATCCTGCACGTACTGGACCACTCGATTCCGCTGCACAGCGGCTACACCTTTCGCACCCTTTCCATCCTGCGTGAGCAGCGCAAGCTCGGCTGGGACACCTGTCACCTGACCAGCCCCAAGCAGATCAACTGCACGGTGGCCGAGGAAGATGTGGACGGCTGGCACTTCTACCGTACGGCGGCGGTGCCGCCCAGCCGCTTGCCCGGTCTGGGTGAACTGGCGCTAATGCGCCAGTTGGAGCGCCGCCTGCAACAGGTGGCCGAGCAACTGCGGCCCGCCATCATCCATGCGCACTCCCCGGTGCTCAACGCCTTGCCGGCCCTGCGCGTCGGGCGCAGGCTGGACATCCCGGTGGTCTACGAGGTGCGGGCGTTCTGGGAGGACGCGGCGGTGGACCACGGCAGCACCACCGAGGGCAGCCTGCGCTACCGCGCCACGCGCTGGCTGGAGACGCGCGCGCTGCGTCAGGCCCGCCACGTGTTCACCATCTGCGAGGGCTTGGCGCAAGACATCGTGGGTCGCGGCATCCCCGCCGCGAAGGTGACGGTGATTCCCAATGCCGTCGACATCGAATCATTCGAGCCCGGTGGCGAGCCGGACCATGCGCTGCAGGCCAAGCTGGGTCTGGCGGGCTGCAGCGTGGTGGGCTTCATCGGTTCCTTTTATGCATACGAGGGCCTGGACCTGCTGCTCGACGCGCTGCCGGGCGTGCTGGCCCAGCAGCCCAATGTGCGTGTGCTGTTGGTCGGCGGTGGTCCGCAGGACGCGGCACTCAAGGCGCAGGCGCAGCGCCTGGGTCTGGCCGACAAGGTGGTGTTCACCGGCCGCGTGCCGCATGACCAGGTGCAGCGTTACTACGACCTGGTCGATGTGCTGGCCTATCCGCGCCACTCGATGCGCCTGACCGAGCTGGTCACGCCGCTCAAGCCACTGGAAGCCATGGCCCAGGGCCGTCTGCTGGTGGCCTCCGACGTCGGGGGCCACAAGGAACTGATCCGCCATGGCGAGACCGGCATGCTGTTCCAGGCCGGTAGTGCCGATGCGCTGGGCCATGCGATTCTCGGGCTGCTGGCGGCCAAGGACCGCTGGCCGACCATGCGTGCGGCTGGGCGCCGTTTCGTGGAGACCGAACGCAACTGGACCGTCAGCGTCGCCAACTACCGACGCGTCTATGCGTCACTGACGGGCCGCGCATGACGGACAGTGGTCTCAACGCGCTGCGCATTGGCCTGATCGGACCCTTGCCGCCGCCCTCGGGCGGCATGGCCAACCAGACCCGGCAATTGGGTGAGCTGTTGGCGGCGGCGGGCGCGCAGGTGACCACGGTGCAGGTCAATGCACCGTACCGACCCAGCTGGATCGGGCGCGTGCCTCTGGCACGCTCGGTCTTTCGCCTGCTGCCCTATCTGTCCGCGCTGTGGCGCGCCGCCGGCAAGTCGGATGTATTCCATGTGATGGCCAATTCCGGCTGGTCCTGGCATTTGTTCGCGGCGCCCGCGGTGTGGGTGGCGCGCAGCCGCGGTGTGGCGGTGGTGGTCAACTACCGGGGCGGGGAAGCCGCGGAGTTCCTGCAAGGCTCGGCCGCTCTGGTGCGCTTCACCATGCGCCGGGTCGCCGCGTTGGTGGTGCCCTCGGGTTTTCTGCAAGGCGTGTTCCAGCGTTTTGGCATGCAGGCCGAGATCGTGCCCAACATCATCGACCTCAGCCGCTTTGCGCCGCGCGACGCGGCGCGTGCGCCGGCGCCCCATCTGGTGGTGGCACGCAATCTGGAAGCCCTGTACGACAACGAGACGGCGATTCGCGCCTTCGCGTTGGTGCGGCAGCAGTTTGCACAAGCGCGCCTGACGGTGGCGGGCAGTGGACCTCAGGAAGCCTACCTGCGGCAACTGGTGGCGCAACAGGGGCTGGCCGAGGCGGTGCACTTCAGCGGCCGGCTGGAGCGCGATGCCATGGCAGCCTTGTACCGCAGCGCCGACCTGATGCTCAACCCCAGCCTGGCCGACAACATGCCCAACTCGGTGCTGGAGGCCTGGGCCAGCGGCGTGCCGGTGGTCAGCACCAACGTCGGCGGCATTCCGCACCTGGCGCAGCACGGTGTCACCGCCTCGCTGGTGCCACCGTCCGATCCGGTGGCCATGGCGCAGGCCTGCGTGGCCTTGTTGTCGGACGAGACACTGTGGCGCGAACGCGCCCAGGCCGGCCTGCGCGAGGCGCAGCGCTACACCTGGTCCTGCGTGCGGCCGGTGCTCGCTGGCGTTTACCGGCAGGTGCTGCCGCAACCGGTGCGTTGAATCGCAAACATGGCCATGGGTCTGTATACCTCACTCGTCGCGTCGCTGGTGTTTCCGCTGCATGAGCGCTTGAAGCGGCACGACACGGTGTCGATTCGCCGGCAGATGGAGCAGGCCCAGTGGTGGTCCGCCGAGCGTCTGCAGGCGTTCCAATTGCAGCGTCTGCAAGCCTTGCTGCGGGAGGTGGGGCAGCATGTGCCGTATTACCGCGACCTGTTTGCCGGGATCGGTTTTGATCCGGAGCAGGTGCGCAGCACCGCTGATCTTCAGCGCCTGCCGTTCCTCACCAAGTCGGTGATCCGGGCCAACACCGACGCGCTCAAACACACGCAGGCACAAGGCCTGGCGCGCTTCAACACCGGTGGCTCGTCGGGCGAACCGCTGATCTTCTTCATCGGCAAACAGCGCATCAGCCACGACGTGGCAGCCAAGTGGCGCGCCACGCGCTGGTGGGGCGTGGACATCGGCGACCCCGAGATCGTGGTCTGGGGCTCCCCCATCGAGTTGGGCAAACAGGATCGCATCAAGCACTGGCGTGACAAGTTGTTGCGCACGCAGCTGTTGCCGGCCTTCGAGATGTCGGCGCCCAAGCTCGACCAGTTCATCGCCACCATCCGCTCCGTCAGACCGCGCATGCTGTTTGGCTACCCCTCGGCGCTGACGCATATCGCACGCCATGCACAGGCGCGCGGCGTGGCGCTGAACGATCTGGGCATCAAGGTGGCCTTCGTCACCTCCGAGCGCCTGTACGACGAGCAGCGCGCCACCATCAGCCAGGTTTTCGGCTGCCCGGTGGCCAATGGCTATGGCGGGCGCGATGCCGGCTTCATCGCGCACGAATGTCCGGCCGGTGGCATGCACCTCACGGCCGACGACATCGTGGTCGAGATCGTCAACGAAGCGGGACAGGTGCAGGGCGCTGGCGTGGCTGGCGAGATCGTGGTCACCCACCTGTCGACCAGCGAGTTCCCGTTCATCCGCTACCGCACCGGCGATATCGGCGTGCTCGGATCCGCGCCCTGCGCGTGTGGCCGGGGACTGCCCTTGCTGCAGGACATCCAGGGCCGCAGCACCGACTTCGTGGTGGCCGCCGACGGCACGGTGATGCATGGCCTGTCCCTGATCTACATCCTGCGCGACCTGCCCGGCGTGCAAGCCTTCAAGGTGGTGCAGGAGAGCCGCGCGCGCACCCGCGTGCTGCTGGTCACCGATGCCGCCTTCGCGCCGGATGCCGTCTCAAGCATCGTCGCCGGCTTCAGGCAGCGTCTGGGCCCGCAGGTCGAGGTGCAGGTGGACCTGGTTGACAATATCCCCGCCGAGAAGTCCGGCAAGTTCCGCTACATCATCAGCCATGCGTGACATCATCGTTATCGCCATCGTGTTGGCCGGGTCGCTGGCCGCCCTGCGCCGGCCCTGGATCGGCATCATGCTGTGGACCTGGCTCAGCATCATGAATCCGCACCGCTACACCTATGGCATGGCCTACAGCGCGCCGCTGGCTGCCGTGGCGGCGGCCTGCGTCATGCTGGGGCTACTGATGTCCAGGGAGCGCGAGTCGCCGTTCAAGGCCAGCCCGGTCACCTGGTTCACCTTGTTCATTGTCTGGATGACGATTTCCTGGTTGGCGGGTCTGGATCCTTCGGGCGACTACGAGCAGTGGAAGAAGGTCATGAAGATCGACTTGATGCTGCTGGTGGCGCTGGCCTTGCTGCACAGCAAGAAGCACATCGTGGCCCTGATGTGGGTCTGCGTCGGCTCCTTGGCGCTGCTGGGGGTGAAGGGCGGTGTATTCACGCTCGTGACCGGCGCCAGCCAGCGGGTCTGGGGTCCGCCGGGTTCCTTCATCGAGGACAACAACGAATTTGCCGTGGCCCTGATCATGACGATCCCGCTCGTCAGGTTCTTACAGATGCAGTTGCACGGCGTGTGGGCCAAACGCGCGATGACGGCGGTCATGGTGATGTGCGCGGTGTCAGCACTGGGATCGCAGTCGCGTGGCGCCTTGCTGGCGATCTCGGCGATGGCGCTGTACCTGTGGTGGAACGGCAAGAACAAGCTCGGCATCGGCCTCGTTCTGGTGCTGGTTGCGGTCCCCTTGATCGCGTTCATGCCGGATTCCTGGACCAACCGGATGTCGACCATCGGCACCTATGAGCAGGATACGTCCGCCATGGGGCGCATCAGCGCGTGGTGGAACGCCTGGAACCTGGCTTTCCACTATCCGTTCGGAGCCGGGTTCAATGCCGCGCGACCGGAGCTGTTTGCCCAGTTCTCGCCCTATCCCACACAGATCCAGGGTGCGCACAGCATCTACTTCCTGGCACTGGGCAACCACGGCTTCATCGGACTGGGGCTGTTTCTGGCCATCTGGATCGCCACCTGGCGCTCCGCCGGCTGGCTTCGCACCCGGAAGGATTTGCCGCCGCAGGCCAGGTGGTGTGCGGATCTGGGATCCATGTGCCAGGTCTCGCTGGTGGGCTACCTGGTGGGCGGTGCGTTCTTGAGCCTGACCTATTTCGATCTGCCCTACAACATCATGGTGATGGTGGTGCTGACCCGCATCTGGGTCGAAAAGTCGAGCTGGCAAACCGAGCCAGCCTATGCGCCGGGGTGGCGGACCATTCCGGGTCTGGCCGAACCGGTCAAGCAGAGTTAGGCCGTGCTCAAGCAGATTCTGGGACGCCTGTCGCCGCCGGGCAAGCAGGCCCGGCTCTCCGTGCTGATTTTTCACCGCGTCCTGGCGCGGCCGGACCCGTTGTTCCCCGACGAGATGGACGCTGCCCGCTTTGACCAGCTATGTGGCTGGCTGAAGTCCTGGTTCAACGTGCTGCCGCTGGACCAGGCGGTGGCGAGCCTGCAGAGCGGGAGTTTGCCGGCGCGGGCCGCCTGCATTACCTTCGATGACGGCTATGCCGACAACCATGCGGTGGCGCTGCCCATCCTGCGCCGACATGGGCTCTGCGCCACCTTCTTCATCGCTACCGGCTTTCTTGATGGCGGACGCATGTGGAATGACACCATTATCGAGACCATTCGTGCCTGTCCGCAGGCGACGCTTGATCTGGACGCGCTGGGTCTGGGCCGCCATGCGGTCGCCTCGATTGATGAAAAGCGCGTCGCCATCACCGCCGTCATCGATTCCATCAAGTACCGGCCGGTGGCGGAACGGGTCGCCGTGACGGAGCAGTTGGCGGCTCTGGCCCGGGTGCAGCCGCCGCAGGATCTGATGATGAGCTCGCAGGCCGTGCGGGAGATGCGTCAGGCGGGCATGCAGATTGGCGCCCACACCGTGTCGCACCCGATTCTGGCCCGGCTGACCACGGATCAGGTGCGTGACGAGATCGGCCAGAGCAAAGTGTTCCTGGAGCGCTTGCTGGGTGAGCGTGTGGGCCTGTTCGCCTACCCCAACGGCAAGCCGGGAGTGGACTACCACGCCGACAGCGTTGCCGTCGCCCGAGAACTTGGATTCGACGCGGCGGTCA
>Ga0208882_1000739_pt1 | contig 13851 bp, 7 predicted proteins | sample LakWasMet14_LOW5_2_FD_183862 | JGI IMG/M metagenome (GOLD analysis project Ga0208882, IMG submission 183862) | Freshwater sediment methanotrophic microbial communities from Lake Washington under simulated oxygen tension - Sediment Metagenome... | ecosystem: Environmental > Aquatic > Freshwater >...
TGGTCACCAAGGGAACACTGACCGAGGCAGAAGGCAAGAAGCAGGCGATCGAAGCCGTGCGCGCGCTGCGCTATGCCAAGACCGAGTACTTCTGGATCAACGACATGCAGACCAAGATCATCATGCACCCGATCCGGGAGGACATGATAGGCAAGGAGCAGACCGACACCAAGGATCCGACGGGCAAGCGTCTGTTCGTCGAGTTTGTCGAAGCGGTGAAGGCCAAGGGCGCGGGCTTTGTCGAGTACATGTGGCCCAAGCCCGGCAGCACCGAACCGCAACCCAAGGTGTCCTACGTGGCGGGTTTCGAGCCCTGGGGTTGGGTGGTCGGTTCGGGCGTGTACGTGGACACCGTGCAGGCCAGCATCCGCAACCGTATCGCCAGCTTCGGGCTGGGCGCGCTGCTGTTGGCGGCGGTGCTGCTGGGCATCGGCGTGGTGATCTCACGGGGGCTGATCCGCCAGCTCGGCGGCGAGCCGGACTACGCGATGGACATCACCGAACACATGGCCGGCGGCGACCTGTCGTCGGACATCCAGCTCAAGACCGGCGACCGCTCCAGCCTGCTGCACGCCATCCGTGTCATGCGCGACAGCATTGCCAACATCGTCGACGAGGTGCGCCACGGCACCGAGTCGATTGCCATGGCCTCCAACCAGATCGCGGCGGGCAACAACGACCTGTCGGCCCGCACCGAGCAGCAGGCCAGTTCGCTCGAAGAAACCGCCGCCTCGATGGAGCAGCTCACCAGCACGGTCAAGCAGAATGCCGACAACGCGCGTCAGGCCAACCAGTTGGCCGCCTCGGCCTCCGAGGTCGCAGTCAGAGGGGGCGCCGTAGTCGAGCAGGTGGTGCAGACCATGGGCACAGTCAACGCCTCCTCGCGCAAGATCGTCGACATCATCGGAGTGATCGACGGCATCGCGTTCCAGACCAACATCCTGGCGCTCAATGCCGCCGTGGAGGCCGCGCGCGCCGGCGAGCAGGGGCGCGGCTTTGCCGTGGTGGCGTCCGAGGTGCGCAGCCTGGCGCAGCGCTCGGCGGCAGCGGCCAAGGAAATCAAGACACTGATCGACGAGTCCGTGGGCAATGTCGAGCACGGCACCCGCATGGTCGATCAGGCTGGCGCCACCATGACCGAGGTGGTCAGCAGCGTGAAACGGGTAACGGAGATCATTGGTGAGATCGCCCTGGCCAGCGCAGAGCAGTCGTCCGGCATCGACCAAATCAACGAGGCCATCACGGCCATGGACAGCGTCACCCAGCAGAACGCAGCACTGGTCGAGCAAGCTGCCTCGGCCGCTGAGTCCATGAAGACGCAGGCAGCGAAACTGGCGGAGCTGGTCAGCGTATTCAAGCTCGCGCAGAACAAGGGCGCCTGAACCACTACAATACGAACTGACGGGCCTTCCCGCATGGTAAAGCGGCCAACCGGGTCAGGTGGGGAACCAAGCAGCCCTAACTGTGGAGCCAGTGCCGGGGTCAAGGCTCGTCAACCTATTCTGCCTGTGATGCCGCGCGGCGACAGCAATGCGCGGTGGCACAATCGGGTGCATGAAACACCCACTCTCCCCCTTCACGAAGCATGTCGCCGCCGGCCTGGCGCTGGCAGCACTGGCCAGCCTGCTGGCCCTGCCTGCCCGGGCGCAACAGACCTTGGCGCAGATCGAGCAGCTCGAAACCAGCCAGAAGGCCGCCGCCAAGACCTTGGCCGAACGCATGGCGGTGCCCAGCAAATTGCAGTGTCTCAAGGTGTTTGGCCAGCAGAGCTTTTGCGACTGCGTGCAAAGTGGCCTGCCCGCCCCCCTGACCTTTGCCGAGTACCAGGTGATCCTGACCAAGTCCAAGTCGGAGAACCAGTACGGCAAGATGTCCAAGGAACTGCAAACCGCCTACGACCAGGTGGCGCCGCTGCGCGAGAAGTGCGTGGCCCAGTCGAGCAGGAAGTAAGTCGCGCGGGCGGCGTCGGCGCGGGCGGGCTGGCCACCGCTGAGGCAGCCCCGACGCCGAGACGCTGAACGCCCCGCCAACGCGCACCCGGCCCGCCGCCATGAACCTCCGAGCGCTCGCCCGCTGTCTGTGCCTGATCTGGCTGGCATGGCTGGCGGGCTCGCAGGATCTGGCCAACGCGGGCCAGGATGCCTCCACCCTGCCCCACTATCCTGTCTCGGCTCAGGGCGCCCAGCGCATCGATCTGGGATCGCGCGTCGCGGTGCTGGTCGACGAGTCACGGGCCCTGGGACCCGAGCAACTGCTCCAGCCGCAGCAGCCTTGGCGCGCCATGACACAGCCCTCGCCGAATTTCGGCTTCACGCTGGCCGCCCACTGGTTCCGCTTTCAGATCGACAACCTGGACACGACGCCGCTGCCGCGCTACGTCGAACTGGCGATTCCCTTCATCGACGATGTCCGGCTATACCACTACGTCGCCGGACAACTGCGCCAAAGCTATGCATTGGGCGACGAACGCCCGTTTGAAGAACGTGCCTACCGCAACCAGAATTTCATCATGCCCGTCACGCTGGAGCCGGGACAGAACCTGATCCTGATCCGGCTGGCCTCCTCGGGCACCATCGAGGCACCGCTGCGGATCTGGGACCCGGTCGCGTTCCAGGAATCCAACGATCGCGAGAAGCTGGTTCAGGGTGCCGTGGCCGGCGTGCTGCTGGTGATGATCGTCTACAACCTGTTCGTCTTCTTCGCCACCCGGGAACGCAGCTACCTGTACTACGTCGGCTTCGTGGCGAGCTACCTGCTGTTTCACTTCTCCCTGACCGGCTACACCTTTGCCTATGTCTGGCCCAACGCGGTGCGCTGGAACAGCGTGGCGATCTCGACCTTCATCGCCGCCTCCATCCTGTTCTCATGCCTGTTTGCCAATCATTTCCTGCGGCTCAAGCAGTTCTCGCGGCCGGCTTGGCGCTGGATGCAGGCACTCAGCCTGTGCGGTGGCGTGCTGACCGCGCTGACCCTGGTCGCCCCCTACAGCCTGACGGTGCGCCTGGGTGCGGCCCTCACCGTGCCCACCGCCCTGTCGGCCCTGACGCTCGGCTACTGGCGCTGGTGGCGTGGCGCCCGGTTTGCGCGCTATTACTGCCTGGCCTGGACGGCGGCGCTGGTCGGTCTGTGCGTGCTCAACGCAAGCAAGTTCGGATTGATCGAAACCAATTTCTGGACCGCCAACGCGCACCAGCTCGGCGTGGTGCTGCTGGTGGTGCTGCTGTCCTTCACGCTGGCCGACCGCATCACCCATGAGCGCAAGCTGCGTCTGAACGCCCAGGCAGTGGCCTTGGCTCACGCACAGCAGGCGCGTGCCTCGCAACAGGCGCTGATCGATGCCAAGGACCAGGCCAACCGGGAGCTGGAACGACGGGTGGACGACCGCACCCACGATCTGAACCACGCGATGGAGCAGTTGCAGGTCGCCAACGACCGGCTGCAACGGCTCTCCCACACCGACAGCCTGACCCAACTGAGCAACCGCGCCCACTTCGATCAGGCCCTGGCGGCCGAGGCGCGGCGCGCCGCGCGGATGAAGACGTCACTGGCGCTGATCATCTTCGACATCGATCACTTCAAGCAGATCAACGATCAGCACGGGCACCCGGGCGGAGACGCCTGCCTGCGTGCCCTGGCCACGCTGATGCAGCCCAGGATCCACCGCGAGGGCGACATGCTGGCCCGCTACGGCGGTGAAGAGTTTGTGGTGCTGCTGATCAATACGCCCGTGGAGGCCGCAGCCCGCCTGGCCGAGACCTTCCGCGCTGATATCGAGGCGCTGCAGACCGTGTTCGAGGGGCAACGCATCCGCTTCACTGCCAGCTTTGGCGTCGCCGGCGCCCCTGCCGGCCTGGCCTTCACCACGCAGGAGTTGCTGGCGCGCGCAGACCAAGCCCTGTACCAGGCCAAGCGTGACGGCCGCAACTGCGTGCGCGTGGCGCCGGCGCAGACCGACTGAACGCGCCAGCGCGCTACAGCATGCCCAGCATGCGCGGGAACCACAGCGAGAGTCCGGGCCAATAGGTCACCACCAGCAGGAAGCCCAGCATCGACAGAAGCCAGGGCCACACCGCCACAGTGAGTTCAGTAATGCCCATCTTGGTGATGCCCGAGGCCACGTACAGGTTCAACCCGACTGGAGGGTGGCACATGCCGACCTCCATGTTGACCACCATGATGATGCCGAAGTGCACCGGGTCGATGCCCAGCTTCATGGCCACCGGAAACAGGATGGGCGCGAAGATCAGCACGATGCTTGAGGGCTCCATGAAGTTGCCCGCCAGCAGCAGGATGAAATTCACCGCCAGCAGGAAGGTGATCATGCCCAGGCCGTTGCCCAGCATCCAGTCGGCCAGCGCCTGCGGGATGTTCTCGTTGGTCATGATGAAGGAGAACAGCACGGCGTTGGTGATGATGTACAGCAGCATGGCCGACATATTGGCCGAGTTCAGCAGCACGCGCGGCACGTCCTTCAAGCTCATGTCCTTGTAAACGAACACCGCCACAAAGAACGCATAGACCGCGCTCATGGCAGCCGCTTCGGTGGGCGTGAACATGCCGGTGTAGATACCGCCCATCACGATCACGATCAACAGCAGGCCCCAGGCGGAGGCGCGAAACGCCTTGACGCGCTCGCCCCAGCTGGCCTGGGGAAGCCGCGGATAGTTGAACTTGCGGGCGCGATACCAGGTCACACCACCCAGCACAGCGGCCAGGGCAATGCCCGGCACCACACCAGCCATGAACAGCGCACCCACCGAGGTGTTGGTGGCTACCGAGTACATCACCATCACGATGCTGGGCGGGATCAGGATGCCCAGTGCACCGGAAGTGGTGATGACACCGGCGCCAAAGCTGCGCGGAAAGCCAGCCTTGACCATGGCCGGCAGCAAAATGGAACCAATCGCCACCACCGTGGCTGGTGACGAACCGGACACGGCGGCAAACAGGGCGCAAGCCAGCACGCCGGCCAGGCCCAGGCCACCGTACCAGTGCCCAACCATGCTGGAGGCAAAGTTGATCATGCGCCGCGCCACCCCACCGTGCGTCAGGAAGTTACCCGCCAGGATGAAGAAGGGGATCGCCATGATTTCGAACTTCTCGATACCGGTGAACAGCTTGAGCGCCACCGACTCCAGCGGCACGTTGGTAAAGCCAAACAGGAAGGTGAGAACCGTCAGGCCCAGCGAGATCGAAATCGGCATGCCGGTGAGCATCAGCACCAGCAACAAGATGAAAATGATGGCGGCGTTCATTTGGAGTCCCCATCCCGGGTGGCTGCGTCAGCGGGGTGCAGGTTGTCGTTCATGGCGTAGGGATTGAGGTCAATCGGGGTTTGCTCCGCGTCCAGCCCGTCCACGTGGCCGTGGTCGTGATGCGGCAGCTCGCCGGTCTTCAGGAATCCCACCATGACCTGCAGAAAACGGAAACACATCAGGCTCGTGCCCAAGGGAATGGCGCTGTAGACGATCCAGGTTGGCCACTCCAGGTCAGGCGTGGTGGGGCCTTCTGGAACCCCATCCACCGACAGGCCAAGCAGTTTGAAGAAGAAGTAGTGGGCGCCGTTTTCCCACACGAAGCGCGCACCCAGCGTGGCCACCACGCCAGTGAACAAGGCTCCCGCGCACAGGCCGAACACGATGAACTTGCCGCGCATCTTGTCGTCCAGCCGGTTGATCAGCACATCCACCCCGACGTGGATACCGGTGCGCACGCCGTAGGCGGCGCCGAATTTGGCCATCCAGACGAACATGATGATGGTGAGCTCCTGGGCCCAGCTCAAGGACAGCGACAGCAGCCAGTCCTGCACACCGGGAATGGCCAGCCCGGCGGCATAGCGGTGTACCACCGCCACGAAGATGATGAGCGTGGCCGCGCCCATGAGGAAGGTGACGAGCCACTCTTCCAGGTGATCAAGTAGTTTCATGGGTATGGCTCCAACGCTCGGTCATATCTGAACGGGATGCAGGGAAAAGACGCCAATCTCGCTCAGAGCGCGTTGGGGTCAAAGCCGGTAGCCTTGTAGATCGATTGCAGGGTGTCCTTGCCTACGCGATCGGCCATCTTGCCGTGCACCGGTGCCATGGCTTTCTTCAGTGCCAGTCGCTCTTCCTTGGTCGGCACGTAGACAGTGGTCTTGCCGCTCTTCTTCACGCCCTCCAGGGCCTGGTCGTTCTCTTCCTGGGCAATCTTGTTGGCATACGCGGTGGCCTCCTTCATGGCTTGTTCGAGCTGACCGCGCACATCGGCGGGTAGGCCGTCCCAGAACTTCTTGTTGACGATCACCGCATACCCCAGATACCCATGATTCGTCAACGACAGATGCTTCTGCACCTCGTGCATCTTCTGCGTATAGAAGTTTGAAATCGGATTCTCGGTGCCATCGACCACACCGGTCTGCAGCGCCTGGTACACCTCGGAGAAGGCCATCACCTGGGGAATGCCGCCAACCGCGCGAATCTCCTCCTCCAGCACCTTGCTGGACTGGATGCGGAACTTCTTGCCCTTCATGTCGGCGGCGGACTTGATCGGCGTATTGGCCGAAAAGGACTTGAAGCCGTTGTCCCAGAATGCCAGGCCCTTGATGCCCTTGGGCTCCAGCTTGGCCATCAGGGCGGCGCCGATCGGCCCCTGGGTGACCTTGTGCAGGTCGGCCGTGTCGTCGAAGATGAATGGAAAATCGAAGGCTTCGAACTCCTTGACGCCCAGCGGGCCAAACTTGGCCAGTGACGGCGCGAGCATCTGCACCGAACCGATCTGCAGCGCCTCCATCTCTTCCTTGTCCTTGTACAAAGCACTATTGGCATACACCTCCACCTTGACCTTGCCTTTGGTCAGCTCCGCCGCCTTCTTGGCGAAGTACTCGGAAGCCTTGCCCTTGGGCGTGTCGGCAGCGACGACGTGGCTGAACTTGATGATGGTCTGGGCGTTGACCGCCAGCGCCGCGCAGCTGACCAACAGGCCAAGCAACAATTTGGATAGCTTCATGGAAATCTCCTGAACATGGGGTGACAACACTTCGCGGACAAAGGTCCGCTCAGAAGTCACTTTAGAAGGGGATTGCGCGGTGGCAATTGTGGGTACCCACAATGCGCGCGCCGCAGACCGCCTCGCCGTCAGGGGAGTTGTGGCTGCTGCGCCGGGGGCGGCGCATCCGGGTCATGGAATCGCACCACGTTGCGGCCGTCGTGCTTGGCGCGGTACATCGCGGCGTCGGCCCACTTCAGGACATCGTCCTGGTTCCCGTCATGGCGGCCAAACAGCGCCACGCCAATGCTGGCACTGCAACAGTGGTCGACGATGCGCTCGCGCAGGCCGATCTGCTGGGTGGCCAGGCTGTAGGGCTGCGCCAGGCTGTGCAGAATCTTGTCCGCCACGTGGCAGGCCTGGGTGATGGACTCGCCGCGGTCGGTGTGCAGGCTGCTCAACATCACCACGAATTCGTCACCGCCAAAGCGCGCCACGGTATCGCTGGCCCGTACGCAGGAACACAGGCGCGCGGCCGCCTCGATCAGCAGCAGGTCGCCCACCCCATGACCATGGGCGTCGTTGAGCGGCTTGAAGTTGTCCAGGTCCAGAAACATCAGCGCGCCGTAGTGGGCATGGCGCTGGCTGCCCGCCATGGCCTGGGCCAGGCGGTCCTGCAGCAGGCGGCGATTGGGCAGGCGGGTCAGAGCGTCATGAAACGCCAGTTGCCGCACGTCGTCCTCGATCTGCTTGCGCTCCGTGATGTCGGAGAACTGCGCCACATACTGCACGGTGCGGCCCTGTGCATCACGCACCGCGCTGATGGTCAGGGTCTCGGCGTAGACCTCGCCGTCCTTGCGGCGATTCCATATCTCGCCAATCCACTCGCCCTTGTCGATCAGGTCGCGCCACATGCCGGCATAGAAGGCCGCGCCCTGCCGGCCCGAACTGAGCAGGCGCGGATTGCGGCCCAGCGCCTCGGCACGCGTGTAGCCGGTGATGCGTGTGAAGGCGTCGTTGACATCCATGATGGCGCCCTGCGCATCGGTGATGAAGATGCCCTCGCGCGAATGGGTGAACACGTTGGCGGCCAGGCGCAATTGCGCCTCGGTCAGCCGGCGCTCGGTGATGTCGCGGATATAGGCGGTAAACAGATCGGCATCGTTCTGGCGAATCGAGGTGATCGTCAGTTCCACCGGAAACTCCGAGCCATCGCGACGCAGGGCCGTGATCTCCACGCGCTGGTTCAGGATGCGCGTCTGCCGCGTCTGCACGAAGCGCGCCAGGCCCACGTTGTGCGCGCCTCGATGCTGGGGCGGAATCAGCAACTCGGCCATGGGCCGGCCCAGCACCTCGATCTTCGTCCAGCCGAAGATCGCCTCGGCGGCGGGATTGAAGTCGATCAGCCGCCCGGACGCGTCGATGCTGATCACGCCGTCCAGCGCCGAGTCGAGGGTGGCGCGCAGGCGCGCCTCGCTCTCGTGCAGCCGGCGCCAGGCGCCGGTCGAATCGGCCGCCACCACGGGCGCGCGTGCGCCGGGCTGCGGATCAGTCGGCATGCCCGGCGGCGCTGGTTCGGTGGAGTCCACGGTCGCCCTGGTCCCTTCAGGGGACGGCCTCGACCAAGCGCTTGGCCAGCATCAGGCGCTCACACTGCTCGGCCGGCAGCGGCCGGCTGCAGTGATAGCCCTGTACCTCGTCACAGCCCTGAGCGCGCAGGAACTCCAGCTGCTCGGCCGTCTCGACGCCCTCGGCGATGGTCTGCAGGCCCAGGCTTCGGGCCATGTTGATGATGGCGCTGACAATTGCCTTGTCCTCGGAGTCCACCGTGATGTCACGCACGAAGGACTGATCGATCTTGAGCTTGTATACCGGAAAACGCTTGAGGTAGCTCAGGGACGAATAGCCGGTTCCGAAATCGTCGATCGACATGCGCACGCCGCGCGCGTGCAGGTCGTCCATGATGGCCATCGCGCTGATCGGATCGTCGGTGGCCACCCCTTCTGTGAGCTCCAGCTCCAGGTACTTCGGCGCCAGGTCGGCTTCGGCCAGCAACTGGCTGACCATGGCGGGCAGATTGGGGTGGCGGAACTGCACGGCGGACAGGTTCACCGCCATCCTCACCGGCTCCAGCCCCTGTTCCAGCCAGCGCGCCAACTGGGCAATGGCGGTGCGCAGCACCCATTCGCCGATCGGCAGGATCAGGCCGGACTTCTCGGCCACGGGTATGAACTCGGCCGGTGACACGGTGCCCAGTTCCGGGTGGTTCCAGCGCAACAAGGCCTCCAAGCCCACTATGCGAGCGCTCTGCACGTCGAACTGGGGCTGGTAGTGCAGGCTGAGTTGCTGGGCCTTGAGCGCGCGGCGCAACGCCCCTTCGAGCAGCAGCGTGCGCACCGACTTGGCCTGCATCTCGGGCGCGAAAAAGCGGTAGGCATTGCGGCCATCCTGCTTGGCACGGTACATGGCCGAATCCGCATGCTGCGCCAGCGATTCGAAATCCTGGCCGTCCTCGGGGTACATGGCAATGCCTATCGATGGCGTCACCACCAGCTCATGCGTCCCGACGGTGAGCGGTGTCGCCACCGAATCCAGCAGCTTGCGCGCCAGGTGCGCCGCGCCGTTGGCGTCGGTTCCGGGCAACAGCAGCACGAACTCGTCACCGCCCATGCGCGCCACGGTGTCCTGCTCGCGCACCTGCTGGCGCATGCGCCGGGCCAGGCCGGTCAGCAGCTCGTCGCCGACGCGGTGACCCAGTGAATCGTTGATGTTCTTGAAGTGATCGAGGTCCAGGAACATCAGGGTCAGCGGCTCGGCGGTGCGCTGCGCCATGCTCAGGGCGTGCATGAAGCGGTCCGACAGCAGCGCCCGGTTGGGCAAGCCGGTGAGCGGATCGAAGTGCGCCATCCACTTGATGCGCTCCTCGTCGGATTTCTTCTCGGTGATGTCGGTGAAGATCGCCACGTAGTTGGTCACCTCGCCATTGGCGCCATTCATGCGGTTGATGGTGAGCCACTCCGGATAGACCTCGCCGTTCTTGCGCCGGTTCCATATCTCGCCCTGCCACATGCCCTCGGCGCTGATCGCCTGCCACATGGCGGCGTAGAAGTCGCGCCCGTGGCGGCCCGAGGACAGTACGCGCGGGTTCTTGCCCAGCACTTCGGATTCGCTGTAACCCGTGATGGCGCAAAAGGCCCGGTTGACCAGAAGAATGTTGGCGCGCGCGTCGGTGATGGTGATGCCGTCGCGGCTCTGCGAAAACACCTGTGCCGCCAGCCGCTCCTGGGCCTGCGTGGCCTGGCGCTCGATGGCAATGCCCAGCAGATGGCAGACCATGTCGATCAGCGCGCTTTCATGGCGGCTCAGCGCCATGTCCGCCTGCGCATAGACGTCGAGCACGCCAACCACCTGGGCACGGCTGGAGCGCAGCGGCCAGCACCAGCGCTTGGCCAGCTTGCGGCTCTGCGCCTGCTCACGCAGGATCACGCGCAGGGCGCTGTCCCTGATGTCTGCGGTCTGCACACTGGCCGGGTTGAACTCCACCCAGTCGACGTCGGGCGCCGCGTCACGCACCGCCAGCGCGGCGCCGGCGGTATCCATCAGCTCCTGCAGGCCACTGCAGGGCCCGGGCTCGATCGAATCGGTCTGCGCACTGCACAGCCACACGCCGGCAAGGCGCCCGGGCAACAACTCCTCGACATGCTGCAACAGGCGCTGCAGCACCTGGTTGATGGTCAGTCCGCTGGCCATCAACTCCAACGCGAACGGCCGCAAGGCATCCACCTGCCGGGCCTGGTGCTGGGCGGTGAGGTCCATGTTGGTGCCGGTAATGCGAATCGGCCAGCCCGACGCGTCACGTGTCACGAAGCCGCGCGCCAGCACCGGCACATAGTGACCCTGGCGGTGGCGCAGGCGCAGCTCCAGGCTGATCACGCTCTCGCCGGAATAGTGCAGCCGCTGCTGCAGGCCCTCGATGACGGCCCGGTCCTGCGGATGGATCAGCGCCTGCCACAAGCCCGGGCCAATCGGCGTCTCATCGGCCGCATAGCCCAGCATGTGCCAGCCCTGCGGCGAATACTCCAGCCGGTTCGCCACCAGGTCCCAGTCCCAAGGTGCGTCGCTGGAACCCTTCAGGGCCAGCTCCAACTGCGATTGCGAGCGCTGCAGTGCCTGCTGGGCCTGCACGCGCTGGGCTTCGTGCTCGAAGTTGTCAAGCGCGAACGATACGTCCCCCGCCATCTCCACCAGCAACTGCTGCGCCTGCGCGTCGAAGGCGTCCACCTCGCCGGAGATCAGCATGAACACGCCCACCACCCGCTCCTGCTGGTGCAGGGGAATCGATGCCACGGCGTTCCAGCCGACGCGCCGGCCCATGTCGTGCCATGGCGCGACGGAATCGGTGGACAGGAAGTCCTGTATCCAGACCGGCCGGTCCTCCCGGATGGCCGTGCCCACGCTGCCGCGGCCCAGCACGCTGTCCGCACTAGCAGACACCTCCATCTGCTGCAGCATCTCCACACCGTCACCGAACGCCGCCAGCGGCAGCACGCGCTCGCTGAGCTCGTCGCGCCAGCCGACCCAGGCCATCTTCATGCCCCCCAGCGTCACCGCCGCCTGGCACACGCGGGCGAACAGCTGCTCGCGCGAGCCGCACTGCACGATGGCCTGGTTGCACTCACTCAAGGCCGCATAGAGCTGGGTCTGCCGGTGACTGTGGTGCTCCGCCAGGCGGCGCTGCGTGATGTCCTGCAGCATCATGATGCAGCGTGCGGCGGTGCCCTCGGTCTCGGGCAGCACGCGCCACTGCAGGCTCACGAACGCCTGGGTCCCGTCACCACGGCGGATGCAGCGTTCGGCCGCGTGGGACTCGATCTCACCGCGCATCAGCCGCTCGTAGGCCTGCAGATCGGCCTGTCCGTCGGCTGAGCCGACCAGATCCGGCCAGGCCAGGCCGCGCAGACTGTCGGCCGTGTAGCCCACGATGGCGCAGAAATGCTCGTTGACCCGGCCCCAACTGCCACGGGCCATGTCACCGGTGGCAATGCCGATGAAGGGCAGCGCGAAGAAGCGCTCCATCAACTGGTCCGACTTGGTCTTTTCAGCCAGCACTTCCAACTGTTGCGCGCGCCGCAACTGACGCCAGAACAGGGCCCATACCAGGCCCAACGCGAGCATGGCCAGGGCCGTGACGCCGCTGACCCACCAGGCCAACGTGCGCACCGGCTCCATCACCTCGGCCAGATCCACCTTGGCCACCAGCCGCCAGGGTGTGCCTGCCACCGGTCGGTAGGCCGTCATCACCGGCACGCGACGGTGGTCGAGTCCTGTGAACACGCCGGGCTCCACCGCCCGCAGCGCCACTGCGGCGGGCAGGGAAGGTTCGTTCATGGGCAGGCGCAGCTTCATCGCGGTACCGCTGCGATGGCGCAAGGTGTTCATGAACAGCACGTGTTCGTCCTCGCGCGACACCAGCAGGGTTTCGCCGCTCGGGCTGGAGCCGGGCCAGGTCTGGATCATCGGGAACAGCACATGCTCCGGCGAGCTGCGCAGCGCCAGCAGGCCCACCATGCGCCGCGGCAGGCTGCTGGTGTCGAACATGGGATGCAGCCAGCGCAGTTGCGCCGCGCCGGTGGCGTCGGTCCGAATGTCCACCTTAGGCGCTGGATCACCGACGCGCCAGGCCCGAACCAGGCTGCGCACGTCCTGCGGAATCGGCGTCGGCTGGCCGGTGGACACCAGCACCCGGCCATCGAGATCGAGCAGTTCGATGCTCTCGTAGTCGTAGGCCTGGCGCAGCTGGTTGAAGCGCGCCACCAGCGCATCGCGATCGGCGACTGCCAGCGCTTGACCCGAGAGCAGCCGCCCCGAGCGGCGCGCATAGTCCTGGTCGGCCGCCAGCACCTGCCCATCCATGTAGCGCTCGGTGAGCCACGCCTCGATCTGATCGGTCTTGAGCTTGGCGTTGATGGTCAGGTGGTCGTAGGCATCGCGCCGCGTCTGCGGGCCCTGTACCTGCACCACCACCCACCCCGTCATGGGCAACAGCAGCGCCAGCCCTGCCAGCAGGACGAAAAACCTCCTCTTGGTGGCGTGGAACGAATCGAGCGTGGATCGCATGTACCCTGCCTAGAATTTTTCCCAGGTTTGGCCATCGGTACCCGTGGCGACGCTGGTTCGAACGCGCGCCGGTGCCGACGCCTTGCCATTGACCAGCCGCAGCGATTGCGCGGGCTTGGCCACACGCGGGCTCGGCGTGTTGACGGCCGGCCGGCGCACGGGCGCCGAGGCGGTGCGCGGCGCAGCCTGCTCATCGAGCTTGAACACATCGACGCCGGCCACCAGATCCCCCGCCTGCGACTTGAGGCTGCCGGCGGCGGCGGCCATCTCCTCGACCAGCGCCGCATTCTGCTGCGTCACCTGGTCCATTTGCGCCACCGCCTCGCCGACCTGGGCCACGCCCAGGCTCTGTTCGCGGCTGGCGGCGCTGATCTGCCCCATCAACTCGGTCACCCGCCGGATGGCGCCCACCACCTCGGTCATGGTCGCGCCGGCCTCGTCCACCTGCGCGGTACCCTGCTCCACGCGTTCGACACTGGCGCTGATGAGCGTCTTGATCTCCTTGGCCGCCTCCGCCGAGCGCCCCGCCAGGCTGCGCACCTCGCTGGCCACCACGGCAAAGCCGCGCCCCTGCTCGCCGGCGCGTGCCGCCTCCACCGCCGCATTGAGCGCCAGGATGTTGGTCTGGAAGGCAATGCTGTCGATCACGCCAATGATGTCGGCGATCCGGCGCGAGCTGTCGTTGATGCCCTTCATGGTCTGCACCGCCTGCGCCACCACCTCGCCACCCTTGGCCGCCACGCTGCTGGCGCTCTGCGCCAGCTCGTT
>Ga0208882_1000740_pt1 | contig 13850 bp, 10 predicted proteins | sample LakWasMet14_LOW5_2_FD_183862 | JGI IMG/M metagenome (GOLD analysis project Ga0208882, IMG submission 183862) | Freshwater sediment methanotrophic microbial communities from Lake Washington under simulated oxygen tension - Sediment Metagenome... | ecosystem: Environmental > Aquatic > Freshwater >...
AAGTAACCGGTGAACAATGCGATCCTTTGCCGAATGGCGTCACCGTAAACGGCCTTGGTATCATTACATTCAATGGACTTGGTCGTCCTGACGTGACCGAGGTGACGGATATTACCGTGTCTGGCGGTGATGTAAACCGGGTTATTTCACTTGAGCCAGAGACGGGGTATGTCCATGAATAAACAGTCAGCCAACTTTTGTACGGATGTTCGCCAAAAATACCTAAGATGCGTAGGTTGGGCAATGCTGTTCTGCCCAACATGGTTACGTAACCAACGTTGGGCAGAACAGCATTGCCCAACCTACGGCTGCAAATCCATTCGTCAAAGCGGCATATCGCTGATCGGGTTGTTATCTCGCTCCCATGCGCGGCGTGGGAATGCAGTATCGGCGTGCTTCGCAGCGAGTCATGCCAACGTTTTGTGCATACGGGACGCGCGTCCATCACTGCATTCCCACGCCGCGCGTGGGAACGAGGGGGATGACGGTGTTTCGCAGGATGTAGGCCGGAATAAGCCCACCCGGCGACAGCAAGGGTGGGTGTTTCCGGCGCTTAGGAGCCTAGGAATGCCGGAAACGCCTGTCCTGCGCTTAACGCGCGGACAGGCTTATTCCGGCCTACTTCGAGATGTATATAACGATGAGCGCGGTGCCTGGGAATGCATCCGGGGCACGCTACGTCTTGTAACACTACGGCCAAAATATCCTGAAACGCGATGCAGGCGCCTGGGAACAATGCAATGCGCATGAAGAGGCCGCAAACTGTGGTTAATCGGCAAAGCGGCATATCGCTGATAGAGCTGGTCATATTCATGGTCATTGTCGGCATAGCAATGGCGGGGATTGTTTCTTCGATCAATTTCAACGTACAGCATTCCGCTGACCCGGTGGTCAAAAAGCAGGCATTGGCAATTGCTGAAGGGTTGCTGGAAGAAGTGATGTTGCAGAACTTCACCGACCCTGATGGAGTTCAGACAGGTGAAACGGATCGCAGCAATTGGGATGATATTGATGATTATCACAACTACAGCCGTAACGGGATCAGTTCTGTGAACATACCTGCTACTACGATCATAGGGCTGGAAAATTATGCCGTTACGATTGTCGTAGATTCAACGGTTGATCTCAACGGGGTGAATGGAGGAAGCGCAAAGCGCATTACCGTCACTGTTACCGGCCCCCTTGATACAACCGTGTTGCTGGAAGGCTACCGTACCGACTACGGGACATGACGATGCTGAGAACTTCAAAATACACAACCGGTTTCACCCTGATTGAAGCCGTCATGGTAATGGTGATTACCGGGATATTGGGCGCATTGGTAGCCAGTTTCGCCGCGCCCTTGAAAGGTTATTTTGATTCAACTGTGCGAGCCGACCTCTCCGATGCGGCGGATACCGCTTTGCGGCGCATGGCGCGAGAACTTCATGCCGCCTTGCCTAATAGCGTACGAGTCAGCGGCAGTTATATCGAATTTTTGCCGACCACTACAGGGGGGCGCTATCGGGCGGCTATCGATCCTGCGGTTACCACGCCTGTTTGTGGAAGTGCGGGAGATGAGCTTTCGTTTTCTAGTAATGACACCTGTTTCGAGGTGATTGGCACTCTTCGTGGCAACGATGGGCTGCCCGCCGCTCCAACTGCAGAAGAAGAGCTGGTGGTCTACAATACCAGCAATAGCGATCTTATCGGTGCTTATAGCGGGGATAACGTGGCGACGTTGACTTCAACGCCTAGCGACTGTGAGCTGTCGTCAACCCAAATATGTTTCAATGGCGGTAAGAAGTTTCCATTCGAGTCGCCCAGTCAACGCTTCCAGATTATCGGCAAACCAGTTACTTTCGCTTGTGATGCGGCGACGTCAACGTTATGGCGATATAGCGGTTATTCCAGACAGTCGACGCAAGCGATTACTATTGCAGCGCTGGATGCACTGGCAAATGTGACCAAGGCGCGTCTTGCGACCAGCGTTAATTGCGGTGACAGTAGTTTCACTTATGAGCCGGGTGTAACCAATCGAGCCGGATTGATCACGATGAACCTGACTTTATCCCAAAGTGACGAAAGCGTCACCTTGTTGCATCAGGTTCATGTCCAGAATGTGCCGTAACATGAAACAGCGCGGATTCAGCCTGATTATGGCGATTTTTTTGATCGTGGTGCTGGGCGGTATCGCGGTTTTTTTTGGGCGCGTGGCGACCATGCAACACCAAAGTAGTGCGCTGGATGAAGAGGGCGCAATGACCTATCAGGCGGCGCGGGCAGGGATTGAGTGGGGCGTTTATCAGGCGATTAGAGTTCCTGGTTACTGTGTCCCTTCGCCAGATTCAGACTCATTTACACTTGCAGTACCAGCGACTCCCACAAGCACAGTTAACTATACTGTGACCGTGGAATGTACCCTGACGACATCAACTGAAGGCTCAGATGATGTCAATGTGTTCCAAATTACTGCCACAGCAATCAATGCCAGCGTCGGGAGATTTTTTGTTGAACGCCGATTAACCGCTACCATAACACAATGATTTTAATCAACCGTGTAGGGCACCAGCTTAACAAATTAGAAAATCAACCGATGATGGATTAAAATCGCGGGTAGCCGCCGGCGATATTCGCCGCATAATGAGTCGCCATGAGAATTACACCTTCCTAAGCACAAGCCATTAAACAAACTACAAACGTCGTATTTGGCGAGCGAGCATCCGTTTGGTTGTTTGGATCGCGCACCGATGATGCCGCAAAGGGAGGCGACATTGATTTGTATATCGAGCTTCCGCCGGAAGATTATGCCTACGCCAAGAAACTGCGCTTTTGGTGTGAACTGATAAAACAACTCGGCGATCAGAAAATAGATGTTGTCATCAATAAACTAGGCGTGTCCCCGCATTTGCCTATCCATGAAGTCGCAAGAACTAAAGGAATCAGGCTATGAATGAATTCTTCGAAAAAGCGAAATCGGCTGTTTCCGAGCAGGAAAGAAATTTCATTCATATTTACCACGCGCTGGAAAAGCTCAAGCCCTATCTGCCCATCGGTTCGGAACATTTGGATGATAAGGATGTTGTTGAACATATCGATCAGATGATTTTTCGTTTTATGAAGATTCAGGATAGCATTGGGCGGCGATTGATCCCGTTGATTGTCGAAGCGATAGAAGCTGATACATCGGAAATGACGTTTATCGACAAACTTAACAAGCTTGAAAAATTCGGTTTAATGGAGGCGGGCGAATGGAATATTTACAGAAAAATACGCAACGATTTGACGCATACTTATCCCGAAGAAAAAGAAGCATTGCTTGAGGCGATCAATGCAGCCGCTGCGATTATTCCAACACTTGAACAAACCTATCAGAAAATGCGGTGTTTTTGCCAAGAGAAATTGAGTAATGAATGACTGCTGATAAAATGTTAAATCAAGGTAATTCGAAATAACAAAGTACTTCCAAGCGGGACGGGGTTTGCAACCCCGTCCCTAACGTTTCGGTGATGCCCGAGCTAAGCAGCTACATTTAACTGCCGCAAAACGTTTCGGACGGGGCAACATGCCCCGTCCGGCTGTCAAGTGTAAACGAGACAATATAATTGCTGAAAGCACCGCGTACCATGCGGTCTGACGTAGCGTGTGGTGAGGCAGGAACCGCACGACAGAGAGGTTCCGCATTGGTGACAGTGTTGAGTATTCCAAGCGGGACGGGGTTTGCAACCACGTCCCTAACGTTTCGGTGATGTCCGAGCTAAGCAGCTACATTTAACTGCCGCGAAACGTTTCGAAAAACGAGACAATATAATTGCTGAAAGCAGTGCAACCAAGAGAGTAAAAAAATGCACAATAAAATGGGTTGGAAAAATAGTGTCTGCTTGAGTTTGTTCTGTTTGCTGCAAAGATACATAGCCTGGATTGCGGTTTTTTGTAATCCAACTTATTGCGGTCAAAAATATCGGCTTGAGAAAATCATCGGCTTTACCGGCTCTATTGTTGTTCCTAGTAAAAAACAAGACTCGACATCTTCTTCGTGCATTGTAGGGCGAATCCGGCCTACAAACAGGGCTGGGAAATGCGCCAAATCAGTCTATGGCGCTGTTTTGCTCGCGTTGCTGCTGGCTATCGTATCGGATACCGCCTTTGCGGCTTGTTCTGCATGGCGTTCTCCGCAAAAAGTTTGGTTCAACGAATATTTCTTTGGTTCGGGTGGCGGTGCGCCGCCCAAGTTTCTTGAGATTTATTCCACCAGCAATAGTTTTCCGACGCAGTGGTCGGGGATGGCGGTGGATATCTATTCGGGGGCAAATACCAAGACCACATACCCTTTAAATAACACCACCGCTACAGCCTGTACGGTCGCCAACAAAACCTGGCTGACGCATAATGCTGTGGGGGGGTTGGTACAGGATAAAGCGTTAGTCATTCTGCGCGACTCGCTTGGCGATACAGTTGATGCCTATGTTTTTGATAACTCATCCCCTCCCGCCCCCTGGGCAGGCGCAGCAAATAACTGGGCCCCGTCAAATACCACTGGTTGTACGGCGCTGGATACGGCTTTGACTACGCAAGCCGGATTGTCAACCAGCACCCCCAAGCAAGCCAATATGCTGGTGCTCGGCAATTACGGCAACAAGGATATGGCGCGAACGCCTGACGGCGGCACGCCGTGGGACTTGACCAGCAACACCGGCGCAGGCACCACCTATACCCAGTGCGTCAGCAACAACACCAATTTTATAAAAACGGTGGATAACTCGACGCCTTCACCCGGCACTACGGTGACCTTCACCTTGTCCTTAGCAAATACCGGCAGCAGCGCATTGACAGGTGTTACTGTGGATGACTTTTTGCCGGATTACCCGGTTACCGGCGCGCCCACTTTTATCTCGGCCATTCCTGTTAATGCTCTGGATACGGTAACGCAGACAACTTACTCGGCAACCGACCCTAATACGGCAACAGCCGGTAATGCGACAAAAATTCAATGGGCGCCCGCTTCGATTGCGGCAGGCACAACGGCCAGGTTGAATATCAAAATGCAAGTCCCGGCCAATGCCACCCAAGGCTATTTTTACACCAATACGGCGCAGACTACAGGCTCCGTTCTGCCGGTCAACCAAACCGATTTTGCCAGTATTACCGTTGGCTCACCGAATGTCGGCAGTTTTGTTTTTTCAGTTACTCCTGCATCTGCCTCGACCTGCTCTACAGCGCTACTGAGTCCCAAAGTGACGGTCACGGCAATGACCGGGCCCAATGGAACCGGATCGGTGGATACTGCGTATGCCGGCAATAGCGTCTACCTGTCGGCTTCCACGGCAAACCCGAAGTGGTATAACAGCGCCGGGACATTGTTGGCGACCGTTTCTCCTGCACCGGCCGGTTCATTCGTGAATGGCGTGGCCACTTTCTATCTTAAAGATGCAACAGCGGAAACTGTCACCGTTTCCGGGTTGGACACCGCTACCTATACGCCTAATGTTATGCAGGGCGCATCCGGGAACATCACCTTTACCTCGGGTAACGCCGGTCTGGTGTTGATCGATGGCGAAACCCTTACCCCGGCTTCAGCTTATAGTCTGTCCAATCCCGCTTACGGGGTGGTGGAAGGCAGGGCGCATAAAGTGCGCGCGACCATTTCTTCCTGCGGCGCCACCGACACCAGTAGAACCGGCAATTACAGCGGTACCATCGGTTACACTGCGGGCCTTAACCATCCGGCGGGCGCGACTGCGCCGACCATCAGTACTACGGCAACCTGTCCCGGATCGGCGGTCGGCGCGGTAACGTTGCCTTTTGTTTCGGGCATCTCGGATTTTTACCTGTGTACCTCGGATGTCGGCCAGTTTACCTTGAACCTCAGCCTGACCAGTCCTTCAGTGGCGGGTAATACAAGTAACTTCACCGTGCGCCCGTTTGCGATTACCGCCAGGAATTTTGCCGCCGGAGCCACCGCCAACCCGCAGGGGGTGGGTGCTTTTACCGGAGCGGGTTATTCGTTTAGCGGTACCTTCGATGCATGGGGCTGGCGCAGTACGGAAGATACCAATAGCGATGGTGTCCCTGACTCAGGTGTTTTAATATCCGTGTTTTCCGCGGCGACACATGGGCAGCCTTTACGATTTAGCGGCACCACTAACGCTGCCGGGGTGATTAACTTTGGGCCTAAAAGCCCAGCGACAGGCGTGCTTGCGCCAACAACCGCGACGGCGACTGCCGGTACTGTGACCCTGAGCAATCTGACCTATTCTGAAGTGGGCGTTGTCACTTTTGCCGGGACAGATGTGGCCGGGTTGTACGGAGCGACCAATTATCTCGGTTTGTCCGGTTTGCATGTACCTTTAATAAGCGATGTGGTGGGGCATTTTACCGCCACTACTATTGCCACCGGCTCCGATCCTGCTGTCAATACTATTGCTCCAGGTTCATCGGCAACGGATGTCAATCTTTTTACCTTGCAAACTAACAGCGGTACAGAAACGATAACATCAGTCACAGTCAATCTTTCGAGCATCAGCGGTGTGGGCCGGCTTGCGATTACCGATAACGCAGGTGCGGAACTGGGCTTTACGACATCACCTGTCAGCGGATCCAACACCATTACTGTTTCCGGCATGACCGCGACATCGACGCTCGCCACATTTAAAGTTCGTGTCACGCCCTTAAGCCATGCCGCCATGCCGCTTCCTACCGGCGGCTCTTATGACATCACTGCCCCGGTAACCGCCTGGGTAGGAACAAATCCGCATAGGGGCAGTGATACAAATACCAATGCATTGACTATCGACAACCTGTCACCGGCAGGAGCTACGGCGACCGGCGGCAGCGTCGGCAATGCAAAGGTAACGCTTAACTGGACAACTTCGGCCGCCGCTGACTTCAGCACTGCCAGCGGTTCGGTCGTGTATCGATGGGCAGCGGGTGCTGCGGGAACGGAAGTGCCGGTCGAAGGCTCAACGCCTGTTGTTGGCAGCGCCAACGGAACGGCAACCGTGGCTTGTGTGGTATCTTCAGCGGCAGCATCCACGGCGGTTGCAGGAAAAATCGATGGTACGGGTGGCAGTGCGGATTGTACGACAGCGGCGCTGACTAATGGGACGACCTATACCTATAAGGTTTTTCAAAAAGATGTTAACGGTAACTACGATACCGGCGTGGCCATTGGGGCATTCATCCCGTCTGCAACCACCCTTGCCGATGGCGTGAATCCCTCAAATGCCACTATTGCCCCCGGCGCGGGGATTACCGATCTTGATGTCTTTACCTTGAAAACCGATGCCTCGACAGATACGGTCACAGCCGTGACTGTGACATTAAGTCCTGCCGGAGCTTTCAATAACATCGCGCAAGTTGACCTTACCGATAACAGCAACCTTGCCCGCTGCACGGCGGTGACTAATCCCACCAGCAACACGATAACATTTTCCGCCTGCACCTCAAACGGCGGTATTCCGGTCACGACCTCTGTCGCCACATACAAAATACGCATCACGCCGAAAACCCATGCGAATATGGATGCGCCTCCCGGCGCAAGTTATGCGACGACAGGCACGGTGACTGCATTTACCAGTACGCTGCCCCAAGCGGGAACCGATGGCGCAAGCGCAACCGTTACCGTAGATAACGCATCGCCAGCCGGTGCTACGGCGGTCAGCGGCAGCGCCGGTAACGGCAATGCAACGCTTAACTGGACGACCTCGGCTGCTGCCGACTTCAGCACCGCCAGCGGTTCGGTCGTGTATCGATGGGCTGCGGGGACAGCGGGAACGGAAGTGCCGGTCGAAGGCTCAACGCCTGTTGTTGGCAGCGCCAATGGAACGGCAACCGTGGCTTGTGTAGTGTCTTCTGCGGCAGCATCCACGGCGGTTGCAGGGAAAATTGACGGCGATGGCGGCAGTGCGGATTGTACGACAGCGGCGCTGACTAATGGGCAGGACTACACCTACAAGATTTTTCAAAAAGATTCGAACGGTAACTACGACGCTGGCGTGGCCGTTGGGACATTTGCTCCGTCTGTAATCACCCTTGCCGATGGGGTTAATCCCTCAAATGCTACTATTGCCCCCGGCGCGGGGATTACCGATCTTGATGTCTTTACCTTGAAAACCGATGCCTCGACAGATACGGTCACAGCCGTGACTGTGACCCTTGGCCCAGCAAGCGCATTCAACAACATCGCGCAAGTTGACCTTACCGATAACAGCAACCTTGCCCGCTGCACTGCGGTGACTAATCCCACCAGCAACACGATAACATTCTCCGCCTGCACCTCAAACGGCGGTATTTCGGTTTCAACCTCGGTCGCGACCTATAAAATACGCATCACGCCGAAAACGCATGCAAATATGGATGCGCCTCCCGGCGCAAGCTATGCGACGACCGGGACGGTGACGGCGTTCACGAGTACACAGCCTCAAGCGGGAACCGATGGCGCAAGCGCTGTTGTTACGATAGACAACGCATCGCCATTCGGCGCTACGGCGGTCAGCGCCAGTGTCGGAGACGCAAAGGTAACGCTCAACTGGACGACCTCGGCCGCCGCTGACTTCAGCACCGCCAGCGGTTCGGTCGTGTATCGATGGGCTGCGGGGGGCGCGGGATTGGAAGTGCCGGTCGAAGGCTCAACGCCTGTTGTTGGCAGCACCAACGGAACGGCAACCGTGGCTTGTGTGGTGTCTTCCGCGGCAGCATCCACGGCGGTTGCAGGAAAAATCGACGGTACGGGTGGCAGTGCGGATTGTACGACAGCGGCGCTGACTAATGGGACGACCTATACCTATAAGGTTTTTCAAAAAGATTCCAATGGCAACTACGATTTAGGCGTGGTCATGGGAATGGTCACCAAGTCGTTTAGCGCCGATACTATTGTCGCCAACGGCACGAGCACACTGAGCATCACCATCCGTAACCCAGGCGTGACGGCAATTAGCGGACTGGCCTTCACCGACACTTATCCTTCCAGTAACCTTAAGAATGCGGCCACACCGGCGCTTGCCAATACCTGCGGTGGAACTGCTACAGGCACGGCGGGCGCCAGCGTATTGAGTCTGAGCAATGGCAGCGTGGCTGCCGGTGGCAGTTGCAGCATCAGCATCAGCGTGACCGCTGTTGCTTTGGGCTCTTATACCAACAGCACTCTTGTCACTTGGACTAATAGTGGTAGCGGTACGACTGCATCGGCGACGCTGACGGTGAGCCCGCTTATGTCGATCGACACTCCTGCCTCAATGACCGAGGGCAATTCCGGTACCAAGACTTTGAGCTTTGTCGTGTCTCTTGATTCGATCAGCGGCAACGATGCATCGGCAAGCTATACGACCAGTAATGGGACGGCGACTGGAGGGTCGTCATGCACGGCAGGTATCGATTATGTCACTCAGTCGGGCACTGTCACTATTGCTAATGGTCTGACCTCAGCTAATATCGATATTACACTTTGCGGTGATACCGATATTGAAAGTGACGAAACCTTTACTGTTGCTCTCTCCGTTCCGATAAATGCCCTGCCGGGCAGCAGTAGCGCAACGGGGACGATTCTGAACGACGACACCACTGTATCCGGTTTTAACGGCTGTGAGGCGACGGTGCCGCAATGCGTTCCTTCTACATCTACGCTTGGGTATGCGGCACTTTATACCAAGCTTGTCGGTACGGCATTCAATCTGGAAGGCGTGGCGTTGAAGCCCGACGACACCCTGGACAGTGGTTTTTCCGGTAGTGTCGCGGTGGATTTGCTTGCCAACGTGAATACTGGGGTGGCGCTCACAGGCAATTGTCCAAATAGTCAGGATGCGGTTATATCTCTCGGCAATAAGACCTTCACTGCGGGGAGGGCGTCGATCAGTGGTGTCAATGTCTCCACCGCCTATCGTGATGTGCGTATGCGGTTTACTTGCACACCAGCCGTGTGTGGCAGTGCCGTTAGCGTTTGTTCCAGCGATAATTTTTCGGTGCGACCCGGTGCTGCGACATTATTGACAACAGCTAACGCTCTTGCCCCTTCTGCGGTACCTTCAGCTATAACTACTACCACACCTGTCATTAAGGCAGGAACGGCTTTCACTATCGGAGCATCAACCTCAACTAGTGCGACTGACGGCTACGTAGAAACGTTGACGTTGGATGCCTCCAAGTTGAGCGCGCAATTACCAAGCAATGGCTCTACGCTGGAAAGCGGTGGCGAGGTAGGGACTCTTACGGTCAATCCGGCGGTGCAGGTCAATGCGTCACCGGCGCAAAGCAATAACGCTATCTGGACTGAGGTCGGTTACTTGTATGCGGCTGCGGGGGCGTTCCGCGATGATGCGTTTACTTCAGTTGATCAAACTCCGGGAGCGGAGGGCTGTGTTGTCGACAGTTTGGACGACGATTTTAATGCTAATAAAATCGGCTGCTCGATAGGCAACAAAGTGACGTTTTCATTTGGCCGTTTCATTCCCGATCACTTTGCCATCACGCCCGGAAATTCCACAGCTGCTTGCACTACACATCCTGCGGCATCGACCGGATATACCCCCGTCGATTTTACCTACTTTGACCAGGATGGTTTCACAACTCCTTTTTCGATCACCGCGCAGCGTGCGGCTTGTGTTGAAGAATGTCCTGACCTGACGTTGGCCTCCTGCGTCTGCACTACCAAAAATTATACAGGGAACTTTGCTAGATTGTCGTTAGCAAACAATTGGAATGACTTTGATTTTACGGTTACTAGCCCACCAGCAGGTTCGGTGCTTAGCGCAAGCGCTGCCGCGCTAACAGGCAGTTGGACTGATGGGGTTGCTACAGTTACAGCCAAACACCAACTAAGCCGTCCAACTGCGCTAACAGGCGAAACAAATGTGATTGTGAAAGCTGCGCCTGTTGATTCGGATGGTGTAACTATGACTGCGGCTAATATAGCTCCAAGTACGCCATTGCGTTATGGACGATTATTTTTACAAAATGCCTATGGCTCTGAATTGCTGAGCTTGTCGATACCGGTTGAAGCGCAATACTGGAATGGTAGCTATTACACTGTAAATACGGATGACAGTTGTACCGCTTTTGATGCTTCCAGTATCAGTATGAATAACTATCTGCAAAATTTGAATGCATGTGAAACGCAATTTTCGCCAGCAGGTAGTAATACCTTGTCCGGCGGGGTAATCAGTCGCATTTTGACAGCGCCTGGTTATGGTAACACCGGCAGCGTTGATCTTACCCTCAATGTTGGTATTAGCTTGTTGGCTTCACCTTTAGATAAAACCTGTATCGGTGCATCAGAGTCAAATGCCACGGCAGCAAGTCTGACTTGGTTTGGCTCCAATCCAACTGCCCGCGCCACCTTCGGCATCTATAAAGGCAACAGTAAATTTATTTATATCCGTGAGCTTTATTAATGCAAGGTGCGAGCTTAAAACATCGCCATTGCTATTAGTTTGTTACGATCTATTCAGCTTGGGCAATTCAAATTTTTCGTTGAATAAAAGCGCAATTTCGTTGCGCCTTTTCATGAAAGTTACTTTTGGGAACCTATGGCCTATAATGACTTTTTGATTTGGAGGTTGTCATGTCCGTCAATGTAAAACTCCCAAGCGGGACGGGGTTTACAGCCCCGTTCCTAACGTTTTTGCGATGTCTGGGCTAAGTGACTACTCTTACCAACGTAAAACGTTTCGGACGGGGCAACATGCCCCGTCCGGCTGTGATTTGATTCTAAATGCTTGGTTGAACAATGTGTTTGATGTGGTGAAGTTGCTTCACTATAATTGAGCCGATGGATACTACTATTTACCGCTTTAAAAATGCCCGCATTGCCATGTTTATTGGCGATCATCCGCCTGCGCATGTGCATTTACTTGGGCCGGGATTCAAAGTGTCTATTGAAGTGGCTACATTGAAAATTAAGGGCAGTGCCGATGCAAAGACGGTAGCTGAAGCTAAGGCGTGGATTGTAGAAAACCGTGAATATATCATGCAGGTGTGGGTAGAACGAGGAGCGAAACGATGAAAGAACCGAACATTAAAGCCGTGATCCCCGGCAGTGGTAAAGCGATTGAAATAACGTGGGCAAGCGGCAAAGTAGACCGTGTCGATTTGGCCGCGCTGATTAACGAACTGGCCGCTCTGGCGGAAATTGATAACGCTGCTGTTTTTTTCTCTGTCGCAGTAGGTGAGGATGGCTGGTCTTTGATTTGGCCTAACGGTGCTGAGATTGGAACGGATACCCTTTGGCGTATGGCCCGCGAACAGGCTGGCGAGGCTACGCCGATTCGTGAGTTTTCCGATTGGCGTGCGCGAAATCGATTGTCGCTGTCCGATGCTGCTGTTGCGCTTGGTATTACCCGGCGCATGGTTTCGTATTACGAAGCCGGTCGCTATCTGATTCCGCGCATGGTCGGCCTTGCTATCAAGGGCTGGGAATCTGAACATAGTCACTTAGGTCATCGATAAACTCAAAAATAATTGGGAGTGATGGGAAGCTAGTACTCAGGCAGGGATAGCAGGGTTTTTTCAAGAGGGACGGGGTTTGCAACCCCGTCCCTAATGTTTCTGCGATATCTGAGCTAAGTGACTACTCTTAACCAACGTAAAACGTTTCGAACGGGGCAACATGCCCCGTCCGGCTGTGAGTCTACGAGACACCGTCGTCCCGGCAGGGATTGCCGGGATCCAGAGCACAGGGATGTGAATGCTTGATTTAATTGGGCAATCCCTTACGACGAGGCTTGTTGCCTACTTCGGCATTGCCATCCATGGCTTCCAAGCGGAACGGGGTTTGCAACCCCGTTCTTAACGTTCCCGTTCGTTGCGTCTTTTTATGAAAGTTACTTTTGGGAACCTATGGCCTATAATGACTTTTTGATTTGGAGGTTGTCATGTCCGTCAATGTAAAACTCTCAGAAGCCTTGGTTGATCAGGCCAAGCGCTACGCGCAAATTCAGCATCGCTCGGTGCCTAAGCAAATTGAATATTGGTCGCAGATTGGTAAGATAGCGGAGGAAAATCCTGATCTGCCCTTTGTCATGATTCGCGACATTCTGATCGCCGAGCAGGAAGAGGTTGTCGGCGAGTACGAGTTCAACTGATGCGTTTGCTTGTCACGCCCTCTTTCGTGCGGGCGACCAAGAGGTTGCATCGATCACAGAAGGTAGATCTCGATGAGGCTGTGCGAATCATTAGCAGTGACTCTGAAATCGGTGAAGCCAAGGTTGGTGATTTGTCCGGTGTGCGGGTATACAAATTTCGTCTTTCAAACCAGCTTTGCCTGCTGGCCTACCGCATCCTCGACGAGGACAGTCTGAAGCTGTTGACTTTTGGTGCGCACGAGAATTTTTACCGTGACCTCAAACGGCTTGATGAGTAATAGGGGCAAAGTTTGTTAGCTGGGCAAATTCGGTTCCGAATTTCAAAGTTGCCGTTGATTAAAAGCTCAATTAAACTGGCCGAAACGGAGAATAATAATTAAACAAATGGGCGTGGGCCGGTAATTCCGGCACAAAGAACGCGCGATTTTTCCCGGACTTTATAGTTCAATCCATTGTCCGAGGTCGCGTATTTAATATTTTTCAGGCGATAGGCTTTTAATGCACTATCTGTAAGGAGAATACCATGGCACAAAAAAAAGATTATTTAAAAGGCCAGTTTGACAATGCCGTTTCCTCCATTATCAAAGGCATCGATCGCGATGTGGAGCGGGGCGAAGATGCCCTGATGTTGGGGCTTGGCATCGTCATGTTGTCTTCCACTTTCGCACCTGTCGCGCCGCCGAGCATTCTGCTGCCTCTGGTGGCGCTGACTTTCGCTATTTCGGCGGGCTTTGCCCGGATCAATTATCACAACATGGAGCGGAAACTCCTGGAATCCATGGCTCAGCTTGAGGGGCA
>Ga0208882_1000744_pt1 | contig 13826 bp, 6 predicted proteins | sample LakWasMet14_LOW5_2_FD_183862 | JGI IMG/M metagenome (GOLD analysis project Ga0208882, IMG submission 183862) | Freshwater sediment methanotrophic microbial communities from Lake Washington under simulated oxygen tension - Sediment Metagenome... | ecosystem: Environmental > Aquatic > Freshwater >...
GGGGGGGGGTGTAGATTGGGCTCCCTTTCTATCTGTAAGCCGTATAGGATTTCCTTTACAGTAACTATATATATTTATCCCATCCCTAATTCCAATTGGATCACAACTCCCCCACCGTCCTAACCACGGTAAATAATATCTCGCTGAGTGATACTCCAACCCACTCTCCTCGTCCCGCTCCATGCCGGTAAATTTATACCGCTTCAAACTCACTTCCGCAGCAGTTCGCCCTGCTTGGTAAGACGTACTACCATAGGGATAATACTCTTCATAAGAAATAACCGCGCCTTCACAATCAAGTTCCAGACTGGCTGAACCGAGGTGGTTGCCAAGCTGATAACGGATAACGGGATTCAGCAAATCCTTACTATCTTCTGTATCCAGCGTTTTCGTCTCCACCAGAGCAATCCTCTGTTTATCATCCATAATATGCAGCGTTTCACGCTCCAGTTTGATTTCACCTGATTGGCGTTTGCGGTAAACCTCAAAACCACCCAGGTATAACCGTTCCTCCACAGTATTGCCGTTATGTTCATGAATTTTTCGTACCCGCTGGCCGCTTGCGTCGTAAACGTAATAAGTCTTGCCACCACCGACCAAATCCACTGCTTGCAACTGATCCTTAAAATCCCACAGCACTTCCGCCAGATGCGGCATGTTCAACATGTTGCCATGAATGTCGTAGCTATAGGTTTCGGAAATTTCACCAACTCGCGTACCGCTAAGCCGATTACTGTATTGACTTGGATCAAGCAGGCTGGATTCCTGATACTGATATTCACGCGTCCAACCTGCATGTTGTGGATCAGTTCCTCTGTGCAATAAGCGTAGGAAATTACCGACCGTATCATACTCGTAACTTTCCTGATATAGCCCCATCGCCTGACCATCGCCCGGATGAAGCAACCCAACACGCGGTTGATCGGTATGGCTGGTTGGCACAGGCCCGAATGGACAACCGTCACTGGCCTGACCCAGATGTTCACGCCCAGTCGCTTGAATCAGGCGGTAAATGGCATCGTAAACATAATCGGTGCTGGGCTCGACCCGCTGGTTACGGAAAAAGATGGTTTGTTGGGCATCGTCATGGATATGGGTAATGTTACCCGCCGGGTCATAGGTGTAACTTAAATCCTGCAAAGCCGAGTTGCCGCGCAGGGTTTTCAATGAGGTTAAGCGAAACGTCTTCTCATCATAGGTATATTCAGTCTTGGTCTTATTGCCATACTCTATCTTTTCCCGTTGGCCTTTGGCGTTGTAGTCGATATTTTTTACAAAGGCTGTCGTCGTTTCAGCGCCGCGCAGATTAACTTTCAGGTTATCCAGCAGGTTAGCTTCGTTATAAGCAGGTTGGATAACGCTTTTATCGGGTGTAGTTAACTTGATAGGTCGATTGACTGCATCGTATGCTGTATAGCTGGAGAATATCTCATCGTCTAAAGTCGGTTGTTTTGACCAATCTGGCGTGGTTTTATAGTCCTGGACAATCTGGCGAGTACCTTGTAATAAGCTACCTTTAAAATCGTAAGCTTGACTGGTAACGACTCCTGCACTATCAAAGGCCTGATAGACTCTGCCTCGATGGTTATAAACGTCACCTTGCTGCTCACCATAAACCGTCTTTTCATACAAAATTTCGAGCAAGAGATTATTTACATCTAAACCTACAACGAAGGACTGTATAGGTCGTCGTAGTTGATCATACTCAGTGCGGAACGTATGCCCACGGCTATTCCAGGCGCGGATCGATTTGCCAGCGACATCATTCAACATCCAGCGTACACCCGCTTCCATGCTGGCCTGATGGATGCAGTTGCCAAGTAGATCGTAGTCATAACGCGTGACGACACGATCCTTGGCATCGATGACTGCTCGCTGGTTGCCTTCAATATCGAGTTCTGTTCGGGTAGCGTATTTCCCCGCCGAACTGTTGTCGACAATGCTCAAAAAAGGTCGGCCCAAGGTATCTAAATAGGCAAGCGTTGGGGTATTGGCATGGTGCAAAGTTTTTTCAGCTGCTTGCTGTTCAAGATCATCTTTGGGCTTATCAATGCGTTCTTGATACCAAGTCGGCAGGTAATCTGATTTTGGTAAAGCCTGGAAGAAACCTCTAACATCTAAATCACTTTCAGGATCGAGCAATACCGTGTCATTAACATCCCAACTTTCCTGCTGCCACGGATCGAAGATGACTTTATCCCAGGAATGATTAGGGTGTAGGGTAGCGATGACGCGCTCGACCGGATCGTAAAACAAGATGGGGCTGACTCCTTGTTGTTTGGCGAATTCAAATGTATGCGTAGCACTAAAGAAAGGCTCATACTGGCGAACAGGTTTGCCTTTGTTGTTGAAAATTGTCCAGCCACTGCCGACCCATCTTGCAGGAGCAAAAACATCGTCAACTTTGCCTGGCTCCGCCTGGATTTTTTTCTGAACTTCGCGGCCAAAGCCATCTGAATAGGAAAAGCTGTGCTGGATTTTGGTTTTTTGTCCCGATGCCAGATCAGCATCGTGGGTCTCACGGGCTATTGTGTATACAAGGGCGGAAATCGGATCGGTTTCATTTTTAGTCCGTTGATAGGCAAAGAGGTCGTAAACAAGTCGGGTTGAGGCCCGCTTTAAGATTGAATGCGGATCGTTGAGTGGGTTTTCTAAGTGTTCAATAATGACATCATCGTTCAGATCTGCTTCGAAACCTTCCAGTGTGTCGCCCAAATTTTCTTCCGGCTTGCCCATCACCGCCGTTCCGACCACCATACCTAGTACATCGAAAGCGACCTCAGTACGGTTACGGTTAGGATCCATTGTCAGGCGTGGCTGAAGTACCCGATAATCGTTGCCTTGTTTAGTGATCTTGCCACCGTTATCCCGTTCACCGACCGTAACGCGATTATCTAAGGCATCGCGGGTTTCCAGCATCAACAGGTCATAAGGATCGTAGCTGACAAAACTTTCTGTACTGACTTCGCTGGTATGAAACGGATTACGGTAGCGATGCGGCAGGAAGAAATGCTGGCGGGCATAGGACAGCTCTTGATCGGGGGTATCCGTACTATCCGGCGACAAAAACATCTTGCCAGAAGGAATCCACCAGTTGGCATCGCCTTCGCTATGGACATAGCGCCCTTCCGTTTCCAGCATCGCTTCCGTGATACGTTCACCATATACACCGGTGAGCAACCCCCGCGTGAAGGCCAGCTTGTAACTTTCAAACGGCAATGCCAGTGGTTCTAGTTGTCCCAATGGCAGTGAACCTGCTAAATCATCACGTCGAAACAGCGAACGAATATGTTCAATAATACGTCGATAAGGCTGTTCGCCAATAGCAAGGGACCCAAATATGTCCTCGTATGGAATATCATGCTTGCCGTCGCCTGCCATTTTGACCAATCCAAGCATCTCTTTGTGGCAGAATAGATTGGTGACTAAAGGTAACTTGGCACTGGGTATTGCCTTTAATATTTCGAAAGTTTTGCTTTCACAATGTAACGGAGTCCGATAGATGTCATTTTGCAGTATCGGATTCGTATAACGGTTCTCGCTATAGGTAATATGTGTTTGCTGTTGCTTGCCTCTATCTGCATCAGACAGCAGAGAATCAAGTTCTGGATACCGCCGTCCGTAAGCTATGGCAACCGACTGGAGAACATTACCAAAATCATCAACCGCCAAAGTCATAGTGTGGGTTACACGGGGATCGGCAAATTTATATTGGCAGTCATCAATTTTGATGTCGTAGAGTTTACGCTCGTAGTGAAAATCAATGGTTTCGCGGGCGTGGCCGAAGAATACTGAATATTTATTTACACCCCGTGGCTGTAAAAACTCGATGGTATAGCTGCGCTCTGACACGCTATATGGTCTAGTGGCTTCATTGGTACCATCCAGCGCATAGATTTCCTGGCGCAGGATTGATCCTTTTAAGGCACGGCAGGCTTCGCGTTTTTCTTCTTCAGTCAGCGCTACTGGAGAATGCATTCCATTTGGTTTCCGAACGCTATTCGGCAATAAGGTATCGTCCAGTAGCATGGCTTTCGCCTGCTCTTCGCTTAACCCTGTTTCGCTATTGCTGGCATCTGACTCTAACCAATATTCATGCTCGAATTGGCGAGATATATTGCCCTCTTCACGATACGCTCCAGTGTGGAACCAGGTTTTGGTTAATACTGGCGGGAGATGCGAGGCTTGATCTATGTTGGTCGCATCGGGAAATGCACTACTCGCGCTGAGCGCGGCAAATTCTTCGGTATCGAATTGCTCCACCATGCCAAAGCCCCGAAATTCACGCTCTATTCCGTCAAAATAGCCATGATGGTAAGCGTACCGGGTTACAAAACGATTGCGACTGATGTGGTCAAATGTCTCCACTCGTTCGGCGACATGTACAGGGAATGAAATTTTGGTGATCCACGGTTTACCGGCTAGTTTATCTTCCAGATAGAAACGAGTAGATGGTGCATAACGGACATGAGTTTCTGCGCCCAGGTTGTTGACAGTTTTGACCAGCAGGTGAGGTTTCTGTCCTCCCATTAAGTCGATATAACGCATACAGCGTTTTGCCTCAATGGGAAGGGATGATGACCATACTAAACAGGCGGTTCCATTGCCTAACAGGTCAGCGACTTGTACCGAGGCAATGTTATCAACGGCGGGAAAAGCTACTAACTTGTGAGCTTTGCTCCAGCTATTGCCCGATTGATTGAAATAAAGGCGTACACCATCTGATCCAAGATAAACAATGTCCGTTACACCAGAGCCGTCGATGTCGGCTAGTCGAATGCGACTTTGGTCAAATAGATCAGGGGATTCAAACCAAGGTGAAGCATCCATCCGAACTTTAGTACCGAATCGACCATACCCAATGTTAGGCCAATAACAAACCTCCCCATTACGAATACGCACCAAATCGGTCAAACCGTCGCCGGAAAGATCGGCAAGGAAAATTGACTCGGTACTATCTGAAAAAACAAGGCGCGGCCCTTTTTCTTCGTCCAACATCTGATGAACACGTTGTGCTGGACCAAATCCAGCTTCGGCAAGGGATGCGTGCCAGCAAAAAGCGTCATCTTCGCTAATCAGGATATCAGCATGTCCATCCCCTGTAAGATCGACAAATTTGAGATTGGGGTTGCTCCAATCCAAAATCGGCAATGATGCAAAAGGAGCGAATTTATCCCAGTCTTCATCGAGAGTACGCTCGTAGAACCCCGGCGTTGGACTGTCCAGTTCGACTAAATCGAGTTGACCGTCACCTGCTAGATCAAGTAGTTGCTGACGACCGGAGTCTATAGACGCCAGGGACGGCTTTTTGGAAATCAGTTCGACAGAGCCGAAACGTGCAGCACTATAAGTTTTTCCACAATCGACCTTTATATTGATTGGACTTAAGTTCCGCTTATAGAACCATTGCTCACCTTGCTGACTTAGCATTCCAGATAAGCCTTCACCATCAAGGTCTACCCATTTATAGCGTGAACCGTCCAATCCATAAGGCAGATTTTCCAAGCTCTTGGGATCAACGTCATGAATCTCTTTACATACCTTGGGTTCGGTATATTCAAACTCTAGTGGCGGAAGTGATTTTCTAAGGTATGACCCGTCTTCTACACGTTTGTAGCCCGATTGTGTGGCCGAGAGCAAGAAGGAGAAAATGGGATTGCTTGTATTAGTTGGGTCTTCTTCATAGGAATAGGTAAAGTCTGTCGAACGCACAAGACAATTTGCGCCCACGTCTGGCTCGTCGGGAAAATGATGGAACATCAAGACCCGTTGACAGATGCGGTATGTACGAACTTCGTAGCCTGAACGGTAGTTGGAAAACGGATCATTCCGGCTAGTCCATAAACCAGTATCAGACGGTTGCGGTGAATCTGGATGGTGTTCACCGTAATCGAAAACTACTTCGAAGAGCCAATCACATGGTAATGTGATAAGCGACTGGCTTTCATTTAGGCTTGGGTAAAATGGTTTATGAGTGCCGTATAGAATGTGCTTAAGATAGCGATTTGTGGAACGAGTCTGATCGGTGCGATTTCTTTCGTTGGCTTGGCATAGATCAAGGCTATCGGAGTTTTCTTCCTTATACCGATAAGCCATGACGTTTCCTTTGTCGTCATAGCTCTCACAAATAAGCCAGGTGAAAATTCGAATAGGATCGGCAGGATCATAGATGCGGCTTTCTGGTGTCTTTCCGTACCAGGTTGTTAAGTTCTCTCGGGTAATTGATCGCCAGAAGGTATCTGAAGGGTCGAATTGATTAGTCCATCGTTCTATGCGGGCAAAGAGACCTTCGATACGAGGGCGATAGCGATGAATGGTATAGCGGTTACACCCAATGGTTCGGAATGTCCCAGTTTCGCGCTCCCATTGGCAATTATTTTCAGCAAGTATTGGAACCAAATCTTCAGCACCCGACAGAATAAATATGTCGGACTCCTCAGTATCTCTGTACTTAGGCAGTCCTTTATCGGTTTTGCGGGTGATCGAAGGCAGTGAAAGGTTCCAGCCGAACCCGAATGGTCCGTTTCCGGCACCAGAATCATAAGAAAGCGAAAGCTGTGGCCCAAAACCAGAACGGCCTGGGCTGGTGGCGATAGGAACCGACATGGAACCGGTACCAGTTACTGGGTTGGCGGCAAATTTCTCGCCCATGCCCCGTATGGCTCCTCCACCTTTAGGTAGAGAAATACTAGGTGATGAGGATAATTCGCTTCTTTGTGGGCTATTGCCTTCGGAGAGAGCATCACTCCTATTGTTGTTCTGGCTTCCATGATCCATTCTTCCCCCTTCTGTGTAGGAATTATTGAATAGAACTGCTAGATAATCAGATTGGCCTGCTTTGAAATGCTACACAGACTATTCATTAGATGCTACTAATTTTATTTCGTTTTTGTCAACCATACTTTTTTTGTGTTTACCAAAGATTTTCTAAACATAAAAAATATCTATTGTCGCTTCAGCTGTGAATGGCTTGGGATATCAAATATGCGACCAACGATTTATGTCATAGTCACTCTAAACAAGTTTTTTCATTTTTGCAGAATGTTTTTCTTGACTATTTATAGAAACCATGATTTTAAAACTAAATTCAGTAGCAAAAAACCACCCAAGATTCTCTCTTTTGTTATTGTGGGATAGTCAGGAATTGCCAATCGCTAGAGGATGCTTTTGGCAGCCACCATGCCCTCTCATGTTACACATCCATACTCTATGTCGTTAAATTGCTTACCGTAAAGCAGCCAGTCGCGTCCGGCTGCTTATGGCCGAACTGAGACTATCAATGTCAGGTTCAACCTAAACGAGTGTTTTGAAACTGCCAGATTAATACGCAACGCCGATAACACTCTGTCGCCATTGCGGCGGATTGCCTAGAGGCGAATCCGCCTTACGAGTTCAAGCTCTCTCTACGAAATTTAACTTCACAGGCGATCGCACTTGGAAAGTTATAAAGAGGCTTGAGTCAGTTCGAGCGTGGCAGAGGAGATGATAGCATCATCTTGATAACGCATTGATATTCGACCACCCATGCTACTGAATAAAATCTGAAGGATGGCAGCCGAAGAATAGCTAGGCAACCTGTCGAGCAACTCGATCTGAATGGTGGCCGTGATATCTTTGAGTAAATTCTGAATCTCTGGAGCATTAACAGCACCAGTAATTACGTCCAGCGTTTCTATCCAAAAGGCGTCAGTAGTGATCCCATCACCTGGATCTTTTGGTGTCAGAGTCAACGTGAGAAGCGCAGATGTCAGTGGTTGTGAAGATGAAAAGAGCGAGAAATTTGGGTCTTCATTAAAATAAAATGTCCAATTCGTCTCCTCATCTATGCCATCTCCTGTTGTGAAGCTATATCTATCGATGGGATTTGGCGGATTGCTGAGGTCTTTGTAGCGGTTGTAGTTGATCGTAAAATCTCCATTTATTACACTTTCACCCATGGCAGTCGTGGGAGTGGAGTTTCCAGAGGCGGTAGCGGCAATCGTTATACTCATAAGTTCTCCTTCGTTGCTTAAATTTGGACGTATCAGGCTCAATATTTCATCGCTGGCTCTAAGCTCGTTAGAAAGCAATGCACCTGAAATTGAAGCTCTTCCAGCAATTTGTTCTGCTATGGCAATCATCACCCAAGTCTGACAAACTTTGCTACAGAACCCGATACTCGGCCTGTGGCTAGTCCCACCCACTAGAATTGGCGATATTGCCCAACCGCAAATCAGATTAAATCTGATCTTGTGGGCGACCTAAGTTGCGGGATTCAACCTTTTGACGGATTGAAGCTCCCGCCCAGGGGTTCCCAATCCGTTGGCGATGGCCACCAGTCATCGCCAGTCCAAACCTTATGTAACATTTGGCTGTCAATGCCGAGGGCAAAAATATCGAAGCGGTCGTGGCCCTAGGAAGTGAGCGCGATTGAGGTTCTTAACATAATGGCTTACTCCGCGTAGTTACGGCAGGTTTAGCTTTATCGTGTGCGAATGGAAGTGTGCTATCTGATTAGGCATATGTTAATGAGTACTTACGCGTATTTTTCTATAAGTTATCAAAAAATAGCGATATTTAACTGAACTTTAATCTTAATCTGATGGTGATATGAGATTAGGGTATGGCCCTGGAAAGTAAGTTCTGCCTCCATGGCTAAAACTTCGGCTATAAACACATCAACAATGATCTACCTCTCAATCACCGCTTATGGCCGAACTACGTTAGGTCAATCAACAGGCAAAAATCGACCCAAACTTGCCTATCAACTCAGATCTTTAAATGTCGATTGAGAGTTGTACTTCGGTCATTCGAAATGCAGCTTTTGGCAGAATTCCTTACCTTATGAATTTTATACAATGTAATTGGCAATTTTAAAAATATTGAAGGCCTTCTTAAGAGCTTTAGGTGAGTCATGATCCCCCCTAATCCAACGTACTTCCAATCCCACATATGTTGCCCAAGCGACTCCTTTTTTGAAATTAAGCCACTCGTTTTGTTTGGCACATGATTCAATGTATTGATTCAACAGTTGGTATTGCTCCTGACCTGCTGTGTATTTCCCCTGCTCAAAGGCTTGGCAAAAATACTCGTGTGCAAATTTATATTCCGAGCGACGGTAATAATAATTTGCATAACTCCATGATACTATCCAACACAATTCTTCACTTAGGTTTGCAGGTTTTAGTGCCTGTTCAAAGGCTTGGATTTCTGATAATGAAGACGTCCTTGAGCTTCGTAACTCACTTCCATTAAAGTAGAACTCAATAAACGCGGCGCTTGGTTGAAATTTTGCACTATTCTCCAATTCAGCAATTGTAATGTTAACTAAATAACTCCCAAACTCCTTCTTCCAATTTGCGATGATTTCAGCAGTAATTTGTGGGCTGCCACCTTTATCTACGGCATGTTCATTTAAAAAAGACTGTAATAATTTCGCGAAAGAACGTGCCTTGTAAGAATAGTATTGCCAACACTGCTGGGTAAGGTCGTACCACAACTCATCAAGCGCCTCACGTTCAGTGATTTTATTTCTATTGTTGAATACCATGGCTTTCAACATTCTGTGGTCTTGCTTTAAATCAGTACTACTTTGCTGAAATAATCTAATGCACTCTAATAGGAACCCTTGACCATAGGTTGTTTGTATATCGCGACAAGCCTCAGTCGACATGTGAGCAATAAATAAACTAAATAACAGACTCTTTTTTGTTGATGGGTCGAGATTACGATGAAATTTCGGTTCTGGGTAATTTTCAAGCGCTTTAAAAGAGTCCAATAAGTTTTGTTTTAGCGTCGACCAAGAACGACAGGGTTTACCTTGATTCCAACGAAACGCGTTTTCCAGATTTTGGTTGAGCCTAGCATCATCCGATACTGCACTTTTTCCTGGATAGTGAAACTGCGTGATTGATGTACCGGTGAATTCATAAATCCATTTCAACGCCTTAGTTAATGGCCACTCGATATCACCTTCCTCTGTTAAATTCGGCAAGTACCAGAATTCTTGCTCGGGAAACTTAACGTTTCTCGCCGAAAGATTGTACATATAAAACAGTTTTTGTTGAGAAAGGCATAGCCGACTTATTAGTCTGGTTTTAATCAACCAGGCTATCGATTCTTTTTTACTAAGATAAGTGCCTTCATTGACCAATAGATGCCGATACTGAACGTACACATCATGAATTCCATGATCGATCGCCGCTACAAATCTCTCATCCGGCGCTTCATGTGCGACAAATTGTAAAAATGTTTCCAGTACTTTTTGAAAATTTTGCTCCAAACTGATCGTTTCGTTGGAAAGCCTATCCAAAGCCTTCAAGAAACTTTTTTTCTGTGTCTCACTTTCAAAAACTGAATTACTGTCCCGTGATAAAGGCGCAAACCCAGATATTTTAAAGAGGTACTTAACCACTTCGCCCAACGTCGGGAATGCTATTTTTGCCAAGATTATGCTCCTGAAATTTTGTGTCGCCAATAAGCCTAGTTATTTTCAATCCGCAAGATACTACCATTGAGACTCACTTTTACAGATAAAGAGAAAATAATCATGAGTAAAAAAACTTCAAGCGCACCCCGTACCACTGACACTCAAACTAAAGCCGGTAATGCTAGAGGGCCGGCACCCCAAACAAATTGGCCATCAAAAATAAATAGTCAAAAAATCCGGTGATGGTCGTGATAATGCCATCCAATCTTCCAACTAAGCATAATAGGTGAATACAATGAGCAGAACCCCTAACGATGACCGTAGCGATAGCATGAACCCTAATAATGACGCGTACTGGGATAGCCTAGATAATCATTCTAATCAACTGAACCCTAACCATGATGAGTATGCAAGAGAGAAAGAGGACGAAGGTGATGAGTGACAAGCAGTGACTAATTTTAAATCTATTTTTGACGTCAAGATTAACTTGGCAATCAATCAGCCATATTGATTTGTGGCGCAAATGTACATTGAACAGTCTGATTTGAATAAATTTGCGCTCACAACCCTGGCAAAACTATGCAAAGCTTTTTAATTGATGATTCGTGTACATATCAGAGAAATCAAGCTTTGCTTCCGTGAGCAATTTACGGCGACAGACAGTTGGGCACTATACATTGGGGTTGCTATTGATAGCTATCCATAGCAACCCTTTACTATCAATTTGACTTAATTTGCAATGGCAAGAAATGGCGAATAGGCAGTCGCTCGAAAATATACGTTAACTGACTGGTTTTGGCCGACTGTTGCCGTTCAGTGTTTGAGTTAATATCAATTAATATTAAGTAAACAGCTCTTGTATTATCGACTATGGCCACACAATTTTTCGCAAGGAATGCCGTCACCGTCGCCATCCATTCGTGATAGTCCGCATTGTGTCAGGTAGAATTTAGCTTCCTCACATGAAGCCATTTCTTTGCAATATCGTTTGCCGCCACAGGAAGTATTTTCCGATGCGTGAGTTTGATCAGAACTTGGTGACGACTGTTTGGTAAAACTACCGTTCTTCTTACCATGCCGATATTCCCAAGGCGGCATCGGGTTTGATTCGGACCATAACCCTACCTTCGCCTGACGCGCGTCCTCTTCCACCTGCAACAAGGATTGATCGTGAAGGTATTGCCGATAGACCCAGGCCATACCATGCTTAATCTGTTCTTTATTAGCATCAATGCCATCTACAAAAAGTGTACCAACTGTGCGACCGTATTTGTCGATGGTTTCTTTTTCAACTTTGATAGTCTTATTAAAAACCATATCGGATAACAATTGCTTGGATCGCTGCCCAAAAGCTTGGGCGCTTTCAGGTGCGTCAATTTGCGCCAGTCTAATTTTTAGCTGTTGGTTACCCGCCATTAACAGTGTAACAGTATCTCCGTCATGCACACCGACCACGCGGCCTTCAAGGATTTCCGTTGCGCCTGCGGAAAAACTGAAAATAAAAAATAAAGTAAGGATAAAATTGTTAAGCATAGTTTTTTTAGCGAATAGTTTTAGATTCATATGCGTGTTAATCAGCATCCAATGTTTGCCAGTTCTTTTAAAAAACATCGTCCAGATTTACCAATATAACTTTCTATTTTCATGTTTTTAAATTTAAAGGCTGACAATACCAACGCTGGAACTGGAAAAAATTGAACGCTGATTAATACAATAGCTCCAGTAATTCAAAACAATCAACGGTATGACTATCTGCTGTTGACCGAACTGCGCCATTCATTAATGAGCAACTTCGGTCTTAGGTGACCTTCATTAAAAAGTTAAAACTGGCGTTCACAAGGATCACCATCATTATCGCCATCCATTTTGGTACCAGGGCAATTGCGTAAATAAAACAGCGCTTCTTCATAAGAATTCATTTCCGAGCAATATACCTTGCCTTGGCATTGAAACTGTTCAGCCAATTTGGGTGGTTCGGCTATATCTGTTACCTCTGCTATTTCTGACTTAGAGCTATCTGAATAGGGTTTCTGATTGGCTATTTTGCTATAGACTGCAAGCACAATCATGACGATCAGCATGATTGGAATAACCTTGCTGCCTCTTTTTGCGCGCGTTGACCGAGTAGTTCTGTGGACATGCGCATGACGTGTCTGATGATTTGCCCTTTCAGGTTTGGCTTTTCTGGCTATGGGGACCAAAGCCAGTACTTGAGGTACCCCTTCGATTTTGGCATTGATGGCACGAGTTTTGCCATTATTATCGAAGCCAGTCTCATAGTGGATAATATCGCCTACTATGGGTGTCCGGCTCATACTCTTTAATGCCGAAATATGAATAAAAATATCAACGTTATCATTTTCAGGCTTTATGAAACCAAACCCTTTGTCTTCATTCCAGCGCACCAATTTCCCTTTTTTATGATTTTGATCTTGCCCCGATCTAGCGGACACTCGGCTAAGAGAGTAATCTCTAAAACCGAGGTCAATCATGAAACCCAAAAAAGAATCAACTACCACAGCTGTTCGCAACAAATATACAGCACAGTTTAAAGAGCAGGCATTGGAACGCGCCGACAAGGATGGTGTCCCGAAGGTGGCACAGGATTTAGGGCTTGCCGAATCGCTGTTGTATTCATGGCGAGCAAAACATCGTCAAACTGGTCAGCCCTTCGAAGATCAAAAACTTCAACAGGCGGAAATGGCTCGCCTGAAACGAGAAAATGCTCGCCTGGAAGAGGAAGTGGCTTTTCTAAAAAAGGCGGCAGCGTACTTTGCCAAGCTACCCAAGTGAAGTACGCCATGATTAAGAGCAACGAAGAGCATTTTCCCGTAGGCATGATGTGCCGTATGGTATCTGTTTCACGGAGTGGCTATTACGCCTGGAAACACAGACCACATTCCGACAGAGATAAGGCCAATCAATTGTTAGCCAATGAAATTAAACGTGTTTTTGATGATGAAAAAGGACGACCTGGTTCACCAAGAATTACTCGGCGACTCCAAGAAGAAGGTAAATCAGTCAGTCGACACCGAGTCGCCAAAATCATGCGAATCAACGGTTGGAAAGCAAAAGCGGCTAAAAAATACAAAGCCACCACGAACAGCAACCACTCATTACCCGTTGCCCCCAATCTACTGGAACAAAATTTCACTGCGGATACACCCGATCAAAAATGGGTCTCGGATATAACTTATATTTGGACGGAAGAAGGCTGGTTGTATTTGGCGGTCGTGCTTGAGCTTTATTCACGCCGAGTGATTGGTTGGGCGATCGCCGAACGGATGACGGCATCGTTGGTTTGTGATGCCCTGGTGATGGCGTTATGGCGTCAGCACATGCCGAAAGGCGTGATTGTTCATTCTGATCGAGGCAGTCAGTATTGCTCAGCCGCCTACCAAAGGCTTTTCGACAAGCA
>Ga0208882_1000751_pt1 | contig 13772 bp, 14 predicted proteins | sample LakWasMet14_LOW5_2_FD_183862 | JGI IMG/M metagenome (GOLD analysis project Ga0208882, IMG submission 183862) | Freshwater sediment methanotrophic microbial communities from Lake Washington under simulated oxygen tension - Sediment Metagenome... | ecosystem: Environmental > Aquatic > Freshwater >...
AATGGTTTTCCTTTCACTATTGTTGGATATAATACAATGGATATAAATTCTTCAAAATTTGACAAAGTTTTATTTCCAGAATTCAAAGAAACCAATCGTTTAGCTTTTTCAAGTCAATTACTTATATCTAGAAGATTCTCTGATGTCATTTCCTTTGAAATAAATCCAGTATATATTCACAAAAATCTATATGATATCCAACCAGAAACAGATAAAAAAGATCAGTTTGTTGTTGGACTAGGTGGAAGATGTAAGCTATCTAAAAGAATAAGTCTAAATCTTGAATATGCAGCTCGAATCAATCAAAAAGAGAATGAATATTATCATAACCCTTTAACTGTTGGATTTGACATAGAAACTGGTGGACATGTCTTTCAAATGGTATTCTCAAGTTCGCAACCTATGAATGACATTTCTTATTTTACTAATACAACCGGAAAATGGGACGGCGGAGGAAGTATATATTTTGGTTTTAACATGTATAGAGCATTTTAATTATGAAAACAATAAAAATTATCATTTTAGCAGCGATTGGAACATTTGTAACATCATGTGAATCCAATACATACAGTGAAATTTCGGGTTTCACAGCAACACCAACTTATGAGGCTAATATAAAGCCAATAATGACAGCACAATGCATCTCTTGTCATAGTGCAAATGGAACCGAACCGGGTTCGCCTTTAGAAAGCTATCAAGAAGTTATTGATTATGCAGAATCAATTTCTTGTAGAATTGATGGCCAATCATGTGGCTTGATGCCAAGTAGCGGTAGGATTCCACAAGTTCAAATAGACATGTTCAATCTTTGGGTTGCTCAAGGTTTTGTTCAACAATAAATATTCAATAACAGCTAATTAAAAAATAATAAATTATGAAAAAAGTAATGATTGTAGTACTAGCTCTTTTAATTGGAGGAGTTACATTTTCTCAAAAGATGATTACGCGTTCGGGCGAAATCAAGTTTGATGCTACTGTGCCTGGTGCAATGGATCCTGTTATCGCTAATAATAACACTGTCTCGAGTCTTTTTGATAAATCTACAGGAGATTTAGTGGTGCAAGCAATGGTTAAATCATTCAAATTTAAATCGCCATTGATGGAAGAACATTTTAATGAAAACTACATGGAGAGTGATAAATTTCCTAAAACTAGTTTCAAAGGAAAAGTAATAAACTATGATTCTAAATCAGGTAATTATGAAGTTGAAGGAGAATTAACAATGCACGGTGTAACAAATAAAGTAAAATCCAAAATGGAAATTACAAATGAAGGTGGAAAAGTAGTTATTTCAGGAGCTTTTATTGTAAAACTAAATGATTACAAGTTGGAAGTACCAGCTTTAGCTAAAAAAACCTTAGCGGAGACTGCTAAAATTTCAGTAAAATTAGCTTTAGAAAACAAATAGGATTGACTACTTAAAAAAACAAGTGAACTTAATTCACAACTAAATTAAAAAAAAATGAAAAAAGCATTATTTAATAGTATAAGTGTATTGACGATGTGCTTATATTCTGTAATATGTTCAGCTCAAACGGCTGGTACATTAACATTTAGCTACAACCAACCACAACCAACAAGCCCAGCACCAAATGCCGGAGTAAAAAATGTTTATGCAATATGGATTGAAAACGCTGCAGGAACTTTTATTAAAACTAAAGCACGTTATACATCTTCATCAACAGATGATCACTTACCGTCTTGGGCTGGTAAAAGCGGTTGCGCTAGTGCCTCAATTGCCACAGGAGCTGCATGTAATATAACGGATGCTTTGACAGGTGCTACAAGAACAACTTCAACATCACCTACGGCTTATGGAGCTAAGAGTATTACATGGGACGGTAAAAACGTAGTGGGAACAACAAACGGAACAACTGTAGCTGATGGTGATTACAAAATTTGGATTGAAAGTTCTTGGGTAGATTCTGGCTCAAACAATCATCAAGTTGTAACTAGTTTTACCTTTACAAAAGGACCTACAGCAGTTCATTTAACCCCAACTTCACCAAGTGCTTATTTTAATACTGTTGTTATTGATTGGGTTCCAACCGGATTGGGTGTTGATGCAATTAATAGTGAACCAGCGGTAGTTATATATCCAGTTCCTTCGACAGGTGTTTTTAACCTCGATTTTAAAAATGAAATAAAAGAGATTAAAGTATTTAATTTATTGGGACAAGTTGTCTATTCAGAGCAATTAAATAATGTTACTACATCTAAACAAGTTGACCTTTCCAATTTGTCCAATGGGAATTATATATTTAGCTTAACAAACGAAAATGGAACTTCAAACTTTGAAGTTATCCTGAATAAATAATAATTTTAGTTAGTTTGAGGGAAGAAGCATCCGCTAAAAGGCGGGTGCTTTTTTTTTATTCTACCTCTTTTAAAATGGATTTAAGTCCGCTTGTTTCATATTCTTGGTAGTTTCCTTTTTCATCAGAATAAATTAAGTAAGCCTGTAATTCTGGATGTGCTGCTAAAAACAACTTCGCTTTTTCTAATCCCATTACTAAAACTCCAGTAGCATTGGCATCAGAGGAAATACATTCTTTAGCAAATATCGAAGCACTTAATAAATTATTCTTCGTAGGATAACCCGTTTTTGGGTCAATATGATGCGCATATTTAACGCCATTTTCAATAATAAATCTTCTGTAATTTCCAGAAGTTGCAATTGCAAGATTTTCTAATTTCACGAGCGCTTTCAAATCATTAGCCGATTCTTTATTGTCGATTGGTTTTTCAACACCAACAGTCCAATTGCTACCATCCAATTTTTTGTCTTTGGCATAAACTTCACCACCAATTTCAACCAAATAAGACGTGATCCCTTTTGAATTCAAAAAATCAGAAACCACATCAACCGAATACCCTTGAGCAAAAGCATTAAAATCCAATTGCACTCTTGGGTCCTTTTTCACGATGTGTTTTCCTTTAAGTTTTATCAAATCAAAACCAACAAACTTGAGAATGCTGTCGATTTTTTGAGGTTCAATTTTTTGCTTTTTCCCAGGGCCAAAACCCCAGGCATTTACTAATGGATATACTGTTGGATCAAAAGCACCATCGGTATTTTTCCATACTTCTTTTGCTTTTTTAAAGCAGGCAATAAAGTATTTGTCAACTACAACATTTTTTTGATTGGAGTTTATTTTCGAAATAATTGAATTCGGAATATAAGTCGAAACCGATAAGTCAAAATCTTTTAAAATTTGAACAATCTCGGGCTTAAAATCTCTATTGGCAGTATCAAAATAAGAGATGTGATAGGTTGTTCCTTGTGCTTCGCCTTCAATTTTCATAGCCTCTTTTTGAGAATAGAGTGCAGTTGATATAAGTAAGAGTAAAAAACTTAGGTTAATTTTTTTCATTTTGTTTGTGATTTGTTCAACAATTATAACAGTTGTCAGATTAAATACCCTAATAAGTTAAAATTGGAGTAGGGTTTTTTAGAAGATTTTTGTTTAATTAAAACGAATGAGAACATTACCAAGCTATTTTCTAACTTAAACAAACCACCATTATGAAAAAATTAATTTTAATTCCGGGACTTTTTTGCCTTTTTATGCTAAACGTAGCTTCAATGTGCAGCTCAGATGACAATTCTTCATCATCATCATCAAATCCAAATCCAGTTATTAATACTGTTAATCAAGGAACATGGCGCGTTACAAGTTATATTGATTCTGATACTGATGAAACTAGCCACTTTACAGGTTATAACTTTACATTTGCTACAGGTAATGTATTAACTGCAACAAATGGTACTAATACCTATACAGGTTCTTGGTCAGTTACTATCGATAATAGTAATGATGATAATCCTAGTAGTGACTTAGATTTTAATATACTATTTGCTTCTCCAGCTAATTTTGCTGATTTAAGTGATGATTGGAATATTGTTTCCAGAACGGATACCAAAGTCGAATTAATCGATGTTAGCGGAGGAAATGGTGGTACAGATTATTTAACTTTCGAAAAAAATTAAAAAGGGTAGGGTAATGAATCACTATCTTGTTTCAACTAAAACTAAATTAAAACTAAATTAAAACAAATGAAAAACATCTCAAAATTAGTATTGGCAATCAGCCTGGTAGGTTTGATTTCTTTAAATTCTTGCCAAAGCGACTCTAGTCAGAGTTCCAACAAAATTACGGCCAACTCTACTTTGAAAACCCTTTTAGGAAGAGTTACACAAAATAGAACCTCCGATGACAATGTTATCGATAGTACAAGTTGTTTTACAGTGAAACTTCCAGTAACTGTTATTGTAAATGATCAGGAAGTGGTTATTACAACTCCGGCAGATTATCAAACCGTTGCGAATGTTTGCGGCGAACATCATGATGATGAAGATCATATCAATTTTGTTTTTCCAATAACAGTAGTTTTTGCTGATTTTACAGAACTTGTTGTAACGAATAATGATCAATTACATTCCTTAAAAGAAGCTTGTCACAATGATGATGTAGATAACGACGACGATGATAGCAATGATGACGATGACAATGCCATCAATTGTATTTCATTAACGTATCCATTTGTGATTTCTACAACCAATAGTGGTACGCCAACAGATGTTACGATAAACAACGATCACGATTTATATGTTTTGCTTGAAACTGTTGAAGGAAGCAATACAGTAACTATAAATTATCCAATTTCTATTGTAGATGCAAATGGACAAACAATCGTTGTAGAAAACAATCATCAATTAGAGCATGATATTCACGAGGCAACTACCGAATGTGGAAATCATGATTCCGATGATGACAATGATAACGGTCATGATGGAAACCACGATGATGGGGATGATAGTAACGATGATGGAAGAATTTTGCACACAAAATAATACATTAAATACCACAATAAGAGACCAGCTATTTTAGCTGGTTTTTTTATTTGATTTACTATAAAACTTCAAAATCAAATCCTTAAATTTGCACTTCATAAATACGAAAAGTTATGTTCAATAATTTAAGCGAAAAACTAGATAAAGCTTTCCATATCCTAAAAGGACACGGGAAAATCTCTGAAATAAATGTTGCCGAAACTCTTAAAGAAGTGCGTCGTGCGTTACTAGATGCCGATGTCAATTTTAAAATTGCCAAAGATTTTACAACGCGTGTAAAAGAAAAAGCCATTGGAGAAAATGTATTGACTACGCTTCAACCAGGACAATTATTGGTTAAAATCGTTAAGGACGAATTGACTGAATTAATGGGTGGTGATGTTGCTGGCGTAAACCTTTCAGGGAATCCAACGGTAATCTTAATGTCGGGTTTGCAAGGTTCTGGTAAAACTACTTTTTCCGGAAAATTAGCCAACTTCCTAAAAACCAAAAAAAATAAAAAACCTTTATTAGTAGCTTGTGATGTGTATCGTCCTGCGGCGATTAATCAATTACATGTTGTTGGGGATGCTATCGGTATTGAAGTTTATTCCGAATTAGGAAATAACAATCCAGTAGAAATTGCTACCAATGCTATAAAATATGCCAAAGACAAAGGATATAATGTTGTCATTATAGATACTGCCGGACGTTTAGCAGTTGATGAAGAAATGATGACCGAAATTGCTAATGTTCACAAAGCAATTCAACCGCACGAAACGTTGTTTGTTGTGGATGCAATGACTGGACAAGATGCTGTTAATACTGCAAAAGCATTTAATGACCGATTGAATTTTGATGGAGTAATCCTAACTAAATTAGACGGTGATACTCGTGGTGGAGCGGCGCTTTCTATTAAATCGGTGGTTGACAAACCTATAAAATTTGTCGGAACAGGTGAAAAAATGGAAGCTATTGATGTGTTTTATCCATCTCGTATGGCGGAACGTATTCTTGGAATGGGTGACGTTGTTTCGCTTGTTGAAAGAGCGCAAGAGCAATATAATGAAGAGGAAGCAAGAAAAATTCAGAAGAAAATTGCTAAAAACGAATTCGGTTTTGATGACTTTTTATCACAGATACAACAAGTCAAAAAAATGGGTAACATGAAAGACTTGGTTGGAATGATTCCTGGCGCTGGAAAAGCGTTGAAAGATGTAGAAATTGAAGATGATGCGTTCAAACATATTGAAGCAATCATTCATTCTATGACTCCAATTGAAAGAACAAAACCATCTATTATTGATGTGAAGCGTAAAGCAAGAATTGCAAAAGGTTCAGGCAGAAAAATAGAGGAAGTAAATCAGTTGATGAAGCAATTTGACCAAATGAGCAAAATGATGAAAATGATGCAAGGTCCGGGCGGAAAAAACATGATGAAGATGATGAGTGGAATGAGATAAGATATTCTATAGGCGCGTTTATTCGCGCCTTTTTTTATAAACAACAACACACAAATACAAATGGAATTATTAGACGGAAAAAAAGTATCAGCAGACATAAAAGCAGAAATTACTGCCGAAGTAAATCAAATGAAAGCCAAAGGAGAAAAAGTCCCTCATCTTGCTGCTGTAATTGTGGGAAATGATGGAGCCAGTTTAACCTATGTTGGTAGTAAAGTGAAAGCTTGTGAGTTGGTGGGATTTGAATCGACTTTAGTGAAAATGCCAAGCACTACTTCGGAAACTGAGCTTTTGAAAAAAATAAAACAACTGAACGAAGACGATAACATTGACGGATTCATTGTACAGTTGCCGTTACCCGAACAGATTGATACCCAAAAAATCCTAATGGCCATTGATCCAAGCAAAGACGTTGATGGATTTCATCCCGAAAATTTCGGAAAAATGGCATTGGATATGACTACTTTTATTCCGGCAACACCGTTTGGAATCTTGGAATTATTAGAAAGATATAAAGTGGAAACCAAAGGGAAACACACCGTTGTTATTGGAAGAAGTCACATCGTTGGCCGACCAATGAGCATCTTGATGGGAAGAAAAGGATTTCCTGGAAATTCAACCGTTACTTTGACGCACAGTTACACCAAAAATATAGCGCAAATTACCACACAAGCCGATATCATTATCACTGCTTTGGGAGTTCCCAATTATCTAAAAGCCGAAATGGTCAAAGATGGTGCGGTTGTAATTGACGTTGGAATTACCAGAGTGGAAGATAAAACTGCCGAAAAAGGATACCGAATTACAGGTGATGTTGATTTTGACGCAGTTTCCAAAAAAGCGTCACACATAACGCCAGTTCCTGGTGGTGTTGGTCCAATGACGATTGCGATGCTGTTGAAAAATACTTTATTGGCAAGAGAACAAAGAAAGCATAAATAAAGAATAGTTATTCTCTAGGTTTATTGCTTCTAATTCTAACATTTCTATTAGCATTATCATTGAAATTACTTTTCGGCAAACTAGCTTCTTCTGTTTTGCTCGAAGGTTCAATTAGATGGTTCAATTGCGCCACTTCTTCATCGGTCAAATTTCTATAGCGACCCACATGAATGTCTAATGAAATATTGATAATACGAACTCTTTTTAAAGCAACAACATCATAATCCAAATACTCACACATTCTACGAATCTGGCGATTCAAGCCTTGCGTAAGTATAATTCTGAAAACATACTGACTGATTTGTTCCACTTTGCATTTGCGGGTTACCGTATCCAAAATGGGAATTCCGTTGCCCATTCTTTCTATAAATCGGTCGGTTATGGGACGATTAACCGTTACGATATATTCCTTTTCGTGATTGTTACGGGCACGTAAAATTTTATTGACAATATCGCCGTCATTCGTCATGAAAATCAAGCCTTCGCTGGCTTTATCCAATCTTCCGATAGGAAAAATTCGTTCAGGATAATTGATGTAATCTACAATATTATCTCTAACACTTTGATTTGTGGTGCACTCAATCCCAACAGGTTTGTAGAATGCTAAATAAATGGGTTTGGTAGTTTTTTCACGAACCAATTTTCCATCCACACGAACTTCATCACTTGGTGAAACTTTGGTTCCCATTTCTGGTACATTTCCATTGATGGTAATCCTACCTTCTTCCAAAAGTTTGTCCGCTTCACGACGGGAACAAAACCCCGATTCGGATAGAAATTTATTAATACGTGTTAGATTGTCTTCCATTTGGCAAAGTTAAATTTATTTATCCAATATAATTATAGAATTTTAACTTCCTATTTTATTGGTATATTTTGTAATTTGCACAAAATTATTTGATTGCTAACATTTTAAATCCATTGTCATGAAATTTCTTTTGCTTTTACTATCAGTAACTATTGCGACTTTTGGCTATGCGCAAAAGAGAAAAGGACAATTGCATCTTTCATCTTCGGATAATAAACATGTTTTATATGTTTCTTTTGGTTTGAATGTTACTCTAGATTCACAAAATTATACAGAGGAACTCAAAAATACTTCACCAGAATTTAAAACGCTCGCTGATGAATATGGATTTCAATTGAAAAACGGAATCTCGATTTCTGAAGAGAAATTGCTGGAAATGGAGGCGAATGCCATTAAATATTCAGGTTCAGCAGATGCTGTAAAAAAACTTCGGAATATATATAGCATAGGAATTGAAAATGCGACTAATAGTAAACTCTTAGAAATTGGAACTAAATTGGAACAATTAGACCTTGTTGAATATTGTGCATTATCATCACTAAAACCAATACAACCACCATCGGATATTCCGCCAACGACTCCCAACTTTCTAGCCAATCAAACTTATATTCAATCAAATCCTGGAGTTAATATGCAGTATGCTTGGGATTTGGGTTTGAATGCACAAGGAATTCGATTAAGAGATGTGGAATATGGATTTAATAAAAGCCACGAAGAATTTGTGGATATTAATGCAAATCTGGCTCCCGGAATGAATGTTTCTACAGATGCAACGCAATCTTATACCGAACATGGAACAGGTGTTTTTGGTATTTTATATGCGCATAATGGAACTTACGGGGTTACGGGTCTTGCCTTTGGTGCTCAGGAATTATTGCTTTTCCCCGAATGGCAACAAGATAATTATGACAGAATAAATGCGGTGACACAATCTATTGTAAATTCTACAGCTGGAGATGTTATTGTATATGAAATGCAAGAGTATGGTCCTAATAATAACTATGTACCTGCCGAGTATGATCAGGTAGTTTGGGATTTAACAAAAGCGGCAACCGATTCAGGAATTGCTATTGTTGCGGCTGCCGGAAATGGAAATGTAGATATGGATTCACCAGCTATGGCTAGTTATATGGCTAGAGGAAATAGTGGTGCCATAATAGTTGGAGCAGGAACTGCAAATACAAACCACACTAGAATTAATTATAGTTGTTATGGAACCCGAGTTGATTTGCAAGCTTGGGGTGAAAATGTACAAAGTACTGGGAAAATTGCCTCTTTAAATCCAATTTTAATTGGTAACGATTTCAATCAAAGCTATCAAACATTTGCTGGAACAAGTTCGGCAACACCAATTGTTGCTTCGTGTGCAGCGGTTTTACAATCATATCGTCATACTTTGGCTGGGGATTATCTATCCTGTCCTGATTTGAGAAGAATAATGAGAGAATCTGGGATTGCTCAAGGAACCAGTGTAAGCGGAAGTATTGGACCAATTCCGAACATGCAAGCTGCAGTTCAACAAGTTTATGATGAGTTTCAGTTGGGATTAAATAATACTAACGCGTTGTATTTTCACGTTTTTCCTAATCCTGTTTCGAATCAATTAACGATAATGACAAATGATTTTGTTTCTGATAAATCGGTTGTTGAGATTGTGAATAGCTTGGGACAAGTTGTTTTAACTACTCATTTATCAGCAGCTAAAACCGTTGATATTTCTCAACTTTCAAGCGGATTTTATTTCGTCAAAATCTCTGAAAATAATTTATCGTACACCCAAAAAATAATCAAGAATTAGATTTTATTACTGTTCAATAAAATCAACAAGGGATTGATACAGCGCATCATCATGCATGCTGTGTCCTAATCCATGGGTTTCAATAAAAATAGCATTCTTCAAGGTTTTAGCAATTTTTCTGCTTTCATCAATAAAGACAACATCGTCCAAAGTATCATGTGCTATTAATGTCTTTAGCGTCAAATTTTCAGAAAAAAGATGTGCCGAAAAATCATCAATCTGAATATTAAATTTTACAACCGATTGATTTTCTAAAAAAGCAGCTACTTTTTTATTCAGACTTAGCATCGTAACATAGTTGCTAACGATAATTTTCATTTCGGATGGCGAACCCAATAAAACCAATTTTTCAATAGTGGGTTGGGAATATTTATGCAAGCTATAAATACTTACTGCGCCACCAATGGAATGACTGATTACCGTTTTGGGATTGTATTTTTTGGAAACAAAATGGATAAACTCGGCATATTTAGGCACATTAAATTCAACGCCATTACTCAAACCGTGTGCTGGTCCATCCAGCGCAATAATAGTACTTCCAGTTTTCTTTAAATGATGCAGGAATTTTTCCCAACGAGATGCATTGCTTTCCCATCCATGAACTAGTAGGATGCGGTTTTCATTTCCTTCCCAAGTATAGGTTTGGATGGAGTGTTCCCCAAATTGTAAAGTCTCCAATTTTGCATTTTGAAGTATTTTTGGAAGTTCTTCTTTCTTTAACTTTCCTTTTCTTGGCTCACTAAACAATTCATAAGCCAATGTATTTGCTTTATCGGGTTTGACAAAACTAAGAATGTTGATATAAAAACCAACGGATTTTGTAAGCAGAAAATATTTAATTTTTTTCATAAAAAAATCCCGAATAAATCGGGATTAAGATATTACATTTTAGCAAATAACTTTTGCATTTTTTCTCTTTCTTCTTCTGCCAATGCAGCATCGACTAATATTCTACCAGAGTGTTCATCGGTGATGATTTTCTTTCTTGCAGCAATTTCAACTTGAGATTGTGGTGGAATAGTGAAAAATGAACCAGCAGATGCGCCACGCTCAATAGATACAACTGCCAAACCATTACGAACACTTGAACGTATTCTTTTGTAGGCAGCCAATAATCTTTCTTCAATTTGACCTTGGTATTCAGCAGATTTCTCCAACAAGAAAGACTCTTCTTTTTGAGTTTCCTGCATGATGTCGTTTAGTTCTGCTTTTTTATGTTTTAAATGCGATGTCTTTTGGTCTAATTTTTCTTTAGAACTAGCAACCACTTCTTTTTTGTGCTCAATAGACGCTTTCATTTCTTTAATTTGCTTTTCGGCCAATTGAATTTCAAGTTCTTGAAACTCAACTTCTTTTGTTAAAGAGTTGAATTCTCTATTGTTACGAACATTTTTTTGTTGTTCTGAATATCTTTTTATAGCAGCTTGGTGATCATCAATTGCATTCTTTTTGGTTTTGATAAGCTCTTCAATGTTAACCAAATCCGATTTTAATTTTTCTAAACGAGTGCTCAAACCAGCAACTTCATCTTCCAAATCATCAACTTCAAGAGGCAATTCTCCTCTCACATTTCTGATTTCATCAATTCTTGTATCTATGATTTGAAGATCATAAATAGCTCTTAATTTGTCTTCAACACTTAGTTCTTTTGTAGTCGCCATATTTTATAAGTACTTAACAGGATTTGTATTTTCTTCCGAAAAATTGACTGCAAAATTAGGGATTTTTTTCTTAAGAAAATCAACAATATAATTTTTTGTAAATCTTTCACTTTCAAAGTGGCCAATGTCTGCTAAAAGCAACTGATTTTCAGCTTCGTAGAAATTGTGATACTTCAAATCGGAGGTTAAAAAAACATCAGCATTTGCCTGAATAGCGTTTTTAATAGCAAAACTTCCCGAACCACCAAGAACAGCAATCTTCTGAATAGGTTTTCCAAGTAAAGCACTATGCCGAATGCCGCCGCATTGCATTTTGGTTTTTACAAATGCTAAAAAGTCGGTTTCACTCATCGGTTTTTCCAATTCGCCAATCATTCCCAAACCAATATTTTGATGCGTATTTTGCAAATCGTAAATTTCATAAGCTACTTCTTCATACACATGATTGGTAAACAGTGCTTTCAACATTTTGGATTGTAAATGTTTTTCAAAAATGACTTCGATTTTTATTTCATTTGTTTCGGTAAGTTCTCCTTTGTTGCCAACAGTTGGATTACTATTTTCATTTCCTTGATATGTTGAAAATCCATCTGAATTGAAACTGCAATTGTCATAATTTCCAATAGTTCCAGCGCCAACATCGAATAATGCTTTTCGTAGTTTTTCTGCATTTTCGGGAACAGTATACGTCACCAGTTTTTGAATAAAATTTTGTTTAGGAACTAAAATTTTAGTGTTTATCAAACCCAAAGCATCAGAGAAAATTTTATTAACACCATCTTTATGGTTATCCAATGCCGTATGAACCGCATAAATAGCAATGTCGTTTTTGATGGCTTTTAAAACTGAACGTTCCACATAATTTTTTCCGGTGATTTTCTTTAAACCTGAGAAAATAATAGGATGGAAGCACACAACCAAATTGCATTTTTTTGCAATGGCTTCGTCAATGACATTTTCTAAAGCATCGTGACAAACTAGAATTCCCGTAGCATCATTTTCCTGATTCCCGACAAGCAAACCAACGTTGTCAAAGTCTTCAGCGTAAGCCAAAGGTGCCATTTTTTCCAGGATTGAGAGTATTTCTTTTATTTTCATTTATGCTGAATTTATTTCAGTATCTGTTTTTAGCCGAAATTTACAAATCAAGTCGCCCATTCGTTGATGTATTCTTTTATAGTCCAAACACCTTCTATCTTTTCGAGCAATAAAAAACTACCGTTATTATGTTCGATGTTTCTGTAAAAAGCAACTTTTATGATGCAATATTTTTCTGCAAAATAAATAGGTTTGCTCACTATCAACAACCTTTGATTATTCAGATTGAATCGGTCGGAAACCACTTTGTATTCCTCAAAAGATAGACAATCATTGACTTTCTTTTTTAAGTATTGATTTTCGGTACTAAAAATTAGATTGTATTCTTTCGACCAATCTTCTTCTGCTAAATTACCGATTTGTTTTTTTATTAAGTCAGCATTTTTTTTAAGTAAGTCGCTTTTCGAAATCACCTCTAAAACTTCGGCATTATTGGGAGCTTTTTTGCAATAAAAACTAAGTAACTGCAACCTTCCTTTGGCAATGACTTTTTCGTTTTGATAATATTTTTTAAAAATAACTTTCAAAATAGCAGCATTGTCATCTGTCTGCGCAAATGCAGTTGCTGTAAAAATCGTAAAAAGGAGCAGTATTAAAATTTTCGTTTTCATTTTTGACAACAAATTCCCGAAATGGATATAGCAATTTCTTCTCCAAAGATAAAAATGTTTTCAGTTCAAACCCACATCAAAAATATTTTTCTTCCTATGAAATTAAAAGTGAGTTCCTGACAACCAAAATTTAAATACTTTTTCGGAAGAAATAAAAAATATTCGTGAATTGGTGGCAAAATAATTACTTTCGTTGTATGATTATTTTAAGGTATTTATTTTTCCCTTTCGCCATTCTTTATGGACTGGTCACTTTCATAAGAAATTTTCTTTATGATAATGGTGTATTAAAATCGTATTCCTTTGCCATTCCTGTTATTGCTGTTGGGAATTTGAATGTTGGTGGTACGGGAAAAACGCCTCAAATAGAATATTTAATTCGGTTGCTATCCTCAAATTATAAAGTTGCTACGTTAAGTAGAGGTTATAAAAGAAAATCCCAAGGTTTTGTTTTGGCAAATGCCAATTCCAATGCCGAAATTCTTGGCGATGAGCCGTTTCAATTCTTTAAAAAATTCCCACAAATACAAGTAGCTGTTGACGCCAATAGAAAAAAT
>Ga0208882_1000752_pt1 | contig 13766 bp, 9 predicted proteins | sample LakWasMet14_LOW5_2_FD_183862 | JGI IMG/M metagenome (GOLD analysis project Ga0208882, IMG submission 183862) | Freshwater sediment methanotrophic microbial communities from Lake Washington under simulated oxygen tension - Sediment Metagenome... | ecosystem: Environmental > Aquatic > Freshwater >...
GCGCCTTAATGAGTAACCTAATTAACATTTTTAATCCATGCATACTCGTTGTAACAGGATCTAGCAATGACCAATAGTTTAATCTCAAAAATCACCGGACAGAATGACGTCGATCCAGCAGAAACCAGGGAGTGGATTGAAGCGCTCCAAGCCGTGTTGGAGCACGATGGCAGTGAGCGTGTACACTTTCTGATTGAACAGTTGGTTGCAGTAACCCGGAGTGCGGGATTCGACATCCCTTTTAGCGCCAACACCGCTTATATCAATACTATTCCTGTTGCGCAACAGGCCCAGTTTCCCGGCGACGTTACTTTAGAACACAATATTCGCGCTTATGTGCGCTGGAACGCCATGATGATGGTGTTAAGGGCGAATAAGCACACTAATGTCGGCGGGCATATTGCCAGTTTTGCTTCGGCGGCAACTTTGTATGATGTCGGATTTAACCATTTCTGGCGTGCGCCTTCGGATCAACATGACGGCGATTTGATTTATACTCAAGGTCACTTAACGCCGGGCGATTATGCCCGCGCGTTTTTGATGGGACGATTAACGCTGGAACAGATGGATAACTTCCGCCAGGAAGTGAACGGCAACGGCTTATCGTCTTATCCTCATCCCTGGTTGATGCCGGATTTCTGGCAATTCCCGACGGTTTCCATGGGGCTTGGGCCGATTATGGCTATTTATCAGGCTCGTTTTATGCGCTACCTACAGGATCGCGGTTTTGCCGACACTTCGAATCGTAAGGTTTGGAGTTTTCTGGGAGATGGTGAAACTGATGAACCCGAATCTTTGGGCGCCATCGGCATGGCCGGGCGTGAAAAGCTGGATAATCTGATTTTTGTTATCAACTGCAATCTGCAACGCCTGGATGGACCGGTGCGCGGTAACGGCAAGATCATTCAGGAACTGGAAAGCGAGTTTCGCGGCGCCGGTTGGAATGTGATCAAGCTGGTTTGGGGGCAGCGCTGGGATGCGTTGCTGGCTCGTGATAAAGACGGGCTGTTGGTGGCTCGGATGATGTCCTGCGTCGACGGCGATTACCAAACCTTTAAGGCCAAAGACGGCGCTTATGTGCGCGAACATTTCTTTAATACACCCGAACTGAAAGCGATGGTTGCCGATTGGTCCGATCGCGATATCTGGGAGCTTAACCGCGGCGGGCATGATGCGGTTAAAGTATTTGCCGCTTTCCATGCCGCAGTGCATCATCAAGGGCAACCTACCGTCATTCTGGCTAAAACCATCAAAGGATACGGCATGGGCGAATCAGGCGAAGCCCAAAATATCTCTCATCAACAGAAGAAAATGAGCGCCATTTCGTTAACCAACTTCCGGGATCGTTATGGCTTGCCGGTAACGGATGAGCAATTGCAAGACTTGCCTTACCTCAGCTTTCCGGAAGGCTCAAAAGAACAGGCCTATATGCAGCAGCGCCGCAGTGAGTTGGGCGGTCCTTTGCCCGCCAGAAGGGCAAAATCTTATGCTTTGGACGTTCCGGTATTGAGCGACTTCAAATCATTGCTCGAAGCCAGCGGCGAAGGCCGCGAAATTTCCACCACCATGGCTTTCGTGCGGCTGCTTAATATCCTGATCAAAGATAAAAACATCGGCAAACGCATTGTGCCGATCGTTCCCGACGAATCAAGAACCTTCGGCATGGAAGGCATGTTCCGGCAACTGGGCATCTGGTCTCAGGTTGGGCAGTTGTATACCCCGCAAGATGCCGATCAGCTGATGTTCTACAAAGAAGACAAGCACGGTCAGGTGTTGCAGGAAGGCATCAATGAGGCGGGCGGCTTGTGCGACTGGATCGCGGCGGGCACCTCGTATTCAACCCACAACGTGCCGATGATTCCGTTTTTTATTTACTACTCGATGTTCGGTTTCCAGCGGGTAGGCGATTTAATCTGGGCTGCTGCCGATCAACGCACCCGAGGCTTTTTAATGGGCGGCACCGCAGGCAGAACCACGCTGAACGGCGAAGGTCTGCAACATGAAGACGGACACAGCCACTTGATGTCGGCAACTGTTCCTAATTGTGTTTCCTACGATCCGACTTATGCCTATGAACTGGCCGTGATCATTCAGGACGGTTTGCGGCGCATGTATGTCGAACAGGAAGATGTTTTCTATTACATCACCGTGATGAACGAAAATTATGCGCATCCGGCAATGCCTAAAGGCGCGGAACTGGACATCCTGAAAGGTATGTACAGCTTCAAAAAAGGCGCAAACGCCGCGCCTGTTCCCGACAGTCCTGCGGCATACACTCCATCCCTGGAGATAAAGAAAGCGCCTCGCGTGCAGTTATTGGGCTCGGGAACCATTTTCCGTGAAGTCGAAGCGGCGGCCGAGTTGCTGAGCAACGACTGGGGCGTGGAAGCCGATTTATGGAGCTGCACCAGCTTTACCGAGCTGGCCAGAAACGGTCAATTCTGCGAGCGCTGGAATCGTTTGCATCCGACCGAAACAGCCAAGCAATCCCATGTTGCACATTGTCTTGCCGATGCACAAGGCCCGGTGATTGCCGCCAGCGATTATACTCGCGCCTTCGCAGAACAGATCCGTGCTTATATTTCCGCTCCTTATACGGTATTGGGTACCGATGGTTTCGGCCGTTCCGATACGCGCGAAAATCTACGCCGGTTTTTTGAGGTAGATCGCTACCATGTCACGATTGCAGCGCTAAAAAGTCTGGCAGACTTAGGGCAGTTCGATGCAGCCAAAGTGGATGTGGCAATTGCCAAATACGGCGTTAATCCTGAAGCAGCAGCTCCCTGGCTAATCTAACGGAAGGAAAAAATACATGGCTTCTTTGATTGAAATTAAGGTTCCCGATGTCGGCAATGTCGCAGATATCGATGTAGTAGACGTATTGGTTAAACCGGGCGACGAGGTAAAGCTGGAGCAAACTCTGGCTGTACTTGAGACCGACAAGGCGAGCATGGATCTACCGGCCAGTGCGGCGGGCAAGGTACAGGAGGTATTTATCAAACCCGGCGATAAAGTCTCTGAAGGAACGCTGATTGCGACGGTATTGCCGGGCGCTGAAGAGGGTGGAGCAGCGAAGCAGGAAGAAGCACCGGCACAGCAAGCTCCGGTACAGCAAGAAGTTGCGACTGCACCGGTGGAAAAAGCTCCTGAACCGGCCAGTCAACCCCCAGCTACTCAACCGGCCGTTGCTGCGCCTGCACCATTGCCGGCAACTTCAACTACTAGCGAACCCGGCAGAGCGGCTCATGCCACGCCGGCTGTCCGGCTGTTTGCCCGCGAACTGGGCGTTGATATACATAAAATAACAAACGGCAGCGGCCGCAAGGGACGTATCTTAAGAGACGACGTGAAAAACTTCGTCAAAAAAGTCATGACTGAAGGCGTCCCTCAAAGCGGCGCCGGAATCCCGGCAATGCCGAGCGTCGATTTTTCCCAATTCGGTGAAATAGAAGAGCAAAAACTCAGCAAAATAAAAAGGCTGACCGGCCAAAACTTGAGCCGAGTGTGGCTGAATCTGCCGATGGTCACTTATCATGACGAAGTTGATATTACTGAAATGGAAGCGTTCCGTAATGCACTGAATGCCGAAAAATCCAAGGATGATGTCAAAATCACCGGTCTGATGTTTATCATCAAGGCGCTGGTTGCGGCCGTGGAGCAGTACCCGCAATTTAACGCGTCATTGTCCGCCGATGGCGAAAAACTGATATTGAAGAAATATCTTAATATCGGTATCGCGGTCGATACGCCCAATGGTTTAGTGGTGCCGGTGCTGCGCAATGTTAAGCACAAAGGCGTCAACGAATTATCTGCCGAACTGGCTGAAATAAGTAACAGAGCCCGTCTGGGCAAGTTAATGCCTGCTGAAATGCAAGGCGGATGCCTCACTATTTCCAGTCTCGGCGGTATCGGCGGCACGGCGTTTACGCCTATCGTCAACGCTCCGGAAGTGGCTATCCTTGGCGTTACCCGAGCCAAAATGCAGCCGGTATGGGATGGCAAGGAGTTTGTGCCGCGCCTGATGTTGCCGCTCGATTTGACCTACGATCATCGGGTTATTGACGGTGCCGAGGGCGCCCGGTTCATGGCCGCCATTAAACAGTATTTGGGCGATATTCGCCGCTTGTTACTTTAATCAGGAGCATAATATGGATGCTAATCCAGCGATTAACGAGTCTGTGACACACGCAGAAGTTCTGGTATTGGGCGGCGGCCCCGGCGGATATACTGCGGCGTTTCGCGCTGCCGATTTGGGCAAGCAAGTGGTATTGATTGAGCGCTATCCTGCTCTCGGCGGGGTGTGCCTTAATGTCGGCTGCATTCCGTCCAAGGCTCTGCTGCATGTCGCACAACTTATTCATGAAGTCGATGAGTTCGAACAACACGGCCTCAATTACGGCAAGCCGTCTTTTGATCTGGATAAAATCCGCGCCTGGAAAGAAAGTGTTACTAATACGCTGGTTGATGGGCTTGCCCGTTTGGTAAAACAGCGCAAAATAACCTTAATTCAGGGTACGGGCCGATTCACTTCGGACCATATGGTCGAGGTGACCACTGCAACGGGCACCCAAAACGTCAGCTTTGACCAAGCGATTATTGCCGCCGGATCGCATGCTACCGAAATCCCGGTGTTTCCAAATGATGATCCGCGTTTATGGGATTCGACAGATGCGCTGGCATTAAAAGAAATTCCTAAAAAACTGCTGATCGTCGGTGGCGGCATCATCGGTTTGGAAATGGCGACGGTCTATCATGCGCTCGGCTCAGAAATCAGCGTAGTCGAGTTGATGGATCAAATTATTCCCGGCTGCGATAACGATTTGGTGACTCCGTTGTTTCGACGCATCAAAAAGCAATACAAAAATATCTGGCTGCAAACGAAAGTGACTTCAATCGAAAAAGACCAGGACGGCCTGAAAGTTTCCTTTGACCGTGCCGACTCCCAGCCGGCTGACGGCATACACGCCATCCCTGGCGATAAAGGTAAAGGCGCGCCGGAATCAGAGTTATTCGATGCCGTCCTGGTTGCCGTAGGGCGTAAGCCTAACGGCAAGTTGATCGGCGCCGATCTGGCAGGCGTTAATGTCGATGAACTCGGTTTTATTGCGGTCGATAAGCAGCAGCGCACCAATGTGCCGCATATCTTTGCTATTGGCGATATAGCCGGAAACCCTATGCTGGCGCACAAAGCTTCCCATGAAGGCAAAGTCGCCGCCGAAGTTGCATCAGGTTTAAAAGCGGGCTTTGACGCTTTAACCATTCCGGCTGTTGCCTATACCGATCCGGAAGTAGCCTGGATGGGGCTGACTGAGAACCAGGCTAAACAGCAAGGCGTAGAGTATGACAAAGCCTCTTTCCCTTGGGCGGCCAGCGGACGCTCATTAAGTCTGGGGCGCAAGGAAGGTTTGACCAAAATACTCTGTGAAAAGGAAACCGGCAGGATTCTTGGTGCCGGCATGGTAGGTTCCAATGCCGGAGAATTGATTGCCGAAGCAGTACTGGCTCTGGAAATGGGCGCCGATGCCGAAGATATCGGTTTGACTGTTCACCCGCATCCTAGTTTATCGGAGACCTTCGCCTTCGCAGCTGAGATGATCACCGGATCAATCACTGACCTTTACATTAAAAAATAAGGCTTAAATTATTAATCTCAGTTCTTACCTGCATTCATGTAGGTAAGATCATGTTTTAAATATCGAATATATAGACGGATTAAAGGTCGAGCTAAGGCTTAATTTCAGCGGCCTTTAAATTAAATAATTTCTTATTGATTTTAGAACCTGTGTAGAATATTTATCGAATTTGTATTCCTGATTAATTCTGAAAAAGCATTGCCTTTGCTACTGAAGTTAAGAACACTGTATTTTAATATGGCTCCTTATTTATATGGCTGTAAGTAAAGGGCGTGAGCAGAAGTTAGTTTACAGTGCGAGTCTCATAAATTTTTTGATCTTCAATCCAACATTATTTTTCTCAGTCCAGCGGAATAACCGAGCACCTAAATGAAAACCAAGATAGTTACTATCATTGCCCTTGCTTTACTTGTCTTCCTTAATTTCAGTATTTGGAGTTATGTGAACAACCCTTTGCAATTGCAACCTTGGACCAAAACCACGATGGGCGTCACTTTCGACCCCATGAGAAAGCAGGACACGCAAACCAGCAATACTTTTCCCAGCGAAGCCGATATTGACCATGACTTGAGCTTGCTTGAGAATAAGGTTCACGCTGTTCGTACCTACAGTGTGCTTAAAGGGCTGGATAAAATCCCCGAGCTGGCTGCCAAGCACAATTTGAATACGACTGTAGGCGCCTGGATTGACGGCAATCTTGAAAAGAACCGGCAAGAAATAGAGACTTTAATCAATGTCAGCAAGCAGAATAATCCCAACATCGTCCGTGTTATGGTCGGTAACGAGGTTTTGCTCCGTGATGATATTCCTGCGGAACAGTTGATCGAATATATCCGCGAAGTCAAACGAAACACATGGCGGCCGGTCAGTACATCTGAAACGTGGGATATCTGGATTAAACATCCTGAATTAGTTGCCGAAGTCGATTTTATCGCCGTTCATATTCTGCCTTACTGGGAAGGCATTGCTGCGGAAGATGCGGTTGACTATGTTTTCGACCGTTATCATGCCGTGCAAGAAGCTTATCCTAACAAACCTATCGTTATTACCGAGGTCGGCTGGCCTTCGGATGGTCAACCTTTTAAACATGCGACGGCCTCGATATCCAATCAGGCAAAGTTCCTGCGCGAATTTCTTAACCGTGCCGATGCTGAAAAAGTCACGTACTATATCGTAGAGGCGTTTGACCAGCCTTGGAAAATGTCTTTGGAAGGCTCGGCAGGCGCCTATTGGGGCATTTTTAATGCGGACAGGCAACCCAAATATCCGATGGACAGCGATGTTATTACCATGCCCAACTGGGAGAATTGGGCTGTCGGCGCGGCTATTTTCAGTGTTGTGTTAATGGCTTTGTTTTTATTTACCCGCAGCAGTATGAAATTGCCGGGATTGTTGTTTTTCGGCCTGATTGCGAACCTTGCAGCATCAACGATTTTCTGGTCCGCGTCGATAGGCGCCCAGCAATACCAAACCAAAATTACCATGGTGTTTTGGGGCATCCTGATATTGATGCAGGTTTTGGCGGCAGTCATTTTGTTGATCGAAAGTCTGGAAATAGCTGAAGTTATCTGGCACAGAAAAACGGCCAGGACTTTCCAGCCGCTGACGCCATCCCCGGACTTTAAATATCCGAAAGTCTCTCTGCATTTGCCGATCCATAATGAGCCGCCGGAAATGGTGCGGATGACGCTGGAAGCTCTGGATAAAGTCGATTATCCCAATCTGGAAGTGCTGGTGATGGACAACAACACCAAAGATCCTGCGGTTTGGGAGCCGGTGAAAGCCGACTGTGAACGGTTAGGGCCAAAGTTCAGGTTCTTCCATTTGGAAAACTGGCCGGGCTTTAAAGCGGGTGCGATCAATCATGCACTGGATCAAACGGCTCCTGATGCCGAGATTATCGCTGTTATCGATAGTGATTACATCCTGTCGCCTGATTGGCTGAACTGCATGGTGCCTTATTTTGATAATGAGAATGTCGGTTTTATACAATCGCCTCAGGATTATCGCGACCGTGATCAAAGCACCTTTAAATCATTCTGTTACTGGGAATATGCCGGCTTTTTCAATATCGGCATGGTGCAACGGAATGAATACAACGCCATTATCCAGCATGGCACGATGACGATGATCAGGAAGTCCGCTTTGCTGGAAGTGGGCAAATGGTCTGAATGGTGTATCTGTGAAGACAGCGAGTTAGGCTTGCGCCTGTACGAAGCAGGCTATGATTCGGTTTACGTCAAAGATTCGTTTGGTAAAGGCGTTATGCCAGACACCATGTCCGGCTATATGACTCAGCGCTATCGTTGGGTTTATGGCGCGATGCAGATTATCAAGGCGCATTGGCGTAACTTTTTGCCTTCTAAAAACCCTAAACTGACGCCCGCCCAGAAGTATTATTTTATTGCCGGATGGTTGCCGTGGATGTCAGATGCGTTGGCATTGATATTTACTTGCACCAGCTTGGCGTTGACCGCCCTGATTCTGTACGATCCTTTACACAGCGAGCTACCGGCCAATGCCTTTTTGCTGCCGACGGTGGGTATCTTCAGCTTTAAAATTATCCGGGGCTTATGGTTGTACCAAGCGCGTGTTCCGTGCTCTATCTGGCAATCACTAGGTGCAGCGCTGTCAGGATTGGCGTTAACGCACACCGTAGCCAAAGGTACGCTGCAAGGTCTGTTTACATCGGGTAAACCGTTTATGCGGACTCCCAAGTTTGAACAACACGGCGCGTTATTAGCCGCCTTATTCACTATACGTCAGGAATTGTTTTTGCTGACATTGTTGAGTGTGGCGATTGGCATGATGGCTTCGCTGGAGCATTTTGATAATTTTAGCGGCAGACTGTGGATAGCTATTCTTTCAGTGCAGGCAGTTCCTTATGTTGCGGCCTTGTTGACGGCATTGATCAGCATTGCGCCGGATTATAAGTCCTATTCTGAAGTAGCTGCCGAAGAAACAGTTGTTAAACCAGCGTCTAAAAAGAAAAAAGCTTAATTTGTAACAATATCGATAAATCTTACCTGCATTCATGCAGCCAATACAGGTAAAGGGCGCCAAACAGGGGCGAAGCGTCAGCAAGTAAGCGTTTAAGGCGAAGCTTTCGCTCCTGTCATTTCTATCCAATTTCTATAAAAAACAGATTAGTCTTGCTGAAGAGTAGGGCTGGTAAGTTTTTACAGGACCTGCTATTCATGCCCGCATGTTTTTTATCTAGCTTAAACAACTCTCATCATTATGTAATGGATTGTTGATTCGTGTGCTGATCGGATTGGCCTGCATGCCAGCATAGGCGTCGGCGGCTAAGAAATCAGCGATTTCGACAATTGCGGTTTTCTTGTCCAGCCAGTGGTTGTAATCCTCGGGCGCAATAATAACCGGCATTCTGTCATGAATAAATGCCATTGTATTATTGGCATCGGTGGTAATGATGGCGCATGAATACACTGTTTCTTCGTCATTTTTCCAATGTTCCCAAATACCTCCAAAAGCGAACAATGAATTATCCGGTTTGTGAATATGGTAGGGTTGTTTGCCGGTTTTGGTGGTCTGCCACTCATAAAAACCGGTAGCTGGAATCAGACAACGCCTTTGTTGGTAAGCTTTTTTAAAGGACGGCTTTTCAGTCAGGGTTTCCGCTCTGGCATTGATTAAGTGATTGGCAATGGCGCGGTCTTTCGCCCATGATGGAATTAATCCCCAGTGCAGATTTACGGCCTTGTTGCTGCCGTCTTCCAGTTGCACGATAGCCAGGATTTTTTGTCCCGGCGGAATATTGTAGTCAGGATTTTGTGCAGGTAAACTCAGTAATCCGAAATGATCCATAATCTGTTGTTCGGTTGCGGTCAAATTATAACGCCCACACATATATGCACCTCGAACTGATAAGACTGGAAAAAATTTTTGCTCCTTCGATTCTAACAAAGATTGACGATCCTTTGCTTGCGCAATATCAAATCGAACTGTGGATGAAACGGGACGACTTGCTGCATCCTATTATTTCCGGCAATAAATGGCGAAAACTTAAATATATAATCGATCATGCCCTATCTTTAGGGGCGGATACTCTAATCAGCATGGGAGGCGCTTATTCCAACCATTTGCATGCTCTGGCTTATGCAGGTAAGGTGCTAGGATTAAAGACTATTGGTCTTGTTCGTGGTGAGCAACCGGAAACATTGACTCCGACTTTGCAGGATATGAAAAATTGGGGGATGGAGCTGGAATTTGTATCTCGCTCTGATTACAGGCTGCTTCGGCAATACAAAGAATGGCAGGCGCCGCATCAGTTCCCGGCTGATTTGCGGCATGCACACCGTCCCTGGCGATCGCCGCGGCAATACTGGATTCCGGAAGGCGGCGCACAGACATTGGCATTGAAAGGCGTGGCCGAGCTGGTTGACGAAATAGAAATCCAGTACGACACACTTTGTATCCCTTGTGGAACCGGGACGACTTTAGCGGGTATTATTGAAGCGGTTCCGCAGCAAGTATCAGTGCTGGGATTTGCTGCATTTAAAAACGCCGGTTACATAACGGCGGAAGTTGACGCCCTATTGTCACAATCTCGTAAAGACTGGCAGATAAACTTGGATTATCATTTTGGCGGTTTTGCCAAAACTAACGCGGAATTAAGCGCATTTATTGAAGACTTTGAAGTAAAAACTACAATTCCTCTTGATCCGGTTTATACCGGAAAAATGATGTACGCTATCTACGATTTAATTCAAAAGCATTATTTCAAGCCCGGGCAGCGTATTATTGCAGTGCATACCGGAGGCTTGCAGGGAAAAAGAGGCTTTGGTTGATGAACACACAAACATAATACCAATTGATTTTGAATCTGAGCACAACATGGACATAAACCAAACAGAAGAAATAATTGATCTTCAAAAACCGGAACTTTATATCAATCGCGAGTTGAGTCTGCTGGAGTTCAACAAGCGGGTTCTGGCGCAGGCAAAAAATGAAAGAGTGCCGTTGCTTGAGCGTCTGAATTATTTGTGCATCTCCTGCTCCAACCTTGATGAGTTTTTCGAGGTTCGTGTGGCCAGTGTGATTCAAATGGCGGTCATCGATCCAAAAGCCGTGGGCCCGGATGGGTTAACGCCTAATGAACAGCTGGAGTTGATCTCAGTCCATGCGCATCAATTGGTTGAGGAACAATATAAAGTTCTTAACGATATTTTGATTCCGAAACTGGCCACTGAGAATATCCATTTCATTCGCCGCAAGGAGTGGACCGAGGCGCAGCATAAATGGTTGGAAGCTTATTTTAACAATGAACTGTTGCCGATTTTAACGCCGGTAGGGCTGGATTCTGCGCATCCCTTTCCACGCATACTGAATAAGAGTTTAAATTTTATTATTTCGTTGACCGGAAAGGACGCTTTCGGCAGAAATAGCGGTCGGGCCATTTTGCAAGCGCCCAGAGCGCTGCCGCGCATTATTCAGTTGCCTGCCGAGGAAACGGGCAGCGGTCCGTCCGATTTTGTTTTCTTATCATCGATCATTCATGCATTTGTAGATCAGTTGTTTAATGGCATGAATGTTAAAGGCTGTTATCAATTCAGGGTCACCCGGAACAGTGACTTTTTCGTCGACGACGATGCCATTGATGATTTATTGCTTGCCGTGGAGGGCGAGCTGGCCATGCGTAATTACGGTGATGAAGTCCGTTTGGAAATTGACGCCAATTGCCCTGATGAAACCGTTGCGTTTTTGCTGGGCCGTTTTGAAATGACCCGTGACCGTTTATTTTTAGTTAACGGACCGGTCAATCTTAACAGGATTCAGGAAATTAATGATCTGATCGGCCGGCCGGACCTTAAATTCCCTTCTTTTAAACCCGTTGTTCCGCAACAATTGGAGCGCAGTAAAGACATTTTTGCAGCAATTAAGCGCCACGATATTTTGCTGCATCATCCGTTTGAGTCTTTTTCTCCAGTCGTTGAGTTTATTCGTCAGGCGGCAATTTCTCCGGAAGTGTTGGCTATCAAGCAAACGCTTTATCGTACCGGGGCCGATTCGCCAATTGTCGCTGCCTTAATCAAGGCGGCTAAAACCGGCAAGGTGGTGACGGTGGTTATCGAATTGAGAGCTCGATTCGATGAAAAAGCCAATATCGATTTGGCCGCCAAACTACAAGAAGCCGCCGTTCATGTAGTTTATGGTGTGGTAGGTTATAAAACGCATGCCAAAATGTGTTTGGTGTTGAGAAGGGAAGGGAAAGAATTGCGTAACTACGTGCATTTGGGTACCGGAAACTATCATCCGAAAACGGCGCAGCTTTATACCGATTATGGCCTTTTTTCCTGCGATAAAGAATTGGGCGAAGATGTGCGGAGAGTATTTGCCCAGCTGACCAGTTTGGGCAAGGTAACCAAGTTGAATAAGTTGCTGCAATCGCCGTTCACCTTGCATAGCGGTTTGATGGAAAAAATTGAACGGGAAATACGCCATGCCAAAAGCGGCAAACGGGCAAAAATAATCATTCAGGTGAATGCCGTTGTGGAAGAGCAATCTATCCAGGCTCTTTATCGCGCATCACAGGCCGGGGTTGAAGTTAAAATGATTGTCAGGGGCGTGTGCTGTCTAAAGCCCGGCGTTCCAGGCGTATCTGAAAATATAGAGGTGCGCTCCATTATCGGTCGATTTCTTGAGCATGCGCGGGTGTATGCGTTTGAGAATGGCGGTGACAGGGAAGTTTATGCGTCCAGTGCGGACTTAATGAATCGTAATATGTTTCGGCGTGTTGAAATTTGTTTTCCGATTGAAAACAAAAAATTGCAAAGCCGGATTTTGCAGGATCTGAATCTGTATTTAAAAGATAATACTCAAGCTTGGCTCTTGCAGTCGGACGGCACTTATCAACGGTTACGAAAGACCGAGGCTGAAGAGTCGATTCAAGCCCAGACTGTGCTTATGCACGAATTGCAAGGACTATGATGATACGGGAAATTGCCCAGCTAGGGGCCAAGGTCCTTAGACAAAAAGCCGAAGCCGTTGCGGATGTGCATGATGCTGAAATTCGGCAAATAATCGAAGCGATGCAAAGTACCTTGGCATCGACTTCTGGCGTTGGCATCGCTGCTCCCCAGATCAGCGAGTCAAAACAGATTATCATCATTGCATCGCGGCCTACGCCTCGTTATCCATCGGCACCATTGATGGAGCCGACAGTGATGATTAATCCTTGTTTCGAGGCGTTGTCGGAAACTCAGGAAAAGGGTTGGGAAGGTTGTTTAAGCATTCCGGGAATACGCGCCTTGGTGCCAAGATATCAGGAAATAATGGTTCGTTACACCGATCAACAGGGTGGCTTAGTGCAGTCAAAGTTAAGCGGGTTTGTAGCAAGAATCTTTCAACATGAAATCGATCATCTCATAGGCAAAACTTATCTGGACAGGGTTGAGAATAATGCGGATATTTTCTCGGAAAGTGAGTATGTTAAATTGATGGACAGTTTGTGTTAAGCGTTAATGCATTTATGATGTAAGAGTTTTAGCTGAATGGCGATAATTTGCATGATAAGTAACAACGCCTATTGTTTCAAACACTTGTGCGCTTTATTCTACAATGACTCGTGAATAGCGAAGTTCTTTTAGGGTAAGCGATGTTTAATGTGTTGTCGTTTCATACACACATCTGTTGTTAAAAACGCGCTTATGTTATGATTGGCGGTTTTAACTACCTGGATTATTATAAATGGCAAAAGAAGATCAAATTGAAATGGAAGGGAAGGTAATTGATACGCTTCCTAATACTATGTTTCGCGTCGAACTGGAAAATGGTCATATTGTGACTGCACATATCTCGGGAAAAATGCGTAAGCATTACATCCGCATTCTTACCGGCGACAGTGTCAAAGTTGAAATGACTCCTTACGATTTAACCAAAGGTCGTATCACATTCCGTATGCGTTAATCCTGTATCAACAGGATTAACGCAAGTTCCTTGAATAGCCGGTACGGCTCTGGTCGCCGTATTAAAAGTTGGCTTCGGGAACACTCGATGCCGCACTTTCGATAGCGAAGTTCAGCTCATTATCCTTCACGTAAATCCGTACATGCCCGCCGTGCGCCAATTCGCCAAACAGTAAGTCATTAGCCAGAGGCTTTTTGATTTTCT
>Ga0208882_1000755_pt1 | contig 13728 bp, 14 predicted proteins | sample LakWasMet14_LOW5_2_FD_183862 | JGI IMG/M metagenome (GOLD analysis project Ga0208882, IMG submission 183862) | Freshwater sediment methanotrophic microbial communities from Lake Washington under simulated oxygen tension - Sediment Metagenome... | ecosystem: Environmental > Aquatic > Freshwater >...
CCTTCACTTGGAGTCATTCTGTTATACATACATGCCATACCCAAACAGATTTCAGCATTAGCCGAAAAAGATCCTAAAGAGAGTGCCAATGTAGTTGCTACGACTGCGGTTTTTAATAATTTCATGTCAGGTAATCCTTGTTATAGTTATTTTTATTAGGTCTGTAACCCCTTAGATATTAAGGAAATTAATTGGTTACATGATTAATGTGAGCTTTGTCATAGCGCTTGTCAATATTAAATGGGTTAACTCGATTCCAGGCATTCAGCCAGGTGGGTACGCACCGCGTACCATTTTCAGACCGTGCCGCCATTAAATACCTAAAAGGTACGCGATGCGTATCCTACCCATGACTGTATGCATTCTTTTTTGTGTTTGTCACGCCAAGACTTATCGTATTTTGAAGTAAATTCAGGTGATAATGCCTCGCTATAAGACACTTGAGTTTTTATGCACTTTCAAATTAAGGAATAACGGTTATGAAATCCAGAGATAGACGGCGCGGGTTGGTGGTAGTCAATACCGGGTCGGGCAAGGGTAAATCTTCCAGCGCTTTGGGCATGGTGTTCCGCGCCGCAGGCTGGGATATGAAGGTGTGCGTTATTCAATACATCAAGGGGCAATGGCAGACCGGGGAACAAAAGGCCGCCGAACGGTTTGATAATATCGAATGGCATGCGTTGGGCGACGGCTTTACCTGGGACACTAAAAACCCCGAGCAGGATATTAAAACCAGCCGGGAAATTTGGGAATTCAGCAAGGCCAAGATTCTGTCTGAAGAATTCGATGTAGTGTTGCTGGATGAGATCAATTACTGCTGCGGTTATAACTGGATTTCCGGCCAGGAAATAGCCGACTTCATCCGCAATGAAAAACCGGCCTGGATGCATTTAATCCTGACCGGCCGCAATGCTGCACCCGAAGTGATAGAAGTGGCCGATACCGTAACCGAGATGACCAAAATAAAACACGCCTATGAGCAGGGGATCAAGGCCGAGCAGGGTATAGAATTTTAAGGTAAATGCGCAGTTTACCTGTAAAATGATGGGCAATTGTCACAATGAGGAGAAGAAAATGTCTGAAGCGCAAAAAATCATGATGGCTGTCGCAGCAGTTTTTGTCATCGGCTTTGTTATGGTCGGCTTAAGTAAAGAAGAGCAGCCTGTTGAACAAATTGAAGCCGCCGCAAAAATTAGAAATAATGTCGCCATGCAAACGATGGCCGGCGAAAAATGTCCACTGAAAATCAAGGAAGCAACCGGAGAGCAAGTCTTTTTCCCTTCTGAAGTAGCGGGTGATAAAGAAACTTATGTGACTTTGAAGTGGGTAGGCGAAAATACCGATAAAGGCGGATTCAAAAATGCATCATGCACGTTACACGCGTCGCTGGGTGGAATCTCTGAGCTGATTATTGATGATAAGGTCATCATAAAGAAAAAAATATAGGCTAAATTCCGGGTGAATCATCTGTTGTAGGCTATTGGATTGATTCACCGGGCGGATAGTTCGGCGTTTTTTATTGCGTAATTATCGGCACTTTTAATCCACCTGAGAAATTTATGTAAGTACCAGGCACTGCAAGACTTACGCCTTTTAACCTGGATTGATGTATAAGGCAAAATAACAAGAAAATTTATGACAAAAACAATGATTAAAGGAGTTTTAAAAACATGGAAAGAAGATCGGGGATTCGGTTTTATTAGCCCGGATAATGGTGGAAAAGATATTTTTATCCATATCTCGGCACTCAAGGGAACAAGCCGCCGTCCGATAACGGGCGATGTTATTCATTATCAGGTTGCCAAAGATAATCGAGGCAAGTACAAAGCGGTTAATGCACATATTGAAGGCGTGGCAATTCGGGAAGACAAAACTGCTGCCGTTTTTTTTCATGCCAATAAACGTATCCTGGCGATAGCGCTGGGTATACTGCTGGTGGCCGCTACGGTTGCTGCGGTTATTCAGTTGGCTTAATCGTTGCGAAAGAGTTTAGGAAGAGTGCGTCGTGTGTCGGCAATAGGCGCTTTAAGCAAATACCTATTGCCGAGGCACTTATTTTTGGTGCGCTTATAAACGATTGAATACGGCATGAGTTTATATTTTCTTGTTATCGGCGCCGTCTTGCTGAGTCTTATTTATTTTGCAGCCAGGGCTAATAAAGCCAGACAGCTTAAATACATCGAGCAGTATCATTTCCATAACGGCATACGCCGTAAATTATCCCAGAAGCATCCCCAATTAACCGAGCCGCAGCTTGATATGGTTTTTCAAGGCTTGAAAGATTATTTTCGCATTTGTCATCAGGCGAAAAAACGCATGGTGTCGATGCCGTCTCAAGTCATTGATGACGCTTGGCATGAGTTTATTCTTTCCACCCGTATTTATGAAAAGTTCTGTGTCAAGGCGATGGGGCGTTTTTTACATCATACCCCCGCCGAGGCTATGCCTACCCCGACTCTTGCGAAGACAGGCATTAAACGAACTTGGCGCTTGGCGTGCGCATTGGAGCAGATCAATCCTAAAAAACCGCTTCGTTTGCCGCTTATTTTTGCAATAGATGGTTTATTGAACATCAATAATGGCTTTATTTATCAGCTGGATTGTAAAAAAAATGGAGCGGAGGGTTGCTGCGCCAGTCATATAGGTTGTTCTTCGGGGTGCGGCGGTTCTGGGGATGCGTTTGATTCCGGGAGTTCGGATAGTTCCGGCTGCGGTAGCGATTGTGGAGGCGGCTGCGGCGGCGGTGACTGAACGGTGTTAGTCTATAGATTCATATTACATTAAGAGGTTGTTATGACCGATTCACAAAAATGGCTGGTCTTTGCTTTTATCGCAGGTTCGGCCTGGCTGATTTATCTGCTGGCACCGGTGTTAATGCCGTTTGCATTTGCTGCGATGCTGGCTTATTTAGGCGATCCGCTAACCGATAAGCTGGAAACTCATCGACTACTATCCAGAACCAAGGCCGTGCTGGTGGTTTTTTCTGTGATGACGCTGGTTTTTGTGCTGGTTTTACTGCTGCTGGTCCCTCTTCTGGAATACCAGGTCGAGCAGTTTGTCAGCAGTTTGCCTGCCTATGTCTCGTGGTTGAATGAGACTGTCATTCCCTGGACGCAGAGACGATTTCATCTGGGCATCAGGCCGATCAACCTGAACCAGATTATCAGTCTTGTTAAAAGCCATTGGGAGCAAGCGGGCGGCATCGCCGCGACGGTAATGAGCTCGGTTTCGCATTCCGGCGGAGTCATAGCCGAGTGGTTGATGAACCTGCTGTTGATTCCCGTGGTCACGTTTTATTTATTGCGCGATTGGGATGACCTGGTTGCCAAGGTTCATGACCTGTTGCCCCGCCGTATAGAGCCGACTGCCGCCAAACTTGCTTCCGAAGTTAATACCGTGCTGGCGGCTTTTGTGCGTGGGCAGCTTTATGTCATGCTGGCCCTGGGCTGCATTTACAGCATCGGCCTGTGGATGATCGGCCTCGATTTGGCTTTGCTGATAGGCATGTTGGCGGGGCTGGTCAGTTTTGTGCCTTATTTGGGATCAATTGTCGGCATTGTTATGGCTTGTGTAGCAGCGCTAGTTCAATTTCATGAGTTAATTCAGCTGGTGCCGGTCGCTATCGTTTTTATCATCGGGCAATCGCTGGAAGGCATGGTATTAACACCTATGTTGGTCGGCGATAAGATCGGTTTACACCCGGTTGCGGTCATGTTCGCGGTATTGGCAGGCGGCCAGTTATTCGGCTTTTTGGGCATTCTGCTGGCCTTGCCGATCGCTTCGGTCATTATGGTGCTACTGCGGCATGTGCATGAGCTATATCGATACAGCGATTTTTACGTACGGCAATGAGCCTGATGAAACTGTTCAGGTCTGTCGTTTTCGGGCTGTGCATGGCGGGTGGGTTAAGCGATGCGTCCTTGGCCGGCGATGAAAAGCGGGAAGCTGACTTTGCCGAAAGCATCAGCAATACGCTGACGGTGGGCAAGGCCGTGTGGCTGGAATCCGAAGGCAAAAAGTTTCTTGGCGTTTATACGGAAACAGTGAGAACCGGCGGCAAAGGCACGGTCATTATTCTCCATGATATCGGCGGGCATCCGAACCAACAGCAGCTGATTTACGGTCTAAGAGTGTTTTTTCCGGAGCACAACTGGGCAACGCTTTCTCTGCAAATGCCGCTTCGGGAAGCCGGCGTTGAGAAAGAAGAATATTATGCATTGTTTCCAGAGGCGGCGGCGCGGATTCAGGCCGGGATTAATTATGCCAAAAACAACGGTGCGGGAAATATTGTTGTCGTTGGTTATGGGCTCGGCGGGCTGATGGCGGCTTATGCTCTGAGTGAGCAGGCGATAGACATTAAAGCGCTGGCGGCCATTAGTTTACCGGTACCTGCTATAGAAGATAAAACCGCTCAAACCTTGGAATTGATCAGAAAAATCAAGATTCCGATGCTGGATATTTATGGCGCCTTGGATGTGCCGGATGTTACGGAAAGCGCCAGGGAACGACGCTTGGCCGGAAAAGATAATACCGGTTACCGGCAGGTTAAAATCAATGATGAAGGCCATGCTTATCTACATGACGATGGCTTGCTGGTTAAACGGATATACAGTTGGCTGGAGACTTCTGCCGCGCAATGATTTTGAGACGGACGGGGCCTGGATTTATCGCGCACCCATAGGGCAACGCTCAAAAGCATCGAGCTTGCGGCAGAGCAAGAGCCTCACAATAATGCGCGATTGTTATAATTCCGTTGGGCAATACGGGCCGGGTTGCCGAGCACCAGGCAGTGGTCCGGGACATCTTGAGTCACTACCGCGCCAACGCCAATGGCCGCGCCATCTCCCACAGTAACATGAGCGCAGATTCTGGAATGTGCGCCGATCCATACTCCTTTGCCAATTACTGGACCCATGGCCGTATTTTCGGCCGTTCCCACCTTGGCCTGCTGTTGAATGTTGCAGTGCGGCCCGATAATGCAATTTCTTACCTCGACTCCTCCGAAGTGATTAATGTAGAAACCGGGAGCAATCGTTGCGCTTTGGTCCAGGTTGATGCCGTAGGCGTTACGCGCCCATGCTGCCAGTATCCAGTACAGAGGATACAAGGGAAGGGTAAAGGGCCAGCTGAAGCAATGTTTACGAACACCGCTTAACCAGCGCCCAAAACGGTATATCACCAGCGCCTGAAGTCCATAGTTTATCCAAAGTGAGCGAAGTACATCTTTTAGACGAAGGGGTTCCGTAGACCGATGCACGCGCAGTACATCGGCACGAATATTCTCGAACATTAACTCTCCCGTTTGGTATCCATGTATTGCATGACATCCAAATCCTGGCGCATTCGCAACTCGGAATTATCAAAATTCCGCAACATCAAGCGCGGGAAATTACCTTGCATGACTACGCCTGCGGGGATGCTTTTACTCAGCACTGTGCCCGGTAATAGCGTAGCGCCGTCTCCGACGGTGATCGCGCCGAAAACCACACAATCCGGACCAATCCATACATTGCGACCAATCTCGGGGCGGCCCTTATCGATGTGGTTCATACCCACGGTAACTCGTGTGCCAATGACAGTTCCGGCGCCTGCTTTTCGGGCTCCGAAAATGATATTGCCTTGGTCGGAAAAAGAAACGCCGCCCTCAATTTCGCAGTCCTTGGAAATATCGCTTTGGGTGCTGAGCTTCATCAGTGTCAACTTCAGCAGCCCGGCAGGAATTGACAGGATGCGCCAGAGCCATTTGAGTTTGCCGCCGTTCTTATGCTTTAAATAGACCCAGTGAGTCAAGCGATGGACCACTATTATCCGCAGGCCCGGTGACGCTATCAGCAGCCATAAACATGACGCCGGATTCATGGCGCGATTCGGCCAGCGCCGTAGATGGGCAAGGTCGATATCTTTGCTTATCTTGACGCCTATTTGTTCATGAGCGCGCTGATTAAGCCCGGAAAGGGGATAGGCAGTAACGCCTGTACTCGCCGCCGGTTGAGTCATAGGGGTAACATCAACATCCTTGGCTAGCGGTTTCATCTTGTTGCCTGCTGGGCGGCGAGAGAGCCGGCGAAATTCAAAAAGGCGGCGGCAACCAGTTCTTGTCCGCGTTCGTTGAGATGTCCGCCATCATTGGTAAGCTCGGGGCAGAGTGCCTCGACCGTTTGCCCATTCACCTCTACCCGGCAATGTGCGCCGGTTGAATCGGCCTCAGCCTTGGCAAGATCAAACAGACGGCCCGTGGCAGCGTATCGCTCGCGCAGCAGGGTATTGAACTCTGCCCGTCTGAGATTATCGACAGATCCGCTAGGCTGCTTGCCTATGAGCTTTTTAGCCAAAGCCTTTGGGCCGGTTTGCACGGCCATCAAGGGCGCGGTAACGGCCACGAAGCGTGTTTCCGGATGACGCTCAGCCAATGAGTCCAGGTTGGAAATATATTTGTTTGCTAACTCCCGGGCATCGGTAGCGGCATTAAAATCGACATAGCACAGCTTCATCATGGCTATGTCGGCATTTTGGGCGGCGCCGGCATCAATGGCGGCGGCAAAGTCCTTTATCTTGGACAGCGGATCGCCGTTGTTGCCGATGGCAAAGTGGCTGATGCCCTGCGTGGCGGGTGCTGTCCGCTGCTCGTGAATATTGAAATTAACGCCATCCCTGACGGCTAGCCGTTCTATGCCGTTGAGGATATTTCTGCCCACAGATTGATGGCCGAAGACCACTCGCGTTTTTTCCAGTGCCTGCCATTCCGGTTTGTTGGTTTGCGTTGTCATCGTTGATGTCTCCTCGCGCTTGGATTGATTGCATCCCGGCAGCACCAGCATTGTCGCTGCAATTAACCACCAGCCACATACATTTGTATTTGTCATAGGCTTGTTCCCCCGTGTAGCGTTATTTAAGAGCTTGCTTTCAGCCAAGTGCGGGCGGTTTGGTCATCGGGCCAATCACTGTCTCCATCGGAATTCCCGGCCAATGGAGAGCGGCAGTGGTTTTACGCTTGGCTTGAATGTCATGGTAAATAAATTCCGCCTGGTCAAGACCAATGCCTAACTCCTCAGCCAGCTGAGAAGAGGGCTTGTTGTTGTTGTAGGCCAGTAACGCAATATCCATCTTGTCGTAGGGCAGGGCATAGTAAAACTCGTCCTGGCCCTGTGCCATGCTGTAGGTGTCGGTGGTGGGCTGAGCGTTGCAAATCTCTTCCGGCAGCCTCAGATGACGCGCCATCGCATAGACCTGCGTTTTATATAAATGCGCAATGGGTTTTACATCGGCCGAGCCATCGCCGTTTTTGACAAAAAAGCCTTGATCGTATTCCAGGCGGTTGGGCGTGCCGACCACGGCATAATGCAGACGGTCGGCATGAAAGTACTCCATATTTTTGCGTACCCGTTGCTTGAAATTGGTTGCCGCGACGATTTGCAGGTAATTCTTCGAGTCCAGCCGCTCCTCGAATAATTGCCCATCGGGCGATTGCACAACCAGTTTGAAATAGTTGAGCCCGCCTGTCTGCCCGCCGGCAATAATGATTTTGTTTTTCCATCCGGCGGTGTAGCTCGGAAAAACCGCGCGAATGGCATCGTCGCGCCACTGGTAGCAGCCCAATGCGTCCAATACCGGTGCGATATCGAATTCCTCGTAAGCGATGCCGAGCTGTTCCGCCACCATACGTCCGCGGATAGAGCTTTCGGATGCGGAGTCGCGTTCGGGTAACAGCAGGCCAAACACACGCTCATGCCCGACCGCGCGCACCGCCAATGCGGCGCAGACCGCACTGTCTATGCCGCCGGAAATAGCGATGACCAGCCCGCGGCGGTGTAAGTGGCTGCGTAATAACTCGCGCAAACGCTCGGCAATTTTTGCGCTTTCAGCCGCTTCGTCCAACTTGAGTGCGGCAGCAAGATTCATAGGCACGCTTCTCAGCGGACTATTAACATTTTTAGACATAGATAAATTCCTCAACAATCAATTATTCCAGGGTGGCCAGTAATGTGACGCACTGTTCCATAATCAGTTTGCGGGATAACTTGCCATTGATTGTGCGTGGCAGTTCGGGCAGCAATAAGACATGTTTAGGCACCATATAGTTTTCCAACCGTTCGTTACAAATATGTTTAATCTGTTGTACGCTCAGGTTTTCGCCTTCACGGGCAGCCACAAAAGCGCACACCGCCTCGCCCAGTATGGGGTCCGGAATGCCTGCCACCACGACCTCGTGTACAGCAGGAAGGCTGTAAATGGCGTTTTCAACCTCGGCAGGGCTGACTTTTTCTCCGCGGCTTTTGATGATTTCGTCGCTACGGGAGACAAAATAAAAGTCGCCATCCGCGTCCCGCCGGAACAGGTCTCCGCTTTTCAACATAAACTCGCCCGGTAGCAGGCCGGGCACCAACACTTCGGCAGTTTTTTCCGGCTGTTTCCAGTAGCCGCGCATCAGATGCGGCCCTCGCACATGCAAAGTGCCAACTTCGCCTGTCGCCACCTCTTTTCCGTTTTCATCCAGCAACAATAGTTCGGTGCCGGGTATGGCGCAGCCTACCGATTGCGGTTTGATTTCGGCTAGGGCGGGATTCAGATAGGCGCTGCGGATGCACTCGGTTTGGCCGTACATTTTGTACAGGCCGGCTTGGGGGAACATCCGGCGGATGCCGAGGATAAATTCCGCAGGCAGCATGGCGGCGGCATTGGTCAGCATGCGCACGCTGGGAAAGCGTAACGGTTGTTTGGCATCGTGCGCCAACATCATGGCGAAGATCGTGGGCACGCTGGCGAAGCTGGTTACCGCTTCGTCGTTCATGCGTTTGAATACCTGCATGGGATAAATAAACGAGCGCTCCAGCACCAAGGTCGCTCCGACGCGTACTGCGGAGAGCCATTGAAAAAGGCCGTAGCCGAAATTGAGCGGTAAAGCGGAAAATAACCGGTCGTTCCGAGACAAACCCAGATATTCAGTGATGCTGTCCAGCACAAACAATAGCGACTGGTGTGTATGCATCACACCTTTGGGAAAGCCGGTTGTGCCCGACGTATAGATCAGCGCGGCCAAATCCATGGTGATAGCTGACTGTGGCGGCAGGGTGGCCGGCATATCGGCCAATGCATCGTCCAGATTTTCAACGCCGTCCGGCAATACTTTGGATTTGGATGTGCATAATACCCGTAGCGCCGGCAGCTGCTCGGTTACCGGGCCGAACACTCGGATAAGGTGCTGCTCGCTCAGAAGTATCCCTGAGTCCGAATCACGCAGGATGAATGCCAGCTTGTCGGATTTGGTTTGGGCATTGATAAGGACAAAAACTCCGCCGGCCAACAGCACGCCATAGACTGACGCAGCGCATTGCCATGTGTTATCCATGAAAATGGCCACGCGATCGCCACGGCATACCCCGCTTGCCCGCAAAACATGGGCAAGCTTAAAAGCGTAGTCCGTCACCTCGCGATAGCTCATGCGCGCATCATCAACAACCAGGGCGATATGATCGGGATAACGCGCGGCAGTCGATAGCAAGATGTCTTGCAAGAGCCGGGGCACAACAGTCATCATTCTTCAGGCGGCAACCGCTTGGGCTTGTTTACGCTGAACGAAAGCAGCCAAATTATCGACGGAATCCAGATTGGCCGGCAGCATTTCGTTGTCGTCTACTTTGATGCCAAAGGTTTCTTCGATGAAAAGGATGATCTCCATCACGCCGGTAGAATCGATAATGCCTCCATCTAGGAAAGAGCTGCTGTCCTGTAAGACTGACTCATCTTCGGTGAAGAGGAGATTTTCCATAATGTAGTGGCGAATAATTTTCTTCATATTCATAGCTATAGCCTAGGGTTAGGTTAAAGAAAGGTTAGGATTAGTTGCTCCGTGAGCAAGTTGAGAAAAAATTCTCAATAAAAAAATAGTGGCATAACTGAGTAGAAAGAACGCCAACTAACGCCATGTTATCTTTGTAGGCAATTGAACTGCCGCTGCTCGCTTTCTTGAGCAAAAAACCGACTTTTTTAGCGTCGAAATAACCGTAGCGCCTGAGCTTTTCTTCGCTTAGCAGATCCTTCACATAGTCTGGAGGATCAGCGGAAAAAAAAGCCGGGATGTCCGGGGCTCGATACGGTTGTTTATGGCGCTCAAGAATCTGTCTGGGCAAATGATTTTTCATGGCTTGCTTGAACAGGTATTTCTCGTTGAGCGCGCGCATCTTCAGGCGTGGATTCAGACGATTGGCGAACTCAATTACCCTATGGTCCAAAAAGGGGAAACGCCCTTCTACTGAATTAGCCATCAGCATCCGGTCCCCTTGAGAACAGAGTAAATAATCGCCCAGCAGGGTTTTGGCTTCCAAGTATTGTGCGCGGTTGAACGAATGCCAGTTATCAAAAGCGGGCGGTAATTGTTCGGTCAGGCGATTAACGGCATTGTCACGCAACCTGGCATTGAGTTCCTGCGAGAAAAAGACTTTGCATTGGGACGTAGTGAACCAGCGGGTAAGATGGCTGAATCCCGGCTGATCGGGTTTGTCCAGACCGATGCGGTAGTAATTATTCAAGTAAGTTTTGGCTTGGGCACCGGAGGTTTCCAGATAAGGATACAGCGCTTTGAGTAGCAACGGCCGCCATTCGGATTGAGGGTGCCGAGCCCAGAATTGGCGAATCTTGGCTTCTTTGAATAGATCATAGCCGCCCAGCACTTCATCAGCGCCTTCGCCGGTCAGAACTACCTTATAACCCGAATCGCGCACCAAGCCGGACAGTTGTCGCATAGGCGAGGGCGCGGTGCGGAGAATAGCGGTTTCGGCATGAAAAATAGTGGCCGGAAAGTTTTCGGCAATATCGCTGTTTTGGCAGAGTATCCGGCTGTTTTCAACGCCAAGATGCTCGATCAACTGCTGTTGGAAAACCGATTCGTCGAGCAATTGCTCTTCAAAGCCGATAGAGAAGGTCTTGAGCGGCGCGTTTGAGTGGCGGCGGATCAGTGCTACCAAGGCAGAGGAGTCGAGCCCTCCTGAGAGATAGGCGCCGACCGGTACGTCCGCGCGCAAGCGAATGGCCGTGGCGTCGGCCAGGATGTCGTAGAGCTGATCGGTTAAATCGGCGTCCGAGCCCTGGTGATAGTCGCCTTGCTCGGGAAAGCGCCAGTCCCAATAAATCGACTCGCGCAAATCGCCGTTTTCCAATACCAGCATGTGTCCGGGCGATACTGCAAAAATATCTTCAAATAGCGTATTAGGGCTGCGCGCCGCCCAGAAAGTGAATATTTGATCCAATGCGGTCGGGGAGATGCATGGCGCTTCCGGTAGCTGGGGCAATAAGGCCTTGATTTCCGAAGAAAATAGCAGTCGATCACTTTGGCGCGTATAGAAAAGCGGCAAAATGCCGGCCCGATCACGCACTAACAGTAAGCGTTGCTTGTTACTGTCCCAGAGGGCGATGGCAAATTGGCCGTTCAGGTGTTGAACAAAATCATCGCCATATTGCTCGTAGGCATGGACGATGACCTCGGTATCACTGTGGGTGTGAAAGCTGTGGCCCTGTTTGATCAAGTCCTTGCGCAACTCGACATAGTTGAATATCTCGCCGTTGAATGTGACCCATACGGTCCGATCCTCGTTGTGCAGAGGCTGAGCGCCTCCGGTAAGATCGATGATGCTAAGACGCGTGTGCCCCAGACCAATACGTTGGTTGGGATCAAGGTAGACTCCGCTGTCATCCGGGCCTCGATGGTACAGGGCAGGCAACATGCTAAGCACATCCTTCTCGCTAATTTTGATCTGCGTCGAGAGAGCTGCAATACCATTAATTCCACACATATTTATTCCTTAGCATCACGTTAAGTTTAAATATTTTTCAAAGTCTCATATTGAAACTAACTGGCTGAGAATCATTCTAAGCAGAAAAAAATGAAAAAAACATAAGTGTAAATACTAGGAATGTTATTGATTCTATTTAGATAAATTTTTTATTATTCTTATTTGAATATTTTTCCTTTGAGTCTGGTATTGAAATCAACAACCTGAAAAATGATTCGAAGCAGAAAAAACATAAGCATGGACGCTAGGACTGTCGGGCTTAATAAAAGATTAATCTTTGCGTATTAGGACGATGCCTGCATTAAATACAAAAGCATCAGTACAAATCACCTTAAGATTGATGAAAGTAGGCTTTGAGAAGGTCTAAATCTGTTACAATGTTTAAATAACATAGATGTGCAAATCCGATGACGGCAAGCATCTTAGAGACGTTAGCTACCTTGATGTGGGTAAGGGAGCCTACACGAAACGTCGCAATTTATACGTGGTGCCGGAGCTGTCTGGCACAATGCATTAACACTATCATAACAAGTTGAAAACTAAGTGGATTTAAAACATATAAGAAATTTCTCCATTATCGCGCATATCGATCATGGTAAATCGACGCTTGCAGATCGTTTTATTCAAATTTGCGGCGGCTTAAGCGACCGGGAAATGTCCGCGCAAGTGCTTGATTCGATGGATATTGAGAAAGAGCGCGGCATCACGATTAAGGCGCAGAGCGTTACGCTGGACTATAAAGCGAAAGATGGCGAAACCTATCAGCTTAACTTTATTGATACCCCTGGGCACGTGGACTTTTCTTATGAAGTTTCCAGGTCATTAGCGGCTTGCGAAGGCGCGTTGCTGGTTGTCGATGCGGCCCAAGGCGTAGAAGCGCAAAGCGTCGCCAACTGCTATACGGCGATAGAACAGGGGCTGGAAGTGGTGCCGGTGCTGAACAAGATCGATTTGCCTTCTGCCGAGCCTGAGCGGGTGCAGGCTGAAATTGAAGAAGTGATCGGTATTCCGGCTGATGAGGCGCTGATGATCAGCGCTAAAACAGGCTTGGGCGTTGAGGGTGTGCTGGAGCAACTGGTGCTTAAGGTTCCGCCGCCTGAAGGTAAACCGGACGGCCCGTTACAGGCGTTGATTATCGATTCCTGGTTTGACAGCTATCTGGGCGTGGTGTCGCTGGTCAGGATTATGCACGGCAGTATCCGCAGAAAGCAAAAGATTACCATCATGTCTACCGGCAAGTCGTTTATCGCCGAAAAAGTCGGCGTTTTTACGCCTAAACGCCTGGAAAAGGACATTTTAAACACCGGCGAAGTGGGCTATGTCGTGGCCGGTATTAAAGACATTTTCGGCGCACCGGTCGGCGATACCATTACCTGGACGGATAACCCGGCAGCCGAGCAGCTCACCGGATTTCAAAAGGTGCAGCCGCGCGTTTTTGCCGGATTGTATCCGGTCAGTTCGGATCATTATGAGGACTTGCGCGAGGCGCTCAAAAAATTAAATCTCAATGACGCATCCTTGTATTTTGAGCCGGAAACATCGCAAGCTTTGGGCTTCGGTTTCCGTTGCGGTTTTCTCGGTATGCTGCACATGGAGATTGTGCAGGAGCGTTTGGAAAGGGAATATGATGTTGACCTGATCACGACAGCGCCTACCGTTATCTATGAAGTCATTACCCAAAACGATCAGGTTTTGATGATCGATAATCCGGCTAAACTGCCGGATACGGGAACCGTCAAGGAAATCAGGGAGCCTATTATCCGGGCTAATATCCTGGTTCCCGAGGCCTATTTGGGCGGCGTCATTACGCTGTGCATAGAAAAGCGCGGCGTGCAAAAAGACATGCAGTATGTCGGCAGACAGGTATCGCTGCATTATGAAATGCCGCTCAGCGAAGTGGTGCTGGATTTCTTCGATCGCTTAAAGTCGGTGAGCCGGGGCT
>Ga0208882_1000758_pt1 | contig 13693 bp, 9 predicted proteins | sample LakWasMet14_LOW5_2_FD_183862 | JGI IMG/M metagenome (GOLD analysis project Ga0208882, IMG submission 183862) | Freshwater sediment methanotrophic microbial communities from Lake Washington under simulated oxygen tension - Sediment Metagenome... | ecosystem: Environmental > Aquatic > Freshwater >...
ACTGTCGTCCTTAACCAGATTACCCGGTGCAATGTAGTCGTTGGGGATCCGAACAAAATACTGCCGGGCTGGGGGTTTTCGGTAGCTACACGCTAAATAGAGTTCGTATCACGCAGTTCTGTCGATAACCGCCCTTCCGCGCTAGGGGATGGTTTCCCCATCGGCAGTGCCGTCTATGAGGGGACCGCTACGCTTTAGAAGATAATACCATGCAATTCAGGCCAAATATGCTGATTGCCGACATGCAGACAGGGTATTCCAGCACCCAAGTCAGTTTATGCAAAAAGGTAGCCTCTAATAATTCAATTTGAAAAACGGGGTTTAGCATTTCAATTACTTACATTCGTGCATATAAAGAAAGCAATTGTTAGAGCTTACCTAAGGACTGCCATTCAAATCCACTTAAATCATATGTATTTCCCCTGACGGATAAGATCACATCGCCCATAAAACCATAGATAAAAAGAAATTCACTTGACACTCAAATAAGAATCATTATCATTAGCATCAAATAATACTTGATCCGGTTTTGATATGAAAAATAACTTGGTACGCGTAGCGATTCCCGTAAATACCTTAGCTTCACTCATTGAAAGCGGATGTATTCATGCCGTGGATTTTAAGTGCCTGGATATTGACTCGAAAAAAACGGTCTGGAAATTATTCTTATCCACTGTGAAATTAACAATAAATAACTCCGGACATCAGGAGAACTACCATGTCTGAAAAAGATCAGCAAGAGACAATATTAATGGCGATTGAACATTTGAAAAATCAGTATAAATCTGTGCAAAGCCCCTGTATTGCCCTGCTCATTTCCCGATATTACCGCTTACTTGTAAATTTCAATGTTACTAAAAGCCAACAGAAAAAGTATGCAAAGTACGCAAAGTATGCCAGGGCATGGATTACTTGCTATATAAACAACCCAAGGCATTCCCGAACAATGCAACACCAGCTTAATGATTTTATTCGACCTTCTGAATTCAAGCTATAAAGGAAAACAGTAAAAAATCCGGATAGCATCGCGATGCTTATCAAAGAGAAAAAGACTGATGATTTCTCATTTTGAAGATGCGGAACTTGTCTCGCAAATGATGCCTAATTCAACCTCATACCCAAGCCAGCCAACAAGCCCTTGTTGCTTGTATAGCCAGCCAACAACAAGCTATACATTACAAACAAGATTATTTATGAAAAATCACAAGAACAAGAATCGGCCGCTCATGATGGCTATTGCCGCATTACTGAACGCATCGCATACTGAGGGAGCAGAGATTGCAAAGTCTGTATTACCTGAAGTTAAGGTGAAAGCCGCCGCTGAAAAAGAACCCGCTTACAAAGCGAACACCTCCAGCACAGGACTGAAGTTTGAGGCCGCCATACGCGATATTCCGCAATCCGTCAGCGTAGTTAAAGAGGAGTTGGTCAAATCGCAAAATGCCTTCAACCTGCGCGATGCGCTGAAGAATGTCAGCGGACTGACCATTGCCGCCGGCGAAGGCGGGCGCACCGGCGACTCGATCACCTTGCGCGGATTTTCAGCGAATTCCGACACTTACCTTGATGGCATAAAAGAAAACGGCCAATACGTCCGCGATACTTTTTTCCTGGACCGCGTCGAAGTGCTCAAAGGCGCGTCTTCGGTACTGTTCGGGCGCGGATCGACCGGCGGCGTCATCAATCCGATCGCCAAAAAGCCGGTCATGGGCAAGTCATTCGCCACCGCGGACTTTACTTACGGCAACTACGACTTCAAACGCACCACGTTGGATGCCGGGACAAAACTGACCGATAACATAGCCGTGCGGCTCAACGCGCTATACCAGGATGCCGATTCCTTCCGTGATTACAATTACACCAACCGTTGGGGCGTCGCGCCGTCGATAAAATTCGACGTTAGCAAGGATACCGACCTGACCTTAATGCTGTTGCATCAGGAAGAAGACAGCGTGTTCGATTATGGCGTGCCGATGATTGGCGGAAAGCCCGCCAATGTGCCTGTCAACCAATTCTACGGTTTCAAGGATGACTTGCTGCAAACCTATGACACCACGGTAGTTACCGCGATAGCCAACCACCGCTTTAACTCGGATTTTTCAGTACGCAACACGTTCCGCTACGGCAATTACGATCGCGACTACCGCTCTATGTTATTTTCAGGGGCAGCCTCCGGTACCGGACCGACGGCAACGATTGCGCGAACCCAGGCGCTCCGGACCAGCCCGCAAGAGAATTATTACAACCAGACCGACTTCACCTTCAAGAAACCATTGTTCGGTTTTAACAATACCTTGTTGTTCGGCGCGGAAGTTGGCTGGGAAGATTATACTTTCCGGTCCAAAAACTCGACCGGCGTCAGTCGAGTGTCGATCTATAACCCCAGATCAGCGTCAACCGTAGGTGTAGGGCGCGCCAACGACTTTTCCGGCGTGCTGGCAACCGACAGAACCACCAAAACTGAAACTGTCGCCGGTTACGTGCTTGATCAGTTCGAGATTACACCCGAGTGGAAGCTGCTGGCCGGCACGCGTTACGACGTGTTCCAGGCCAAGCAGGACGATAAGCTGGCGAACACCAACGACTTCGAACGCACCGACCGGCAGTGGAACCCGCGTGCCGGCCTGGTTTGGCAACCCAAAGATTGGCAGGCTTACTATTTCAGCTACGGCACTTCGTTCAACCCTTCCGCTGAAACTTTTTCCCTCGCCAGCAATACCGCCAACCTTAAACCGGAGCAGAACCAGAATCTGGAAGTCGGCGCGAAACTGGATTTCTTCGACGGGCGGCTCAGTGCCACCGGCGCGCTGTTCAGGCTGGAAAAAACCAACGCGCGGACAGCCGATCCTACCGATCCGACCCGGAATATCCTGGCAGGCGAGCAAAAAACCGATGGCTTTGAATTGGGCTTAGCCGGAGAACTATTGCCTGATTGGAGCCTTTCAGCCACTTACGCCTATCTTGATGCTGAAGTGACTAAATCGAATACCTTTGCAACAGGCACGGTCAGCGGACAATCCAAGTCGCTCCAAGGTAAAAACGCCGTGAATGTCCCGGAAAACAGCGGGGTGGTCTGGACCAGTTACAACATTACCCCGCAATGGGAAGTCGGCGGCGGGGTATTTATGTCGGGCTCGCGCTTCACCGATTCCGTCAATGAAGTGACGTTGCCCGGCTATGCGCGTCTCGATGCGACCGTAGCTTATCATCCGACCAAATACCTGGACATCCAGGCCAATGCGTTCAATTTGCTTGATAAAGTTTATTACGAGTCCGGACAGACCAATTCAGCCCTACCGGGGACACCGCTTTCAGGGCAAATCACGTTACGGGTGAAATACTAGGAGCCACTGTTTTCTAGTACTTACGTAAAAACAATAAATATACATTGGAGGAAATCATGAATATTATTAAAAATCTCGTCATGTTGATCTTGGCAACAGGCATCTGGGCCTCATCCCCGGCGCAATCGGCAGTAAGAGAATATTGGGTAGCGGCGGAAAAAGTATCCTGGAATTACGCGCCTTCCGGCCAGAACCTGATTCATCCCGAAGACGGTCTCGGCGTGTGGGGAAAAACGCAGGTCTATAGCAAATACCGCTATATCGGCTACACCGACGGCAGCTGGTCGACGCCCCTGCCGCAACCGGAATGGATGGGAATATTAGGTCCGCAGTTGCAAGCCGTGGTCGGCGATACCATCAAGGTTAATTTCCTGAATAAAACCGATCGGCCGCTGTCCATGCATCCGCACGGCGTGCTTTACGACAAGGACAATGAAGGCGCGGACATGGATGGCGCCGGGGCGAGCGTGCAGCCGAATGAGACCTTTACCTATACCTGGATTGTGGACGAAGACGCCGGCCCCGGTCCGAGCGATCCATCGTCTATCGTCTGGCTCTATCACTCCCACGTCATGGCGGAGGAAGAAATGAACCTCGGCCTAATCGGTACTCTTGTCGTAACCCGCAAAGGCATGGAACGTTCTGCCGCCGATCCTTCGCCTAAAGACGTGGATCAGGAATTTACTTCCCTGTTCATGATTTTCAACGAAGAGAACGACAAGGAAAAAGGCCTGAAACATGCTATCAACGGCCGCCTGTTCGGCAATCTCGAAGGCTATGAGACTAATGTAGGCAAACGCGTACGCTGGCATCTGGTCGCGCTGGGCAATGAGGTCGATAACCATACCGTACATTGGCATGGGCAAACGGTGCTCGATCACGGGCGCAGAACCGACGTAGTCGAAGTGCTGCCCGCCAGCATGAACTCGGTCACGATGGTTCCGCGTGCGGTCGGCGACTGGCTCCTGCACTGCCACGTCAATGATCACATGATGGCCGGAATGTCTACGCGCTGGCACGTCCAGCCATAGCAACGGAACCAGTATTCGATTACAACACCGTACGCATTGCGTACCTTTTTGGGGATTTGATCCAGTTGAGAACGGTACGCGATGTGTACCCTACCAGTCTTTTCGGCTGACGCGTTGCCGTACGTACCCGATTACAGTCATATCATAGATAAAGGACCACCATGCTACTTGCCATTGACAATGTTTTAACCGGCGAAGAACTCGCCGGTGCCCGTGAACTATTCGCCAAAGCGCAATTCGTCGATGGCCGAGTCACCGCAGGCGAGTTGGCTGCCAGGGTAAAAAACAACCTGCAACTGCCTGCGAATGCGGCGGAAACGCGGGCGCTGACAGACATTGTTCATAATGCCTTGCATCGCAATCCGTTGTTCGTTTCCGCGGCCTTGCCGAAAGTGGTCTGTCCGCCGCTGTTTAACCGCTATGTTCCAAGCATGGAGTTTGGCATCCATGTCGATAATGCGATCCGTGTCGGCGCGACAACTTTCCGCACTGATGTATCGGGAACGCTGTTCCTGTCCGAGCCGGACGAATATGAAGGCGGGGAATTGGTCATCGAAGACACTTACGGCGTGCAGCAAATTAAACTGACTGCCGGCAGTCTGGTGCTCTACCCGTCAAGCAGCTTGCACAAGGTGGAAGCCATCACCGGCGGCCACCGCGACGTTGCAGTGTTCTGGGTACAGAGTATGATTCGCGACGTCGCCCAGCGCTGCCTTTTGTTTCAGCTTGATGCCGGTATCCAGAGCCTTCGAGCCCGTGCCCCGGAAAGCCCCGAGATTGTGCCGCTGGTCGCTACCTATCACAACCTGCTGCGTATGTGGGCGGACATTTAACATAAAGAAGACCATCATAATGATAAATGTACCAAACCCGGCGATTTTGATCCGCCAGCCTAAACGGCTGCCATGGCTTAAATGGCTGCGCCGCACCCATGCCTGGGTCGGATTGTGGGGCGCCGCGTTGGGTTTGTTATTCGGCTTTAGCGGCATTTTACTTAACCACCGGGCGATCATGAAAATCCCGGCGGCGAAAATGGAAAAATCGCAAGTCGAACTGGCCTTGCCCACGCCGCTTCCAGCCGATGCCAAAACCTTGGCGGAATGGCTGCAAACACAATTAAACATCGACCGGGAACCCAGTAAAGTAATCACCGAACCGGCAAAAACCGTAACCTGGGCTGGTCAGGATTTCCAGCAGCCCGGCCTGTGGCGGGTGGATTTCCACAATCCGCAGCAATCCTTTAGTGCCGAATACTGGGTAGGTAATGCATTTGTTTCGATAAAGCGCCAGGATGCCAATATCTTCGCCTTCATTACCCGCTTGCATATGGGGGTTGGCATGGGCACAGCCTGGATACTACTGGCCGATACACTGGCCGGCGGTTTGGTGTTTCTGTCCCTGACCGGCCTGCTATTGTGGACCAAACTGCATGGCTCGCGTCTTCTCATGGCAGGCTTGGGGCTGACCTCTCTTGGATTGGCTGCGTTTGTTACGCTGAATTCACTATAATGAGTATTTTTGTCTCCCTCAAATATTGCTGTGCCCGACATATTTGAGGGAGACGCCCTCTGGTTAAAGCCGTGCTAACCGTGGGCTATGGTTTTATCGGTAAACAGATAATCTCTCAATTCATGGTCGAAACTTGGATCTTGGCGCCGAATCCATTCTAATAGCATTGCCGCATGTTCTTTTTCTTCATCGCGGTTATGCGCCAGAATTGCCTTTAACTCAGGATTCTTGCAAGCATTGACTCGCTGGTTATAAAAATCCACCGCTTCCAATTCCTCCCTGAGCGAAATTATCGCCCGGTGCATGTCTCGGGTTTCATCACTCAGTTCATGAGTGGGCTCTTGATAACTATCGTTCGCCATCGTTTTTCCTCCAAAGCATCTGTCTGTTTGAATACGAATTAAGAACTGAATAAAAGCCAGTTCATAACGTCAAACTGTTGAAGAAGACCTCATTCACCCGCAATAAGTTTAGTAACTCATGAACTGGCAAGAGCCATTAGTAACGATTTATCGCTATATTTGCAAGCATTATCAGGACAAGCTACGGGCTTATAGCCAAAGCATGAGCCACTACGCGGATTAAAGCTTTACCGATGAAGAAGTCATCGCTGTTTATCTGGTGGGCAAATATAATATCTCGGGCAAAACAACTTCCCAATAATCCTTTCTAAGAGCGTCCGAGTCCGCGGGCTTTTTAAAACGAGTCAGTATTGCACCAACTTTGACGGAAATAATTTCACCCTTTGGCGGCACAAAAGACTGCGCCATCCTTGAGACAACCACGCCTTTTTCATTTGCTAGTTCCCATCCCGGCTTGCCATCACTTCGATTGCGTAATGCCAATTCGCTGCCATAATCCAGTTCGGCGATCGCACGATGGATAGGGCTGTCAGCAGAAAAATAACCCGGCCAGGACAACACGACATGGGCTGGGCTCGCTGCCCAAACCCGCTCAACCAAAGGTTGTATTTCACGATCTAACGGCGGCCGGGATTTCAGGCACAGCGGCTCACAGTCTCGAATAAAAGCGTGGAGAAATCCCTGTCGTGCGCACAAAGTCAGGGTCTTACGGGCTCTGGTCATCGCCACATAAAATAAGCGACGTTCTTCGTCGCTAGCATTTTGCCAGCCTCCGGCATCAAGAACTAAAACATGATCGAACTCCAAGCCTTTCGCTCGGTGTGCGGTGAGCAATAGCAACGGGGAATTGGCATGGTTATTTACTGATTGGCTGCCGGAGCGGAATTCGTAGATTGATTCCAGAAGATTACTAACAACATGCTGACTACCAGGCGCAACCGATTCCGCTTCCGATATGAATTGCGCCAGCATAGCCCTATAAGGAGGGTCGATAGATTCCACAACATTCTGCCGATAACGTCTACGAAACCAACGTGATAGCGCGCCCCACCGGATTAAGACACGCGATTTACGTGTTCCTCCACGCTGGTTGTTCAACAGGGAAATTAAGGCATGACCTTCGCGAGTGCTGTGGAGATCAAGCAAGTACTCGTCCCGCATCAATCGAACGGGTATTCCCGATTGACGGCACAGCATCGCCATAGGCTCCAAGGCTTCCCAATGTCTGGCAATGACCGCAAATTGCCCCCAATGGCCTGTTTTATTTCCAGTCAGCAACTGATTCAAACGCATCAATTCCGCCATTGCGGCTTCTACTTCAGCATCAACGTGGGCCGGTGTTTCCAGGATATGCACGCGCCCCTGAGTCAAGCCGTCCAAGCTGGCCCACTCCCCTCCGTCTGGCAAATCCTTTCGAGCATAGTTAATGCGTAGGGTTTGCTCAGTCTTCATCCGATCCCGCGCCACTCCAATCACTCGATTGGCGCAATGAATAATGTGCGCGGTAGACCGATAGTTTTCGATCAGGTAATAGGTTTTAGCTTGGTAATCAAGGCTGAATTGCTTGATGAAGCGGACACTGGCACCGCCGAAAGCATAGATGTTTTGATCGTCATCGCCAACCGCCATGATAGAGAGTTTGTCTTCTTCACTATTGATTGTTCGCCCAGCCAAGGCGCTGATCAATTCATAATGTTCGGCATTGATATCTTGGTATTCATCCACTAGCAAATAACGCAAACCGGACAATAATCGGTCACGCTGTACCGACGGTCCTAAGTCATCACCCATTTCAGCTTTTTTCAAATAAGCCGTGGCAGTTTTGATGACATCGGAAAAATCGATTTTTTCTCCGTGTTCAGCGGCAACGGCATAACTGGTGCCTGTTAACCGCATCGCTAAACCATGAAGCGTTTGCACAGTCACGCCGGCGGCATCGGCGCCCACCAAAGCCCACAGACGGCGGCGTATCTCGATCGCCGCCGAGCGGTTATAGCTCAGTACCATGATGTCTTCCGGCAACACCATACACTCGCGCAGCAACCAAGCGACTCGGTGAACAAGGACTTTGGTTTTGCCGGAACCTGGGCCGGCCAAGACCAGATGATTACCATCCATAGGTGCGGCGACGATGGCTTGCTGCTCGGGATTCTTCAGATCAGTCAGAATGCGGCGATGCGCAGCCTCGGTGGTCGCTATCTCCAGAATATCTTGCCGGCCGGTAAAATAACGCCGGACGAATTCATCCCGGTCCATGCCGAAATAATCGACAATAAAGGCCATGGCTGCTTGAATCTTACCTAAAGCGAGACGCGCATATTCCGCCATCACATGGACTTGAATGATCTTGTCCTTGTAATGCAAAGCCAGCTCAGCATAATCGGATTTCTTGAATTGCCGACGCCGAGCTTCCGCATTGAGTTGAATGCTCATTGCCGCACGAAATACGGCTTTTCCACGCGCCAGATGCAGCACTTCATTGGTATCGAGATAGATTAGGGTCGCTGCCAACGCAACGCTCCAATCGTGTATGTCTAGATCCTGTAAAGTCAGATCGGCTTGTAAAGCTGTTTCCAAATCACCCTGCCTACAAGTCACCAGCAAATTATTGCCTTGACGCTTACTGACAAAATAATTGACCAAGGCTTGCGCCAATCGCATCCGTTTTTCACGGATCATTTCTATTTCATTCCAATTACGTAGAAGCTTCAGAGAACGGTTATCCTGGCCGGCAGGACGCATGGCAAAAAAACCGCGTTGACCGGCACCGCTGCCAAAGGCCTCCGCGAACGACTTCATCAACCTCGACAAACGGTCGGGTTCTAAATCGACGCCGGACTCGCGACGTAATGTGTCGCATAAACGACGCACATTTAGGGTTTGCCATTGTTCCTGATCCGCATCGGGAGCTTCTTCGCGCAAGCAGGCAATCAGTGCGTTTTCCAGTTTACGCAACGCTTCCAGTCGATCCGCCGTATCAGGGTCGCGGTAGAGTGTTACGCCAATTTCAGTATCGTTTGAGACCAACTTAAAACGGTCTAGATCGCGCAACAGCCTCATAACTTGATGCGAATCGCGACCTGTTGCCAACATCAGATCGTCCGTACTGATGCCTTCGTCATCCTCACTGTAAAACAACTGCGAAAGTAGCGCGATATAGGGTTCGATATCAGTATTAGGCCCAAGCTTTTTCTCAAGTATTGCGCGCGCTTCATCAAGGCTGGCGACTTGCAAACTGCCTGGAAACACGCGAGTATGGTTTTCTTGACGTTCCAATAAACGGGCCTCTTCCAGCCATGCCACGGCGATGCGAACCTTGGTATCCGCATCGGCGGAATCAAGATCGATGCCATGTTTATCGGGAATTTCCAACAGAATTTCGCCGCTCGTCACGACCACGGAACCTTCACTACGATCCTTCTTCTCGATGCTTCTGAGGGCTTTTAAAATGGCATGAATATCGTGCTGGGTTAGCTTAGAATTACGCAACAAACGAAATTGTACATCCAGGTCCGAATCGTCATAGAGCAATACACATCGAGCCGACTCTTGATCGCGCCCCGCGCGCCCGGCTTCCTGTAGGTAATTCTCCAAGGAACCTGGCGTATCCAAATGAATCACCAAGCGCACATCCGCTTTATCAACGCCCATGCCGAACGCGTTAGTCGCAGCAATCACCCGCAATTCGCCGGCAATGAAGGCTTCTTGGACCTGGCGTTTTTCCTGGGACAACATACCACCGTGGAAATAGCCGCAATCGAGCCCGGCTTGTTTCAGGAATTCGGCCATTTCTTCGACGGTCTTCTGCCGAGCGCAAAACACAATAGCCCCGCCCTCATCGCGAAGGGCTTCTTGCAATAAGCGCAGCACTTCAGGATATTTGGCTTGTGCCGGTACGGCATAGACTTCGTACAGGAGATTTTCCCGCTTAACTCCCCCGGTCAAAGGTTGCAGGGTAATGCCTAGGCGATTTTTAAAATGATCGACAATATCCTGCACCACATCCGGCTTAGCCGTTGCGGTAAAGCAAAATACAGGTGACGGCCTATCCTTTTGCCGGTTTTTAATGAAGCGGGAGACGTATAAATAATCAGGACGGAAATCATGCCCCCATTTGGAAAGGCAGTGCGCCTCATCGAAAACCCAAGCGCCAATTTCACGGTGGGTCAATGCATTGGTAAACGCGATACTTCTAAATTGTTCAGGTGCGACGAAAATTAAGCCTAAATCGCCGAGGCGCAACTTGTCCAACATGATGCGTCGTTCCATCGGATTCAGCAGGCTATTCAAATAACCGGCACACGTAATCCCCCTTGACTCCAGATTATCAACCTGGTCTTTCATCAGGGACTGTAGCGGCGAAATAATCACCGTTAAGCTACCGTTACGGTAAAAACGGGCCAAAGCCGGCAATTGGTAACACAGCGATTTACCGCCGCCGGTTGGCAGAATGGCAAGGGTCGGCGTACCGGCAAAGCCGTTTTCGACTATGGCTTGTTGTAGCGAACGGCCATCGTCAGTGGCTGGCGTTGGCCGAAACCGGCTAATGCCGGGAAAATATCTCGGCAGCAACTTCATTAAGTCATGCTGTTCCTGACACCATCTGCAGTCAGGATCATCGCAAGGCACATCCCGTAAAATGGCAATGAGCTCGCGCGTTTTAGGAAACGACAAACTCACCCAAGGCGGCAATACCGAGTTCCCGCCTGATACTCTAAGCCAAGCGAGTACATAAGCGAGCGGCTTACGCCATTCAAGATCGGCCAGAAATTCATTAACAATCTTTTGTTGCCCTATCTTGCAAACCTTTCCATCTGTTGCGCGTTGCCAGGCTGCTTGAGCTTCTTGTAGCGATGGCCGAAGGGTCGCCCGCAACGTCGCAAAGAAATTGGCTACTCCCTTGCCGTTTTCAGGGGCCAATAAGAAATGTAAACACAATGCTTCATCCGATTGCTCAGAGACTCGCTGACGTAAGGCATCAGCTTGATCTAAAAACAACTCATAAGCTAATTCAGCATCTCGAACGGGATCATTGCGAGTAGTAGTGCAAAGTTTGTAATCCTTAACCAATCGATGATAAGGGTTTTGCGGAAAAGCTACCGGTGATAGCTCTAACGTATCGATCATCGGTAACCGATGCAGAGCCAAATCAGGGTGTAACAGCGATAATGCCGGCTGATCGAACGCTATGACATTATGGCCCAATATAAACGCCGCGCCTTCAGTAATTTGATCCAGTTTAGATACAATATCTGCGGCTTTGCCGTTTAGCAGTAACCTAACGTCGAGATCGGGCCTGTAGGCTCCAATTTCTTTCAGTTTTAGCTTGTCTTGACGGGCTGTCTCTATGTCAATACAGAGACATTTGGCTCGCATTCTTTCAGGCTTTTGATCCATTAAATGCCCAGAGATTAAAGTTCAATAAGATAAAAACCATGTCCCTAATAAGCGCTTGAACTAAATTCATTTTGCCCAAGAAGTTATGACCTATGAAGTTCTATGGCTGAAAGAAAGAAAAGATAATACGCTAATGGCAGGATTCTACAAAATTGTCAGCTGATGGATTAGCGCATTTCTTCGTTAGTTAGCAACATAGCCCAGGTTGCGTTACGTTGTGGGGCATCCTTTTCCAAAGTCCTTCCTGAAAAAGCTTTGCTTAACGCTAAGAGCCGTGCCATATCCCCTATTAAACTACGGCAAATGACACAATCTTGTTCGCCATCATCATCAAGTTGTTGATATTTATATCTGCTCAAGCAGGCATGGATATTGCTCTAATGTTCTGACGCCACTCCTGTTTTATGCAACGATGCCCAAACGCAGATTCCTACATGACCTGTTCCTGAAACACGCCCACGAGGTCAGCGCCTTTATTCGCGGGCGCTGGCCCAGGGAGCAAGATGTCGATGACATTATGCAAGAGTCTTTTTTGCGCCTGTCGCAGGTCCCCAATCCCGAGACCATCCTTAACCCGCGGGCCTTCCTGTTTACGACCGCCTCCAACATGGCCGTGGACCGCCACCGCCGCCGGAAAACCCGCGAGCGTTATTGTTATGATGAGCCGGAAGAGGACTTTGAAAATCTGGCGAGCAATCCTTTGTCTCCCGATCGCCATTCCGAAGCCCAGCAAGCGCTTGAGCACTTTACCCAATGGCTGGATGAGCTGCCGGAGCTGCACCGCCACGCCTTTGTCTTGTACCGCATTGAAGGCTGTCCGCATGCCGAAATCGCGGTACGTCTCGGCATTTCGGTGAGCACTTCCGAGCGCTATGTTAAACATGCCATACACCATATCGGACTGCGCTTTAATGCTCTGCACGGCTAAAATGATGACGATAATTAAACTGTCGAACGTCTATAGTATGATTGCAATAGAATGAACCGATTTAATCAACCGACAAGGCTATAACCTCGCGTGCAAACCACCCCGCCCTCCTCCGATGCAGCACATACGCAGGCCATTGATTGGCTGCTGCGCATCTGTTCGGACAACTGCACTGAGACCGAGCGCCGTGCCTTCGATGCCTGGCTGGAAGAAAACACCAGCCACCGTCAAGCGTATGAGGCGGCGCAGGCGCAATGGCAATGGATGGAGCAATTTAAAAGCATGGATTTTCCCGCCCGGGATGAGGCTTTACGCTACCGCAAAAAACCGCCCCGCCGCATGCTTAAATACAGCGCCGCCGCCTCGTTGTTGCTGGCACTGGGCTTAACCGCGTTCATGCCGAACGGTGGCTGGCTAGGCATGCCCCACACCTATATGGCCGAAAAAGGTGAGCGTCAAACCATCGCTTTGGCCGACGGCTCCAGTATCGAACTCAATACCGACAGCGAAGTGCGCGTCCATTTCAATCATTGGCGGCGCAACGTCGAAATGGTAAAGGGCGAAGCTTTTTTTACCGTAAGCCACGATGCCGAACGCCCTTTTGAAGTACATGCGGCCAACGGACGCATTCGCGACATCGGCACTGCGTTTGATATCTATATCAAACCCGAACAAGTCATTGTCGCCGTGCAGGAAGGCATCGTTGAAGTGCAGGCTTCCGGGAAGCGCGAACTGACCGCCGGACAACAGCTTGCCTTTAACGGCAACGGCGAATTTCAGGCCGTGCAAGGTCAGGATGTAGAAAGCCTTATTGCCTGGCGGCAAGGCAATTTGGTATTCCGCGACCGGCGGCTCGACGACGTGCTCGCCGAAGTAGGCCGTTACCACGACACCCGCATCCGCCTGCAAAATGAAAGCTTAAGCAAACTGCGGGTGAGCGGCACCTTCCATACCGCCGAACTCGACAGCACGCTCAAAGCCATCGCCACCATCCTGCCGGTTAATATCGACCGCATCGGCGAGCATGAAATCGTGCTGAAATCGGCGGCATCCAGTTACAGATAAGTACTGGGCTATAAATTTTCAGCTAAAGTTCAAAGTCGGAGTGCAGGCTCTGCCTGC
>Ga0208882_1000760_pt1 | contig 13679 bp, 14 predicted proteins | sample LakWasMet14_LOW5_2_FD_183862 | JGI IMG/M metagenome (GOLD analysis project Ga0208882, IMG submission 183862) | Freshwater sediment methanotrophic microbial communities from Lake Washington under simulated oxygen tension - Sediment Metagenome... | ecosystem: Environmental > Aquatic > Freshwater >...
TGGTGTGCGACGCGGAGAAGCTGCCATTTGCCGACGCGCAGTTCGACGTGGTCAGCGTGGCGTTTGGCCTGCGCAACATGACGCACAAGGAGCTGGCCCTGGCCGAAATGAACCGCGTGCTCAAGCTGGGCGGCAAGCTGCTGGTGCTGGAATTCTCCAAGGTCGCGCCGCCGTTGGCCAAGGCCTACGACTGGTATTCGTTCAAGGTGCTTCCCAAGCTGGGCAAGCTGGTCGCCAACGACGACGCCAGCTACCGCTATCTGGCCGAGTCGATCCGCATGCACCCCAGCCAGGACGAGTTGAAGGCCATGATGCACCAGAGTGGCTTCGGGCACGTGGACTACCACAACCTGACCGGCGGGCTGGTGGCCTTGCATGTTGGGATCAAGTGCTGATCTTGTGATGGCGCGGACTGGCCCTATGTGAGGGGCACGATGGAGGATGTATGAAGCTTTGGACTTTGATTCTGATGGTCGCGTTGGGGCTGACGACGCTCAACGCCGATGCCGCCAAGCGCCTGGGCGCCGGCAAGTCCGTGGGCAAGCAGTCCACCAACGTGACGCAGCGTGAGGCCGGGCAGGCCACGCCCGGTGCACCGGGCTCGCCGACACAAGGTGCCGCCGCCACCGCGGCGCCCAGTCCAGCCGCCGCCGGCGCGCCGGCGACGCCAGCCAAGCGGCCCTGGGGTGCCATGCTCGGCGGGCTGGCCGCCGGGCTGGGCCTGGCCTGGCTGGCGCATTCACTGGGTTTGGGCGGGGCGTTCGGCCAGCTCCTGTTGTTTGGCCTGCTGGCCGTGGGCATCATGATGATCATCGGCTGGGTCGTGCGACGCCGTCAGGCAGCCCAGGCCAGCCAGGGGCCGACTGGTGCGCCGTTCGCGTTTCAAGGCGCCGGACCGGCGGCCGCCACCCCGACACCGGTCAGCTATCGGCCCGAGAACGTTGGCAACGATGCCTCGGCACGACCCTGGGAGCGTTCCAGCATGGCCTTCGAGGCTGGCAAGGTGCCGGGAGCAAGCGGCTCCATGATTGGATCGGCGCTGGCGGGCTCCCAGAACTGGGGCGTGCCGGAGGGGTTCGATACCGAGGGTTTCCTGCGCTCGGCCAAGGCCAACTTCATTACCCTGCAGGCGGCGTGGGACCGATCGGACATTCCCGCGCTGCGTGCCATGATGACCGACGAGATGCTCGGCGAAATCCGGACGCAGCTGGCCGAGCGCGAGGCCACCACCGGCACGCCCGGCAACCACACGGATGTGGTGATGCTGGAGGCCAAGCTGCTGGGCATTGAGGACTCGGCCGCAGAGTACCTGGCCAGCGTCGAGTTCTCGGGGATGATCCGCGAGGACGCCTCCGTCGGTCCGGGACCGTTCCGCGAGGTGTGGAACATGACCAAGCCGAAGGATGGTCGCAGCGGCTGGCTGGTCGCGGGCGTGCAGGCACTGCAGTAGATCCTCGTCGCGCAGGCTTTCGCCTGCGACGACACGCAGCGCGCGAAGCCGGGGGCGTGCCTGATAATGGCGGACTATGGCAACACAGTCCCCTTTCTCTATGCTGGATACGCTGCTTCAGACCCTCGTTCCGCCAAGTCTGCAGCCGCCCAGCTGGATCGTTGATGAAGTGCAGCGCCGCATCGTGCTGCTGCTCAACCATGTTCTGATGCAGGAACCCGAGGCCACGGCCCGGCTGGCGCGCCAGAAGGGCAGCGTGGTACGGGTCGAGTGGCGCAACTTCACGCTCATGCTGCTGGCCACGCCGGCCGGTCTGCTCGATCTGGCCTCGGCGCAGGCCAAGCCGGACCTGACCCTGTCCGTCACACAGGAGTCGCCGTTCGCGCTGCTGGAGTCGGCGCTGCGGGGCGACAAACCAGAGGTCCGGATCGAAGGCGACGTGCAACTCGCCGCCGAGGTCAACTGGCTGGTTGACCACGTTCGCTGGGATCTGGAGGAAGACCTTTCGCGCATCATCGGCGATGGCCCGGCCCACACCATCGGGCAGGCAACCCGCAGCATGGTGCAGGCCTTGCGCCAGTTCGCCGGCACCGTGCTGGCGCCGGGGGCTGACAGGGCAGCAAAATGACGCGGCTGTTTCGCGGGGTCTTCATTGTCTGGGTGGTGCTGCGCTATGGACTCGATGAGCTCGTTCTGACCAGTTTCCAGCGACCCTGGCTGCGTGTGCTGGCCCGGATCGTCTCGGTGGGGCGCAACCTCAAGGCGCCCCGGGGCCAGCGTATCCGCGAAGCGCTGGAGCGCCTGGGACCGATCTTCGTCAAGTTCGGCCAGGTCTTGTCGACGCGCCGGGATTTGTTGCCGGTGGACATTGCCGACGAACTCGCCCGCCTGCAGGACCAGGTTCCGCCGTTCCCCACCGAGGTGGCCATCGCCACCATCGAGCGGTCGTTTCGCAAACGTCTGGGCGAGGTGTTCCTGTCGTTCGAGCGCGAGCCGGTGGCCAGTGCTTCGATCGCCCAGGTGCACTTTGCGACCATCCAGGATCGCCATGGCGCCGTGCGTGATGTGGCGGTCAAGGTGTTACGGCCGGGCATGCTCTCGGCAATCGAAAAAGACCTGAGTCTGATGCGCATGATGGCCGGCTGGGTGGAAGGGCTCTCCGCCGATGGCAAGCGCCTGAAGCCGCGCGAGGTGGTGGCCGAGTTCGACAAGTACCTGCATGACGAGCTCGACCTGGTGCGTGAGGCGTCGAGTGCCGCGCAATTGCGCCGCAACATGGCGGGTCTGGATCTGGTGCTGGTTCCGGAGATGTTCTGGGACTACTGCATGACCGATGTCATTGTCATGGAGCGCATGGTCGGCGTTCCCATCAGCCAGGTCGATCGCCTGCGCGAAGCCGGCGTGGACATCCCCAAGCTGGCGCGCGATGGCGTCACGATCTTCTTCACGCAGGTGTTTCGCGATGGCTTCTTCCATGCCGACATGCACCCTGGCAACATCCAGGTCAGCACCGATCCGGCGACGTTCGGCCGCTACATTTCGCTCGATTTCGGCATTGTTGGCACCCTGACCGAATTCGACAAGGAATACCTGGCGCAGAACTTCACTGCCTTCTTCCGGCGTGATTACAAGCGCGTGGCGGAGTTGCACATCGAATCGGGCTGGGTGCCGGCGGCAACGCGCGTCGATGAGCTGGAGTCCGCCATTCGTTCGGTTTGTGAGCCCTATTTCGACCGGCCACTCAAGGAGATTTCCCTGGGCATGGTGTTGATGCGCCTGTTCCAGACCTCCAGGCGCTTTCACGTCGAGATCCAGCCACAACTGGTGCTGCTGCAAAAGACGCTGCTCAACATCGAGGGCCTGGGCCGCGAGCTCGACCCGGAGTTGGACTTGTGGAACACCGCCAAGCCTTTCCTGGAGAAGTGGATGGTCGACCAGCTCGGCCCCAAGAAGCTGATGGACGAGCTGCGCAACGAGGCGCCACGCTACGCCAAGTTGTTGCCCGAGTTGCCCCGGCTGCTGGTGAACTTCCTGCAGGGCAGCCAGTCCGAGCTGCAGCGCCAGCAGCAGGAATTGCTGCAGGAGCAGAGGCGAACCAACCGGCTGCTGCAGAGCCTGATCTATGGCGGCGTCGGCTTCATGCTGGGATTGCTGGCGATGCAACTGGTGGTGCGGGTCCGGCTGTTCTAGGGGTGGTGCTTTCGGGACCGAGCGCGGGCGCCGGGCAGCGTTGCGCGCAGGCGCCCAGCAAGGGGCCTGCAGAGGCCTGCAAACCGGCCGGCGCCTATAATCGAGGGTTTTGCAACCTGATTGCGGACCCATCGATATGCCCATCTATGCCTACAAATGCGAGTCCTGCGGTTTAGCCAAGGATGTCCTGCAGAAAATTTCAGAAGCGCCCCTGACTGATTGCCCGGCGTGCGGCGCGCCTGCCTTCAAGAAGCAGTTGACGGCGGCCGGCTTCCAGTTGAAGGGTTCCGGTTGGTATGCCACCGATTTCAAGGGCGGCAGTGCGCCGGCCTCGGGCGATGCCGCGCCCTCCGGGGCCAAACCCGCGGACAGCGCACCGGCCAGCACCGATACCGCAGCGGCCAAGCCTGCGGCGGCAGGTTGCGGCGGATCCTGCAGTTGTCACTAGGCGGTATTTGAGCCTTTTTTGGAGTTGCGCGTGCCCATCAAGAAATACCTGCTCACCGGCCTGTTGGTCTGGCTGCCCCTGGCTATCACGATCTGGGTGATGCTGTGGCTGGTCAACCTGCTTGACGCGGTGTTTGGCGGGTTCTTGTCGGGACTGGCGGTGGTCACGCCCGAGTCCGCGGCGCCAACCCTGGACAAGCTGCGCCACGTATCGGGTCTGGGCGGGATTCTGGTGGTGTCGGTGCTGTTGGTCACCGGGGCGCTGGTTTCCAACGTGGCCGGGCGCTGGTGGGTGACGCAGTGGGACAAGCTGTTCACCAACATTCCCATCGTCAAGTCGATCTACACCAGCGTGAAGAAGGTGTCGGATACGCTGTTCTCCAGCAATGGCAATGCGTTTCGCACCGCACTGCTGATTCAGTATCCGCGCGCCGGTGCCTGGACGATTGCATTTCAGACCGGCACCCCGACGGGCGAGGTGGCCCGGCATATCGGTGACGACATGGTGAGCGTCTACGTGCCGACCACACCCAATCCGACCAGCGGATTCTTCCTGATGGTGCCGCGTGCCGACGTGATCGAACTGAGCATGTCGGTCGACGAGGCCCTGACCTATGTGATTTCCATGGGCTCCGTGGCGCCTGCCGTGGCGGAGCCTACCGTCAACTGACTTCCTCTCCTTTTGCTAACCCTCGCTGCCTTGACGGGCAGCGCCTAGAAAGTTTTCTTATGGCGATGCGTTCTCACTACTGTGGTCTTGTGACCGAAGCCCTGCTGGGCCAGACAGTTACCCTGTGCGGCTGGGTCAACCGCCGTCGCGATCACGGCGGCGTGATCTTCGTCGATCTGCGCGATCGCGAGGGCTATGTGCAGGTGGTGTGTGATCCGGATCGGGCCGACATGTTCAAGGCGGCCGAAGGTCTGCGCAACGAGTTCTGCATCCAGGTCAAGGGCCTGGTGCGCGCGCGCCCCGAGGGCACGGTCAATGATCATCTCAAGAGCGGCAAGATCGAGGTACTGTGCCACGAACTCAACGTGCTGAACCCATCGGTGACACCGCCGTTCCAGCTCGATGACGAGAACCTGAGCGAGACCACGCGCCTGACGCACCGGGTGCTGGACCTGCGCCGCCCCTACATGCAGAACAACCTGATCCTGCGCTACAAGGTGGCCATGGAGGTGCGCAAGTTCCTGGATGCCAATGGCTTCATCGACATCGAAACGCCGATGTTGACCAAGAGCACGCCCGAAGGCGCGCGTGACTACCTGGTGCCCAGCCGCGTGCACGATGGCCACTTCTTCGCCCTGCCGCAAAGCCCGCAGCTGTTCAAGCAACTGCTGATGGTGGCCGGCTACGACCGCTACTACCAGATCACCAAGTGCTTCCGCGACGAAGACTTGCGCGCCGACCGCCAGCCCGAATTCACCCAGATCGATATCGAGACCTCGTTCTTGGGCGAGGAGGAGATCCGCGACATGTTCCAGGGCATGATCAAGACCGTCTTCAAGAACACGATGGATGTGGACCTGGGCGAGTTCCCGGTGATGACCTATGCCGACGCGATGCACAAGTACGGCTCGGACAAGCCGGATTTGCGCGTCAAGCTCGAATTCACCGAGTTGACCGATGTCATGGCCGACGTGGACTTCAAGGTGTTCTCGGGCGCCGCCACCATGAAGGGCGGCCGGGTGGTGGCCTTGCGCGTACCGGGGGGCTCGCAAGAGAGCGGGGGCATCAGCCGCGGCGAGATCGACGCCTACACCGAATTCGTCAAGATCTATGGCGCCAAGGGCCTGGCCTACATCCGTGTCAATGACCTGGCCAAGGGTCGCGACGGTCTGCAGTCACCAATCGTCAAGAATATTCACGACAAGGCCATTGACGCGGTTCTGGCGCGCACCGGCGCACAGGATGGTGACCTGATCTTCTTTGGCGCCGACAAGGCCAAGATCGTCAACGACGCCATTGGCGCCCTGCGCCTGAAGGTGGGCCACTCCGAGTTTGGCAAGAAGAACGGCCTGTTCCAGGCCGGCTGGCGCCCGATGTGGGTGGTGGACTTTCCGATGTTCGAGTTCGACGAGGAAGCCCATCGCTACACCGCAACCCACCATCCCTTTACGGCGCCCAAGGACGGCCACGAGGACTGGATGGTCACCGCGCCCGAGAAGTGCATCTCCAAGGGCTACGACATGGTGCTCAATGGCTGGGAGATGGGCGGCGGTTCGGTGCGTATCCACCGTGCCGACGTGCAGCAGAAAGTCTTCGATGCGCTCAAGATCACACCCGAGGAAGCCCAGCTCAAGTTCGGCTTCCTGCTCGACGCCTTGCAGTATGGCGCGCCGCCGCACGGTGGCCTGGCGTTCGGGCTGGATCGCATCGTCACGCTGATGACCGGCGCGGAGTCGATCCGCGACGTGATCGCCTTCCCCAAGACACAGCGCGCGCAGTGTCTGCTGACCCAGGCGCCCAGCCCGGTCGATGAGAAGCAGTTGCGCGAACTGCACATCAGGTTGCGCAATGCCGATTTGGTCAAAGCCTCCTGAACGGGCTTTGAGGCAGAATGAAAGGGCGCTGGTTGAGCGCCCTTTTTTCTTGCTTCCTCGATGGCCTACAAGATCCCCCAATCAGTGCTGGTGGTGATTCACACGCCGCAACTTGACGTGCTGTTGATCAAGCGCGCCGATGCGCAGGAGTTCTGGCAATCGGTTACCGGCAGCAAGGATCGCATTGACGAGTCCTTTCGCGCCACGGCGCAGCGCGAAGTGCTGGAGGAGACCGGCATCGATTGCCGCGCCGGCAGCGCGCTGTCCGATGCCCTGACAGACTGGCAACTGGAGAACGTGTACGACATCTATCCACGCTGGCAGCATCGTTATCCACCCGGCGTGACGCGCAACACCGAGCACCTGTTCGGCTTGCTGGTGCCCAGCGGCACCGTGGTGCACACCGACCCGCGCGAACACACGGCGCACCAGTGGCTGCCCTACCGTGCCGCCGCCGAGCGCTGCTACTCATCCTCCAATGCCGAGGCGATACTGATGCTGCCGCGATTCACCGCGGCCCGGGAGCCATCGTGAACATCGTTCGGGTCGCCACCTACAACATTCACAAGGGCGTGCAAGGCGTGGGCCCGCGGCGTCGCCTGGAAATTCATAACCTGGGCCATGCCGTGGAGCAACTCGATGCGGACATCGTCTGCCTGCAGGAGGTGCGCAAGCACCATCGGGGCGAGGAGATGCACTTCACGCGCTGGCCCGAGCTGCCGCAGGCCGACTTCCTGGCGCCCGAGGGTTACGAGGCGGTGTACCGCACCAATGCCTACACGCGCCATGGCGAGCATGGCAACGCGCTGCTGTCGCGCTGGCCGGTGCTGTCGCATCAGCATGAGGATATGTCCGACCACCGGTTCGAGCAGCGCGGGCTGCTGCATGTCGAGGTCATGCTGCATGGCTGTATGGTGCATGTGCTGGTGGTGCACCTTGGGCTGATCAAGGCCAGCCGCACGCGGCAGGTGGCCCAGTTGCGCAGCTTCATCGAGCGCGAGGTGCCAGCCGGCGCGCCCCTGTTGGTGGCGGGCGACTTCAACGACTGGGGCAGCTTTGTGCGCCAGACGCTGGCGGACTTCGATCTGCATGCGTTCGAGGGGGACCGTCATCCGACCTTTCCGGCGCGCCTGCCGCTGGCGCAACTGGACTATGTGTTTGCCAGGGGGCTGACGCCAGTGGGCGTGCATGTTCCACGTGGCCGGGTCTGGTGGCGCATGTCCGACCATCTGCCGCTGATAGCCGAGTTCAGCCTGCCAGGGCCGATTTGATGCGGCCCGGCGCGTACCAGCTCAGGCCGGGTCACCAGGTTCAACTGCTGCAAGGCGGCAACGCGTACTTTGCAGCACTGGTGCAGGCGATCGACCAGAGCGCGCACGAGGTGCGCATGGAGACCTACATCTTCAACCTCACCGGCTCGGGCCTGGCGGTGGCCGAATCGCTGGAGCGTGCGGCTCGGCGCGGCGTGGCGGTCTACCTGATGATGGACGGCGTGGGCACGCCGGCCCTGCCCGCACCCTGGGCCACGCGTTTCGATGCCGCTGGCGTGCAGTGGCGGATCTTTTCGCCGCTCGGGCGGCTTGGCCTGCTGATCCCGAGCCGCTGGCGGCGCCTGCATCGCAAACTGTGCGTGGTCGATGGTCAACTGGCTTTCTGTGGCGGCATCAATATCCTGGACGACTATTTCGACCCCAACCACGGGCAGTTGGCCGCGCCGCGCTTTGATTTCGCCGTGCAGGTGAACGGGCCGCTGGTGCGCCTGGCCCATGAGGCTTGCGCCCAGTTCTGGTGGCGCCTGCAAGCGGCGCGTACCGCGCGCAGCGCGGACTTCACCGCCGCGTGGCACGCGCTGCAGGAGGCCGTGGCCGAGCGCAAGCGCGCCCAGACTGAAGGCGCAATGACCGATTCCGCGGCCGCCGACCTCGCCGATGCCACGGGACCGGCGGGCGCGCTCACGCGTGCCGAGCTGGTGCTTCGGGACAATCTGCTCAACCGCAGTCGCATCGAACGCGCCTACCGTCGCGCGATTGGGGAGGCGCGGCACGACATCATCATTGCCAACGCCTACTTCGTGCCCGGTGGCAAGTTGCGCAAGGCCCTGATTCATGCCGCCACCCGGGGCGTGCGCGTGCGCCTGCTGCTGCAGGGTCGCTATGAGTACTTCATGCAGTACCACGCATGTCGACCGGTCTATGGGGCGCTGCTCGCCGCAGGCGTCGAGATCCATGAGTACTCGGCCAGCTTCCTGCACGCCAAGGTGGCGGTGATCGACTCCCACTGGGCCACGGTGGGCTCGTCCAACCTCGATCCGCTGAGCCTGCTGCTGGCGCGCGAGGCCAATGTGGTGGTGGATGACCGGTCGTTCGCGCTGGCCTTGCAGGCACGCCTGGAGCAGGCCATGGCCGAGGGGGGCCAGCGCATCGATCCGCTGGTCTATGCCCACCGGCCCTGGCAGCAGCGCGTGCTGGACCGGTTGGCCTATGGCTTGATGCGCGCGATGCTGTTCCTGAGTGGCAAACGCTACTAAATTGATAGCTATCAAAGGCCGTGACACAAGGGGGACTGGTGAAAAACCACACTGTCCAATCGCTGGTACCATTCGGGCGTGTTAATGAAGATCCAAACTGCCATGAACCCAGCTGATGCCGACGAGGGCACGCCCGTGTCCGTCAAGATTCGCGAACGGCTGGTGGCCGCGCGCAAGCGCTACAACGCCAACGACAACATTGCGGAGTTCATTCGACCCGGCGAACTGGAGAAACTGGTCGACGAGGTCGAGGAGAAGATGAAGGGCGTGCTCAGCAGCCTGGTGATCGATACCGAGCGTGACCACAACACCGACAACACCGCCCGGCGCGTCGCCAAGATGTATGTGCAGGAGGTGTTCAACGGGCGTTTCGTGGCGGCGCCCACCATCACCGAGTTTCCCAACGCCGAGCACCTCAACGAGCTGATGATCGTCGGGCCGATCACGGTGCGCAGTGCCTGCAGCCATCACCTGTGCCCGGTGATCGGGCAGATCTGGATCGGCGTCCTGCCCAACGAACATACCAACGTGATCGGCCTGTCGAAGTACGCGCGCCTGGCCGAATGGGTGATGGGGCGGCCCCAGATCCAGGAGGAGGCTGTGGTGCAGCTGGCCGACCTGATCCAGCAAAAGACCCAGCCCGATGGCCTGGCCATCGTGATGGAGGCGTCGCACTACTGCATGGGTTGGCGTGGCGTGAAGGATATGGACAGCAAGATGATCAACTCGGTGATGCGCGGCAGCTTCCTCAAGGACCCCAACCTGCGGCGCGAGTTTCTGTCCCTGATCCCCAAGAGAGGTTAGTCATGTTGGTACGTTTGCTCTACGCCAGTCGCGCCATCGACACCAGCGAGGCGGCGATCGAGGCGATCCTGGCGCAGTCGCGCCAGCACAATCCGGAATGCGGCATCACTGGCATCCTGTGTTACGGCGGCGGCGTCTTCCTGCAGGCGATCGAGGGTGGGCGCATGGCCGTCAGCGAGCTCTACAGCCACATCCAGAAGGACGTGCGCCACAAGGAAGTGGTGTTGCTGCATTACGAAGAAATCCTGGAGCGACGTTTCGGCGGCTGGACCATGGGCCAGGTCAACATGTCCAAGATCAACGCCACCATCCTGCTCAAGTACCTGGAAAAGCCGCTGCTAGACCCCTATTCGGTGTCCGGCAAGGTCTCGCTGGCCCTGCTCGAAGAGCTGATGGCCACCGCCTGCATCATCGGTCGCGCCTGATATTGTGTCCCCCACGGTTGTTCACTACGTGTAGCGCCCTGCCCCTCGAAGGGGCCGCGTCTTGCCTTGGGACAGCCCGGCGGCAAGACATGTCATCTTCGCAGTGTCGTGCCCACTAGTGCGTTTGCGCTGGTCATCCTGGCCGGACTGATTCACGCCAGCTGGAATATCGCGGCCAAGAAGGCTGGGGGCGACGCGCGCTTTGCCTGCTTCACCGGGCTGGTGATGATGGTGTTCTGGGCGCCCCTGGGCCTGTGGCTGGGCTGGCAGCAGGTGCCGTTGTGGGGTGCCGACCAATGGTCGATGATCGTAATCAGTGGCGTGCTGCACGTGCTTTATTACATCGTTCTGCTGCGCGGCTACCGCCGCGCTGACTTGACGGTGGTCTATCCGCTGGCGCGCGGCTCGGGTCCCTTGCTCTCCTCGTTGGTGGCGGTGCTGTTCCTGGGCGAGCAGTTATCGGCCCTGGGTGCGGTGGGCGTGCTCGGGGTGGTGCTGGGTGTGTTCTTCATAGCCGGCGGACCCGGCCTGTTCCGTGCGGCGCACGATCCGGCGCAGCGCCTGCGCGTGCTCAGGGGCGTGCGCTATGGCCTGGTTACCGGGGTCTTCATCGCCAGCTACACCGTGGTCGATGGCTACGCCGTGAAGTGGCTGCTGATGTCGCCGATCCTGATCGACTACTTCGGCAACTTCGTGCGGCTGGCATTCTTGCTGCCTTCGGTGCTGCGCGACCGCGCCACCGCCTCCGTCCTATGGTCAAGGCAATGGAAATACGCCCTGGTGGTGGGCATCATCAGCCCGGTGTCCTACGTGTTGGTGCTGTACGCGGTGCAGGTCGCGCCACTGAGCCACGTGGCGCCAGCACGCGAAGTCTCGATGCTGTTTGCGGCCCTGCTGGGCGGCCAGTTGCTGGGCGAGGGCGATCGGTGGGCGCGTGTCGGTGGCGCGGCGCTGATCGCTGTTGGCGTGATGGCACTGGCGCTGGGTTGAGCGCTTATCTGATCAGTTGGGGTCAGAGCACGTTTGCTGCGCAAAGTGGTCTGACCCGCAAGGCTTCAGGGATCAGGTCTTGGGCAGTACCGTTTCCTGCAGCTTGATGGCCAGTTGCGAGATGGCCAGGCCAGCCGGGCAACCGGGGGTGGTCTGCATCAGCAGCTGGCGGCGCATCACAGCCTGGCGAACCATGGGATCAGCGGGAATGTCGCCCATGTGCACCAGCCTGATAGGCCGCCCAGGCTCGGTCGCCACGAACCGGTCCACGACCTGCTGCAACTGCGTGGTGATGGCGCGGCCGTCGCCCAGGCGCGCCGTCTGGTTGACGATCAGGCGCAGGGTCTGGCGTTTTTGCTGACCCACCAGCACCTTGATGGTGGCGTAGGCGTCGGTCAGTGAAGTCGGTTCCGGGGTCGCCACCACCAGCACCTCGGAGGCCAGAGACACGGCAAACAGCACCACGTCGGAAATGCCGGCACCGGTGTCGAGCAGCACCACGTCGTAGTGCGGCACCAGGCCATTCATGATGCGCAGAAAGTCATCGCGCACCTCGGGCGTCAGGCGCGAATACTCGACCATGCCCGAGCCGGCCAGCAGCACAGAGAAGCCACCCGGTGCCTTGATGATCGCATCGGCCAGCTTGGCCTTGCCGGTGAACACATCGTGCAGGGTGACCTTGGGGTAGAGATTGAGTACCACGTCCAGGTTGGCCAGACCGAGGTCGGCGTCCAGCACCAGCACCTTCAGGCCGTGCTTGGCCAGCGCGGCCGCCAGATTGGCCGAGACAAAGGTCTTGCCCACGCCACCCTTGCCGCTGGTGACCGCAACGACTTTGCCCAGCGGTTTGAGCGGCACGCTGGCAGCCGCCGTCGCCGCCGCAGGCGCTACCGGGGAGCTTGGTACTTCACTCATCAATTGACCCTTTGAGTTCCGACATCACTTGAGCATTGGCCCGTCTTCACTGAAACTTGCCCGGCAGGCTGCTGCCGGGGTTGCCGACGGTCGCGTCGCCCGTCAGGCTCTCGATCCACGCTGGCTCGCCCAACGCGAGGTGCCCGAACAACAGATTCTTCTCCTCGGCGCTCACCGCCACCACCGGCTGCTGGTCGATGAAGACGCGATTGCGGCCCTCCGACTTGGCGCGGTAGAGCTGCACGTCGGCGCGCTCGGTCCACAAGTTGCTGGTTGAGCGCACCCACTCCGGCGCATAGGCGCCGCCAATGCTGGCCGTGATCTTGACATGCACCGATGGCGTGACCGAGATGTCCAGGCTCTCGATCGCGCGGCGAATGCGTTCCGCCACGGTCTCGCCAAACGAAACCTGGCAGTTGGGCATTACCACGGCAAACTCCTCGCCGCCGTAGCGCGCCACCGTGTCCATCGGGCGCACACAGCCCGTCAGGCACTTGGCCATCGCCTGCAACACCTGGTCACCCGCCAGGTGGCCATAGGTGTCGTTGATCTTCTTGAAGTGATCGATGTCGAGCATCAGCAGCAAGGCGGACTCGCCGGACCGCGCCACCACGTCGATGGCGCGCTCCAGCACCGCCCGAAAGTGCCGCCGGTTCGCCAACCCGGTCAGGGGGTCCTTCAGCGAGAGCTCGCACAGCGCATCGATGACGGCCTGCAGGTAGGCGGTGGGCGAGTCACCTGGCCTGGGCAGGCGCGCGCTATCGCCGCCATGTTCGAGCAGCGCTCGTGCATCGTCCAGCCGCAAGGCATGCGGGTCTACCAGAGTGCTTGCGGTGGCGGTAGCCATGGTTGGAAGTGGGCTGAATGGGCTCAAAGTCTAACAGCATCGCCTGCTTGGCAGAGCCGGAGAACCGCCTGGTTCCGCGCCCATTACCGCCCTTTGCGCGCTTGTTAAAACCGGCCGCGCCGGGCACATACCGGGCAGTCAGGTTGGCGTGGCAGGCGCATCTCGGAGAACGCCATCTGCCGCCCGTCGAGCATCAGCAGGCGCCCAGCCAGGCTCTGGCCCGCGCCGCCAAGCAGCTTGAGGGCCTCGGCCGCCTGCATGGAGCCAATGATGCCGACCAGCGGCGCGAATACGCCCATGGTGGCGCACAGCGTCTCCTCGAACGTGGTGTCCGGCGGAAACACGCAGGCGTAGCACGGCGAGGCGGGGTCACGCGGGTCGTAGACGCTGATCTGGCCGTCGAAGCGGATCGCCGCGCCCGATACCAAGGGCTTGCCATGCGCGACGCAGGCGGCGTTGATGGCATGCCGGGTCGAGAAGTTGTCGCTGCAGTCGAGCACCACATCGGCCTGGCTGACCAACTGATTGAGCACGGCGCTG
>Ga0208882_1000764_pt1 | contig 13623 bp, 16 predicted proteins | sample LakWasMet14_LOW5_2_FD_183862 | JGI IMG/M metagenome (GOLD analysis project Ga0208882, IMG submission 183862) | Freshwater sediment methanotrophic microbial communities from Lake Washington under simulated oxygen tension - Sediment Metagenome... | ecosystem: Environmental > Aquatic > Freshwater >...
AATAAAGAACATGGCAAATAATGTCCAAGCCGGTACATTATGTTGCACCGAATTTGGTATAATTGAAGAGTTGTTATAAGAAGCATATTCCTCTGTCATGCTTACCAAAGGTGTCATTTCTAATTTAGATGGTGTAGCTAATGGAAAACTTTCGGCCATTTTTTGGTTAAGGGCCGTAACCATGCTTTGCATCTCTATTTGAGAAATGATTCGCTCAATAGAATTACTGATAGTTGTTTTAAATGATTTTTTTGTAATAGGATCAAAAAATAATTGTACTTGAAGTTTTGATGTGTCTGTTGATGCTTTTGCTTCCTGAACAATAGAATCGCCACTAAAGCTGTTCAAGAGCTTTGAAACTCTATCTGCTGATTTCTCTCTTAATTGTTTACTAGTTTTTTCAGGAATAACAATCCCTATAAAAAACTCTCCTTTTGCAACAGCTGTTTTTGTTTCCTGGTTGGTTAACTGCTTTTTAGTTATGACAAAAAATTTAGAATTAACCAGAGATTTTTCCAGTATATGTGATAAAGAATCGTTGTCTCTATCAACAATCAACAAAGGCACAGAGGCTTCATTAACCGAACGAAACGTAGAATCTTGAATAAGAGTAATGATTAAAATTAAAACTGTTGGCATAATAAACATAATAGCCAGTCCTGCCTTATCTCTTATAAGAACTTTATATTCTTTGTATATGCTATAAAGTAGTTTCATGTTGTTGCGTTTCAACTCCGCTCAGCGAGACAAGCTTAAAGCTGTCTCTTATCCTGACTTCTATTATCTATCTCTAAAATTATTTCCGGTTATTTTTAAATACACTTCTTCAATACTATTACATTGATTGTGTTGTATTAACTCTTTAGTTTTTCCTTGTGTTACTATTTTCCCATCATCAATAATGGCAATACTTGTACAAAAATCTTCTGCTTCATCGAGGTGGTGAGACGTATACAAAATAGTCATTCCATTCTCAGTATTTAATCTTTTTAATCTATCAATAATTGCTTGTTTTGATTGCACATCTACGCCAACCGTTGGTTCATCTAGTATTAGTAATTGTGGGTTGTGTAATAAGCCTGCAATTAAATTAACACGACGTTTCATTCCGCCCGAAAACGTACTTACTTTTTGATGTGCGTTATGCTCTAAGCCTAATATCGATAAATTTTCTTTTATGCTATCTCTTAAACTTTTTCCTTTTAAGCCATACATATAACCTAAAAACAGTAAATTTTCCCAAGCTGTTAGTTGTGGATACAGTGCAATTTCTTGCGGAACAACACCAATCATTTGTTTGCACTGTTTACTATTTGTGGTGTGTGTTAATCCATTAATATATATTTCGCCCACACTTGGCTTAAAGAGACCGCATAACATTGAAATTAATGTTGTTTTTCCGGCACCGTTTGGTCCTAATAATCCAAAAACTTCGCCCTTAGCAATACTTAATGATAAATTATTCACCGAGGGTTTTGGTGCATCTTTGTATTGTTTTGATACAGATTGTATATCAACTAAAACACTCACTATGCGTTTTCCTGTAAAAAGATTTTCATTTCGCAACTTGCTACCGGCGTGTTATTATAGTAGGATTTAGCTTCGATAATAGAAACGTTTAATACTTGTGTTTTAGTTTTCACCTCAGTTAGCAACTCGGCACCCTGTGGTGGCAAACTATGTATTACCAAATCTTTGATGTTACCTATGAAGCCTACGGCCGGCGTTGTTCCGTTTTTCACTGCTTCAAAACCTGCCCTGCTTGCGGCTGTTTGCGCCATGTTTTCAATGATACCTGATTCGGTCAGCTTTCCGTTTTGAACAAAAATGTGTTCGGCTACAATATCAAAACCTGTAACAATAGATTCTTCGTCTGATTTATAAATACGGCTAACCAAAACAATAGGTGCTCGTTGTGGAATGTAATTTAAAATCGTATCAGAATTAACTATTGGTTTTTCTACAGATATCATTGACTAAATTTTAGTGGTAACAAAAATACGGTTATATACGGTTTGCACAAAAAAAGAAAGGTTGCTCATTTAAGAACAACCTTTATAGCCTTTTGTTTTGTACTAATTCATGTTTGTTTTTTTAGCAATGCTTTTAACCACAAACCAAACACTAAATCCAATTAAAAATATTGGCCATAATTTTAAAAGAAATAAAAATATTTCACCAAAAATTTTAGCTCCAACAGACAGTGAATCAATTGTTTTTTCAAAGAAATTAGGTTCATACGGCTCAATTGGTAGCTCAAATAAATACGTTTCTGTTTTTGATATTTCTCTTTGATAGATTTGAATATTTATTGTGCTGTAAGCCACATCATGCAATAATTCCATTGTGTTTAATTGTGTGTCATCAGTATACTCTTGCTTTGCAAGTAAATCATTCTCTGCATCAACCGTTTGATTTAATTTTTTGCCCTGATGGTCGATGGCTTTTTCTAATCTTTTTTTATGGTTTGATAATCTGGTCTCCGTCAATTTAGCTGATTTAATTTGCTTGGTTACATCATCTGCTTTTATTTTTCTATAATCAACGTAATCCATCATTGCTGCTATTTCTGAAAGAGTTTTGTCAAGAGACTCATTAGGAACCCTAATAGTTATGTTGTTTTGAACCGTATAATGAATTATATCTTTAACGCTGTCTTTACTAACCCTGATAGTGTTTTTATAATTAGTATTGCTCTCTAAATCAGTATTTGTAACATAACCTTTATTGTTATTCACAATACGTTCAATTTCGAAAGTAGCATTTTTTACGTCCTTTACTTTAAATTGTAAATCTGCATTTCTGATAAATACACGCCCACTATCTTGATGCGTTTCTATTGATTTAGGTAAGTTTTTAACTACAATAGAAACAGAGTCCGCCTTCGCTTTTGCTTCCATTTCCATATAAGATTTTTCTTCGGCAGAAGGACCACAAGCTGTTATCATTACAGAACTTGTAGTAACCAAAAACAATAATTGTGTTGTGTTTAAAAGCATTTTTTTCATGACTATAGTTTTTAATAGCCATGATATAAACAAGTTTGGTAGTGTATACTAATACATTTGCAAAGCGGTTATATCAAAGCTGTGATTTTCTATTGATGTCGCTTTTAATATAATGTAACCACAACTTATTTGTTAAGTTTGGTTAAATAAAAAAAGCCACAGTAAGTTACTGTGGCTTTTAAATGTTGCTTTATGAGATTTTATTTTTGTTCGAATTTTTTGTAATCAGCCGGTATCGCTAATTTAGAAGCATCAATTGCTGTTTTTGTCATTTTAGAAACCTCTAATTTGCTTAACAATTTGTTGTCTGAAATTTGTCTTTCTTCAGACAACATTGGCATTGCGCCTTTTGGTAAATCTTTTAACTGATTAAAGTAAATACTTTGTTTGTCTTTTCTGTTCCAAGCTTTTACTAATGGTACAAAGAAATCGTATTTACCTGAAGCAATCCAATAAGTAATGATGGTGTTCTCTTCAGTGTTTTTTACAATATACTCGCTACATTTTTGTCCTTGAATTGTTTTTGTGTTTGTTCCTTTTGATGAAACACAAGTTCCTTTAATAGTAGGAGCTGTTTCGCTTTTGTGCTCACCCCAAACTTTACGAACCGGATTAACAAATTTAATTTCTTTGTTTGCTAAATTAAACACGAAACTACCTTCTACTTTTCCTGATTTACGACCTATTTGATCTAGCTTAACATCATTACCTTTAACGTAATAAATGTTAGTGGTAGTATCTTTATTTGTTTCCATTTTAAACTCGATACTGCCTTCGAAAGATTGTGCGAATGCTGCAACCGAAAATGCTAAACTTGCTACTAATAATTTAATTTTGTTCATTTACTAATCGTTTAAATATTACACTAAAATAATTGTTTTTAGTTAATAAATAAAAATTATGCCAAATAATATTGAAAAAGGAAGCGCAGGGGAACAACTTGCCATATCTCACTTACTAAAAAACGGCTATTCAGTTTTAGAAAAAAATTGGCGATTTAGGCATTTAGAAATTGATGTTATTGCCAGTATTAACAATACATTAGTTATTGTTGAGGTGAAATTACGTGCTAATAATTATTTCGGAAATCCGGAGGATTTTGTTACTAAAAGCAAACAAAAAAACCTAATTAGAGCTGCTAATTTTTACATCCAAGAAAATAACATAAATTGGGAAACTAGGTTCGATATTATCACAATTATTCAGAATCCTAACGAATTAAAAGTTGAACATATCGTTGATGCATTTTACCCAAGCTTAAAATAGGTACGCTTTTAATGAGAATTATGAGTGATACTAACACTACCCAATGTTAGGGCATATTTATTATTATTTGCCTCTTCCCCATCTACAGATTTTACACCAACTGAATTAAGATTTTTTAAAGCACGTTGAGCAAAGGCCCATATCCCTTTTTTATTTGTGTTTGATGCAATTAATTCATCGTCATTTTCTGTAATTACTTCTACTGTTGTTTTTAATTTAGTAGTGTTATTTGTTTGATTATTATTGGTTGCTATTTGTGTTACATTTAACACAGGTGTTGGCATTGAAGTAATTTCGTCTTTATTGATTTGAACTGTATTTGTGTTGCTTGCAACGTTTTGCTCTGTTGTGTTTTGTTCATCACGATTTGTACGATGCTGTTTTATACCAGTAGTTGGTTTTATGGTTTGCTTTGTGGTTTCAGCCTTAGCTAGTAATATTGGCGCTGTTGTAGTTTGTGGCGCTTTCATACGAGGTAATTTGTTTTGATGTGCAACTTCTTCAGCCGATATTCCCGTTTGTGTTTTTGGCCACATAAAAAACAACCCTAATAATAACACTACTGAGGCCGCTATAGAATAATTTGTAACAGACCAGTTAAACCAAACTATTTTTGGTTGTCGTTTTAAACTTTCTTTAAAAGGAAATTGAATTTCTGAATCAGGTTCGGCAATAGCTGCTTGAAATAGTTTTAATTCATTAGCTAAATCTTTGTTATTAAAGCAACTTAGTTCAATGTTAGCACGCTCTTGTTGAGGTAATTGGCTCTCGATGTAAGCAATAAATTGTTCTTCTGTTACTAAATCAGACGTCTGTTTTTTTAGTTTTTCTTTTCCCGAAAAACTCACAGCATCTTCTTCAATAGTAACTAAGGATAATTCGCTTAAATTAATTTCTAATTTGGGATGTTGAAGCAAAAACAACTCTAATTCCATCTGCATTTCTTCGGAAAGTTGTCCTTCCGAAAAATCTAGCAGATATGCCTCGTAATTATTTAAAGTTATTTTATTCATGTTAAATCAACACCTCTACTTTTCCAATATAATTTTTTAAAAATGCTCTTGCTCTAAAAATATAAACCTTTACCTGGCTCTCTGATAATTCTAATATTTTACCTATTTCAGCATAATCATAGCCTTCGTAATCTCTTAATAAAATCACACTTTTCTGTACTTCCGGTAGTTTATCGAGCGCTTCATTTAAAACCTGTTTTACATCTGAATAATGTTTCTCGTGTTTTAAACTTTGTTCCACTACTTCTGTATAATCTCCCTGTTTTTTTGCCTTACGTGTATAGTCAATTAATGTGTGGTGAGCTGCTGTAAATAAATATGATTTTGCATTGGTGCTTTCAATATCATTTACTTTTCGCCAAACTTTTTCATAAGTATCCTGAACGATGTCTTTAGCCACGTCGGCATCCTTTATATGCTTTAGAATAAAGCGATATAAATTATCAGCGTACTGATCAACACAATTATTAAATTCGGAAACTGTCAAACTCTTTTATTAAACATAAGACGACACAGAAGATATAAAAGTTACAAGCCACTTAAACAAAAAACCCTCTGATTATCAGAGGGTTTAGCTGTTGTTTTAAGAAACTGTTTTAATTTTAACTTTTTGCCCTCTTTTTAACTGAGTGTTTTGATTAAAATTATTCATTTCAGAAATATCTTTAACACTAACACCATACTTGCGTGAAATTCCAAACAAGGTTTCTCCTTTTTTCACTTCATGATATTGGTATTTACCTTTTACAGTAGCATTATCCGCCAGTTTTTTAGAATTATTACTTACAGAGTCGACTTTATTGTTATCAGCAATGTTAGTTTGTGGTTCTTTAGGAGCATCCGTTTTTGTATTTGTTTTAGGAACAACAACATCCTGTTTAACATAAACAATCAGTTTTTTTCCGGCACGAACTCCTTTTTTACCAATGTAATTCCATGATTTTAAATCAGCAACCGTTACTCCATACTTACGAGCAATCGTACTTAATTTTTCACCATTTCTTACGGTGTGTGTTTTTTGAACTTCCTTAACAGCTACTGAACTTTCAGACTCAACTTGTTGTTGCGACTTAATAGCCGCGTAAATTTCGGTTTCGTTAGAAATAAACGTACCTATCTTTGCCTTAGGTAAGGTTAAAATGTTTCCTCCTGCCGGAATAACACCTTTGCGATACTGTGGATTAAAATATGCTATTTCATCAACCGGAACATCTAAAGCCGAAGATATTTGAGTAAAGCTCATTGGCTCTTTTACAACAGCTGTATCAACTTCGAAATGCGTTTTACGCGGTGTAGCAGCATAAATATTATGTTCTGGTGCATAATTCATAACATAATTAGCTGCAATAAACGCTGGAACATACGCTTGGGTTTCCGTTGGTAAATATGGTCTAATTTCCCAATACGTTTTTTTACCTCCACTACGGCGAATAGCTTTACTAATTGTTCCAGGACCTGCATTGTAAGCAGCTAATACCATTTGCCAATCGCCAAACATCCCGTATAAAGCCTTCAAGTATTCTGCTGCTGCTTCGGTAGCTTTGTATACATCAGAGCGCTCATCAATGTATGAAGTTACATTTAATCCATACATTTTTCCTGTAGGATACATAAACTGCCATAATCCAACAGCACCTGCTTTTGAGCGTGCATTAGGATTTAATGCCGACTCTACTACCGCCAAATGTTTTAATTCTAATGGAATATTATGTTTATCGAAAACCTCTTCAAACATTGGATAATATAGTTGCGAAATACCCATCATACGGCTCACTAGCTCTCTTCTTCTAACAGCGTATAAATCTATAAAGCCTTTAACGTGAGGGTTATACACCAAGTCAAAGGGTGAGTTGGCATCCAATTTTGCCAAACGGCTCTCGTAAACAAAATCTTCAAAACGCGGAATGCTATCCGCTGAGTACTTATATTTATTTGTTTTAGGATAAGCCGGTTTTGCTAAGGCTTTTTCAAGCATTTTTTGGTTTGCCAAACTATCAAGCATAGCAGCCACTGGGTTGTCAACCATTGTTGCGGTACTTTGTGAAAACAAAGACCCCGAAACGCAAATTGCTGCTATAAGCAATTTTTGTGTCGTTTGTTTAAGTGTAGCTCTCATGACTAATGTATTGGTTACCTATATAACGCCGTTTATACAACAAACGTTACGTAAATTATTTGTTAATAGACAATTATAAAAAAAAAACAGATGAAGTAAAAGTTAAAGAACATTAATTTTTAACTTTGACGTGTGAAAAACGAAAAAGACGAACCTAAGGAATATTTTGAACGAAATATTTTACTTGTATTATCAGTTACGGCAGTGGGCTTATTTTTAGATTGGCTAGCCATTGATTTATTAAAAAATGTAAATCCATGGGGCTCCTTAGTAGCTGTGCCCGGAATTGTTATATCCTATCAGGCATTCTGGTTATTTTTAAATCCTTTTGTTTTGGTTTACGAAAATCGTTTCGAGATTAAACAAAGCTTATTTCATGATAAAGAATTCTACTACCTTGATATAAAATCAATATCTAAAGGCAATTCTAATTCAATAACATTAGTTTACAATGATAATGAGACTATCGAGGTTAATTTGTTTGGTATAAAAGGTTCTCACGTAGATGCTTTTTATCAAAAACTACAGGAAAAAATTAATTTGAGTTTAAGTAACAGAACGTTTTAACACATTGCTATGAAAAACAAAAAACTCATTTTATTTTTAATTATTCTGTTTCCGTCTACATTTTGGGTTATACTAGAATTAAGCACCATTAACTCTAAAAAATTACCGCATTATGGCCCAAAAAAACTAGTAAATAAAGATTCAGTTTTTTATACAGTTGGCTCAACATTTTATCAACTTTCGTCTAATCCGGTTGATTCGAGTGGTTTATCAGTTGTAACTCTTGATACTGTTCAATATCCTTTATATGTTGTGTGTTTTATAAAACAAAGTTATAAAGCAGATAATTATCGTTTGGCAGGATTAAGTGAATATGCTCAGTATAAAAAAGAAAAAATAAAAAACATTCCGTTTATAATTGTAACGCCATGTGATGGCACAAAAAGCGAAAACTGTTTAAGTGAGTTCGAAAAATTAGAAACAGGAAATCCTAATATCAAAAATTTACATTGGAACTCCCTATCCTTTGATAGTTTGAATTATAGCTATTTTAAAGAAAAACCTGTTCATATTGATTATAGTTTTTTTGTTTTGGTAGATGCGCAAAGAACCATAAGAGGTTATTATGATGCCAGATATGTGTCGGAGATTAAACGTTTAATGGAAGAGTATCAGCACTTACGTTTAAAAGAAGAGAAAAAAACATTAATTAATGCCAATAAAATAGAAGAAAAATAATGCTACGTTTAGTTTTAAGTTTATTAATTGTTGCCGGACTTATCAGTTGTTCTTCAGAAAAAAAAGACACTGAAAAAAAACTGTTACTACCTGTTTTTGGCGAAAAAAAACTAGCCGGTACCGATGCTAAAGACACTATTTATCATACCATACAAGGCTTTTCGTTTATCAACCAATACCACGACACCATTACCGAGAAAACAATTGATGGTAAAATTTACATCGCCGATTTCTTTTTTGTAAGCTGCCAAAGTATTTGTCCACGCATGAGCTCTCAGTTAGTTCATGTACAAGATGCTTATAAAAATGATAATGATGTTTTGATTTTATCGCATACCGTAAACCCTATGCACGACACCGTTGAAGTGCTAAATGGTTATGCACAAAGCTATGGTGCTGTAAAAAACAAATGGCATTTTTTAACCGGCAACAAAAAAGAAATTTATGATTTAGCTAAATACAGCTACTTAGTAAATGCTTTTGAGGATGATGGCTCACCGGAAGGTTTTTTACATAGCGAACTATTTGTATTGGTGGATAAACAAAAACGAATACGTGGTGTATATGACGGCACTGACAGTGTTGCTGTTGTTAAGTTAATTGATGATGTTAAACTTTTAAAACAAGAATAATTTTTGAAAAAACTGTTTTTCATATTCCTATTTATATTGGCAAAACCTGTTTTTTCTGGCAACAACGAGGGTTTGGTTTTTTATATAGATCATACGGAAAACGTTATAAATTTTGAAGGCATTGATTTAACTGAGAACTCTACGCTCGAAAGACCAAATCCTGTTTTTAAAGTATTTAAAAAAAAGCAACGTTTAAATAAACGTATAACGGCTGCGGTACTTGCGTTTCCTTTTCCGTTTGGCATGGTCGGTTTACACCGAATTTATCTGGGCACAAAACCTTATGTCCCTGTTGCTTATATAGCAAGCCTTGGCGGGGTTTTTGGAATTTTACCTTTTATTGATTTTTGCGCTATTGCCTTTGATAAAGACTTTGAATACTACAAAGACAACGGTAAAGTATTAATGTGGGTAAGAGAATAGGTCTATCTTTTTACCGTTTTGCAGCTACCAATAGTGCGGTTTGAAACCATTGTCTACCGAGAAGCTACTAACAAAGCTAAATGTTTATTGGGCATTTACGAAATGAAAATTCTTTCGCGAAACAATCTTGAACTTTTGCAAATGCTTTGATGTATGCGCGCATTTTTGGTAAGTGCTGCTAGCTAATGTAAAACCCATCTTGCTTTTATTTCTGGGTGTCAAATGGGTCAGTCTTTTTTAAGTTTGATGTCTTTTAGTAGCTCTTTTTTGTCTGAACAATTTTAGTAACACGTTTTGCTTGAATGTTTCCATAGTCTTTCCATAATATTTCTGCGCCATCTTCAATGTCTTCGTAAATTGGTAATAAATCTCCAATACCTGCGAACTTCCATTTCATTTTCTCTTCGTGACTTTTAAAACTATACGAGCCTGCTTTTCCAATTTTTACTGCTTTGTCAAATGCCTCGCTTGGAGTCTTAGCATTTATTAAAATATAGTTTCCCCATGTTGTTGCTCGTCTTTCTGGGTTTTTAATGTCTGCATTAGCGGGTTCACATATTTCTATGATTTCAACTAAAAACCAGTCACCTTTATTTAATATTTTCTTTGTCATGTAATAGTGTCTATGTCGATGGGTGTTGTCTAGCTAACTCAACCACTAATCCATCTTGAGCTGTGTAATAAATTGGTGTAGTTCCTTTTCTTAACTCTAAATACGATTTATAAAGCGCCGAAAATTTTGCGCGTTCCGAAATAACTGCGTCATAATTTCCATTTAAACCAATCATTAATTCGCAGGCCTCTCTCACAGAACCTTGTCCGCTTTGATTACCAGTAACATAATCTGCTAAATGATGTTTTAAAACATACTCATTGAATAAAGGATTTGCATTGCGTGGAATAAAAATTCTCAAACCACATTCCTCTGCCAAACCTAAATCTAATACATCATCAAATACATAGGCAATTTGATTTAATTGTATTTTATGTATTTCACACAAGTGTTTAGCAGCATCAATTTTATTGGCGAATTTAGAGTAAGAAGCATGAAAACGCTCTCTATCGACAAAGGTAAAAGCTGCGCTGTTTTTTTCGCCCGAAATAATAGCTGTTGTAGGTATTGTTTTATTATTTAAATAATATGAAAACCTCAACAAATTTGTACCCATACTATCTGCTTCACTAAATCTGCTTTGCAACAAATGGTCTTTGCCCGCATCAGTAAACACACCGTCCCAATCATAAACAAAGGCTTTAATGTGTTTCATTTTTTCAATCAAAGTTGCTTCAGGCAGAACAAATTCGCCTCCTATTTCGGTAAATATTTGTGTTAAATGCGACATGATTATTCAAGTTTCTTTGTCACCCTGAACTCGTTTCAGGGTCTCATGAGATGCTGAAGCAAGTTCAGCATAACATTGAAGAGAAGAGGATGACAATTTTATGATATAAATATATAGTTTTAAAAACAAAAAAGCCTTATTGAGATTTCAATAAGGCTTTTATTATTTAAGGATTATTTTAATCCTATCCTTTCATATCTTGGATGTCTAACATACCAACAGGTTTACCACCATCAGTAACAACAATAGTATCAACGTTTGTTTTCTTAAATAAAACGTTTGCTTCATTTAATAAAACGTTAGCATCAATTGTTATTGGTTCACGGTATTCTAAATCTGATAAGTTTTTAGCTAAAATATCACGTCCTTTTTCACCGATTAATTTACGTAAGCTACCATCTGTAAATACGCCTTTAATGCTACCATCCGCTTTTGTTACAGTAACCGCACCATATCCAAATTCAGTCATTTTAACAATAGCATCTGTAATAGAAGTGTTTTCAGAAACAACCGGGTTAATTCCTTTAATTGCTTCTTTTACTTTTACCATCATTAAACGAGTATCTTGAATGAACTGATCTGTTCCTAATGTTGTGAAGTTGTTCTCTGTTAATTGTTTCATTACTTTTAACGGAACTGTGATTGTGTGAACACCAATGTTAATAGCATTACGCACATGCTCAGCATGACGAACAGATGAGAACATAATTTTTGTATCGTAACCATATAAATCAACTGCGTTTACGCATTGTTCTACTAAAGCTAAAGCATCGTGTCCTTGATCTTGTAAACGACCAACTAATGGACAAACATAAGTTGCACCAGCTTGCATAGCCATATAGGCTTGTTGTAAAGTATAAACTAAGTGTACATTTACTAAATAACCTTTATCGCGTAACATTTTACAAGCACGAACCCCTTCTAATGAAACAGGAATTTTGAAAACTGTTTTTTTAGGGTCTAAGCCTAATGCTAACTGACGCTCAGCTTCTGCTAAAACTTCTTCTGCAGTATTTCCTAAAGCTTCAATTTGAAGTACAGGAACAATTTTGCTTAATTTTACAATAGTTCCATCAATATCAGTAATACCTTCTTTTTGCATGAAGGTAGGAGTAGTTGTAAGTCCGTTTAAAAATCCTAATTTAAAACCTTCTTCAATTTCTTTAAGGTTTGCTGAATCTAAGTATAATTCCATTTTTTGTTGTTTTTTATAAAGTTCAAATATAACTTTTATTTTTTATTTCGGTTCTCGCAGATTTTCATGGATAAATCGATGATTCTATCTCTTAAAACCAATTATCCCTCGATTGCTCGAACGCCTGGTAAACTTCCTTGTTCAATGTATTCTAATAAAGCACCTCCACCAGTACTAACATAACTAACTTGGTCAGCTAGGTTGTATTTATTAATAGCAGCTACACTATCTCCACCACCAATTAATGAGTATGCTCCTTTTTTAGTAGCCTCAGTAATAGCAAATGCAACTTGTTTGGTACCGTTTTCAAAACTACTCATTTCAAAAACACCCATTGGTCCGTTCCATAAAATGGTTTTTGAATTTTTTATTACCTCGCTGTATGTTTTAATGGTTTCATCCGAAATGTCTAAGCCCATCCAACCATCTTCAATCGTGTTAATATTACTGTGTTTTTTAGCAGCATCGTTTGCAAAATTATCTGCCACAATCGCATCTGTAGGAATGTATAAATTCACTCCTTTTGCTTTTGCTTTTGCTAATAATTCTTTTGCTAAGTCTAATTTATCATCTTCGCACAATGACTTACCAATTGTGCCACCCATTGCCTTAACAAATGTAAAAGCCATACCACCACCAATTAAAATATTGTTGGCTTTGTTCATTAACTGCTCAATAATTAAAATTTTGTCGCTCACTTTCGCACCGCCAACAATAGCAGTAAAAGGTGCTTCTGCTCCATTAATTACTTTGTTAATGCTGGCAACTTCTCCTGCCATTACATAGCCAAAACATTTTGCATCATCTTTAAAAAATTGAGCAATAACTGCTGTAGATGCATGCGCTCTGTGCGCTGTTCCAAAAGCATCGTTCACATAAATATCACCATGTTTGCTTAATTTTTCAGCAAACGCCACATCACCTTTTTCTTCTTCTTTGTAAAAACGTAGGTTCTCTAATAATAAAACTTGTCCGGGTTTTAATTCTGTTGATTTTGCATAAGCATCTGCTCCAATGCAATCATCTGCAAACTGAACATCTGTGCCAATATTTTTTGCAACTGTACTTACAATATGTTTTAATGAATATTTATTAGTTGGGCCCTCTTTTGGGCGACCTAAATGCGACATTAAGATAACGCTACCGCTTTTTTCAAGAATTTTTTTAATAGTTGGAGTTGCTGCTTTAATGCGAGTTTCGTCTGTTACTTCAAAGTTTTCGTTTAAAGGAACATTAAAATCTACGCGAATTAAAGCGCGTTTGTTTTGTAAATCTAAGCTGTCGATTGTTTTCATAATAAATTTAGGGATGGAAAAATAGAATTAATTAAACTTTGTTGGCTTTATTTTGCTTTTCACAATAAAAGCATAAGGATATTCATC
>Ga0208882_1000766_pt1 | contig 13597 bp, 13 predicted proteins | sample LakWasMet14_LOW5_2_FD_183862 | JGI IMG/M metagenome (GOLD analysis project Ga0208882, IMG submission 183862) | Freshwater sediment methanotrophic microbial communities from Lake Washington under simulated oxygen tension - Sediment Metagenome... | ecosystem: Environmental > Aquatic > Freshwater >...
GCCTAGGCCGCAGCCGCTCAGATTTTATGCTTGAAGCCGCTTGTCGTGAAGCGGAAGACGTGCTGCTCGACCAAGCATTCTTCACGGTTGATGAGGGTACCTATGCTAAATTTCAGGCACTGCTCGATCACCCGCTGCCGCCGACTGATAAGCTACGCCGGTTGCTCAAGACCAAAGCGCCCTGGGAGAAATGAGCGAGCTTGATTTTACACCGCCAGCGCCGATCACGGCTGATCAAGAGTTGGCGGATTTTGACAGTGGCGAACCATCCCTAAACGAATGGCTCAAAAAACGCGCGTTTAAGAATCATATGTCCGGCGCTTCCCGCTGCTTCGTGTTGTGTGCCGGTGCAAATGTTATAGGTTACTACAGCCTCTCGGCTGGAGCGATCAGCCATGAGACGGCGCCCAAGTCGATGCGGCGCAACATGCCCAGCCCATTGCCGGTCTTGCTGCTCGGTCGGCTCGCCGTCGATAAGCGCTACCACAATCAGGGAATCGGGCAGGCGCTGATGCGCGATGCGATGCTCCGAGCAGTCAACGTCGCTGGTGACGCCGGAGTGTTTGCTCTATTGGTTCATGCGCTTTCCGATCAAGCCAAGCAGTTCTATCTTTCACGCGGTTTCGTGGAGTCGCCTTTACAATCGATGACACTGATCATGACAATAGAAACAATTCGATCAATTTTGGCCGAACCTGATTGATAGTTTCCTAGGTCGGGCATGCTGTTTATGCCCGACAATCAGATAGGCTAATAGTGTCGGGCAACGAAAAAAGCTGTTGCCCGACCTAAGAGGCTAAAATTAGTTTTAACTGCCTTAGAACCGGACGTTCTTTTCAGTTTCCTTCAATAAAGTTCCCAATCGTTAGGTTAAACAAAGTGAAACGTTACAGAATTCTCAAATTTGACTTTAATTCTACGGTGGCAACTCTTAAGCCAGCACAAGATGCATGGGATGAGAAGGTAAAAGAACAGCATGAGCGAAATCGTGCTCTGGCTATTGAACACATGAGGATGCGATTTGGAGAGGTTGGGTTGGATTTAAAAGTTCAGAATTTTATTGACCTAGATTACAAGCCTTTTTCAATTATGGGATTTCATAACAAATTTCTGGAGCAGTGTCGAAACTCGTTTGTGATCGGTAGCTATTACCCATCATTAACATCTGCCTGTGCGCTTGGCGAGCGAATATTGAATCACCTTATCATTGGGTTGCGTGATAACTACCAATCCACTCAAGAATACAGAAAAGTTTACAAAAAGCGTTCTTTTGATAATTGGCCGCTTGTAATAGATACCCTTGAATCTTGGTCTGTACTCACGCCGGAAGCTGTGGAAAAATTCAGACAGCTAAATGAGAAAAGAAACCGAGCAATCCATTTCAATCCTGAAACAGACCATAATGATCGTGACTTAGCACTAGAGGCCATTCACTTGCTACAAGAAATAGTTAGCTTGCAATTCAGTGCTTTTGGCCATCTACCATGGCTATTTATTGCTCCAGGCGAGTGCTATATCCGTAAAGAGTGGGCTGAAAATCCATTCGTGAAACTGGTTTATCTTTCCAATTGTGCTTTGGTTGGACCTAATCACAGGATAGAGGACATATACCCTCAAACCATCATCAATGATAATTTTGAGTACGAGCAGCGGGAGATAACAGATGAAGAGTTTATTAGATTGCGCTGTCTCATGAGATAAATCGCGAACCATTAAATCCAGCCTACTCTCTAAAACGAGTTTACTCGTTCCCCCACTCCCGCGTGGGAACGAGGAAAAAACTGAATTCGACGTGCAAACAACGAAGAGCCTTCCAGGACTATGTCGCAAACTCCCCAGCTTATGCCGTTATTGTCGGAATGATTGCACCAATCCGGATCTGCTTTCAGGTTCAGCCAAGCTATCTATCTAATATTCAACAAAAAATATCCCACCTAAAGCTGGAGCGAAATTTGCTTATGTTGCAGTAACAGCATCCCGCAATCTCAAGCACAGGTGATTTATGAGCAAAATAGGCATTTTTTTCGGAACCGATACCGGCAGCACTCGTTTGGTCGCTAAAAAGATTTACAGTTTATTGGGCGAAGAACTGGCCGATAAACCCAAAAACATCAACCGCACCACTGTGGCTGAATTGTTGCAGTACGATGCGTTGATACTCGGCACACCGAGTTACGGCGTCGGCGATTTGCCGGGACTGGCGGTCGGCTGTATAGAAAGCAATTGGCAAGAGTTCGTGCCTCATCTCGACGGTATTGACTTGAGCGGTAAACGGGTGGCCTTGTTCGGATTGGGTAATCAGGAACGTTACGCCTCGCGCTTCGCCAGTTCATTGATCCAGCTTTACCGGGTGTTTTACGGTTACGGCGCCGACATTATCGGCCCTTGGAGCACGGAGGGTTATCAGTTTGAACACTCCGATGCGATCATCGATAACCGGTTTGTCGGCTTGGTGCTGGATCAACGCACGCAGCCGTTTTTAACCGACGAGCGGCTTAAAACCTGGATGGCGCAAATCACTCCGCAGTTGTTGCCTGCTTTGTCGGAGGCGGCTTAAGAATGCAGCAAGCCGGGGCCGAAAACGATCTAACCCCGTTGGCCGATTGTAGCTCCTGTAACTATCGCGACACGTTACTGGCGGCAGGCACTTGCAAGCCCGGCGATTGCTGTGTGGTTGCGGAAAGCGGCCGGCAGATCGACCGGTTTTTCCGTGCGCATCCGGCCTACGCCGTCGATTACACGCAAGACGGTTTTTGGGAACGCCGCGCTATCGCCGCCCGCTATTTACCGCCCGATCGTTTACGGCCTTTGCTGACCGATCCCGATGAAGCCGTGCGGCGAGTGTTGGCCTACCGTGTGCCTTTGGAATGGTTGCCGGAATTGCGCAACGATATCGATAGGGAAGTCCGGATAACGGTAGCCGACCGCTTACCGGAGCAACAATTGGAGCTGATGGTCGGGGATGCCGATTATCTGGTGCGGGTCTATGTCGCCAAACGCTTGCCGACCGGCCGTTTGTTCCGCTTGGCGGCCGATCCTGATAATGAGGTGCGGCGCATGGTGGCGGAACGTATCCCCAGTGTCAGCCTGGGGTTGATGGCCGATGATGCGGAAGTCGGTATTCGCCGCATCGTCGCTCAACGTATGGAGGTTGACGACCTGGAGATGATCGGCAAGGACAGTGATTGGACGGTACGTTACGAGGTGGCGTTGCGAGCAGAGCCGGATTTGTTGCGACAAATGTTGGACGATGCCGAAGAAGAAGTCCGTCTTGCCGCCCGGCAACGTTATGAGGTTGCCGAACAGTGATTCGAGTGTTTTCTAATGCCTTTTTTCCGCTTCGACTTCAATCATGACCATAGCCACATGCGCTTCACCGTCCGCTCCTAGCGGCACTTTATCCAGATATTTTGAGCAAATCTCTTCGATAAATAGCTCCCGTTTTTCTTTTGGAATTCGCTGCTAAGGGAAGCGCTGATTAAATCACTCCGTTCGCCCTGAGCCTGTCGAAGGGTTTTTTAAGTTACGGATTGAATTGGATTTATTCCGCTCATGGTTCGACAAGCTCACCACGAACGGAATAAATCAGCGTTTCCTAAGGTAACCATGTGGTTCGAATCCATCCTTCCAGCCCTGATTTTCCATCATGGGTCATGTCTTTGGGGATGAACACAACCCAAAAAACATGGGGTCAAGTCTTGCAATCACGCATCTGTCCTAACATTGTGCAGGTTTACTGTGGTTGTATCTTTTAGTCCTGTAGATGCTACGTCGCTGTAGGGAATAATGTCATCATTTAAAAATTAAACTTGCCGTACCGGTCCTGGATACTTCGCTACCAAAGTATCTACTGTCAGCAATGTAATTCCCTCAACAGTGGCTTGCGCAACAAGGATTCGGTCGAACGGGTCTTTATGGATCAGCGGCAGGCTATCGATGGAAACGGCATGTTCAGCCGTAATAGCCAATTCTTGATAGCCGTTGTCCAGCAGCCCACGGCGTAACACTCTTGCATCGACCTGAAAATCGGAACGTCCAAGCCCGCGCTTGATGGCAATTTCCCAAAGGCTGGCGGCACTGAAAAGTAGTTCGTTCGCAGGGTCTTCCAATAACGGACGGGCAACGGCTGACAATCGGTCAGGCGAGCCGGCTGCCCACAATAATAAGTGGGTATCCAGTAGCAGTTTCATTCTTCATCGCCGAAAAGCTGCTCGATTTCCTTAGCTCCCATGCTGTCGAAATCATCGGGAACGGCGATTTGTCCTTCCATGAAGCCCAGCCTTCGGATTTGTCCGGCCGATGGCGCATCCAGCCTGGTCACTTTGACCAGCGGCTTTCCAGCTTTGGCGATGATGAAGGAATCTCCTTTTACTGCTTGATCAATCAACTTGGACAATTGGGTTTTGGCTTCATGAATATTGACGGTGTGCATGATAAACCTCAGTAGGTTAAGTTTAATTAGTTTAGTTTATGATATATCATTTAGACGATTTGGGCATCTGTTGCATTCAGCTAAGTATTTTTAGGAAATCGGCAGCGCATATCCTGCCGGAATGACGGCAATTCAAACAGCGCCATCGACGATAACTCTATCCCAACACTATAGTTTTCAAGGATAATTCCTCCCTTGTTTCACCGTTAAAACATCAATAATAAAAAAGATGCCTAATGAATAATCTACTGAAAAACTCGATCTGGGTACTGATTGCCGGGCTCGGTGCGGCAGCCGTCGGCGGTATTGCTTTAAACCGCGGCGAGAGCATCAATACACTGTGGTTTATAACCGCCGCGTTGTGCATTTACGCGATAGCCTACCGATTTTATGCGGCGTGGATTGCCGCGACGGTGCTGGCGGTTGACGAAACACGGGCGACACCGGCCGAGCGTTTAGATAACGGCCGCGATTTTGTGCCGACTAATAAATGGATCGTATTCGGCCACCATTTTGCGGCGATCGCAGGTCCCGGGCCGCTGGTGGGGCCGACGCTGGCCGCGCAGTTCGGTTATTTGCCGGGCACGCTGTGGATATTGTTCGGCGCGGTGCTGGGCGGTTGCGTGCAGGATATGGTCACGCTGTTTTTGTCGACCCGGCGCGATGCCAAAAGCCTGGGGCAAATGGCCCGCGACGAGCTGGGCGCATTGGGCGGCACGGCGGCGCTGATCGGCACGTTCGCGATCATGATCATCCTGATTGCGGTGCTCGGTTTGGTCGTGGTCAACGCGATGAAGCACAGCCCGTGGGCTACGGCGACGGTGTCGGCGACCATTCCGATTGCGATGATCGTCGGGCTGTATATGCGCAGTTTCCGTCCCGGCCAAGTGTTGGAAGCTTCGGCGTTGGGCGTGATTTTATTGTTGCTGTCGGTGATGGGCGGCGGCTGGATCGACGACAATCCTACCTTGCGCACTTGGTTCGATTATGAAGGTTTGACGCTGGCTTGGTGGGTGATGGCTTATGGTTTTGCGGCCGCGATTTTGCCGGTTTGGTTGTTGCTGGCACCGCGCGATTATCTGTCGACTTATGTAAAGCTCGGTACCATCACGTTGCTGGCGGTGGCGATTATCATGCTGCAACCGACCGTTAAAATGCCTGCGCTGACGCAGTTCATCGACGGCACCGGGCCTATTTTCGGCGGCAAACTGTTCCCGTTCGTGTTTATTACCATCGCTTGCGGCGCGATTTCCGGTTTTCATGCGCTGATCGCGTCCGGCACCACGCCGAAATTGCTCAGCAACGAGCGCGATATTCGCATGATCGGCTACGGCGGCATGTTGCTGGAATCGTTTGTCGCGATCATGGCGATGATGGCTGCGACCGTGCTTGATCCGGGCGTGTTTTTTGCGATCAACAGCCCGGCGGGCGTGGTCGGCAAGGAAGCTGTCGATGCCGTCGCCAAGATTTCTTCGTGGGGTTTTCCGGTTACGGTCGACCAGATGCAGCTTCTAGCCAGCCAAATGGGCGAGGCGACGCTGTTTGCCAGAACCGGCGGCGCACCGTCTTTAGCTGTCGGCATGGCGAGTATTTTCGGCAGCGCGTTCGGCGAAAGCATGCTGGCCCTGTGGTACCACTTTGCGATCATGTTCGAGGCTATCTTTATATTGACCACGCTCGATGCCGGAACCCGCGTGGGCCGCTTCATGTTGCAGGACATGCTCGGCAATATCTGGCCGAAACTGGGTGAGACTTCTTGGACGCCGTCGGTCGTTTTGACCAGCGGACTGGTCGTGGCAGGCTGGGGATATTTTCTGTATATCGGCGTGATCGACCCGAACGGTGGGGTCAATATTTTGTGGCCGCTGTTCGGTATCGCCAACCAGATGCTGGCCGCGATTGCACTGTGCGTGGCGACCGGCATTCTGGTTAAATCCGGCAAGTTGAAATACGCCTGGGTAACCGGTTTGCCGCTGACCTGGTTGGTGACGATCACCAGCACCGCGGCCTGGGAGAAAATCGCCAGCGACAATGTCCGTATCGGTTTCTTTTCCGCAGCCAATGATCTGGCCGACAAGCTGGCGGCGGGCGCGTTGCCGCCGGAGAAAGCGGCCGTTGCGCCGCAGCTGATCTTCAATCTGCATCTGGACGGCTGGATAACGCTGTTTTTTGTGACCTTATTGTGGCTGATCGTGTTCGATATGCTGCGCGTTTGCAGCCGTTATCTGGCCGGAAAACCGGTGCTGCCGCTCGCCGAATCGCCGCATAGTCCGAGCCGTTTGGTTGAAGACTGGGTGAGAGACTGATGCTGGGCAAGTTCAAAGAGTTTTGGCGAGTAGTGCGCCGCCTTTCAGGCGACGATGCTTACGAGCGCTATTTACAGCACCATGCGGAGCATCACCAAGCCGATACGCCGTTAAGCAAAGAGGCATTTTTCAAGCAGTGGCAGGATGAAAAATGGAATGGGGTCAAGCGGTGTTGTTAGCCTGAGCAGACCTTCCAGGTTTCTAAAACCTGGAAGGTCTAAATCTGTGCTGAACACCAAACCTTCCAGGTCTTGAAGACCTGGAAGGTTTAACACCGCGCAATTATTCGCAATCTTTTTCAAATTTATTTAATGCTTACACCAAAGCGATTAACAAGGCTTATGACCGTTCAGGCAGTTTATTTGAGAAAAATTTCAACCGCATCCTGATCGACTCAGACCGCCATTTCATCCATCTGGTCTGTAATATCCACCGCAATCCACAAAAGCACGGGTTTAGCGATAACTTTTGCACTTACCCCTATTCTTCCTACCAAGCCAGTCGGCAACAGAAACCAAGCCGCATCGAATCGCAACAAGCTTTACAATGGTTCGGTAGTATGCAGTCTTTTGAAAATTATCATCAGCAATTTGATAACAGACAAATTCAGCATTTGATCGGCGACGATAATTTTAACTAGGCCCTTTAAGTTTATGACAACCCACACCCAACACCCTAACCGCCAGACATTTTATGTTGCTATAGCTCTGGTGCTCGGTATCATCGTCGGCGAGCTGCTTAGCCTGACGCTGGGCGGAACCGAAACACTAAAACCTGTTATCGCTGTTTTTGCCGCGCTGACCGATATTTTCCTGCGCTTGGTCAAGATGATCATCGCTCCCTTGGTCTTCTCCACGCTGGTGGTGGGTATGGCCAAAATGGGCGATATTCATACCGTCGGGCGGGTCGGTATCAAGGCGATGCTGTGGTTTTTTTCGGCGTCGATTTTCAGCCTGCTGCTGGGCATGTTGCTGGTGAACTGGTTTGTGCCGGGCGGTTCGCTGCACATGGCCCTGCCTGAGATTGGGGTGGAAACGGGATTGCCGGAAGCTGCGCCGACGCTGGCTAATTTTGTCGCGCATATGTTCCCTAAAAGCATCATCGAAGCGATGGCGGCCAACGAAATCTTGCAGATCGTGGTGTTCTCAATGTTTTTTGGTATGGCCTGCGCTTCGCTGGACGAATTGGCTCATCCGGCGGTCAAGTTGCTCGATTCATTGACGCACATCATGTTGAAAGTTACTGGCTATGTGATGCATACCGCACCGGTTGCCGTGTTTGCGGCGGCGGCCTCGGTTATCGCGCAAAACGGTATTGGTGTGCTGCTGTCTTATGGACAATTTATCGGCGAGTTTTATTTAGGATTGTTGTTGCTGTGCGCTTCGCTGGGCTGTGTCGGCTTCTTGATTTTAGGGCGCAAAATTCTGTCCCTGATTCGTCATATCCGCGAACCAATGCTGCTGGCGTTCGGCACCGCCAGCAGCGAGAGCGCCTACCCGAAACTGTTGCAGCAACTGGAGCGCTTCGGTTGCGACGAAAAAGTCTGCGGTCTGGTGCTGCCGCTGGGCTATTCGTTCAACCTCGACGGCAGCATGATGTATATGACCTTTGCGGTGCTGTTCATTGCCCAGGCCTACGGCATCGATATGACGCTGGGCGACCAGCTGATCATGCTGTTAACGCTGCTGTTTACCAGCAAGGGCGTAGCCGGCGTGCCTAGAGCTTCGCTGATTGTTATCGCCGCCACGCTGTCAATGTTTCATATCCCTGAGGCCGGTTTGCTGTTGTTGCTGGCCGTCGATCAGGTGCTGGACATGGGCCGAAGCGCTACCAATGTGTTCGGCAACAGCATCGCTGCCGCACTCGTAAGCCGCTGGGAAAAAAACTTGCGGTAGGTATTTTCAATGCTTGGCAAAAGCAAGCGGAAGGCCTGGCAATGGAATATTTTGGCTAAATAAAAAAAAGTCGTTAACATCAACACACCATTAACTTTGTAGTTTTAGAAAAATATGCCGCATAGAAGCTTTAAAACCAGCAAGCCAAAATCCACGATTACCATGCTTCCTGAATTGGGCATGGATAAACAACAACTTGTGGCCGACTTCAAGCGCTATTACAGCCACCGTCTGGGCCGGGATGAGCACAATACTTCGCCGCACTATGCCTATGAGGCGCTATCGATGGCTATCAGCGATCGACTGATAGAAAGATGGAAAAAAACTTTCAATACTTACAGAGATTCGGATTGCAAGAGAGCCTACTATTTGTCGATGGAATTTCTGATGGGCCGCACCTTAAGTAATGCCATGCTGAATCTGGGCATTACCGATGAGGTTGAAAAAGCCATGTATGACTTGGGGCTTGAGATTGAAGAGTTAATTGAAAACGAGCCGGATGCCGGTTTGGGCAACGGGGGCTTGGGGCGTTTAGCCGCCTGTTTTATCGATAGTTGCGCAACCTTGCAATTGCCGGTAACCGGCTACGGTTTGCGCTATGAATACGGGATGTTTTCGCAGGATATCATTAATGGCGAGCAGGTCGAAAAACCGGACCACTGGCTGCGTAACGGCAATGTCTGGGAAATTGAACGGCCTGAATACACGGTGAGGATCAAATTCGGCGGTTATACTAAATCGCATATCGACGAGTTCGGCAATAAAAGGACCAGTTGGGTAGAGACGCAGGATATACTCGCGGTTCCTTATGATACACCGGTTCCCGGCTATCGGAACGGCACCGTGAATACCTTGCGTTTATGGAAAGCGCAGGCGACTGAAGAATTTGATTTACAGGAGTTTAATGCCGGCGATTATGCAGAAGCGGTAGCGGAAAAGAATACCGCCGAAAATATCACTATGGTGCTGTATCCGAATGATGCCAATGAAAACGGCAAAGCACTGCGTTTGCGTCAGCAATATATGCTGGCATCCGCCAGTTTGCAGGATGTGATCGGCACTTGGGTTGGCCGTCACGGTAATAATTTTTCCGAGTTTGCGGCGAAGAACACTTTCCAGTTAAACGACACGCACCCGAGCATCGCGGTAGCGGAATTGATGCGTTTGTTGTTGGATGTTCACGGTTTGGTCTGGGATGATGCCTGGGCTATCACCCGTAAGACGATGGCTTATACCAACCATACCTTGTTGCCGGAAGCGCTGGAACGCTGGTCGGTTAATCTGTTCACGCAGATGTTGCCAAGGCTGATGGAGATCATTTTCGATATCAATGCTCATTTTTTGGCCGAAGTCTCGGCGCATTGGCCGGGCGATACGAACCGGTTAACCCGCATGTCTATTATTGAAGAAGGCCATGAGCAATATGTCAGAATGGCCTACTTGGCGATAGTCGGCAGCTACTCGGTTAACGGCGTTGCCGCATTGCATTCGAAATTGCTGCAGCAAGGTTTATTTAGGGATTTTTATGAGTTCTGGCCGGAAAAATTCAACAATAAAACCAATGGCGTTACCCCGCGCCGCTGGCTGGCGGCGTGCAATCCGGAACTGGCCGAACTGATCACCGCAACCATAGGCGATGGGTGGCTGACGGATTTGTCGTTGCTAAAGAAACTGGAGCCTTATGCGGAAGACAAGAAGTTCCGCAAACGCTGGCATGAAATCAAGCAAAACGCCAAGCGCAAGCTGGTTGAGTTCAAAAAGATTGAACATGATGTCGACTTTAACCTGGACGCGATGTTTGATGTGCAGGTCAAGCGCGTTCATGAATACAAACGTCAATTGCTGAATGTACTGCATGTGATACATCTGTATGACCGCATCAAGCGGGGCGATACGGCGAACTGGATGGATCGCTGTGTATTGATTGGCGGAAAAGCTGCGCCGGGCTATTACATGGCGAAGAAAATTATCAAACTGATCAATAACGTCTCCGGCGTCGTTAATTCCGATCCTGATGTCGGCAGAAAATTAAAACTGGTTTTCCTGGCCAACTATCGGGTTTCCGCAATGGAAAAAATATGTCCGGGCGCCGATCTGTCCGAGCAAATTTCCACCGCCGGCAAGGAAGCTTCGGGCACCGGCAATATGAAATTCATGATGAATGGCGCGTTGACGATCGGCACGCTGGACGGGGCTAATATTGAAATTCGCGAAGAAGTCGGCGATGAGAATTTCTTCCTGTTCGGTTTGACCGAGGAGCAGGTTGAAGAAATGAGGCATCACTATGACCCTAATGCGATCATCAGTCAGGATGACGATTTAAATAGGGTCATGAAACTGCTTGAATGCGGACACTTCAACCAGTTCGAGCCGGGGATTTTTGACGATATTTTGGCGTCGATAAGAAACCCTTACGATCCTTGGATGACGGCAGCCGATTTCCGCAGTTTTATCGATGCGCAAAAACGTGTGGAAGCCGCTTATCAGGATCAGGAGCACTGGGTCAAAATGAGTATTTTAAACTGCGCCGCTAGCGGCAAGTTTTCTACCGACAGAACCATTACTGATTACAACAACGATATTTGGAAGCTGACGCCGGTCAGTATCAAGTCCTGATCGTGTTTCATATTGTTTTGTTTGAGCCGGAAATTCCCGCTAACACCGGGAACATCATCCGGTTATGTGCCAATACCGGCATGCAGTTGCATTTGATCAAGCCGCTGGGTTTTGAATTGGATGACAAGAAATTGCGCAGGGCAGGGCTGGATTACCATGAATGGGTGGCTGTGAAAGAGCACGATTCATTGGCTGATTTTGTAAGCAGTATAAAGCCGGGTCGGATTTTTGCCCTGACTACAAAAGGCACGCAGATATACAGCGATGTGACTTTTCAGTCTCAGGATGCTTTTTTGTTTGGCCCTGAAACGCGCGGCTTGCCTGCAACTATGTTAGCGGAGCTGGGCCCCGAGCGATGCTTGTATTTGCCGATGCAGGCTGAAAGCCGGAGCCTGAATCTGTCCAATACCGTATCGATTGTTCTTTACGAGGCCTGGCGGCAGATGGGCTATGCGGGTGCGATGATAAAGTAGATATGAATTCACCATGAAGAGCACGAAGGAATAAAACTTAGTGCTCTTCATGGTGAATAAACGTTCTCTCTATGATTCGGCTTTCTGTTCGCGAGCTAATAAGTTTTGCACGGCCGCTAGCGGAGCCAAGCCTTCATATAAAACTTTGTAGGTTTGTTCGGTAATAGGCATGTCTACGTCATATTTTTTAGCAAGCAAAAAGGTTTCTTTTGCCGCTGAAATGCCTTCAATTTCCTGGCCGATTTCTGCCATGGCGGCATCGGTATTTTTACCTTGCCCCAAAGCTAAACCAAAACGCCGGTTTCTGGATTGGTTGTCGGTGCAAGTCAGTATGAGGTCGCCAAGGCCCGCCAGTCCCATAAAGGTCTCCTGTTTACCGCCAAGCTTGACGCCGAGACGAATAATTTCATTGAGTCCCCGGGTGATTAGCGCGGCTCGGGTGTTTGCGCCAAAGCCAAGTCCGTCGGCAATACCGGCCGCTATCGCCATGACGTTCTTGACTGCCCCTCCTACTTCTACGCCAATCAGATCCGAGTTTGTGTAAGTCCGAAAACGTTCGCTGTGCAGGATATCAGCCAAAAGGCTTGCAAAATCCGGCTGGGATGAAGCGATAGTAATAGCTGTCGGCAGTTCAGCCGCGACTTCGCCTGCAAAGCTGGGGCCTGAAAGCAGGGCTGCCGGGGTTTGCACAGAAAATATATCGGCTACAACTTCATGAAGCAGGGAGCCGTTATCAGGATTAAAGCCTTTGGTTGCCCAAGCTATCTGTACATCATTGGATAAATGCGTTTTGAGCTTAACAAGCGTATCTTTAAATGCATGGCTGGGTACGGAAACCAGCATGAGGCTACTAAACCCGGCGACCTCAGCCAAGTCGGAAGTAACGGTAAGATTCTCAGGGAAAATCAGGCCGGGTAAATAGCGTTTGTTTTCACGATCTTGTGCAAGTAATGCCATGTGTTCCGGGTTATGACCCCACAACAGCGTCCGGCAACCATTTCTAGCTGCCAGGATTGCCAGAGCCGTGCCCCAAGAACCCGCGCCAAGGACGGCTATTTTTTTATTCATCGAGCGAATTAGTTGATAGCGTCAGAGCCAGGTGTTTGTTGTGCTTGCTGTAAATGTTGAGAATATAAAGCGTCAAAATTTACCGGGGCTAAAAGCATTTGCGGAAAGCCGCCTTTGGTAACGAGGTCGGAAATGGCCTCTCTTGCGTAAGGAAACAGAATATTAGGGCAGAAGCTGCCAAGCATCGGTCCCATCTCTGCATCCGTGAAACCCGCTAAAGAGAAAATTCCAGCCTGGTTGACTTCCACAAGATAGGCTGTTGCATCTTCGCTTTTTACGGTGATAGTGACCGTAAGGGCTACTTCGAACATTGAATCTTCTAAAGGCGCGACTTGAGTGCCCAGATTAAAGTCGACACTGGGTTCCCATTTTCCGATAAACACTTTAGGTGAGTTTGGTGTCTCAAAAGACATGTCTTTGATATAAATTTTCTGGATGGAAAATTGTTTTTCTACTGGTTTGGTTTCTTCAGTCATGTTGGATTTCTATGAGTAGGATTTAGTGTAAGAGCGGCTTTCCAGACAGGGATTTAGTTTTTGTTCTTACCGGCCGATTTTATCGGCAGTTTGTAGTCGTTTTCCCAAGCTTGCATGCCGCCGGTAATAACAAAAACCTGCTCGAATCCAGCTTTAGTCAATATTTTTCCGGCCGATAAGGAGCGGGTTCCTGTTTGGCAGGCGATCAGCACTGGTTTGTTTTTGTGTGCTTCCAGTTTTGACAGGTGAGCGGGCAAATTACCCAATGGCGTGTTGATTGAGTTTTCAATATGGCCTTTAAGAAACTCTTCCGGTTCGCGTACATCGATAA
>Ga0208882_1000773_pt1 | contig 13546 bp, 14 predicted proteins | sample LakWasMet14_LOW5_2_FD_183862 | JGI IMG/M metagenome (GOLD analysis project Ga0208882, IMG submission 183862) | Freshwater sediment methanotrophic microbial communities from Lake Washington under simulated oxygen tension - Sediment Metagenome... | ecosystem: Environmental > Aquatic > Freshwater >...
TAAAGTATGGTCTATAGGATTTTATGACAGACAAACGAAATATTGTAATTAAAGTTAAATATCCGGTATCCGGAAAAGAGACAGAGAACTTTACGCCTAAGATGGTCACAGAATGGAATATTAAAAGAATATCGCTTGCTGCCGGTGCGCTGGTTTTCGTTTTAGTTGGGCTGGTTTATTTTATTAGTAAAGATCCGCAAGAAAACAATTCCGATAACGCGGAACTTGTAAATAAGTCCGGACAAGAAATAGCAATCCCACCGATTGAGATTAAAGAGCCGGAGATAAAAAAACAGGATATATCCAAGCAGATAGTCGCTAAAGCTAACACTAAAATTAAGCCGGTGAACGGACCCACTAAGCGAAATAAACCAACTTCAAATACTGCGATTAAACAAGTAGAGAAGATAGAATCTTCTAAGAAAATTATTAAAGATCATAAGTATTCCAAGGTTAGCCATAATGTGACCAGGGCAGTGCTAACTTACGGTATTAGCAATAAAGAACCTACAGGTGAAATAGCGAAAGCTGTGAACGTTGGCGGAAAAAATCCGACATGGGTTTATTACTTTACTGAATTAAAATCAATGAATGGCAGCAAGGTTTACCACGAATGGTTGAAAAACGGTGTACTTGATTCCAAGCGGGAGTTAATTATATCGGGTGATGCTTGGCGGACATCAAGTCGCAAGTTACTGGCCGACTCTGAAAAAGGTAACTGGACAGTGAGGTTGATCGATGAGCAGGGCCAATTATTAAATGAAAAGTCTTTTAAGGTTGATTAACGCTATACGTTATATATCTAATATATTTATAATTCGGTTAATGATATAGTTAATATATCTTTTCTTATTTTAGGGACTAAAAATGACCGATTATCAAAATCTTTCTGAAAGCGAACTACAGGCTGTTATTGAAAATGCAGAAAGAGCATTAAAAAATAAACAGGCTAATAAACGCAGAGAAGTTATAGCGCAGATTAAAGAATTGGCAGCGTCTATTGATGTCGCTGTAGAAATCCATGAACCTGAGAAGGCGTCTACTCGCAAAGGCTCAAAGGTTGCTATTAAGTATCGTCATCCTGATGATCTTAACAAAACCTGGACGGGGCGCGGAGTGGCGCCAAAATGGATGCAGGAATTGCTGAGCGCGGGGCATGATCGCTCCGAGTTTGAAGTGTAGCACGGCGTATATTGAACAATAGATACGATGAAACGCATCGGGCGTTTCATCGTATCCGTAAAAAACTCCATTCGTCAGACGCTGTCAGTAATCCATAAAATCCTATCCGCTACAGCATCTAAACTGATTCAAAAACACCGCTAATTACTGCCCGGATTCCGTAACGGTAACCGATTAGTTTGGGCTATGAATTTATCGTCCATTCCACACAAAAAACCGAACAAATCCGCCATCATACCTGCAATTATTCTTGTTCTCCGGACGCGCTTGTCAGAATTTATACATCATGATGAGCTTGAGATAAGTGCGGTACCGTACAGACAGTAACATACTGCCGGACATACTCTTTATTCAACAATATTGACCTCTATATAGAGCACCTATTTTTGAGTGGATGTCATTATTTGTCCAATAGTCTCCACCTCTTATCCATAGATCTAATTGATAAGAAGAAAAACGATTAAGTGACTTACGGGTTGGCAGAAACGATACTGGTTTGCTTTATGTGTCAGTTAAAGCGGGTTTTACGTATCCGATTTTATAAGGCGAGGGTAAATTAATGAGCTTACTTAAAATAATCGTCACCTTATTGCTGTCGCCCTTTGTTATCTTGTTATCCAAAATAAAAAATGCTTTGTCCGTCCGGATGCAAGCAAGAGAGTCAGTGAATGCAAACTAATCTTTTAAAGTCGTTTGCTTTTATGGAATTGTCTGCCTTGGCCGTACTGGCTTTGCTGTCGTTTTGTTATGCCGAAATTGCAGGCGTTTTCTCGCGACATATGATTATCCATATTGCGCTGATGACCGTTGCAGCACCGGTTTTGGCAAGCCTGCTTCTACAGAGGCGAAATTTGTCCACTCAACCCGCGAGTGTTTCAACACTGGTTGCGGCCATCTCCGTACAAGCGGCTTTATTGTTTGCATGGCATTCGCCGCCTGGCATCGGTCTGGTAATGAACGGCCATGCTAGCGCCTTGTTCATGCAGACAACTCTACTTTTCTCAGCCATGTGGTTTTGGCTCGCCGTATTCAATCAGACCGGCAAATATTTGTGGCGTGGAGTTCTTGCGCTGTTGTTGACCGGCAAGCTGTTCTGTTTGATTGCCGTATTGCTGATATTTGCGCCGCGCGTGCTTTACGGCACGACGGTCGCCATTATGCCTATGGCTATTGAGCTCGCCGACCAGCAGTTGGCCGGACTGCTGATGGTTACTATTTGCCCGATCACTTATGTGCTCGCCGCGGTTGTGCTGATTTCTCGTTGGTTTCAATCGCTGTCCGATTCACAAAGTAATATCTCTCCCTCGGCGGTTGCAGCGGAAAACAGCTGATGGCAAAGCCGGTCAGAAGACGTTTGCGTAAACTTCTGCCGTGGGGGCTTGGGCTTTTTATCGGGGGCGTTGTGGTTGTCCTTGTGATTGCCTATTCCGGCATTTTCAACATCGCGGCCAGTGCGGGGCATCCGGCTTGGATGGAGTGGCTTTTAACGCTGGGTAAGGAGCGCTCGGTCATCGTCAACAGCAAGCCTGTTGACGTGCCTGAGCTGAATTTTGTCGAGCTGGTGCCGCTTGGCGCCGCGCACTTTCAGGGAGGGTGCGCCACTTGCCACAGAATGCCGGGACAAGTGCTCAACCCCGTCTATGATCAGATGCTGCCTCCGCCTCCGGACTTGAAAATCCATGCACCCATGTGGACGCTCGAACAATTGTTTTGGATTGTGCGTCATGGCATTCAATTCACCGGCATGCCGTCCTGGAGCGGCCAGGACCGCGATGACGAAGTTTGGGCGGTGGTTGCATTTTTGGAGGCGTTGCCGTCTATGAATGCAGCGGATTACCTGAAGTATGCGAGCGGCAATAGCAAAAGCAGCATTGCCGCTAAAAACTATCCAGCTAGTCGGTTAGCTGGTGAAGGCAGGCCCAAGGTTAATCATAGCGCATGTGATCGCTGCCACGACACCGGCAATGCGCCGCCGACAAGTCCCTACGTGCCCCGTCTTGGCGGCCAGGATGCAGCTTATTCGAAAAGGGCATTGCACGAATATCACAGCGATTTGCGACAAAGCGGCTTTATGGAGCCTATTGCCGTCGAACTTGATGATGAGCATATTAATAGCTTGGCGGACTATTACGCATCGCTAAAAGGTTCTGTTGGTAAAACCGCCGAAAGCGTATCTTCGAAAGGAACCGATCCGGGTCGCCAATTGGCGGAGCATGGCGATCTATTGCGCAAGATTCCGGCTTGCCTGTCGTGCCACGGCAGCAGTAAACGTCCGGACTATCCCCGCTTGACCGGCCAATCCGAACAATATATCCGGCAGCAATTGCAGGTTTTCCAACGAGGAATACGCGCAAAAACACCACACGGAGCGATTATGACCACTATCGCAAAGCGTTTGAACGAGCAACAGGTCGAAGCCGTGGCTGCATTCTTTGCAAGTCGATTAGCGGCAGAAAGTACCGATCGCAACGCAGCAGAGGGTTTGCGGTGATGAAATATATGGGACAGATGCTGTGCATTATGACGTTAGTGATCATAGCAGGCTGTGATAGCCGGCAATCGGCATTTGCCGGCCTAGGACCGGTTTCATCGCGAATTACGCTGTTGATCTGGATCATGTTTATCGGAGCTGCATTAATAACGCTTTTAATATGCGCGCTGATGATGATTTCAATATCAGGGCCTGCCGGTTGGCGTCAAAAATTGACCAGTAAAAAAAGTATTGTGCTGGGAGGAATTGTGTTTCCGACCGTCACTCTGACCGTTCTTTTGATTTACGGTTTTTGGGTTTTGAAAGCCGGTGAAACGTTGACGCAGGCCGAAAACCCAGTACGTATCTCGGTGGTCGGCGAGCAATGGTGGTGGCGGGTTATCTATCGGCATGACGATGGCCGGACTACGGAAAGCGCCAATGAACTGCGAATTCCTACAGGACGGCCGATTGAAATCGAGTTAACGACGGCAGATGTGATTCACAGCTTCTGGATACCGGCTTATGCAGGCAAGGTCGACATGATTCCAGGTCGCACCAATGTTCTGCATTTTATTGCCGATAAGCCGGGCATTGTCAGCGGTCAATGCGCGGAATATTGCGGCGGCGCGCACGCGCTGATGTCGTTTTATACTGTGGCGATGACGCCTTCGGACTATGAAGCCTGGCTCGTCAAGGAGCGGGCGAACGCGAGACCTGCACCGGATAGACAAGGCGAACAGGTCTTTTTATCCAGTGGATGTGGGGGCTGCCATACGGTTCGAGGTACTCCGGCGAACGGAAAAATAGGGCCGGATTTAACTCATGTCGGCGGCAGGCAGTCGCTCGGCGCGGGCATTCTGCCAAACACGACTGAAAGCTTTACCAAATGGATTACTCAGCACAAAACCATTAAGCCGGAAAATTTGATGCCGCCGTTCAATATTTTTTCTGAAAGCGAGCTGCAGTCCTTATCGGCTTATCTAAACAGCCTGGAGTAATCGCAATGTTTAATGTTGATGAGCACAGGCGGCAATTAGTTCAATAAGGGGGCGTTAGTGACAACCATAACTGAAGAAAAAACGGCGCTACCGAACACCTTACCGCGCCCCGAAGGTGAAGAGGAACAACTGCTGCGCATTTGGTATGCGCCGACCGGGTGGAGATGGTTTACGGCGGTCAATAACACAACGGTGGGCTTGCTTTATTTGGGCGCCGCCTTTGTTTTTTTTGTTCTCGCCGGTTTGGTCGCTTTAGTGATGCGCACGCAATTGGCCGTACCGGAGAATCATCTGGTCAGCCAGGATTTATACAACCAGCTTTTTACCGTGCACGGCACCACGATGATGTTTCTGTTTGCGGTGCCGGCTATGGAAGCATTGGGCGTGTTACTGCTGCCGCAAATGCTGGCAGCTAGGGATTTACCATTCCCGAGATTGAGTGCGTTTGCCATCTGGGCTTATATCATTGGCGGTGGGGTATTTTTCAGCACCATTTTCTATGACCTGGCGCCCAAAGGCGGCTGGTTTATGTATCCTCCTTTGACATTGACGGAATATTCTCCAGGCGATAACGCAGATTTCTGGCTGCTGGGCATCGGTTTTATTGAAATCTCGGCCATCGCCGGAGCGATTGAGATTATTGTCGGCATTTTGCGGACCCGGCCGCCCGGCATGTCGCTCGATAAGCTGCCTATTTTCGCTTGGTCCATGCTGGTGTTCGCAGGCATGATCGTGGTCGCGTTCCCGGCGGTGATTCTGGCAACGATGTATTTGGAGATCGAGCGCTCTTTCGGCTGGCCGTTTTTTACTGCCGCTGGCGGTGGCGACCCTCTGTTATGGCAACATCTGTTCTGGTTTTTCGGTCATCCGGAAGTGTACATTATTTTCCTGCCTGCGGCCGGGCTGGTGTCGATGATCGTGCCGACGATGGCCCGGACGCCTCTGGTCGGTTACAAGCTGATCGTCGTTGCTTTGATTGCGACCGGTTTTTTCAGTTTCGGCTTGTGGGTGCATCATATGTTCGCGACCGGCATTCCCGCTCTCAGTCTGGCCTTTTTTTCCGCGACCAGCATGGCCGTGGCGGTGCCGTCCGGCATTCAGGTTTTTGCCTGGATCGCTACCATTGCCTCGGCCAAAGGCCGGTTTCAGTTGAATACGCCTTCGCTGTTCGTGCTCGGTATGCTGTTTATTTTTACCGTCGGCGGGCTGACCGGGGTGATGGTCGCGATGGTGCCGTTCGATTGGCAGGCACACGATACCCATTTTATCGTCGCCCATCTGCATTATGTCTTGGTCGGCGGCATGGTGTTTCCGCTGTTTGCGACTTTTTATTATTGGGCGCCGATGGTCAGTACGCGTATGCTGTCCGAGCGGCTCGGGAAATGGTGTTTCTGGCTGATGTTTATCGGCTTTAATCTGACTTTTCTGCATATGCATATTACCGGGCTGATCGGCATGCCGCGCCGTGTATGGACGTATTCGGAAGCGTCAGGGTGGGGGACGTATAATTTCGTCTCAACGGTGGGCGCTTATATTATCGGCGCCGGAGTACTGGTTTTTATCATCGATTTGATACGCAATTTCCGTGTCGGGCAGCACGGTATGAGTAATCCCTGGCAAGCCGGAACCCTGGAATGGCTACCTACGGATGTGTATTCCACTCGCTCCATTCCCCATGTGACCAGTCGCGAGCCGCTGTGGGACCAACCCCATCTGGCTGAGCAGGTCGAGTCGGGGCAACATTATTTGCCCAATGCGCCTACCGGCGGACGGGAGACCATTGTTACTTCGCCCATTGAAGCCAAACCGCAATATGTCATTCAAATGCTGGGCCCAGGCTGGATGCATTTTTTTGCCGCTGTTTTTACTGCGGCGTGTTTTCTTTTGCTGACTATCAAGGTGGTTGTGCCTGCGCTGGTTTGTGGGGTGCTGGCTATTGTCTGCTTCCTGACCTGGGCGTGGGAGCTGGATAAAGGTCCAGCCAAGGGCCCGATCGAGATCGGAGCCGGGTTTAAGCTTCCGGTTTATGTGACCGGCCCGGTCGGTCATGGCTGGTGGGCAATGGTTATCCTGATGCTCGTTGCCGGATCGTTGTATTTTGCCTATTTGTTTTCTTATCTTTACACCTGGACAGTCTCGCCCGGAGTATGGCCCTCGGATGTGGCGAGCCTGCCCCGATTGCAGTGGCCGACCGTTAGCGCATTATTGTTTATTGCCGGCGCTGCATTTTTTGTTGTGGCAAAGGGAACGCTGCCGGAACCGGGTGAAAAGAGTTTATTGACGCCGCTGCTAGTATTGCTCGGCGCGCTATTGAGCGTATTCGCAGTGTATCTGGAAATCTGGTGCCAATGGCAGACGGGGCTCCGTCCCACAGAATCAAGCTATGGAGCATTAGTGTATATGGCCGGTGTTTTAGACGGCGAGCTGGTTTTTGCGGTGCTGATGATGTCGCTGTTTGTTATCGCTCGGCATTTTACCGGCAAGCTGGACCGTGTGCGCTATGCCAGTCTGGAAAATACTATATTGCTCATTTATTACACCGTGGCTCAAGCACTTATCGGCCTTCTGTTAATTCACGGCTTTCCGAGAGTGATTTGATTATGGCGACTTCAAAGCCAGATTTTTCTGAAAAATTTATCGGCATCGCGCTACTTACTCTAGCCGGTCCTTTCATTTGGGTATTGCATTTTGCCGTCGTATACGGGGTTCAGCATATTGTCTGCGTCACGCTCAAAGATCGCGCCGATTTTTGGGTGGACGTATCAATTATTGCGGTAACGGTTGCGGCGCTGCTGGCGTTATTATTTTTAACCCTCAAACCTGATGTATTGCAACGTCTGGATAGAAATCAGCCGAGACCGGAAAAAATAAAAGTATTTTTCTCTGTGATGATGCGTTTGCTGGCATTTTTATCTTTTTTTGCCGTTTTATGGTCTGGAATCGCTTTGTTTTTTCTGCCTGCATGCGGTTCAGTTGCATGAAACTGAAAATGACTTGATTTACAAACATAAAAAATAGACGCCAAGGAAATATTTCAAGTTGTAAATCGTCATGCTGGCTTTTTAAATACTTCTCCTCTCCCTGTTAATCCTTATGGTGTGCCATAGCGCCTCCGTAGGTAAGACGTCCGCTTTTTTATTTTTCCTGCCTATAAAAACACCCATTTAAAATTACGGAAATTACATAAGTTATTATGATATAGTTATCTTAATGAGAATGATTGTTGATAACTTTTGACTCGGTTGATTTTTTAATGCATTTTATTTCGATGGTCAATTTATGACAGTAAGCTTGAAAAATTTGGCTGCGGGCGATTTCGGAAAGATCGTCGGCTTTGAACAGTCGGGCAAGGCTTATCGAAAACGTTTGTTGGCTATGGGCTTAACGCCGGGCACTGAGTTTAGCGTGACCCGTTTTGCCCCGATGGGAGATCCGGTTGAAATTAAATTGCGCGGATTTTCATTAACCCTGCGTAAGGATGAAGCGGCAGTATTGTTGATAGAGAAACTCTGATGAAAACTGACTTTACAGTTGGCGTTGTCGGCAATCCCAATTGCGGCAAGACGACATTGTTTAATGCGCTGACCGGCGCCAAACAACATGTCGGTAATTGGCCCGGCGTTACGGTCGAGAAAAAAACCGGTGAATACAGCTTCGATCATAAACGGATAGAATTGGTTGACCTTCCGGGAACCTATTCTCTGGAAGCCGCTGACGATCAGGTTTCCCTGGATGAAAAAGTCGCCCGCGATTATGTCGCTTCCAAACAAGCCGATTTAATCATCAATATTGTCGACGCCTCCAATCTGGAACGAAACCTGTACCTGACTTCGCAGCTTATCGAAATGCAGGTGCCGATGATTTTAGTGCTCAACATGATGGATGCCGTGAAACAACGCGGCATTAAAATTGATGTCGATTTTCTTGAGCGGCTGCTCGGGTGTCCCGTTATTCCAATTACCGCTTCCACTAAAGCCGGCATCGACACATTAAAGTCGGCCATTAACAGTGCCGCCATCACCAAACCGATACCTTCGGTAAAAATCAGTTACGCCGCTGCACTGGAACAAGCCATCGATGATATTTCACCGTTGCTGGTTGACAGTGCCCGGCAACATCATTGTGACCTGCGTTGGTTGGCCGTACGCGTGCTGGAAGACGACACGCTGGCAAAACAGTTTGCCGGAGCCGCCTTGTTACCCACAGTTACGCAATTACAGCGCCGGGTGGAAACCGAAACCGATGATGAAATCGATATCCTTGCCGCCGACGCCCGTTATGGTTTTGTCAATGAAATGACCGGTAGCGCAGTCTGTAAACTGCACGAAGTGAGTCGCCACACGACCGATAAAATCGATGCCATTGTCTTGAACCGTTTCTTGGGCATCCCGGTTTTCCTGTTAGTCATGTATGCGATGTTCATGTTTACTATCAACATTGGCAGCGCCTTTGTTGATTTTTTCGATCAAGCGGTAGGCGCCTTGTTGGTTGATGGCTTAAGTCAAGTGCTCACCGGTTTGAGTTGGCCCGAATGGCTGATAGTATTAATCACCAAGGGAGTAGGGGGCGGCATCCAGGTGGTCGCCACCTTTATTCCCATTGTCGGCTTTTTGTTTATGTTTCTATCGGCGCTGGAAGACTCCGGGTACATGTCCAGAGCGGCATTCGTGATGGACCGGTTTATGCGTATGATCGGCTTGCCCGGCAAGTCGTTTGTGCCGATGATTGTCGGTTTCGGCTGTAATGTGCCCGCGATTATGGCGACGCGGACGCTGGAAAGTCAACGCGACCGGATATTGACCAACCTGATGAACCCGTTCATGTCCTGCGGTGCCAGACTGCCGGTTTACGCCTTATTTGCCGCCGCATTCTTCCCGGTTGGCGGCCAGAATCTGGTCTTTGGTCTGTATTTGTTAGGCATTGCCGTCGCGGTACTGACCGGCTTAATCATGCGCCACACTCTGTTCAAAGGCGAATCGGCGCCCTTTATTATGGAATTGCCGGCCTACCACATGCCGACAGTGACTGGTGTTTTCATCAGAACCTGGGACCGGCTCAAGTCGTTTTTATTCAATGCAGGTAAAGTTATCGTGCCGATGGTGCTTGTGTTGAACTTCCTTAATGCATTGGGCACAGACGGTACGTTCGGACAAGAAAACAGCAATAAATCGGTCTTAAGCGAGATCGGCCGCAGCCTGACACCGGCGTTTAAACCGATGGGCATAGAAAAAGACAACTGGCCTGCGACAGTGGGAATTTTTACCGGCGTTTTAGCCAAAGAAGCGGTGGTAGGAACCTTGGACGCGTTATACAGCCAGCTTGCCGCAACTGACGCTGCCGCCGAGAAAGCGCCGTTCAATCTTGAACAAGCTTTAATCGATGCCAGTTTAACCGTGCCTAAAAATCTGAACGACGTCGCAGACAAGCTGTTAGACCCATTGGGCCTGAATATTGGTTCCGTCGATGATGTGGCAGCGGCCGCCAGCGAGCAGGAAGTCAATGCCGACACCTTTGCCGCGATGCAGCAAAGTTTTGACGGCAAGGCCGGGGCTTTCGCCTATCTGTTATTTATTTTGCTGTATGCACCTTGTGTTGCGGCAACGGCGGCCATCTACCGGGAAACCAACTTGAACTGGACTGTGTTTGTAGTGCTCTGGACGACCGGCATTGCTTACATGACCGCAACTGTTTTTTATCAAGCGATGACCTATAGCCTGCATCCGGAGTATTCCTTGGTTTGGATAGCCGGACCAGTCTTTGCGTTTTTAACCGTATTGCTTGGACTGTGGTTGCTCGGCAAAAATGCGGATGTGACAGGCTTGAAACAAAGCCGGGAGTCTTTAAGTGATCCTGTCTGATTTGAGAGATTATTTAAAGGAGCAGCGCCGGGTTGCTTTAGCGGATCTGGCCAATCACTTTGGCATGGATGCTGATGCCCTGCGCGGTATGTTGGGCAAATGGATCAGCAAAGGCAAAGTGAGAAAATTGCCTATGACGGCTTCTTGCGGCACCAGTTGCTGTCAATGCGATACGGCTTTGACTGAGATTTATGAATGGGTTGATGAGTGAACAACTGGGAATGCTATATATTCGCTTAACGGTTACCAAAATGCCGCATTTATAGTGTCAGAGTTGATCCAACGGGCTTAACACACCCCTGCCGCCTTTATTCAATACATGGGTATAAATCATTGTTGTAGAGGCATCGCTATGCCCCAACAACTCCTGCACCGTACGGATGTCGTAACCCGCTTCCAGCAGATGTGTCGCAAATGAATGCCGCAAGGTATGCGGCGTGGCCGGTTTGGCAATCCCTGCAGCTCGCACCGCTTTTTTCATCGCCCGTTGCAATAATTTCTCGTCAATATGATGGCGGCGTTCCAGGCCACTGTGTGGGTCAACCGAATAACTGCCGGCAGGAAAAATATACTGCCAGCACCATTCTGTGCCCGCATTCGGATATTTTCGCGCCAGTGCGTCCGGCAAAAAAACACCCGCCTTACCGATACGTTTGTCATCCTCAAACAATGTCCGTCGCTGTTCCAAATGCGTTTGCAATCCTATTACCACCGAAGACGGCAACATCGTTATCCTGTCCTTACCACCCTTGCCATCACGGATCAGAATCTCGTTACGCTCAAAATCCACATCTTTAACCCGCAAGCGAACGCATTCCATCAAGCGCATCCCGGTTCCGTACAACATATTCGCCATCAGCCCGTACACGCCTTTCATTCGCGCCAGCACCTCCCGCACCTCAGAGCGCGTCAGCACTACCGGTAAGCGCTGTGGTTGCTTAGCCCGCACCACATTATTCAGCCACGGCAAATCTATTGCCAGCACTTCCTTGTACAAAAACAGTAGAGCAGATAACGCTTGATTCTGTGTCGAAGCGGATACATGTCCATCTACCGCCAGATGCGTTAAAAACGCATCCACCTCCGCTGCCTTCATTTCTTGGGGATGACGTTTGTTATGAAACAAAATAAACCGTTTGATCCATTGCACATATTGCGTTTCGGTACGGATGCTGTAGTGCTTAATGCGAATGCGATCACGCACTTGGTCAAGCAGTTTAGGAGGTGTATTTTTATTTGGCATTAAAGGTTGCTATCAATAATGTAATTACTATAGAATCCAGCCTAACGGATTGCCGAGGTGGCATTATACACCGTTAATTGAAATTTAATATACACCTAAAAAGGTGTCTACTTAACGTTAGGCGGTTCTAGGTTTTCTGGTGTTTTGCGCGTTGGCTTTGTCCTGCTTACGTCAATGGTTGCGGTAAGGTTTCGTTTGTGGGCAGTCCGTCTATTGTCAGCCATGCGTTTGCGTCATGCGCGGCCTGGCTTTTGTGTTTTTACCTGTTTTTAGCGTGCCGCGCACGATGCAAGCCGCGAACTCAGTGTTTTAGCAAAGGTTGGCGTATAGTTTTAGCACTTTTGTCCGTGCAGTTTTGGGCTACGGTGTGTTACTTGAGCCTAACATGGCGCTCAACCGGAGCGCGGTTATAATGCGGTTTTATTTTTCAGCTTTCCGTGCCGCGCCCGGTTAGCTCTACGTTAGGTGACCAGGTTAGTACCATGACTGTACAAATGACAGACCCGATGAATGGGCTAGTGTTTTTCCAAAAAGCTTTCACTGGTGGACATATTGCGCCTCAGAAAGGAAATATCCATTCCGATCTCCTCGTGCTGAATGATAGCCCGGACGGAGAAACACGACTCACCTACGCATTAATCAAGAATCGCAAAGTTGTCGCTACTGCGACATTCATTCCAGTAGACCCAATAGATGGTCATCTCTGCTTCAACACTGGGTATGCCGTGGATTTTTCAGAACGCTCAAAGGGCTATGGCAAGGAGGTTACGCAAAAGGCTTTTGATGAACTTATCAATGGCTTTAAGCGCGCTAGAATTCCTCACTTATATGTTGAAGCTTTAGTGTCAACCCAGAATGAACACTCCAACAAACTCGCGTACAGACTCTTCTCAGCTAGCCCAAGCGCCTGTACGGATGAAGTGTCAGGCCAGTCGGCTTTTCATTACGTCAGGCAGCTTTTCTAATGGACTCGCCACCTAACATGGCGCTCAAAGGGACGTGCCGCCTCATGGCGGTTTTAAAGTTTTGTAATTTTTCAAGCTTTGGGGTTTCGTTTAGCGTCCGTGAGCGGCACGCCCCTTAGCTCTACGTTGGGCAAAATTAACATGCACTATACCGAACATTACGATAACGATTTTGATTCCATAGCTTTCTATCGAAATTATCCTGAGTATCGTCCGTTTATAGGTAAACATTTTGATGATGGAAAATCAAAAATCTTATTGCTTGCTGAAAGCCACTATTTACCAACTGGCAGTACGGCACATTTACTCCCCAAAAACTGGTACGAGAACTCTAGCGTTCTTCTTACGGACGAAGAACGCCGTTGGATAAATACAAGAGGAATTATCAATTCTGGCAACAATCAGCATTGGAAGCATAAAGGGCACACAATCTATAGGCATCTTGAAAAAGCATTAATTGAGTCAGGGATTCCGAAATCCACGAATTCTTTTAGCTATGTTGCTTGTATGAATGCTTTCCAGCGTCCAGCCAAAACGAAAGATAGTCTTCGAGTACATGAAATAGATACAGAAAACGCTTTTTTAGTATTAAGTAGCGTTATTGAAATTCTGAAGCCAGATCATATTTGTTTCGTGTCTTCAAAAGCATGGAAACATTTAGGCGGAAAATTAAATGTTGCCACAGATGTTATACCCCACCTAAAGTGGACCCCGAAATCCGGACAATAATTTAAGATGGTAGCCTGCGATAAACAGGAGCAGGTTGTGAGTGAAAAAAAGCGCAAGATATTTACCGGCACACAAAAAGCCAAGGTTGCTTTGGACGC
>Ga0208882_1000774_pt1 | contig 13543 bp, 18 predicted proteins | sample LakWasMet14_LOW5_2_FD_183862 | JGI IMG/M metagenome (GOLD analysis project Ga0208882, IMG submission 183862) | Freshwater sediment methanotrophic microbial communities from Lake Washington under simulated oxygen tension - Sediment Metagenome... | ecosystem: Environmental > Aquatic > Freshwater >...
TCTGCGATGTTTTTACTGTTGTAGCCAATTTGATGATGTTTATTTAGTTAGTATTCTAAAAGATTGACGCTAATGACTAAAAGCAGAAAAAGGGTTAAGGTCTTTAGCCGAAGCCACAAGACCTTAACACCTAGTTTTTATAAGTAAATTATTTTACTTCTACTTTTGCACCAGCTTCTTCTAAAGCCTTTTTAATAGACTCAGCTTCTTCTTTTGCAATACCTTCTTTAACTGGTTTTGGAGCACCGTCAACTAAATCTTTAGCTTCTTTTAATCCTAAACCTGTTAAATCTTTAACAACTTTTACTACACCTAATTTAGCTGCACCTGCGTCAACTAAAATTACGTCGAAAGATGTTTTAGCTGCTGCTGCATCTGCACCACCGCCACCTGCTGCTACAACTACTGCTGCTGCTGCTGGTTCGATTCCGTACTCATCTTTTAATACTGTTGCTAATTCTTGAACTTCTTTTACAGTTAAGTTTACTAATGTTTCAGCGATTGCTTTTACGTCTGCCATTTTTATTAGTTTTTAATTTTGTTAATGTTTAAATTTAATTTTTTGTTTGTTTGATTGTTCTTTACAGTACAATTAAGCTGCAGCTTCTTCGCCACCTTTGGTTTTGTTTTCTAAACCACCAATAACACGTTGAATTGGAGATTGTAATAAACCGATGATGTCGCCGATTAACTCGTTTTTCGATTTTAATGCTGCTAAAGACTCTAATTTATCGTCGCCGATAAAAATCATTTCTTCAACATAAGCTGCTTTTAATTTTGGTTTATCACCACCTTTACGAAATTCTTTAATTAATTTAGCAGGCGTACTAGACGTTTCTGTTAACATTAAAGCTGTTTCGCCTTTTAAGGCAGGGATTAACTCAGCCATTTTGCTGTCATTAGCACGTTCTAAAGCTTTCTTTAATAACGTGTTTTTAACAACCATCATGCTTACCTTTTTTTCATGGCAAGAACGACGTAATTGGCCAACTTTTTCTACTGTTAAAGAAGAACAATCAGCTAAATAGATTTTAGTATTAGCGTTTAATACGTCAACTAATCTTTCTATTTCCTGTGTTTTTTCTTGTTTGTTCATACTAACAGATGTTCTTTAAATTAGTTAAATGATTTTGGATCAATTTGGATACCTGCACTCATTGTGCTGCTCATAAATACAGACTTAACGTAAGTACCTTTAGCAGATGAAGGTTTTAATTTTACAATTGCTTGTAAAACTTCCATAGCATTCTCAGTTAATTTTTGAGCGTCAAAAGATACTCTTCCAATTCCTGTGTGAACGATACCAGCTTTATCAACTTTAAAGTCGATTTTACCACCTTTTGAGTCAGTTACTGCTTTCGCAATATCCATAGTAACTGTTCCAGTTTTAGGGTTTGGCATTAAACCACGAGGACCTAACACACGACCTAAAGCACCAACTTTACCCATTACTGAAGGCATAGTGATGATTACGTCTACATCTGTCCATCCACCCTTAATTTTTTCGATATACTCGTCTAATCCAACGTAATCAGCACCTGCTGCTTTAGCTTCCGCTTCCTTATCAGGAGTAACGATTGCTAATACACGCATAGTTTTACCTGTACCGTGAGGTAAGGTAACAGTGCCACGTACCATTTGATTAGCTTTACGAGGATCAACTCCTAAACGGATCGCAAGATCCACTGAAGCATCGAATTTTGTAGTTGTAATTTCTTTTACAACTTTTGAAGCTTCTGCAACTGTGTGAGCTTTGTTCACATCGAACTTAGCATCAGCTGCTTTTCTTTTTTTAGTTAACGTTGCCATTTTTTAAAAAGCTTGTTTTGGTTAATAATTTTGTTGAATTAGTTTTTTGCAGGCGCTTCACCTGTTACGGTAACACCCATACTTCTAGCTGTACCCGCTACCATGCTCATTGCTGATTCGATTGTAAAACAGTTCATGTCTACAATTTTATCAGTAGCAATAGTACGAATTTGATCCCATGAAATAGAACCAACTTTCTTACGGTTACTTTGACCAGAGCCTGCTTTAATTTTAGCCAACTCCATAATTTGTACTGCTACTGGTGGACGTTTGATGATGAAGTCAAAAGTCTTATCAGAGTATACATTAATTAAAACCGGTAATACTTTACCTGCTTGTTCTTGAGTTCTAGCGTTGAATTGCTTACAGAACTCCATAATGTTTACCCCTTTAGCACCTAATGCAGGACCAATTGGAGGCGACGGGTTAGCAGCTCCACCTTTTACTTGAAGCTTAACGATTGCTGATAACTCTTTTGCCATTTTTTGTTTTTATTTATTTGTTTCATTGTTGGTTTTGTCTTCGAGAAACAGTTTACTTTGAGTTGGAAGCAGCAAAGCGTCTCATTGTTAACTTGAAGCAAAACCTTCAATAGGTTAATTCTTTTTATTACTCTCTTTCTACTTCTCCGAAACTTAATTCAACAGGAGTTTTACGACCGAAAATTTTAACTGTAACTTTAATTTTCTTTTTCTCGTCGTTAATTTCTTCAATGATTCCATTAAATCCGTTAAATGGACCATTAATTACTTTAACTGATTCGCCTACTACATAATTACTTGTAACAACGCTTTCAGCCTCAGTTAATTCATCCACTTTTCCTAAAATACGATTAACTTCTGATAAACGCATAGGAACAGCTTCTCCACGCTTTGTTTCACCTAAGAAACCAATAACGCCGGTAATATTTTTAATGATGTGAGAAACCTCACCTACTAAAGCCGCTTCAATTAAAACGTAACCTGGATAAAAAGAACGTTCTTTCTGAATCTTTTTACCATTACGAATTTGAATAAATTTCTCTGTAGGAATTAAAACTTGAGAAACGTAATCATTTAACTTTAAACGATTAATCTCTACTTCGATATATTGTTTTACTTTTTTCTCTTGTCCGCTAATAGCACGTACTACATACCATTTTTTAACAATTGAAGAAGAATCTTTATTAACTGTTTCAGCCATTTTGTAAGTGCAAAAAATTATAAACCATTTACCATTTGGTAAGCTAATTCCATTAACTTACTAAATCCCATATCCATACCCCAAACTACAAGTCCAATAATAGTAGATGCAACCATTACTAAAACTGCACTTCCTTGTAATTCTTGCCAAGTAGGCCAAGTAACTTTGTTAAATAACTCCTCTTTAGTTTCTGCTATGTATGTTCCAAACTTACTCATACTATATATTTTAGTTTTGCGATGTTAGACTTAGAGTTTAATTTCTTTATCTAATATCGAATTTTTTATTTGCACGGGCGGAGAGATTCGAACTCCCATCTGCGGTTTTGGAGACCGTAATTCTACCCTTGAACTACGCCCGTAAAACTATTGTTTTAAATAACAAAATGGCTGAGCCTTTCGGCAAGCCATTTTGTTAAATATAGAACAGTATTATTCTAAGATTTCAGTTACCTGACCAGCACCTACAGTACGGCCACCTTCACGCATCGCGAAACGTAAACCTTTATCCATAGCTACAGGAGCGTGTAACTCAACTGTAATAGTAACGTTATCACCAGGCATAACCATTTCACGTCCAGCTTCTAAGCTGATTTCTCCAGTTACGTCAGTTGTACGTAAATAGAATTGAGGACGGTATTTGTTATGGAACGGAGTGTGACGTCCACCTTCTTCTTTTTTAAGAACGTAAACCTCAGCTTTGAATTTTTTGTGAGCTTTAATTGAACCTGGTTTTACGATAACCATACCACGACGGATATCTTTTTTATCGATACCACGTAATAATAAACCTACGTTATCTCCAGCCTCACCGTAATCTAAGATTTTACGGAACATCTCTACACCTGTTACAGTTGAAGTTAATTTTTCTTCACCCATACCGATGATTTCTACAGGATCGTTAGAGTTGATTACACCAGCCTCAATACGACCAGTAGCTACAGTACCACGACCAGTAATCGTGAACACGTCTTCTACAGGCATTAAGAATGGTTTATCTTTATCACGTGGAGGAAGTGGAACGTAAGAATCTACAGCGTCCATTAATTCCATGATTTTTTCAACCCATTTTGGATCTTTATTTAAACCACCTAAAGCAGAACCTTTGATGATTGGAGTGTTATCTCCGTCGAATTTATAGAAAGATAATAACTCACGGATTTCCATTTCTACTAACTCTAATAACTCAGCATCCTCAACCATATCCACTTTATTCATGAATACAACGATTGCAGGAACACCTACCTGACGAGCTAATAAGATATGCTCACGAGTTTGAGGCATAGGACCATCAGTTGCAGCAACAACTAAGATAGCACCGTCCATTTGAGCAGCACCAGTAATCATGTTTTTTACGTAATCCGCGTGACCTGGACAGTCAACGTGAGCGTAGTGACGATTAGCTGTTTGGTACTCAACGTGAGAAGTATTGATCGTGATACCACGTTCTTTTTCTTCTGGAGCGTTATCGATAGAAGAGAAATCTCTTACTTCTGATAAACCTTTCTCTGCTAATACAGTTGTAATTGCAGCAGTTAATGTAGTTTTACCGTGGTCAACGTGACCAATTGTTCCAATGTTTACGTGTGGTTTGGAACGGTCGAATTTTTCTTTAGCCATTGCTGTTTTTATTTAGTTGTTATTGTTTATTATATAATAGTTGCCTATTTTTTCTTCTTTTTTTGAGTTTCCTAAACTCTTTTTTGAGCTGTTGAGCGGGATTGAACCGCCGACCTCTTCCTTACCAAGGAAGTGCTCTACCACTGAGCTACAACAGCTTAATTGCTGTTTTTGCCTTTAATAAAGAACTCTCTTTTTGTATGCACGAAAAGTCCCTCATCTTTGGGGGACTTTCAAAAGATATTAGAATCGCTTACGCTGATTATCATTAACTTTTGTCCGTTTATACGGTTATTACCAACTTCACTTATCATCTTTTTTGAGCGGAAGACGGGTCTCGAACCCGCAACCTCCAGCTTGGAAGGCTGGAGCTCTACCAATTGAGCTACTTCCGCTTGTAATTTTAATTGTCCTACAAAAAAGTTACTGTTATTAACTTAATGCATAAACTAAAATATTAGCTGTGTGGGCCAGGATGGATTCGAACCACCGAAGTCGAAAGACAGCAGATTTACAGTCTGCCCCATTTGGCCACTCTGGTACTGACCCCTATTTAAAAAAAGAGCCAAAGAAGGGACTCGAACCCCCGACCTACTGATTACAAATCAGTGGCTCTACCAGCTGAGCTACTTTGGCTTAATTTTTTAGTTTTTTAAAGAACGTCCCGTTGTTATTGGGGTTGCAAATGTATAAACAATTTTTGTTGTTGCAAAAAAAAATAAAACTTTTTTTGCTTTTTTTGAAAAAAAATTCTTTCTGCCTGAAATTCAGACATTTTAAAAGCTACTTTTTTACAAAAATAGCTTTTAAAACGTACATAAAACTCAGTTTTTATTAGTGAGAAGCTAAATAATCAGCTACACCTTTATGGTCGGCTTTCATTCCTTCTTTTCCTTTGCTCCAGTTTGCAGGACAAACTTCACCTTTTTCTTCATTAAATTGTAAAGCATCTAATACACGAATTGCCTCGTCAACATTACGTCCTAAAGGTAAATCGTTAATTAATTGGTGACGAACCATGCCAGCTTTGTCAATTAAAAATAATCCACGGAAAGCAATCATAGGGCCAGTAGCCACTAAGTTTCCGTCAGCATCTACATCATAATCTCCAAATAATGTATCGTAATTTAAAGAAATAGTTTTAGTTGTATCAGCAACAATTGGGTAAGTAATTCCTTTGATTCCACCAGCTTTTTTATCTACTTGTAACCAACCCCAGTGGCTTTGTTCTGTATCTGTAGAACATGCTACAACTTCGCAACCACGTGATTGGAAATCAGCCAATTTCTCTTGAAAAGCGTGTAGTTCTGTAGGGCAAACAAACGTGAAATCTTTTGGGTAAAAGAAAAACACTACGTATTTCTTGCCTAAATATTGATCTAAAGAGAAGTTTTCTACGATTTCTTCTCCGTTAATTACTGCTGCTGCTTTAAACGCAGGTGCTTTTTTTCCTACTAATGCCATATGCTTGTTTTTTAGTTTAAATAATTAATTGTGCAAAATTATGATTTACTTTGTTTAAACAGATTTATTTTTAAATTGTTTAACAAAGACTTAATAACAAAAAACTAAATATTATGGCGATTCAAGTTGGGCAAGCTGCTCCGGATTTTAAATTATTTAATACAGAAAAGAAAGAGATTTCATTATCTGACTTTAAAGGAAAAAACTTAGTGATTTTGTTTTTTCCATTAGCGTTTACAGGCGTTTGCACTGCCGAGTTATGCAGTATTAGAGATAATTACAATATTTATACCTCATTAAATGCTGAAGTTGTAGGCATTTCTGTGGATTCACTTTTTAGCTTAGACAAGTTTAAAAAGGAACAAAACTATAATTTCGACTTATTGTCTGATTTCAACAAAACAACTGCAGCTACATATGGCTCGTTATACGATTCTTTTGCTTTTGGAATGTTAGGAGTATCAAAACGCTCAGCCTTTGTAATTGACAAAGAAGGTGTTGTGCGCTATGCTGAAGTTTTAGAAGATGCTGGCAAACAACCGAATTTTGATGCAATAAAAGCCTGTTTAGAAAAAATTTAATTTCAAAATAACCACATAGACGCATAGAAAAAGTGTATTAATTAAGTTTAGTAAAGAAAACATAAAGAAAGCGTTGCTTCCTCTCATGATTCGTTTATACTCTATACATTACAAAAAATCTATGTTTCTATGTGGTAAAAAATAATTAATGCTAAAATCATATTTCGATAAAACTTTAACTGAAGCTGGTTGCGACGAAGCAGGACGCGGTTGTTTAGCAGGTCCTGTTTATGCTGCTTCAGTTATTTTACCTAAAAACTATCGAAACAAATGGTTAGATGACAGTAAAAAACTAAGCGATAAAGATCGCTACGAACTTAGGCCAGAAATTGAAGAAAAAGCTGTTACTTGGGCAATTGGTGTAGTTGATAATGTTGAAATTGATGAAATCAACATTTTAAAAGCTTCGTTTTTAGCCATGCACAGGGCTATTGACAAGTTGAAGCAAAAACCGGAATTACTTTTAATTGACGGAAATAGATTTACACCCTACAAAAAAATTCCGCATCAATGTATTATAAAAGGCGACTCTAAATTTTTAAACATTGCTGCTGCCAGCATATTGGCAAAAACGTATCGAGATGATTTTATGAAAGATGCTGCCTTAAAACACCCACAATATGGTTGGGAACAAAATATGGGCTACCCTACTAAAAAACATCGTGATGCGATTAGAGAATTTGGAACTACATCTTTACATCGACTAACGTTTCAGCTATTACCTACACAATTAACTTTAGAATTATAAGATGGAATTTATAAGCAAAGAACTAAGCGATTACTGCGACACACACACAAGTAATGAAACTGCTGTTTTATCGAAACTAAACCGTGAAACACATTTAAAAGTAGTGTCTCCGCGTATGTTAAGTGGACATTTACAGGGGCGATTTTTAAGCTTTATGTCGAAATTACATCAGCCAAAATTAATAGTAGAAATCGGCACTTATACCGGTTACTCTGCACTTTGCTTAGCCGAAGGGCTCCAAGAAACCGGAAAATTAATTAGCATAGATGTAAACGAAGAAACATCAGCTTTTGCAAAAAACTTCATTGCGCAAACTGAATACGCTAACAAAATAGAACTAATTGTTGCTGATGCTAAAGAAAACATTCAAACAATTAGCCAGCCAATAGATATTGTTTTTATTGATGCAGACAAAAAAAACTACCTAACGTATTACAACTTGGTTATAGATAAATTATCAGCTGGTGGTTTAATTATTGCCGACAACGTTTTGTGGAGTGGAAAAATAACTATGCCAGAAAAAGATATGGACAGAGAAACCCTGGCTCTGCATCAATTTAATCAACACGTGCAACAAGATGAACGAGTTGAAAACATGCTATTGCCAATAAGAGATGGTTTAATGGTAGTTAGGAAAAAATGATTGTACTCGCTGATTTCGCAGATTATACAGATTTAAAATTTGCGTTAATTTGCGTTTTTCTGCAAGAGCTACTGTTCTAATATGTCAATTCTTTGATGATAGATTTACAATTAGGGAATTCGTTTGAAAGCTCTTCTCTATCTGCCAAAACAAAATCCTCGAAATCAAAGCCGGGAGCAACAGTACAACCAACTAAAGAAAACCCGTTTTCAACTTCACATCTAGAACCAAACCAACTACCTGCTTTTATAACGCAAGTAAAAGACTCTCCCTTCTCTAAATTATTTCCTAATAAATGTTTTCTTAAAATTCCTTCTTTAGTTATTTCATAAATACAAAGAGGGTTCCCGTCATAAAAATGCCACATTTCATCTGAAGCTATTTTATGTAAAGCACTGATTTGACCATGCTTTAATAGAAAATAAATAGCAGTTGAGGCATTTCTATCTCCATGAAATTCATTAGATAAAATGGTTTTAGGGAAAATGGTTGATGAGCGATAAATTTCTTTAAACGCGCCGCCTTCAACATGAGTAGTTAACTCTAGTTTTTGTATATAGTAATCTGCCTTTACTGACATATTAAATTATTTAATGATTTCGAAATTGTCGCCATCCATCATTACCGGAAATACTTTTCTAAAATCACTTAAGTAATTATAATCTAAACTAACGGTTTCCGATTTATCTTCGTGTGGTTTTGTGTTGCTGATGATTTCTCCTCTTGGATTAATAACAGAAGTATCACCGGAATGTTCTATTAAGTTTCCATCCTTCCCTATTCTGTTAACTCCAACTACATAGCATTGATTTTCGATGGAACGAGCTATTAGCAATTGTTTCCACGGATAGCTTCGTACTTCAGGCCAATTAGCTACATATAATAACACATCAAACGAATTATCGTTGGTGTTACGACTCCAAACAGGGAAACGTAAGTCATAACATATTAAAGGACAAATTTTCCAACCATTGTATTCTATAATTAGTTTTTCTGTTCCTGCTGTGTAATGCTGATGTTCATTTCCCATTCGAAACAAATGGCGCTTGTTATAATACTGATAAGTGCCGTCAGGTTTTACCCAATACAATCTGTTGTAATAATTATTGTTTTCTTTTACAGAAATACTTCCTACAACAACAGCTTGTTTGTCTTTAGACATTTGCTTCATCCATTGCAAACCCTTTCCTTCATGTTCTTCAGCCAATAACTCTGGTTTCATTGTAAAACCAGTGGTAAACATTTCGGGCAATACAATAATATCTGTTACATCAATCGCTTGAATAATTTTAGAGAAATGATTTAAATTATCATCAACGTTTTCCCAGTTGAGATATGTTTGTATAGTTGTAATTAATAATGGATTCATGAATAATTATAATTGTTTGTTGTAAAGTTCTGCAACTTTATCAGCATGTTTTATTCGTTTGTTTTTAAAAAAGCTAGCAATAGTTTGAGATGAAATAAACATGCCCGCTCCTGCAATAGCAATAATTCCTGTAATTTGATTGTCGTAGGTACTTGTATTTACTTGCAATGCAATTAAACAGCCTATTAAGGTTGCTCCACCTAAAAAACCGCCAGCTGTACCAACTGAATACTGTAGAGATTTATAGGTTTTTGATAATTGAATGTTTTTATAAATTTCATCGTTGTTCCAATATTCATTTTTCAGTAATGCTTCTTTAAGCATTTTTTTGTCGGAAATATTTCGCTCGTATTGACGATAAACGCCTTCTCTATTTGTTATTTGAATTTTTTCTTGCTGCTTAAACAAACTTATATTATTAGAGTTAGCTGGCTTTGGTTCAGCAAAAACAATAAAAGAATCAACTACTCCATTGAAATATCTTATTTTTCTTACATCATTTTTTGCTAAAACAAATAATGGTCCGTCGGGCATATTTGTTTGCTTATAAGAAATTTCTTTAAGTCCCACTTCTAGTATTTTGGCAGAAATGATATCATTTGTTCTTTTATAAATCGTGTCTTGAGAGAAACAAAAATTTTGAATAATTACTAATATAAAAACCAAATACCTCATTTTGTTGCAATCTTAACTGTTACAATATATTAAACGTTGATAGTATTACGTTTAGTGTATAGTAAATATAGTTATAAAATTTCACTGTTGTAAAGTAAGGCTGCTTTACGAATTTGTTTGTTTTTAATGGCTTTGTAAATTTGAGAAGTGACAACAGAAGACACACACAATCCAATACCACTAAAAATATACGCTTTTGCTTTGGGTGCATCATTTGGCCCGTAGTAATTTCGGCGAGCTAAATAAAAACCACCTAAGCCAAATACAGGCGCAAGCACAACAAAAGTGATTTGAGCATTTTTCTTTCCTTCAATCTCGAGCAGAGTTTGATTAAACTCATCCGAATTTAAATTCGGATTACTTTTCATCATGATTTTTAAAGCATCTTTGTGTAAAATATCATTATTGTTGTATATGATATGTTTTCCTTCAACAACAAATAATTTTGACTGAAAATTTACCAGCGGGTTTTGTGTAAGTGGCTTATTGCTTTGAAATCTGGGTTCTTCTTTTCCGTTTTCATATATAATTTTACTAACTAAATTATTATTTACTTTATAAATTACTCCATCAGGGTTATAAAAAACTTTATAACTTACTTCAGTTTTAGAAATCTCTAAAACCCTTACCAATAGAGTATCTTTTGATTTTACAAAAATTGTGTCCTGAGAAAATAAACAGTTAGTATGTATTGTAAAATACAAACACCATAACGCTATTTTATTTAAAAAACGCATTACAATTTGCAAATAATTTCTGCTGCTTTTTCGAGTGTTTCATCTTTTTTAGCAAAACAAAAACGCAGAAGCTGTTGCTGTTCTTTATTGGTGTAAAATACCGATAATGGAATTGATGCTAAACCTTTTTCTTTAGTTAAACGAATCGCAAAATCAGTATCTGATTCGTTACTTATATTTTTATAGTTCAATAATTGGAAATACGTTCCGGTACATGGTTCCATAATAAAACGCGAACCAGAAATCAGTTTTCTAAAGTAATCTCTTTTTGCTTGGTAAAACTTGGGCAAATCTTTGTAGGTAGATTCATCTTTTAAATATTCAGCTAAAGCTAATTGAAAAGGATGGTTAACGCAAAATACTAAAAACTGATGTACTTTTCTGAACTCTAACATTAATTCTTTTGGAGCAGCAACATATCCTATTTTCCAACCGGTAGCATGAATGGTTTTGCCAAAAGATGACACAATAATAGATTGTTGGGCTAATGTTTTAAATCGTGCAGCGCTTTGGTGAGGTTGGCCATCAAACGCCATGTGCTCATATACTTCGTCGCTAACAACTATAATGTTTTTACCAGAGACTAATTTCTCTAATTCTTGTAAATCGGCTTGAGTAAGTGTTGTACCACTTGGGTTATGAGGTGTATTAATGATAATCATTTTAGTATTATCAGTAATGGTAGATTTTACCTCGTTCCAATCAATGGTAAAATTTGGATAATTTAAATGAATTGGTTTTACAATTCCTCCGTGTACTTCAATTGCCGGAATGTAGCAATCATAAGCCGGTTCAAATACAATCACTTCATCACCTTTATTTATAAAAGCCGCAATGGCAGTATAAATTGCCTGTGTTGCACCTGCTGTAACGGTTATTTCTGTTTCGGGATGATACGTTGCACTATACGTGTTTTGCATTAAAACACTAATTTGCTCACGTAAAGAAATAGCTCCCTGCATAGGCGCATATTGATTAAACCCTGCTTGAAGTTGCTGTTGCGCCAAATCGAGTAACTTGGGGTTGCAGCCAAAATCAGGAAAGCCTTGAGAAAGATTGATGGCATTATATTCTTTAGCCAAACCACTCATTACAGTAAATATAGTGGTGCCCACATTGGGTAATTTTGAAGAAATCAACATTTTTTTCGAATTATTTGAGCAAGTTGCTAAAAAAATCTTATTTTTGCTACCCGTTCGGAATAATTGTGTAAATGATTATTGCAAAAAATGGTCCTGTGGCCGAGCGGCTAGGCAGAGCTCTGCAAAAGCTTGTACAGCGGTTCGAATCCGCTCGGGACCTCCAAGTAACTAAAATTAGCTGCATCTAATTTTAGCAACACTAGGGAAATCAGGGTTTGCGAAAGCAACCCTGATTTTATTTAACTCCTGTTTTTAGCATTTTTAGCGTATTTGTGTCACAATTTCTTCACAATTTTTGACACAATGAGAAATACTGTAAAAGCCTTTATTCGTAAGGATTACAAGAAATCAGACGGCACATTTCCTGTCTATATCAGAGTTTACGTTAACAAGCGAAAAAAAGACATTTCGCTTAACATTGCTATTCCATATAATCAATGGGATGAAAAAAATCAACGTGCTAAATCATTATACAGCGAAGCTGATGAAGTAAATTTATTAATTGATAATTCACTTCAAAGGGCAAGAGATATTTTTTTAAAGTCTCAACTAAAACATGAATTACTATCTATTGAAGATTTTGAACAACAATTTAAGCACGAAAAATCAAGTTGTTTTTACTCGCTTTGCGAAGAAATAATTAATCAAAATAGCATAACTAAGCGTGTAAGTGCCGGTACACTCTCAGGTTATCAGAAAGATATTTCTAAACTTAAAAAATTCAGAACTCATTTAAGCTTTAATGAAATTACTCCTGGCTTTTTGTTAGCATACGAAAGCTACATGAGAATTGATTTAAAAAACAAACAAAATACTATTCATAGGTCATTGAAATTTATCAGAGCTATTGTAAATGTTGCCAGAAAACAAGGTTTAACTGATATATACGCCTTTAGTAAATACGAATTAAGAACAGAAAAAACCAATCGTGCATTTTTACTCAAATCTGAAATCGAGAAATTAATAGAAGCATTCAACAACGGTAAGTTTAGAGGTGAATTAAGGAAAGTTTACGTTCCATTTTTATTTTGTTGTTATACCGGATTAAGATACCAGGATATTAAAAATTTAAAACACAAACATATTTCAGAAGGGACAATAAGAATAGTAATGCATAAAACAAAAGACATTGTAACAATACCATTATTAGATGCAGCAAAAAACTTAATCATCAATGATGAACCAAATGAGAAAGTATTTAATGTGCCATGTAATCAAACAGTAAACAGACACTTAAAAGAAATCATGCAAATTGCTAAAATTGATAAGAAAATAACATTTCATAGTTCAAGACACACCTTTGCAACACTAGCATTAAATTATGGTATGGAAATAAATACAGTTCAGAAATTATTAGGACACAGAGATATAAAACACACACAAATTTATGCTAAACTATTAGATCACAAACTGAAAACTGACATGGCTCAATTAAACAACGCTTTGGTTTTTTAGCCGTTGTTGATTTTGAAAAAACATACTGATTTATGATTTATATAATCAATAAATTCAACTTTTTTTGATACTAAAACCACTCAAAAAGCATTTATATTTACAAGTATATTTTGTTGATT